>Ga0265797_10005691_pt1 | contig 18049 bp, 10 predicted proteins | sample P2T30metagenome_FD_192433 | JGI IMG/M metagenome (GOLD analysis project Ga0265797, IMG submission 192433) | Plant litter microbial communities from East Loma Ridge, Irvine, California - P2 T30 | ecosystem: Environmental > Terrestrial > Plant litter > Unclassified | place: USA: California... | reverse complement strand
CATCCGCACCACCCACAAGCGGGAAGCGGCCTTGCAGAATATCGCTCCTGCGATCCAGCTCCGCCGAGTAATCCCTCCTGACCTCCTCCAGAGTGACAAGTTTCCGCTTCTGACCAGCCTGGTGCACGCCCTCGATCGGTTCAGCCAGCAACCAGCCTTCACCCTCGCCACAGCACGCGAGCGTGTTGATGAGCAGCAAGTACGCCTGTAGCGTCGTCTCGTCTTCGGGATCCTGGTACTGGCGGGCCTCGCCGTGGCGCAAGCGCTCGAGGTATTCGTAGAGGATCTCGGCTGCGCCGCGGAAATTGCCGCGCTGGGTGCGGAAAGCGTAGAGGATTTGGTGGTGGGGTTTCGTGGCGGAGGAGGTTGAGGCGAGGGACTTCTTGGCGAGGGCGAGAAGGGTGGCGTCCGCGTCGGCTGCGAGCTCGGTGCTGAAGGGCAGAGCGAGCAGGGCCGGCACGGAGTCTTGCTTGATGCATGTCTCGACGAGTAACTTCAAGTTGGCCTTTCGGAGGTCCTCGTTGCATTTTTGCAGTGCGTCGTATGCTTCGCGGAAGCGGCCAGTCTTGACGAGAGCGCTGAAGAGGTGGCTGGCGATTTCGCTGCGAGTGTCTCTAATTTTGATGAGTTTGATCTCCTTCATAGTGTCGTCGATTCTATCCATGGCGGGGCTGTCGGTGATGCTCTTCCGGCCGTCGATCTTTGCAAGATCATCATCCAGGCTCGCGACTCCGTGTACATTCTTCAGCGCCTCGGCAGCGAAGTCGGCTACGTAAGAGTAAACGCCAGGCTTCTGGAATACAGTAACAATGTGTTGGTAGTATTGTGACAGGCCAGAGCGGAAGGAAGTCTGTTCTTCGGCACTGAGCAGTCCAGCGGTGTCAAAGACGCTAATGGACTGCCTCTCAGGTCGCGCCAAGCCGTTCTTGTTGTTCACAGCTTCACGGAACCTCATGGCAGCCGTGTCGTATTCACCAAGCGCGACATCAAGCCGTGCCTGCATGTAAGTAGACCACGGAGTGTCCGGCATGAATTTGACAAACTCCGAAGCCAAATGGTACAGCTCACTTTGCAATAGCATGGAGAAAACATGCGAGGTGGCGCCATTCCAGTCCTTCTTAAGGTCGACGGCGTATGCCCAGCGTTTGCTCCAGCGTGTGAGAGCAGTAGGCATGTCGTTATCATCTTCACCACCAGAATTGCGCTTCCAGTCGCCTGCGAAAAAGCTTTCGAGCAGCGTGGCTTCGATCTTGGATGTAGTTCCGTCGAGCGATGGCTCCATGCGGGTGTGGCTGGCCAAGAAGAGGCGCAGGCTGGTTTGCTTGAGAAGTTCCATAATCTCGTGGTAAACCTTGCGCGGGGCGAAGTCCAGGTGCAGCTCACTGGGCTCGAGGTCGCCAGACATGAAAGCTATGAGCGCAAGCAGGTCGAGCAGAATGGTCTCATTGCGTTGCAAGCTCTGCTGAGCAACGGCAACATTAAGTCTATCGCCATAACGGCACGACTCGAGGCTCTGGATCTGCTCTGAGCCAGTCTTGGTGTTGTCCAAGCGCCGGAGGACTTGCTGGAAGATCTTGCGATCTATGCTTCCAAGGCCTTCGAGATCCTGGACATCAGATTCGAGAGCGCTGAAGATCTCCTCTGACACTTCAGCTCCAAGATCGCACCTATCGTAGAGTCCATCAAGACCAGCTCTGTCGTCGAAATCTTGGCACAGAGCATCCTGATAGGCAATGTGCGTGAATGTCTCCCTCGCGTCAGCGGGCAGAGACCGTCTGAAATTGCGGGCGGCTGTTATCAAGACAGTCACAGAATGCGCCATGACGTCTTTCGGGTCAAAGATGGACTGTGCAATATCCGAATCGATCCGTTCGAATTCTTGGTCTTCCAGCAGGTCGGAGTTGAGACACAGGAGCTCCAGGTCATCGTTTGCGCGAACTGGTGCGACACTGTCCGTGCAGACTGACCAAGGCTGCGCGTAGTCGTAATCAAATGCAAGATTGACCGATTCGATGCGCTTCCTGTGGAGTTCTTCGAGAATAGAATAGAAACCAGTCCATTGTGCGGCCACATCTGCTTGATATCCATCGTAATCAGGCTGATTATTGGGAGACCGTGCCAAGATGATTTTGCTAGTCACGGAAGTGACGAGTCGCTCCTGCAGAGGAGCCTGGTGAGCACTCGAGCCTTTAGCTGACATGCTAGCCAATTTGCGGCGCTTGCAGTAAGTGTGAAGAGCAGCCTCAATACTCGAAGCCGAGAATCGCCCAGGAGAGAACAAGAAAGACATCCAGCGCTCCGTAGGGGTGATGAGGGAGTCTGCGTGAGCAGAAACTTGGGCTGGGAAATCGTTGGCTTCTCGTAGACGCTCTGGTGTTAACGGGCCGTTGTCGACGACTGTCCATCCTTTCCGGAATGCTGTCATTAGCTCATCCCGGTCCTCCTCCAGCAGATTGAAAGTTAGAGTAAAGGTCTTGCAAAGAGCACCACTTCGCGCCCTGATCCACAGCTGTGTTTCAGCCCAAGTTGGTGATGGGTGAGCATGGAATTCTTCAAGGTGCCAGATGTTGGTGTTCAGTAGTTCCTCAACTGGTGGGATCAGCGTCGCTCTCGGTTGCAGGTCTTCATATTTCGGTTTCTCGCCTTCCGCTGACGAGGTAGACCTAACCTCATAAACCTTGAATTGATGGTTCTTCGGCGAGTAGACCCAGACAAAGTAATTGCCATCCTCGTCCATCCTAGCAAGAGCTCCATCTTCTGTAGTCCCGGCGCACGTGCGATTTGCAGTAGTTTCCCCTGTTCGGCCGTCATGACATATGGAGTCTGTCGCCTCGATCCATCGCGATCGCTCTTTTCATTGAGGAGGTCCATCTGCAGTGCAACCCGCCCTGTGTTCGCGCTCCAAGCTTTGAGTTGGTGGTCCAATGTTACTGTCCATACAATGTTCCCATCCGGGCTTTTCGCCAAATCCACAGCCGAGCTGGTCTCAAGATCCAAATCGCCATATCGTACCGTTTGTCGCCTCTTCAATGGGTTTAGCGACTTCAATGTGCCACCCCATCCTCCCTCGCTATAGAACGTCTCACGCCACTGCGCCGCGTTCTCGTTCGGCTGTCGCTCCAATCGTAGTAGACTGCCATCATGTAACGACACAAGAAGCTCCAAGCTGTTCGCAGCGATCATGCGATATGGGTAGCGGAAGCCAAAAGAGCTGGGTGAGTACTTCTTGACCGCGGTCGATGGGTCGAACTCGGAAGGCGGGCTGTCTCTAGCCAGCAGATCGGCCTTCAGCGTGATGGTGTACAAATCGTTGCCAGTGGTGAGCACAAACACCTCCAGCGCATCCGTCTCTTCAGGATCCGCGAAAGCCACTCCTCCCCTCACGATCTCCGCAGGCAGTTCAATGTGGAATGTCAAGGAGCCCTCTCTTTGTAAATCATCTCTTTCGTGCACCAGATCCACGCATTGCACCTCCAGTAGTCGTCGGTCGTCCAGTACGCGCCAGAGAAAACTGCGCGGGTACTTGCTCTTGCGACGGAAGTATACTGAAGCTTCTGAAGCAAGATGTTTGCGCGCATACGCCTCCTCGTCTAGCTCGCTGATCTCATTATAGCCGCGTTTGCGTCCTGCACCGAAAAGCGTGACGGTCTGAGAGTTGTTGCCGGTGGTGTTGATTTTGAGAATGGAGGCCGGCGAGGCTGGCAGTGTCGATAATTGGACCTCTTGGTATAGTGTGGGCGTGACAGCTGGCCGCGCCATGTTTGCAATTATGTGTAGGTAGAAAGTTGGTGAAGCTGTTGTTGATTTGATGGGTTGCGCAAAGATTGAAGGTTGCTTGGTCGCGTTTCCCGCGTTCGAGCTCGCTCGGACCACCCAGCGCGGTTGCAGTATTCACTTGATGGAGCGGAAGGTGAGGAGAGAGGCATCTACAAACGGAACAAAAATTATTTAAAAAAAGTTTCCATTTCTGACGATGGTGACGTTAGGTTCTTTCAAAAAGCGAAATCATGGTAGAAAGTCTTAAATTTGGGTATCAGAAAAGTAGCTACAGAAGGTAAACACGCAAAGCAAATGCACGAAACCGCTTGCCGCCCCTCAGGCGCTCATAATGCGCCGTCCTATGCATCCATGCATCGTAAAACAATCCTTTCCTCTCTCGTGAGCACCGTATCGTGGCCGTAATAAACATGTAAGCCCGAGAAGGACTAGAATTTGTCCTCGAGATCCTTGGGCGACGGGTCGCCAATACCATCCTCATTGATGGCAAACATGCAGTCACTTTCAGGCAAGCAAGGCGAGTCGTAGATCTTGCAGATTCTTGTCTCGCCTCTGCCCTTCTTCAGCGAAAGTCTTGTTGTGGACGCGTGCGCGATGATGTTGCCACCAATGGGCTTCTTCGGATCAGGGTTGAACATGGCACTGGGACCGCCATCGACTTGGGCGACGACCTGGTTGGTGATCACCACGGCGATACCGAACTCGTCCGCAAGCCTTTGAAGTGTTCGCATGAATTTTGCCAGATGCGTCTGTCGACTGCTCAGTTCGCCACGACCCATGAAGTCAGTGCGGTACAGTGATGTAGCACTGTCGACTACTAGAAGCGAGAAACGAGTCTCAGTCATCATCTGTGCAGCCTGGTTGAGTAGCTGCAGCTGATGGTCCGAGTTGTAGGCGCGAGCATACGCGACGTTGTCCAGAACCTCTTCACCAGACAAGCCGTACCGGTTGGCAACGGAAAGCAAGCGAACGGGTCTGAAGGTGCCCTCAGTGTCGATGTACAAGCATTTGCCTTCTCCTCCGCCCATGTCAAAGGGCAGCTGGCATGTGACTGCGAGTGTGTGGCAAATCTGACTCTTTCCTGTCCTGAACTCGCCGAAGACTTCAGTAATACTGCCAGTCTCGACGCCACCAGCCAGAAGAGTGTCAAGTTGCTTGGATCCAGTGGTAATTGAGATGAGCTCGGATCTTCGTGCGTGCATTTCCGTTGCGGTTGTGAAGCCCATGGGTACAAGTTTGGAGGCTGTAAAAGTCAGTTGTTGTAAGATAGGAGAAAGCAGTTGGTGGCGAACTGACCTTCTACAAGGATCTTCGTCGCCTTCTGCTCTGACACGCCCTTGATGGTCTCCAGAAGCTTCTTTGGTCTGGATTTGGTTAGCACTAATTCTGCAATGGGTACCTTCTAGCACCTTACGTATATGCAACACTTTCTACAGTGTTGTAGCCCGCATCGACAAAGAGTTGAATATCACGCTTGGAGAGGCCGGCGACGCCCTACAGTCGTGTTAGTCGCGTTCAGGTTAATGTTTTGAAGCGCAAACCAACCTCGAGAGCAGCGAGTGGCGTAGGCGCACCCGGTCCGCCAGCTTGCTCATCGTAGCCCGACTGCGACTGCTGGTCTTCCTCGGCGCTCATCGTGCAATGTGTGAGGTTGGCGATGTATTGAGGTGGCGAATGCAGTGAGGTTAAAGTCCGTACGATGTATGTTGCACAAGTGTCGGTCAAGAGCACAAGATTTGGGAGTGAAAGTGAGAGAAATGTAGGCAAGCTTGGTTGACGCGACGGAAGGCGCGTTGGTGGCGACTAGGCTACAAGAAGTTTGTGTCCGCAGGGTCCAGTGTTGCCTACGGATGCGAGGGATGCAAGAAGTCTTCCATTGAATATTTCTTATGCTTCCTGTTTTAACGACACACAAGTGCAAAGTTGAGTGTTCACGGCAATCTGCATACTGCTCCACCATGCTGTGATCGCTGTTCATAGGGTCCTGTCCACCGGGTCATTAGTTACATATTGCTGCAAGGATCTGAGACGCCAAAGATATTCGTATCTGAATTTATGCATCTCCTCTCCACAATAGTGCTTACAATATGCGCCCAAGCACGTCGGCACGTGTTCCTTTTCCACTCCCATGATCTCCGTCTCCACCACCGAGCCGGATCGACTGTTACACGCTTAGAAGTAAGACTGCGAGACTGCATGGAGGATGCATTGGATCTGCCTAAGCGAAGGCGGTGTCACCTACCTCATGACACATGACCATCCTCACACTGCTACATCTCATCGTACCACTGCTGAGGAGAAATACTCGCGGTACCCATCGCATAATAACTCGGAGAAATCGCCCGCTCGTACCCCGGAAGCACTTTCGGGGTGGGTTGCATGACGCGGAGAACGGTGGAGACTCATGTGAGCTCTCTCTGGAGGTTGGAGCTTATTAGAGTGTGAGTACCGCATGGCGACCGCCTCGCCCTTTCTCAAGCATAGCAGGCGTGTCTTTCCTTCCGCCATCACCTTCTGCAGTACATCTACATCCGTAACATTCCATTTGCATACCTCTCCTGTCTTAAAACATGGGTGAGATCGTCGAGATGGGTTCTGCTAAGCATCGTTGGTGGAAAGAGGCGGTCGTGTACCAGGTATGGCTGCCATTGGCCATTGTTGCACACCCCTGTTGTTTCTGATTTCTGACAAGACCTCAGATCTACCCAGCATCCTTCCAATCGACAGGCTCGGGTAGTCTGCCTGGATGGGGAGACATCAAGGGTGTCGTGTCCAAGCTCGACTATCTCAAGCATTTGGGCATTGACGTTGTATGGCTGTCGCCCATCTACAAATCACCACAAGTTGACATGGGTTACGACATCGCCGACTACAAGGACATTGATCCACGCTATGGCACACTGGAGGACGTTGACGAGCTGATTGCCGGCCTGCATAAACGTGACATGAAACTGATGATGGATCTTGTTGTCAATCACACTTCCGATCAACACGACTGGTTCCTCAAGTCTCGCTCTTCCAAGGATGACCCAAAACGCAGCTGGTACCATTGGCAACCTCCCAAGTATGATGAACATGGAAACCGTCAACCCCCAAACAACTGGGCTATGATTTTGGGTGAGGCCAACAGCGCTTGGACCTGGGACGAGAAGACACAGGAATACTACCTTGCACTCTTCACTCCAGAGCAACCCGACCTCAACTGGGAGAATCCTGAAGTTCGCGCTGCCGTACATGACGTTCTCCACTTCTGGCTGAAGCGAGGTGCAAGTGGATTCCGCATGGATGTCATCAACCACATCTCCAAGACTCCAGGGTACCCTGATGCTCCTATCACAGCTCCTGGAAGCAAGTATCAGCCGGGCCACAAGTATTACGCCAATGGCCCACGCTTGCACGAATGGCTGCAAGCGATGAACCGCGAGGTCCTCAGCCAGTATGACACAATCACGGTCGGCGAGATGCCTTTCGTACGCGACAAGGATGAGATCCTGAAGATCGTCGGCGCTAAGCGTGGCGAGCTCAACATGATCTTCATATTCGAGATGGTCGACATTGACAACGACGAGACCGGCTTCCGTCTGACCCTTCGCGACTGGAACACGAATGAAATCAAGAAGATCATGAACAAATACCAGACCCTCATGATCGATCGCGATGGATGGAACAGTTTGTTCATTGAGAATCACGGTACATTGTCCAGAATGGACCAATGAAAATTCACATGCTGACAACGGATGCCCAGACAACCCTCGCTCGATTTCCCGCTTCTGCAGCGACAAGGATGAATATCGCGAGCTCAGCGCAAAGCTTCTGTGCATCATGCAAACGACTCTGTCTGGAACTCTCTACGTATACCAAGGAGAAGAGATTGGTCAGCGTAACATGCCTCTGAGCTTCGAGCCGTCCGAATACAAAGACATCGAGACCATCAACTACTGGGAGAAGGTAAGCTACACCGTCGAAACAACACCAATGTATCATATCCACTAATACTCGTCGCCCAAAAGATGAAAGCCGCCTACCCCGACGACGAAGAAAAACTCTCCTTCGCCCGCAAAGTCATGCAACGCAAAGCCCGCGACCACGCCCGCACACCCGTCCAATGGACCTCCGAGTCCCCCAACGCCGGCTTCTGCGACCCGTCCACCAAACCCTGGATGCGCGTCAACGACGACTACAAAACCGTCAACGCCGCCGCGCAGCGCCAGCACAACGACAAAGACTCCCTCTCCGTCCTCCAATTCTGGAAGCGCGGCCTCGCGCAGCGCAAGAAACACAAAGACGCCCTGGTCTACGGCGACTTCCACCTGCTGGACCCCGAGGACGGGCACGATCAGATTTTCGCGTACGCGCGCCGCGGAGAGGACGAGGCGTTTGTGACCGTCTTGAACTTTTCGGGAGAGAAAGTCGAGTGGGAGTTGCCGGGTTCGGCGCATGTGCAGAGATGGGTCGCTGGCAACTACACTGCTGGTGCGCCGGACGCCGCTACCAAGGGCAAGATCACGTTGAGGCCGTACGAGGCGTTGCTCGGCATGTCTTGAGAGACGACTCAAGGTCAAGATTGTTACCGACGTCTCATCATGCATGAAGCACTTATTTTTCCCTATGGGCACCAAGCTATGTATGCGAAATGACGGCTGCGAGACATCAACGGGTGGTCAACAGGGTCCGCAGAAAAGTTCAGGGGTGGCGGCAAAAGTCCTACAGTACATTGCTTGATAGTCTTTTGAAGTACACACTCAATCCCGATGAGAAGGAACAGAGGGCTTTCGTTGATAAAGGTATCTTTATTCGTACACGTATTGTTTGAAGCTAGCTAGCAGTCGCGGTGAACTAAACTCACACGCGACGTATGACACAGTCCACCACCGCAACCACCCACCCACCCACAGTAACATCAAAGAGAGAGAGACGGACAGGCCAAGAGTATGCACTTCCGTTCCCCCACCACCATTTTGTGCATCAATAACCCAAAACTCAATCAAGAGAGAGAAGAACGCTTTGCAAAATATCAAAAATAACAGTAAACCCCCCAGCAACAGCCATGCACCAAGATTTCATCTTCAACGTTCGTTGTTGCGATTGTTTTGCGCCAAACAGAATGCTCCACATGAAAATCCACGCCCCCTTCTAAGCCGCTTTCGGGGTGGAAAAACAAAATAGCCAGGCTGCCTTGCCTTTTCTCTCGCTCAAACATTACTCCAGGCTGCCATGCAAAATCGAGTAGTAGCAGTTCCAATGTGTGTAGAAAAAGGTTGCTTTTCTTTCTTTGTGCAGAACGCTCAGCAAAATAGCACGCAGTGTAAAATCAAAATAAAAACAAAACCAGAGATGATAGTCCATTCCACATTGGTAGGGCGTTGAGACTATTCATCCTTCAGGTCTTCGCACAAGTCTACGCCGGAGACTTCGAGTCGACGTCCATCTTGTCATCAGCCTTCGAAGTCTCGGGCGACGCAGCGATAGGCTTCTTCTCTTCAACGGGTGAAGGCTCCTTCTTCACTTCCGACGTCGTGCCGTTGGACGCGGCTGGTCGCGACGTAGTCTTGGGCGCAGCATCCTTCCCAGCAATCTTGACGTACATGTCTCTCAGCTTCTTACCAGAGACACGCTTGCTCTCCTTGGTGCTTTGCGGCCAGTGACGCTCAGAGACAAACTCCCACAGACCAGTCTCAAGCGAGGAGTCCTCCTTGGTGTTGGGATGGTTGACGATGTGGTTGCCAATGGCGACAAGACTGACTTTGATGATCTTGAGCCGCGTCATGTCATCAGGGATCTTCTTCTTTTGCGCACCGTGAGCACGTGCGAGGTGCTCCTTGATGGGAGCCAAGACGTGCTGCAACTTCTTTTCGTGCTCGGACAGCGGCTTGCCACCATTGACCATTGGTGAAGAATTCACACGTTGATGGCCTGGACGAGGTTGCTCGGCTTGACGCTGTCGAATACGCTCACGATCCTCAGAGCTGATCTTTCTATGGCCATTGGGCGAGCCGTGAGAGTTCTGACGAGCCAGGCTGTTCCTGATGTCGGACTGGTGTCTGTCGTGGTGGGAGTTTCCTTTGCGAAGACCAGGCGCAGGGCTAGCAGAGCCATTTGGTGTTCCGAAACGGCCATGGAAGCTGCCAACATGCTTGCGGTTGTTGCGGTGATGATTCTCCATTGCTCTCCTCGCCTGGCTGTTGGACCCGCCACTAGTTTTGTCGCGAAGCACGCTGACCAAGTAGCCAGCACGACGCACAAGGTGGACTGCACCGGGAGACTTTGTAGTCTTGACATCGCTCTTCTCGCGCTCCTCTTTCTGTCCAACGCGGTGTTCTTCAAGGAAGAGCTTGTGGCCCATGTCAAGATCGGGGTCGTCGCGAATGGCAGCCCAAGCGCCCATGCCGTGGCGTGCGATACCGACAGTGAGCATGCCGTCCTCTCTGGCGCCCCACTCGCATGTGTATGAAGCTGGCTTGGAGGCCTCGGCGATGCGGAAGTTTCTGGGGTCCTTGCTTTGGGAGACAAGGTCGCGAATCATACGCATGTCGATCGGACGCTCTTTGATCGTCTCTGCGTTGATACGCTTCACACCTCGGAAATCGTAAAGCACAGTCTTGCGCTCCTTCTTTGTCACTTGCTTGCCGGTCGTGCGCTCCAGGTCAGCCAGGCGGTCAGACTCCTCCTTAAGAAGTCGATCAGCCTCGTCGATGACTGCTTGCAATGTGTCGCGGACAACGTCGATGTCGCGACTAAGCAATCGAGCCTCGCGGACAATTTCGTCAGGCTTCTCCTCGAAAGCACCGAATCTCTCGTAAGCCCTGATGAGATTTCGGCACTCCTTCTCGCCAAGTGGTCGTTTAGGATCACGGCCGCGATCGGTGTCGTCGTCATCGTCGTCTGAGCCCATGTCGGCTGCAGCTTCGGCAGCGAGATCACGCGCTCTCTTCTTAGCAGCACGCTGTTCGCGAGCTTCGTCGACAGGCGCCTTTCTCTTGCGGGGTTGGTTGGCCTCGATGACGCTCTCAAGGTAGGCCTCTTCTTCTTTCTTGCGCTCTTCTTCCTTGATTTTGTCGAGTTCGGCCTGTGGGATAATCTGATCCCACTCGAGGTCAACTTTGACGTCGGTGTACTCAAAGCTGCGCAAGAATTCCTCGCCACCATCGGTAGTCATGCCTTCAGGTTGCTCAGTCTTGTGCTCTTCTGCATTCTCGAGCACAGCATCAATGTCCAGTTCTTCCAGCTTGCGCTGGTTGTTTGTTTGCTCGAACATCTTCTGGCCACGCTTCTTGAGAATTCGGGAGATCTCATCAGACGATGTCGGTTCGATGGCCTTCTCGCCAGCACGAATCAGCTTCTCCTTCATGATGCTGTTGTCCTTGTCTGTCACACCACGCTGAATCGTGATGAACTCGAGCATGAGCTTGTTTCGCGCGCGCTCCAGGACCTCTTCTTCGACCGTGTCCTTCGATACCAGGCGGTAGATTGTGACAGGCTTCTTCTGTCCAATACGATGAGCGCGTGCCATGGCCTGCAAATCGGCCTGCGGGTTCCAATCTGAGTCGAACAAGATGACAGTGTCAGCTGTCATCAAGTTGATACCAAGGCCACCAGCGCGGGTGGACAGCAAGAAACAAAAGTCTTGGCTGTTCGGGGCGTTGAAATGGTCGATTGCCATTCTTCTTGCGCCTGCGGCAATGGTTCCATCGAGCCTTTGGAACTGGTGGCCGCGAAGGTTCAGGTAGTCTCCAAGAAGATCAAGCATCTTGACCATCTGACTGAAGATCAACACACGATGGCCGTCCTTTTTCATCTTTGTCAGGAGCTGATCGAGCAACATCATTTTGCCACTGCTGGTGATGAGTGCCTTGAGCTGCTCTTCACGTGTGCCGGATGTGCCTTCCAAAATGCGTTCTTCGGCGTTGGGGAACATGAAAGCATGGTTACTTGCTTTCTTGAGCTCCATCATGATGTTGAGCAGCGAGGCTTTCTGGCCTTTAGAACCAGCGTTGAGCGCAGCATAATTGCGTGTGAGGATGTTCTTGTAATATTCGAGCTGAACATCGGCAAGCTCGACACGGATGATCTTTTCGGTCTTGGGTGGTAGATCGCCTTCGACCTTTGCCTTGGTACGTCGAATCATGTAGGGTGAGATAGCATTGGTGAGCTCGGCAATTTTCTCACTGGCATGCTCAGAAGTCAGATCAATGTCTTCGTCGACTTTGACCTTGCCAGGCATCAGGAAGTCCATGAGCGCAGAGAGTTCGCTGAGGGTGTTCTGCATTGGTGTACCAGTGATCAATAGCCTGCTGGGAGCACCGAATTCCATGAGCTTCGCGTACAGTTGCGAATCGCGGTTCTTCAGGCGGTGAGCTTCGTCGACAGCCATGAATTGCCATTTCAGCTGAGACAGGAAGCCTGCATCGGCCAGAACGTATTCGTATGTGGTAAGCAGCACGTTGAACTTAACCTTCTTGTAGTTGCGAGGGTCGACCAACAGCTCGTGCTCCCGGATGATCTTGCGTGCTTCTTCATTGCCGTTGTAGACCACGTAGTTGATATCAGGAGTCCAGTTGTCGAATGTGTCGGCCCATGCAGGCATGGTAGACAGCGGCACGACAACGATGAACGGTCCTTGTTGGCCGCGCTCATGCTTCAGCCAGTCGATGAAAGAAACTGTCTGAACGGTCTTGCCGAGACCCATTTCGTCGGCAAGGATGACGTTGTTGCCTTTACACCAGTGGTGAGCAAGGAAATTGAGCCCATGGATCTGGAACTCTCGGAGCTCGCCACCCTTGATGTATTCTGGCTGTGTGCGGAAAGGCTTGTAGTCGGATCTTGTTGCCAGGCTGGCCTCTTTTTGATTCGTGGTGGGTGTCTTGGATGTCCTGTCCAGGTACCGGTCGATCTCGGTCTGCGCAAGCTCGCTAACCAGAGATGCTGACTCCCAAGTGCAGAAGTCGTATGGGAGACCCTTCCATTTGACGAAGTATTCGGTATCCTCGTCGCCTTCTTGTGCGCTGATGATGCGCTCGACCTTCATGTACTCGTTCAGAGAGTCTAGATAGGTCTCGCGATCGAGATTCCACTTCTCCTTGTCCTCAAGAGGGGTGTCTGGGTGGGCAACATCGAGCTCAAGGGAGATGACCTTGCGATAGTAGTTCTCCACGCGACGGATACCCTTGCAGTCTTTGAGCGTATCCCATGGTTCCCACGTCGCGTGATAATGTGCTTGGCCTTGCCATTTGATCTGTGACAGACGAAATCAGTATACCGATAGCTTGAAGTAAGGTGTGAGTGACTTACGTAGTACTCGTAGTCTTTCTTGGTAGGGTTTTCTTCGTCTGCAGCAGATCATTTAGCTAATGGTCAATAAATAGAAGGCGACAACCCGTACCTGCGCCTTCGACCAATCTGTGGTTGAGGACTGTGTCTACTGAAGGACCGGTCTGCTCAACTACCCAGTGGTTGGGCGTCACGTTCTCGGTATCCTCTTCGCTGAACCCATAGTCGTCCTCCTCGTTGTAATTTGTGACCTTTGCAGCCTGACGCGTAGAGAAACGGACTTCACCCAGTTGAGGTGTTCCGGCACCAGACGCGGAGGCCTGCTTCTGTCGACGATGTTTTTTGGCGAAGGAACGTCCTTTGGCGCCGCCGTATACGTCGTCTTCGTCGGAGCCATCCTCGTCAGAAGAAGGCTGGATAGAAGAGTTGTTTCCCGTCCGTGTTGATGCTAATACAGTCAGCATCGGTACTGCAATATGTAGGACGACTCGGTTGATGAGGGAATACATACCTGGGCGAGTGCCAGTGGTCTTTTGGCGCTTCCGCCTGCGGCCGGGATTGACGTCGTCAGACTCGTCCTCCTCATCGCTCGTCTCAACCTGTATCGTCCATTAGTATAGCATTCAATGTGCATGTGAGAGCGCACGTACCACTCGGTGCTGAGGTCTCGCGCGGCCCTACGAGGTGGTGTCAGTAAATCGGATTCATGAGAGCAAGAAGAGCGGACGAACACTGCGGCGGAGCCCATATAGCTCAGGGTTCTGCTTCATGTATTGTTCGTCATCCACAGCGCCTCTTCGCTTGCCAGACCTCACTTCCTCTTCTGACGATGAATCGTCGTGTCGCATTCCGTTTGTTCCTTCCGGCGGCGGTGTCTCTTCGTCAAAATCGGCATCCTGCTCCTCAGCGACTTCATCTTCCTCCTCTACCTCAGAGGTAGCCATGTCTTGCATAGCATCATCGTCTGAGCCATCTTGTGTGTGATCATCTATGTGTGATGCGGTGGTGGTAGGGAGGTCATTGACGTCTGAGAGAGGGCTTTCGCTGCCAGCGCGACGCGGCGAAGATTCGGAGCGGTCGTCATCGTGGTCATCGGCATATCCGTTCATGTTGGACATGTCGTCGAGGTGGTATGTATAGGGTGGGAGATGTATTGGCCCCGCTACACCAGAGAGCAGTCAGCAGTGTACCTATGGCTGTGGCAGTCGGAGCGAGCTGAGATTTTTCACACCGCCAGCCAGCATATACGCGACCGGTTCCCCCACGAGAAAGGATCGTATTGAAGCAGAGAACGCGACTCTACAAGGTCCGACCGGTAAATGCGGCCTCGTGATGGGATATCGATGGAGTGCGCTGGCGGCCGTGGTGGGCGATCCGACGGGAAGGAGTCCTTACAGGGCAGTCTGACAGCATCAAACGTAGTCGTACAGGTCGTTCTCGTGGTTCCGAGGTGTTTCTAGGGTCGCCAGTGATGATATATGTTCGGTGAAAGGCTCGGACGATGGCTGACCGCGAGGCGCGGCGCGCGTGGTGTCGCGGACAAAGGGCGCTGAAAACTACGTAAAGAGTGTGAGAAACAGCCAGTCACTAGTCAAATGTCATCTGGGACCAGGGGTAGGAAATGTAGGCAGTGGTCGGTTTGGGGTGTGTGTGGTGGTGTAGTTTGGTGGTGTAGGATGAAAGACAGTTGCGAAGCAGCGGAGAGCAAGACCGCCCGCGGCCGGTCCACGCCTCGAACTCTGAGGACACGCCGACGACATTGCAATAACCTTCACATCGAGCCGCACAATAGCAGTTGACTTTTACATTCACCATCGCACGAGTACCGCCACCTATCATGCATTGGCTTTGCATTGATTACTATCAACTTCGTCCCGTCAACTATATGTTCAAATGTATATATACATGTATCGGCGGCAGCAATATTCACTACATAGAAAGCATGTTCTCGCAGACAACGACAGGAATTATCGAGACCTGCCAGATACACCAGCCGTGACTCGTCTCCCAGCTCCTGAAGACATGTTATCACATTGCTCCTTTTCTCGGGCCTTAACGATGATCAGCAGACATCGCACCTCGAAGTATGCATTGATCGAAGGGTGATTGCGGTCTTTCTTGTGTGTCATCTTACAGATATTTTAGTTCTTTGACGAACGAATCAGTGCTTATCGTCAGGGTCGCCAGCCTGCGTGGAAAATGCTAGCTCCCTAGACCACGGTCTCGAAATCTTAGCGTTTATGGTTTTCGATGGACGGAAGGAACAATGCCGGCTTTGATCCCCACCATTGATCATATACTATAATCGCTAACAGTTCGCTCGAATTAGCTCTCAGGGGTGATTATAGTTCCTGTGGGCTTCACGGCTGACCGATCTTAACGATTTGGTAACGGGACGTTCTCCCACTTTGATGTTATCTCAATAGCGAACAAATCGTTTCGATGACTGCGTCTGGCAACACCAGCAAATCGAGACTTGTGTTCATGTACGCAAACATGTGTGCTTGAATGTACTGCGGTCAGTATCATTGCTTTTAGAATGAGATTATGATACCAACACCCAAAGACATTTTTCATAAGCGCCTATATGTATACAAATACATGTCCACATGTGTGTACGTACGTTGTAGATGACGGCCTTCAATAATTGCAAAATAGGGAAAGAGCAAATGCAAACTGGACATCAGCCGTACAATTGTAATCGTATTTCTCTCGGGTTAGTGTTGGGGTTGCTCCCTTCGTCGAAATGTATACCACGACGACCACCAGTGCATGATACGGACAATATCGGGTGGTCCCGAGATGAAGAGAGTATTCTTAGTGTATGTGACTATGATATAGTGCCGACTAATGGGCTGATCGTGTTTATATCTCGATTTTCCTATTCATTGGCTTCACACATGGAAGCACGCAGCAAACGTACGACAAATTGCGTCTGTTCGTTGATGCTACGGCAAGAAACGACAATGAACGTCCGAAAAAAACGCAAGATCAACTGGACAAATAGACAGCATTCGGAAACACGCAGACAGTCATTTTAGAACACGACTACATCGAATAACTCCACGAGGAGCGAGAGCAAGAGAATGGTATTGTAGGTATATGTACATCGAGATTTGTCCGATTCCATGCCACGTTAGTTTCAAAAGTCCACTCCTTCATGAATGTATGGTTTCGAACGAACTGGCGTGTTACGTTCTCGACATATAAGTATATAGCAACACGATGAGTCGAATGGTATCAGGTAAATACTTTGGGTGGTAGAGAAATACAGAGGCGTACCCCGCCTAATTAGGGCGCGAGATTATGCTTACCCAAAAGCCCCGCACTGTTCGTTCATTGGACGATAGAATTTCAAGTTAACAAAGCGAGTACTACTTCGCTTTCCGACTCCAACACCGCGTCTTCCACTCGCTACACTCACCATATACCCGGCCTGGTGGTAACAACCGAGCCAAAGACTAGCAAAGATGTCGGACAAGCTCACCCGGTGAGTTCTTCTGCCGTCTTCCCACGCGCCCAGCGCGGGCGCACAGTCATCGTCACACAAGGAAAAGGACACACAAGCTCATTCTCATTCTCTCCCACAGTATCGCCATCGTCAACTCGGACAAGTGCAAGCCGAAGAAATGTCGTCAGGAGTGCAAGAAGGCGTGTCCCGTCGTCAAGACCGGCAAGCTGTGCATAGAGGTCGACAACTCCAGCAAGATCGCCTTCATCAGTGAGCGCCTGTGTATCGGATGCGGTATCTGCCCCAAGAAGTGCCCCTTCGACGCCATCCAGATTATCAACTTGCCCACAAACCTCGAGAGCCAAGTCACCCACCGCTACTCCGCCAACAGCTTCAAGCTGCACCGTCTTCCTATGCCCCGCCCCGGTCAGGTTCTCGGTCTGGTCGGTACCAACGGTATTGGCAAGAGTACCGCCCTCAAAATTTTGGCAGGCAAGCTGAAGCCTAACCTCGGACGTTTCGAGGACCCGCCAGACTGGGAGGAGATTCTGAGGTACTTCCGTGGTTCTGAACTGCAGAGTAAGAATATTCAAGATGTGGACACCAGGGAGGGACAAGCGCTAAGAAATTTGCAGACTACTTCACAAAAATTCTCGAGGACAACCTCAAGGCTATCACCAAGCCGCAGTACGTGGACCAGATTCCCAAGGCTCTCAAGGAGAAGAACAACAGATCCGTTGGCGGTTTGATCACCACAAGATGCGATGTTGGCAAGGAGAGACTGCAGGAGATCAAGGAGACACTCGGTATGCGCCACCTCGAAGCAAATTCATCGCACTTCGCAGACCGACTAACGCGAAACTAGAACTTGACGTTGTTTGGGACCGTGATATTGATCTCCTCTCTGGTGGTGAGCTGCAGCGTTTCGCTATCGGCATGGTGTGCGTGCAAAAGGCCGATGTCTACATGTTCGACGAGCCTTCTTCCTTCTTGGATGTCAAGCAGCGTCTTGCCGCTGGTCGCCTGATCCGCAGTCTGCTCGGACCCGACAGCTATGTCATCGTTGTCGAGCACGATTTGTCCATTCTCGACTACCTGTCAGACTACATCTGCGTTCTTTACGGTAAGCCCGCTGTTTACGGTGTGGTCACCGCTCCCTTCTCGGTTCGTGAAGGTATCAACATCTTCCTGGACGGTAACGTTCCCACCGAGAACTTGCGATTCCGCGACGAGTCCCTGCAGTTCCGTATTGGAGACGCGAGCGACGAATACTTCTTGGACAAGTCTCAGGACTACGCCTACCCAGCGATGGAGAAGACCATGGGCAACTTCCACCTCAAGATCGACGCTGGTACCTTCACCGGCTCCGAAATCGTCGTCATGATGGGTGAGAACGGTACTGGTAAGACGACTTTCTGTAAGATGCTTGCAGGTGCCCTCAAGCCCGACAACGACCAGAAGATCCCTGCCATGAACATCTCCATGAAGCCCCAGAAGATCACACCCAAGTTCCAGGGTACCGTTCGCCAGCTCTTCTTCAAGCGTATCAAGGCC
>Ga0265797_10005690_pt1 | contig 18050 bp, 15 predicted proteins | sample P2T30metagenome_FD_192433 | JGI IMG/M metagenome (GOLD analysis project Ga0265797, IMG submission 192433) | Plant litter microbial communities from East Loma Ridge, Irvine, California - P2 T30 | ecosystem: Environmental > Terrestrial > Plant litter > Unclassified | place: USA: California... | reverse complement strand
AAAAGGCATCATTAAATCATTTTCAGATAAAGTAATGTCCCTGAAATTACTTGAAATGGGATGTTTGCCGGGATGTGAAGTTCGTCTGGATGCAATTGCTCCTTTTGGAGATCCGATCTGTATCAACGTGGGTGGTAATTATTGTCTCAGCTTGCGTTTAAATGAAGCGGCGGCAATCGTAATCGAGTTAGTGTGAATCCCGTTTAATTTATTGCTTTTCCATTGAAATCAGAAAATATCAAAATTGCGCTGGTTGGTAATCCCAATGCAGGCAAATCTACATTATTTAATGCACTGACAGGATTACGCCAAAAAACCGGAAATTTTCCAGGTGTTACTGTTGAGAAAAAGTCAGGTACATATCATTTAAAAGGTTCCGGTGATCAGCTTGTCCGGGAGGTGACGCTTGTGGATTTACCTGGTACATACAGTATTTATCCTAAATCGAAGGATGAAACGGTGGTCATGGACATTCTTGCCAATCCAAAACATCCTGATTTTCCTGCGGTAATTATCGTAGTTGCTGACGCTTCCAACCTTCAGAGAAACCTTCTTTTATTTACAGAAATAAATGATCTGGGCATACCGGCTGTTCTTGCGTTGAACATGCTTGACGTAGCAAGCAGTATGAATCTGACGGTGAACGCCGTGCAGCTTGCTATGCAGCTGAAAGTACCGGTAGTCAGAATTAATGCGCGTACCGGAGAAGGAATCGTAAATTTAAACGATGCCGTTGCCCAGGTACTGGATCAGAAATTCAGGCCGGCGCTCACTTATTTTTATGAACCAACAGAAAATGAAGGCAAATTAATAGAAGAGGTTAAGTCCTATTATCATCTTGACAATGATTATGTTGCGCTGCAATATGTTTGTCAGCACGATAACTTTTCCTTTCTCGAACAGCCCGCGCGGGTGAAGCTGGACGGGCTGATTGAAAAATATGGATTTGATGAAAATCATTTTCTTGCCACGGAAACCATTGCCCGGTATGAAAAAATAAAACCGATTGTTTCGAAAGCGGTTAAGTCGGAAGGGGTTACTGAACCTCCCTTCTGGACCAGGAAGCTGGATGCTGTTCTCCTTCATCCGTTTTGGGGATATGTCACATTTGTTCTTGTACTTCTGATAATATTTCAGGCCATTTTTGCCTGGGCCTCTTATCCGATGGATATGATTGACATCGGTACCGCCACAACCATTGAATGGGTAAAAAGTGTCTTGCCGGAAGGTATACTAAACGATTTGATAACAGACGGTATCCTGGCCGGGATCGGCGGGATTATTATTTTCATTCCGCAGATTGCCATTCTGTTTGGTCTGGTTGCCATTTTAGAAGAGTCGGGTTACATGGCCCGGGTGATGGTAATTATGGATAAGCTCATGCGCAAGTTTGGACTGAACGGCAGGAGCGTGGTTCCGCTGATCTCCGGAGTTGCCTGTGCGGTGCCGGCAATTATGACCACACGCAGCATTAGCAGTCGCTATGAAAGATTGATTACGATACTGGTGACGCCGCTCATGAGCTGTTCTGCACGTCTGCCGATTTTTGCTATTTTGATTGCCCTGGTTGTTCCTTCAACAAAGGTTTTTGGATTTCTGAACATGCAGGGTTTGGTTTTATTGGGGTTGTATTTTCTGGGATTGGTTGGTGCATTGCTTTCCGCATGGCTTTTATCTCTTTTTCTGAAAAGAACAGAACCGAGTTACTTCATGCTGGAAGTTCCTACCTATAAGCTGCCACGCTGGGGGCATGTTGGTTTTACGATGTACGAAAGTGTAAAATCTTTTGTTTTGGAAGCCGGTAAAATTATCCTGGCCATATCGATCATTCTCTGGGTACTTGCTTCTTACGGACCGGGAGACAAAATGGAAGTTGCGGCTTCACAGGCTGAACAGCAAATGGCGCAGAAGCCACAGGAACAAATCGATGCGGCGATTGCATCGGCACGTCTGGAAAATTCTTATGCAGGAAGCTTCGGAAGGTTTATCGAACCCGCAATCCGTCCGCTGGGTTATGACTGGAAAATCGGGATTGCATTATTGGCCTCCTTTGCTGCAAGGGAAGTTTTTGTTGGAACAATGGCAACGATTTATAGCATCAGCGGCGATACAGAAGACGTATTGACCGTAAAACAGCGTTTGATACAGGAGAAAAACCCTGAAACAGGAGGGCCTATGTATACGCCTGCTGTTTGTTATTCGCTTCTGGTATTCTACGTCTTTGCGATGATGTGTATGAGTACCATTGCAGTTGTTTATCGTGAAACCCGCGGCTGGAAATGGCCAATGATCCAGTTGGCCTATTTAACTGTATTAGCTTATGTTTCAGCGTTTGCGGTTTACCAGCTGATGAGTTAATGTTTATAATTTACCATCTGAGACATTTAAGAAAACCTAAGGTGAACTTATATGTCTCAGGTGGTAAGTAAGTCTTACTGGTTAACTACCAACCAAGATTATCAACCAGATCCGAAGTGATCATAGCGGATTGCCCTTTTTTATCCGCGGCTTTATCTCCTGCCAGTCCGTGCTGGTAAACGCCGAGTATAGTAGCATCCTTCGGTTCATAACCTTGTGCCAGCAAAGCAGTGATAATTCCTGTTAAAACATCGCCGGTTCCGCCAGTAGCCATTCCTGCATTTCCTGTTGAATTAAAATGAACCTCTCCGTTACTTAAAATGACCGATGTATTAGCACCTTTGAGGCAAATAATTACATCATGTTTTTTTGCAAAATCACGTGCTAACTCTAATCTGTGGTATTCATTTTTACTTTCTCCTGCTAACCGTTGAAATTCTTTTGGATGCGGGGTTAATACGGTTTGTTTTGGTAAAAGTTCAATTAACTCAGGATTCTCAGAGAGGAGGTTCAGCGCATCAGCATCAATAACCAGCTTTGCTTTTATTTGTCTTAAAAGCGTTTCCAGCATTTTTACAGTCATTTTTTCTTTACCGATGCCCGGTCCAATACCGATTGCAGAATAGGATTCGATATCAGGTAATTCGGATAAATGCTTGTGATCCCGATCAACTGTAATCATCGCTTCGGGAATAGAGATCTGCATGATTTCATAGCCGCAGCCCGGAACATGCATGGAAAGCAGGCCAATTCCTGAACGCAGACAAGCCCGTCCGGAAAGAATAGCAGCTCCCATTTTTCCATGACTTCCTGCGAGTATAAGTCCATGTCCGAAAGTGCCTTTGTGAGAAAACTTCTTTCGGGGAATAATTTTGCTTTCAGCCTCGAACTTGTCTGTATAAAAGTATGGTGTGGACGTATTGGATATAAATTCTGCTGATAAACCAATATCTGCTACATGCCAGTTGCCCACTAACTCTGCATTTTGTGGCATCATAAATGCAAGCTTAGGAAACTGAAATGAAACCGTGCAATGCGGTTTAATAATAATATCCTCTTTTGCATTAGACTTATCAGCATATAAACCGCTGGCTATGTCAACAGAAATGATTTTGTTTGGAGTTTGATTCAGCTTCTGTATTACTTCGGCTAAGATTCCGGATACAGGCTTTGACAAACCGGAACCCAGCATAGCGTCAATCAATACCATGTTTTCAGTTATATCCGGAAAATCTTTGTCGTTTCGAATCTGAGCAGGTTTTAAATGATTTTCAAGTCTTGTCAGATTTGCTTTAAAGTCATCCGATGCATTTTCACTATGTTCCACAATATATACTTTTACCTGATATGCTTTTTCTGAAAGCAACCGTGCGATCGCCAGGCCATCACCGCCGTTATTTCCTTTTCCACAAAAAATGCTTATCGGGCGTGTGTTTACAAACTGATCACAAAACCAGCGTACAAAAGCAGCTGATGCGCGTTCCATCAGGTCGAGTGAGGAAACCGGTTCATTTGCGATTGTATAGGCGTCTGCTTCTCTGATTTGTTTTGTATTGAGTATTTTCATGGCAGTCGTATTATGGTGCGATGCACTTTTGATTTTAATCGTTTTTTCGGAATTTCTACAAATATTACGCCGCTATGCAGCTTTACTGATATTTTCTATTAAGGCTCTGCCTATTTATTTTATGATAAAGCAGTGTAACACTTTCTTTTAACGATAAAAAAAATTAGCTTTGCACTCGTTTTCTCAAAAGCTGTTTTGAATGAAGGGGCGTCACCTCATCCGCTGGAAACAAGCTCAATTTATTTAAATTATTAAAATCATTCGTCATGAGCGAACTTATTAAACTCGTAGAAGCTACGATTGAAAATCGTAAATCCGAGTATCCTGAATTTAAATCAGGCGACACGATCAACGTACACGTTAAGATCAGAGAAGGTAACAAAGAGCGTATTCAGCAATTTCAGGGTACTGTAATGCAACGCCGTAACCTTAGCGCGAGCGGTGAAACTTTCACAGTACGTAAAATATCAAACGGAATAGCGGTAGAACGTGTTTTCCCAATTCTTTCCCCAAGTATTGCTAAGATCGAATTGCTTCGTCGCGGTAAAGTACGCCGTGCACGTCTGTTCTTCTTACGCGGACGTCAGGGTAAAGCTGCTCGTATTAAGGAGCTTAAAGTAGCAAAAGCTTAGTACAAGCAATCGCTTAGAAATTTGAAGCCCTGCAACGATTTATTCTTGCAGGGCTTTTTTGTAGGCCGTGAAAGATTTTGCCACGAATTCACGAATGACCACGAATTTATATACAGTTGTTGCTGTTTAAAAACAACCTGAGTAATTCTTGGTTTGATTTTCTGAATTAGACCAGTTACCATTATAATTTCAGATTTCAAATAAATGTGGAAAGCTGCGAGCTGACTGCTGAAAGCAAATAAAAATGAAACTTAATTTCTTTAAATACCAGGGAACAGGCAACGACTTCATCATGATTGATGACCGTTCAGGATCTTTTCCGGCTTCACAGGATCTCATTGCTTCGCTTTGCCATCGTCGTTTTGGTATTGGTGCAGATGGATTGATATTGTTACAAAATGCTGATGGATACGATTTTAGGATGGTGTATTTCAATGCGGACGGAGGTGAAGGAAGCATGTGCGGAAACGGAGGGCGCTGTGTAGTAAGGTTTGCGCATGACCTGGGGCTGTTTGAAAGTAACACTTCATTTATTGCGGTTGATGGACCGCATGAGGCAACTGCATCGGCTGACATTATTCGATTGAGAATGTCACCGGTGAATACGGTCGAGCTGCATGATGAATATGATTTCATGAATACCGGTTCTCCGCATTACGTAACTTATGTTGATGACATCAAAAAAACAGAAGTTGTAAATATTGGTAAGGATATTCGTTATGGTTCTGTTTTTGGTCCGGTAGGAGGTACGAATGTTAACTTTATCCAGATTTTAGGTGATAATTACCTTAGCGTAAGAACCTATGAACGCGGCGTTGAAGATGAAACTTATTCCTGCGGTACGGGTGTAACGGCATGTGCATTGTCCGCACATATTCGTGAAGGATGGGAAGGGCCCATCACGGTGGAGACACTTGGCGGCACACTGGAAATAGATTATAATGAGCTGACAGCCGGAGAGTTTGATGATATTTATTTGATTGGACCGGCTGTGAAAGTGTATGAAGGGACGTTTGATGCTTAAAGATATAAACCGGGTTACTTTGTTTTCTAAAATGAATAATTTATGCCTGAATTATTGAGATTATTTGGTCTTCGTTTTTTCTTTTACAGTAATGATCATGATCCACCGCATATTCATGTTAGAAGTAGTGATGGAGAGGCGAGATTTACTATTGAAACTGTTAGTTGTATCGAAAATAACGGGTTGAAGAATAAAGATCTGTATTTAGCAGAGGCAATTATTGAGGAGAATAAAGAAATTTGTTTTAACAAGATGGAATGAATTTTTTAATCGATAGCTTATGAAATTCTTTGAATATAAAGCAGTTCGTGTTTGGTTTACTTCAACCGAAATCCGGGTATTATTGCATGATGGCAGGGAATCTGGTTTGCCGATTTCCAGTTTTCCATTAATTCAAAATGCAACGGATTTTCAGAGGGCTCAGGTTGAAATAATTAATGGTTATGCTTTACACTGGCCAGCTTTGGGAGAAGATTTAAGTATAGCCGGTTTCTTTGAAAAGAAATTAGTGACTTCTGATAAAGTCTGATTTCTCATAATTATTCCGACTCAATAATGCCGCCTTTTACATGCAAAATTACCTTGTCGTTCCATTCCGGAATGCGGCAGTAATCCATAGCTGCAACCTTGCTTCGTACGCCATTGGTACAGATGACAATAATGGTTTTATATTGAGAAAGCATGTCTCGTTTTTCTCTGATCTCAGCAAGTGGGATATTAATTCCGCCTTCATTAAACTCTTCAAATTCCCAGCCTTCGCGTACATCAATCAAAACTGCATCCTTATTATTGCGGATGGTTTCCTGCATCTGGCTTAGCGATATATCAGAATAGGTATTTTTAGTCATCTTTTTTATTTAGTGAGATGTGAAAAGTGAAAAGTGAGATGTAAAATGTGATATGTAAGTCCTTTTACATTTCACTTCTTACATCTCACTTTTTACAAAAAAAGCCACAAAGACGGACTGAACAAAAGTTCATCCATCTTTGTAGCCTTCGTTATTCTACATACAATCATTTAAATTGCTGTATACTGCTTAATATCTTCCTGTATCGTAAGGATGATTTTTTTCGATTGGGATATTTTTAGCGATCAGTTTATGGATGTCTTTCAGAAATGGTTTTTCTTCTACATCACAAAACGAAAGTGCTGTTCCTTTTGCTCCCGCACGTCCGGTTCTACCGATACGGTGAACGTAAGTTTCAGGAATATTCGGTATTTCGTAATTGATTACGTGTGTTAAATCATCCACATCAATTCCTCTTGCTGCGATGTCCGTCGCTACCAAAACACGTGTCGTTTGGCTTTTGAAGTTTTTCAACGCATTCTGACGCGCATTCTGCGATTTGTTCCCATGTATCGCCTCAGAAGTAACGCCCGCTTTACGAAGCACTTTTACCACTTTGTCGGCACCATGTTTGGTACGTGTGAAAACCAGTGCGGTCGCAATTGTAGCATCTTCCAGAATATGCAGCAGCAAAGAATTTTTGTCTGATTTATCTACATAAAAAAGAGATTGTTTGATCGTATCCGCCGTTGAGGAGATCGGGGTAACTTCAACTTTCGCAGGATTAGTCAGGATCGTGTCCGCCAATACCATAATCGCCGGAGGCATGGTAGCAGAGAAAAACAGCGACTGACGTTTAGCAGGCAAAAGTTTGATCACTTTTTTAACATCATGAACAAAGCCCATGTCCAGCATACGGTCTGCTTCATCCAGAACAAATATTTCCAGCTGATTCAGTTTAATAAATCCCTGGTTGATCAGATCCAGTAAACGTCCGGGTGTTGCGATCAGTACGTCAACTCCGCTTCTCAAAGCATCTGTTTGTGGCTTTTGTCCCACACCACCAAAAATAACGGTGTGTTTGATACCGGTATGGCGACCGTACGCAGCAAAACTTTCGCCGATCTGGATTGCCAGTTCGCGGGTAGGCGTCAGGATCAAAGTCCTGATCCGGTTTCTTTCCGATTTATTAACCGGGTTTTTGGTCAGCAACTGCAAAATAGGAATCGCAAAAGCCGCCGTTTTACCAGTTCCTGTTTGCGCGCATCCTAAAAGATCTCTTTGCTGTAAAATAAGTGGAATTGCTTTTGACTGAATGGGGGTAGGTGTGTTGTAGCCTTCTTCTGTCAGAGCCTTTGAAATAGGCTCGATGAGTTCTAAATCTTGAAATGTCATTTGGTTTTGTTAAGACGCTCCACCAAATTAATTCAAAATGGAAAGAGCAAAATGTATCGATGCCAAATTACATAAGTAGCAGCTGACATCGGGTTCATAACAGCATACATGTTTCAAACGTTCAATCTAATGACGTTCAAACATCACTGGTTGTTATAAAGGTACTGTAAACGAATGTTTTATTTTTTCATAAGTCTGAAAACCGGATACCTGCGATAACCTTTTTCAGCATAATCAGAGTTTTCGTAGATAAAATTGAGCTGTGCTTCGCCGCTTTTTGCAAATTCAGGCTCTGCCTGTTTCCTGTCATCCAGCCTCTTTTTCAGTTCCGGTGATTTTTCAAGAAGTTCAGTCGCCAGGCCTTCAAAAACATAAGCCGAGAAATGCTCTTTGGCCTGAAGAATGGTATCAAAGAAATTCCATTTAAAAAACGAATCAACAGCCTTTGGTTCCAGCGTTTCAACGATGTAACGGTTGGTCCACTGATTGACAGGAATGTACCAGTCACCTTTTTTGAAACTCACTTTTGTTTTTACCGTTTTGAGGGTAACGCCGGTGTGCCAGTAATGGCCTTCAAAAGGCTGCTTCGGTGACTCATAATCCGTAATGTAATAAGCTTCCACATCCATTTCTACGTCTTTATCCAGCATTTTCATCTCCACCTGGTTTAATTTTAAAAGGTCGATGATGTTGAACCAACCCTGCGGAATGATGTATGCCTCCGGCTTTTCCACAATATCAAGCGGCTCGTAGGTATCATAGAAAGGTATTGTTTTGGTAAAAGGCTTGGTTCTGTCGTAATGAAGCCGGTTAAGACCGCTCACTTTGCTTGGAATATACTCCGGCTCAAAACCTTTAAATGTAATATCCGTTTTTTTGTCCTTCTTTACCAGCCAGGTAAGGGCAAACTTGCTCTGTGTTTTAACAGCCTGTTTTGTCTCTTTACGCAACCTGATGAGCTCAGAGCGTTTGGATGCCAGGAATTTAAGATTGCCGTGCAGGTAAGCGTAAGTCGATTTTACACGCTGGTCGTAAGGTTTAAGCATATGTGTTTCGGTCATTACGCCAATGGTATGAAACAATGCGGCATAACCGGTCGAATAACGCGGCCAGTCGGGAAACTGAACGAAACCTTTGTCAGGTGTTTGTCCGTAGGCATTTACATAAGGCGTAGCTTCAAATCCGGCTTCTTTCAAATGCTTATACATGTAGGGAAGAAAAACCTGATCATTAAAATCGCCCAGCGGTCCGCCCAGTTTGTCTTTCTGTGCATAATCCAGGGTCATCACATATTGGTAATCTGCGCCGTTACTTACATGCGTATCTGCAAAAAGATCAGGATCCAGCTCATGGAAAATAGCGGCAAAGCTTTTTGCATTGCGCGTATCGTTTTTGATAAAATCCCTGTTCAGGTCAAAGTTTCTTGCATTTCCCCGAAAACCATATTCTTCCGGCCCATCCTGGTTTGTGCGTGTGGTGCTGTTTCTGTTCAATGCACCGCCGATGTTATAAAATGGAATAATGGCTAGAACGATACTGTCCATTTCAGGGAATTTGGCAGGATTTAAAGCGATATCCCGTAGCAACATCATTGATGCGTCCACGCCGTCAGATTCGCCCGGATGGATGGCATTATTGATCAGGAGGATTGCCTTGCCCTGCGTTTTCAGTTTTTTAATATCAAAGTTTTTGTTTCGGGAATAAAGTATAAGATGCAATGGCTTTCCGCTGTCAGTCAGGCCTTTTTCTGAAATTTGTATCTGAGGAAAGTTCTTGGCCAGCTGTTTGTAAAAAGCGATACCTTCTTCATAAGTCGGTGTCTGCTTTCCGCCACTTTTTTCAAAACGTGTTTGATATTGTGCAGCTAACGGAAGAGAAATAATCAGGCAAAGGGAGAGTCGTAAAAAGGACATGGGTTCAGTTCAATATTTGTAGCGGGAAAAGGATATTGATCTGAAAGTAAGCAGTTTTTACCGAAATTTATTGCCAGGATAATATTTGTTATTTATTAATGAAAATCATTATAGAAAAAGCCGGACAAATACAGAAAGAACTCCATATTTGTTCGGCCTGGTATGTTTATGCTAATTAGTCCTCTTCCTCAACAACATCATCCGCACGGGATTCTGCTTCGTAAGAATCCGCATATTTGATCTCATCAAGCCAGTAAGACGAACTTACTATTTCGTAAGTTACCGAATCTGTATCTTTTGAAATGGTGTTTAGTTGCCACAGAATACTTTCAGCTTCCTTGAAGCTGGTTCCTTCTACCTGATCGGAAAACAAACGGTGTATCAGACTGTGGTCCGACATGCCGGCAGCCAGTAACCGAACAACCGGTGCTTCCGGATTCTGTTCAAAAATAGATACATCCCCGGTTATCTTCATTTGAAACTGTACCGCTTCGGCTCTTGGGAATTTACCATTGTAAGCCTGATACAAGAGTTGCGTAGCTCTGAAAAAATCAGGATGTAACGTCAGTTCCGGATATTCTTCCCAAAGCTTTTCAGTCAGTATCTCATGGGAAAGATTTTCTATTTGCCCGTCCGTTAACCTGTCCTGAATAACATAATCCAGAACGATCCTTGCTGATTCAGTTGGTTCATTGTCGGTAAGCGACATCAGGCACATTTCTTTAAGTTCACTGTCATTGATTTCTTCCGGGTTGGAATAGTCCATGCCGTTCAATAAGGCAACATAATCCGCCTTTTCCCAGGAGCCGGGTAATTCATTGATGGTATCAAAGGAAAGAATTTCAACTTTAAAAGAACTCATAATTTATTGGTTTTATCGATTGTTGCTTTTTAAATACCTGTTACATTAACTCAGTTGCAGTAAAACTATGCCATTACACACGGTGACAAATTTACAGGGTTATATCGATACTTATCTTAGGAAAATTGATCTGATAGTCAGCCATATAACAGGAAAAGTAATAATTGCTATTGTACCGGGAAGAAACCAAATTCCCAAGTCGGTGATTACTTTATTAACAATCAGATAAGTTTCGACATTTAATAGTATGAAAATGGATGAAATGCAGATATTTAATAGAGTAAGCATTATTTGAGCTGTTGTATACTGTCTTTGTGCATTGGCTGCATTTATTTGCACTGGGTAATTCAGAAGATGCGGGTGGTTGGTTAAATATTTTATAAAACTGAAAATAATGGTTGCTATAGCCGCAAGTAGTAGCAATGTACTCTTGCTGTCATATCTGTCTGCAATACCGGCTCCGTTGAAATGAACAGGAATTATTTCAGGCAGAATGATAACATTACAGACAGAAATCAACCATAAAATAATCAGTAAGATCAAACCTGTTTTATAAAGCAAACTGTTAGTAATTAGTTGTTTCTTATTTGGTAAAGGCCGGTTAATCTTCATTTGTTATAATTCGAAACAGAAAAGAATATGATCAAAATTGGGTGTATTTACTTAACCTTTCAATCATAAATTTATGAGAAATTCATGTGTTTTTGATTGTTAATTTAAAATTAGAATACCGTTAGAAGTAGCTCTTCATTCCCGATTTGACTTTCATTTATACCCAAATTTGCCTATTTTGGGCTATTACAAATATTAGTCTTATGGAATTATACTATTCATTTTCTGCTCTCATCGTTCTTTCTGCCGTCTTTTCATATCTTAATGCCCGGTTCCTGAAACTGCCTGCTTCCATCGGAATTATGGTAATCGCATTACTGGTTTCACTGGGGCTGCTGGCAACAGATAATATCTTTCCCCATACTTTTGACCGGATTACCAAACTTATCGGAAGTATAGATCTTACTGAGATCCTGATGGGGGCCATGCTTAATTTTCTGCTTTTTGCGGGAGCTATTCACATACACCTTGAAGACCTGAAAGAACAGCGGATGCCCATTGTTGTTTTTTCAACTGTGAGCGTTGTCATATCTACATTTGTCGTAGGATTTTTGGTTTACCACGTTCTGCCTATTTTCGGAATGACGGTTCCTTTTATTCAGTGTCTGGTATTTGGTGCGCTTATTTCTCCTACCGATCCGATTGCTGTTTTAGGAATCTTGAAACAGGCGGGTGTTCCAAAATCGCTGGAAACAAAAATTGCCGGAGAATCGCTTTTTAATGATGGTATGGCCGTTGTAATTTTTATTGTCATGCTTGCTCTTGCAAGAGGAGAAGAAGTCAATACATCTTTCAGCGGTATTTCAATATTACTTGCAAAGGAAGCTTTGGGTGGAATAGTTTTGGGCTTGTTACTCGGCTTTATAGGGTCGCAGATGATTTATCGGGTAGACGGTTACAATGTCCATGTATTGATTACCCTTGCTATTGTGATGGGCGGGCATCTTGCAGCTCAGGCTTTACACATGTCGGGTCCGCTTGCGATGGTTGCGGCAGGTCTTGTTGTTGGTAATTACGGTAAAAATCTCGGAGGCGTTTCCGATGATGAACGTGATTATATAGATAAGTTCTGGGAGCTGATAGATGAAATTCTTAATGCCATTCTGTTCCTGATCATTGGCTTTGAATTATTGCTTATTCCCGATCTTAAACAATATGCGACGGTGGGTATGATCACCATCGTAGTAGTTCTTCTTGCCCGGTTCTTATCGATTTATATTCCTGTTAAGATTATTCCTTTCAGAAATCGTTTTGGCCGGAAATCGATTACTATTCTGGTATGGGGAGGATTAAGGGGCGGCGTATCGGTCGCACTGGCATTGTCGATCGATAATAATTTACACAAAGATCTTTTCCTTGCTATCACTTACTTTGTAGTACTGTTTTCTATTATTGTTCAGGGACTTACAGTTGGAAAACTTACGAAGAAAATGGAAAATATTTAAGCATTTCTTAACTTTAAGTAACTCAGAGTTGGCCGGCCTTTGCTGTAATTTACAACGAAGGCTGGCCGGTTAGTTTACCGATGGTTTGGTTTGTTTTATTAAGCCAAACATATTGCCCTTCGCATGTCCAGTGAGAATCACCCTTTAAATAAGCTTTGTCACCCATTTTTCTAAAATCGTGATACACGTCGATGTAGGGGACATTCAGTTCCGGATGTGTATAAATTCTGCTGATGAGATTGTTGTAGGTATCGTAAGAAGGCATTAATACCGAGACCTTATTAGGAATAATAGAAAGAACCACCGCATCAAAGCCCATTTTCAAAGCCATTTGCCTGGTTTGGTTCAGGTGATATACCAGAGAATCCACTTCCTGATCACTCAGTTCCGAAAACGATGAAGTAAGTTTCGTTGTGTCCGTATCCGTGTCCATATAGTAGACAATGTTCCGGCCATTGTTTATTCTTGTTACTTCGTTATTTACCCGATCAAAAACGCTTGCGTTGAAATCTGCTTTCATTTGTTTAACAGCCAGTGCAAAATCATTTTGAAACAGGATTTCGTCCAGTCGTGCCCGGAATGATTTTGAACTAAACGCTTCGTCCAGTTTATTCATAAAGGGCTGTACAAAATCTTTTTCAACAAATGTGGCAGAATCTGTCACTATGTTAGTCAGCGGGCCGGGCCTGAACTTCTCGCGGAAATGCCGTTCTACCGATTCTATCAATAAAATATTTAATTCCGAGGTATCCGGCCTGATATGCAGCACTTCACCCCAACGTACGTTTGTAAAAGCGTCAACGGCGAAATCTTTTTGCCCCAGCCTTTCTTTTTCAGTGAAGCTGTCACCGATCAGGTATAAATGAACCTTTCTGGAAGTACTTTTCGCTGGTGTAACATAGTCAGAGCAACGGTTTAAAGGATCACGAAACTGACTTAAATTAGAAAGCCTGTACAGGTCACCATACCGGTAACTGTCCTGTGCGGTCATTTTTGATGCAAGTTCCGGACTTGAAGCGGCGATCCAGACTATGGCTCCCAATAATAAAAATATGTATTTCAAATATTTCATTTTACCTCAGCTTGATAGACCAAACCTGGATTTTCTTTTCTGATTTACTGAATATGAGCAGCTTGTAATATCCGGGCTGATACGTAAGCTGGACAGGCATTTCAGAAGGAATAGCCTTATCTCCCAGCCGCCTTCCCGTCATATCGAATACAGTTGTATAATTGCCGGATCTGATCGTTATAAAACGGTTGTCGACACCAAAGAAATGGTACTGGATATCAGAATTCGGAAGAATATCCTTTATTTCAAAAAGCTCTTCTCCTTCCTTTGTCAATATCGCAGTTTTAGAAAACGCAGACCTTACCAGAATCCAGTCCAGTGAATTTCTGTCAAAAAGCGTTTTGAAACCGGAACCGGGCTCTGGCCTTAAAAGCTGTTTGCGGGAAGTGATTTTTCCACCCAGACTAATCCGTATCAGTTCACCGGAGACACTTACTCCAACCAGCTCAGGCAATCCGCTCGATAAATTTTGCGCCCACGTAAATGCGCTTTCTGCCCGTGTAAGAATATCAACCGGAAATCCGGCTCTTACTGAACCGTTTTCTTTCAAAAGGAAAATCTTTCCGTTTTTCTGGGTAACAATAAACCCACGGTTTCCGATCTGGTTCAATGCTAAAACCGGATTTTGAATACTTTCAAAACGATTTGTCCGGTTCAGTCTTTTAATGGGCTTATTGACACTTTCCCACAGAAATAATTCCTGTCCTTCATTCTTGATGATAAACCGGTTACTGCCATCATAACCGCCGTCAATAAGGTACAAGGAAGCAATCGGGCTACCAGAAGGAATACTTTCTGCAAAGGTAGTTATTCTGGTAGAGTCGTCCTGATCCATTGCGTACACGGTATTCTGTGTCGCAAAAATGCGCTGTTCCCTTCCGATATTGAGAAAATCGACCTTGTACGCGGATGTGGCAATCGGGCCATCCAGTTTTGCAATGGTTTCTGTTTTTCCTGTTTTGAGATCGTTGGTTCTAAGCAAATCGTTTTTTTCGTCAGTCAGGAGAATTTCCGAACTGCCGTCAACCGGATTCTGGAGTGCCGCAAGCTGTCTGTCATAAAGTAGCGGCCATTCGATGTCAATATTCAGAAAGGTCCTGTTAAGTACTTTTTTTGCAGTCTGACGCTTCTTGGGAATCAGTGTTATTTCCGGATAGGCATTGTTACCCTCGTAACGGCACTGAAGCACGGCTGACTCAATCTTCGATGTAAGATCGGTATAACTTTTACCTCCGCGGTTTCCGGTACGCGACTGCGCCTTCCGGAGGTTAACCACCATGGAAAGCTGTGCATTTGCCTTGTCACCAGTTAAAATGCTGTCATATTCCGGAGACTGCTGCCAGGTTATGTGGTTTTCGTAATCCACAATATAGTTTTGCAAAACCTGTGAATTATTGCTGATTACCAGATAGGGGGCAACATAGGTCACATAACTGACCGGGAATCCTGAAAACGCCGGTCCGTACAATCCTGCCGGCAACTCCGGAATAGGAACAGAATAAATATCATAGCCCTGATATTTGTCCAGAGAAACATTGGTTTCCTGATTGGACAGCCGTGCCAGCTTTTGCAGTACGGGTCGCAGTTTATCATAATTGGAAAACTCGGCAAGCAGTATTTTTCCGTCGCTGATACTGTTATTTTCTTCCAGCTGGCAAAGGATCAGCTCTGATCCGAAGTTTCCTGTTAGCAGGCTGCTTTCTTTCCCAATATAATAATTCAGTTTATTCCAGGCTTCGCTTTTTGATTTACCATGCCATTTGAGAAATTTGGCTTTGAACAATTCTTTATCCGCAGCTGCAAACCGGTAAAAATAGGAAGTTTGCTGTGAAATATGCTTGTGACCGGCAAAAGGTGATCCCGTGTTATCCCGCAACAGATTGGAAAGGTAATAATCGGGTGTTTCGGAACCAGTTGATTCTAAAATCAGTGCGTTTTTTTCAGGGGTTCTGTTTATATGAAAATCCTGAATTCCTGGAAAATTTTTAGCAAACTCCCGATATATTCCATTATCATTTCCCGTAGGAATAACTGCTCTCCAGGCTTCAATTTTAAGATAAATGTTTGTGCCATAGTCAGAATCTTCAATTCCGGAAAACTGGGATCTAAGTCTGAAAGACTGAATATTTAATGACGACGAGCGCACCACATCTTCGATCATATCGCCAAAATAGCTTATTATCAGTAAGTTATCTTTAATCAGATAAGAAAATAGCGGTCTGGATAACGTATCGTTAATATCGGTAATCCTGTGATCCTGAAAGGTATGATGAAGCGCCCGGATCGAAGCATGCTGAGGTGCTGCAAGCCACTTTGCTTCTTCGTCTTTTTCAATAGGAATATACATCAGCACTCCCCATTCTGTACTTGTTCTGGGATGGTAGGAATAGGTAATTGTTTTACCTTTCAGGAAATCATTTACTTTTTTTGGATTGTTGGAAAGCAGATGCAGCAGCGAAAGGTTGTCACTGGCAAAGTCAATCAACGGAAGCTTTTTTATATCAAGGCCGGCCTCTGTCGCAGTATATAGTGAATCCTGTAAATGTTCGCTGGTAATAACCACTACTGCATTGGAAGGAATGTATTTCCATGCAGCAGCGGATCCTCTAAACCATTTGAATAGAAAATATCCTGCTAATGCTATAACAGACACCAGCAGGATAATGTATATCTTTTTTTTCAGCACAGCTTAATTATTTAAGCACGGATCGCTTTCACTTTTTTATTAAGCTCAAGACGGAACCGCAACAGTTCTTTGAAGCTTCTGATACAAACTTTCCAGAGGTTCCATTTTACAATAGAAACGGTTCCTGTTTCACGGTCCTTATGAGTAATAGGGATATCAAATGTTTCCTGCCCGGATTTTTTTGCCATAACTGACAAAAATATATTGGGCGCAAAAGGCTCCGGATCAGGCAGCTGGTCCATCAGTTTTTGAAGGAATGTTCCTCTGATCAAACGGAAAGGAATATTGCTGTCCATGATAAAAGTACCATAAACCAGCGAGATGGTTCCTCTCAGGAACTTGGTAATAAAAAGACGTACACCGGCATCATGCCTTACTTCCCGGTAGCCCAGAATAAACTGCGACTTATCTCTTTTGCTCCAGAGTTTATCAAAATCATCGGAAACGAACTGATCGTCACTATCTGTCTGGAAAATGTACTGAGATTTCAGTTCAAGTGCCTTGCGGTATCCGTTTACAACGGCATTTCCGTGGCCACCGTTTTTCTGATTGATTACGGTCAGGTTGGTTACTTCTTTTTCAAGTTTATCCAAAAGCACTTTTGTATTGTCTTTGGATCCGTCATTAATAACGATTAGTGTGGTGTTATCATTTGGGAATTTATTTTTCAAGAAGCTTGTCCAGCTGTGTACTACTTTTTCGATACAATCCTGTTCGTTGTATGCGGGCATTACAATGCTTAAAAGGAACGACATGCAGAAATTTATTTGGTATGTTTGCGCGAAATTAAGAAATAAAGCTCGTAAATCGGTAATGCCTGTGTATTATTTACTTAGCATACCTGTCTTTCAGAGCGTTGATAGGTTTTTCAAAAAAATGCCACGATACTGCTGCCACGATAATGGTGAACACACAGACAACGGTAAACTGAAATGGTGCAAAATCACGCAGGTCAGGATAATGGCGATAAACCTTGTTAAAGAACCGTACCACGGGATGGTTTGGTCCGCTGTGAAAGTGATTAAAAACGAAGTTGTGATAAAGATAAATACCATAGCTGATCCGGCCAAGATATATGCTGACCTGATTTTCCAGAAATGCAGCCATTAGTCCGGTATAGCCTGTAACGGCATGTCCGATAAGAAAAAAGCAGAAGGCGGATGCAGCGAAACGGTCCAGCACAACCTTCACGATATTGTGTTTATTGGCAGGAACCGTTGTCAATCCTACATAGTATGACCAGTAGTAAACGAAAAGCCAGGCAAGCAAACCTAAAATAACCAGCCAGGATTTGGTAAATAAAAGACCGAACCATTCTTTTTTGTAAAGCTGCATCCAGGCCATAAATCCGCCAAAAGCAAAAGAATCCAGACAGGCAGGCATCGATACATAGGATACAATCCAGGACCGTCCGCTTAAAAAGAAATACAAACGCAGTAAAACGCTCAGTAAACCCATTATACCAAAAACGCTCAGCAAATGCTTGCGCGGAACAAAAAAGATCAGGAAGGGAAAAATCAGATAAACCTGTTCTTCTACTGCCAGTGACCAAAGATGATCCACAGAACCCATCCATGCTTCACGGGTTGCCATGTAGATGTTTGTGCCGTATAATACAAGCCAGGCAAGGTAATCCCGCACTGACGGTTCACCCAATATATACAGGATCAGCAGGCAGAGATAGTAAACCGGGAAA
>Ga0265797_10005687_pt1 | contig 18055 bp, 18 predicted proteins | sample P2T30metagenome_FD_192433 | JGI IMG/M metagenome (GOLD analysis project Ga0265797, IMG submission 192433) | Plant litter microbial communities from East Loma Ridge, Irvine, California - P2 T30 | ecosystem: Environmental > Terrestrial > Plant litter > Unclassified | place: USA: California... | reverse complement strand
ACGGACGAAATGATATCGATCATCCCCCGAACCCACCTGCGGTAGGTAAAACTCGTTCGATATACACAAGAAATGGTCCCTAGAGATATAAAAGGGATGGGTGACTGACGGTTCTGCAGATGGAGCTTTCCTTTGTGGACAATAGCAAGAACGAGTGCAAGTGGAAAACCGACGGCGGTGGTGACCCCGGTCAACTCATCTGTGGCGATTGGATGATTATGGATTGCGAGCGAGACGCGAGCTGGAACGACGGTGCTATCAATTGCCATGGCTTCTCCATCCATCGGGGCTGGGCTTGTAATTGGTAGACTGATATGGTCGGGTCATGGATTGGAACTCAGCAAACGAGTCATTTCCTCGCCCAAGGAGTATAGTGAGGATGGTGAAGTTAGATGGATGGTCGCCGTAATTGGTAGAACTACTGAAGTACTAGACTTCTTCTTGATAGATACATGATTACCAACCTACATGATGGGTAAATTCACAATCCGTATCATGGTCACCTGTCTACTTCTGGTAAGACTTCGCTCGCAGGGCGGTGTTTGTTCGCTTTGATCCAACGTGCGTCGTTTGACACCCGAGTAGTCTGCCGTCTACGTGTCAGACCCTCAGTTTTGCCCAGCTTGTAAGGTCTTCACTATAAGAACTGGCTCTGTGATATGATGCTTTCTTTCTCACACCACTCGTAGAAGCAAGCAACACATATTGGACAGAAGACTGCAACAGCAAACACGAAAATGCTGTTCTCATTGTTCATCGGCATAGTCGCTTTCTTACTGGGCACAGCTTCCGCTTATCCTACCGAGGACCCCGTCACACAGGTACCGGGCAATGATACCAAAATTTCCTCGGTCAGCATTCCAAACATCTATAAAAACTTACCCACTGATCCAGTCCAAAGGACTTCTACGATGCCTCCATCCAGGTCCTCCTCAACCGAGCATCGGGTACCGAGTACTACTGGGAAATGTTCCAAGGCCCATCTGGCCAAGCTGTTCAGCCCTGTACCTATCCTGATCCGTTCAAATTTGCCTCCATGAATGGACCCTACCATTACGGGCGAGACGCCATCGACAATCCCCCGAGTGCTCCTGCTGTAAGTTCTCATATCCATCGCACTGGATGCTGCTAGATGGTGGTTATACGGAGTTGCTAACCACGAGTCTTTAGATGGACCTCAAACTCCTCAGGTGGATGGACCATGACGATTGCGTATGGAGGACGCACGGTGACGGCGATGTCGGGGAACTGATTTGTGGCGATTGGATGATCATGCCCTGTGAGCAAGATCCGGAATACTACAAGGGGGTTATCAATTGCAACGATCGGTCTTACCATCGTATGTACTCTTGTAGGTACTAAGAGCGGCTGATCTCTGAAGCTGGATCGAGAACAACCTAGCTCCGAAGGTGCGTGCCCATGACCAAATTACCTAATTCTTACTGGTATATCTTACGCGCATTTACCTTGCTCAACCATCCCTCATAATAAACTCATAGGCGACAAGTCTTCCAGATTGATGTCCATACGTATGTGAATCGCCAGAATGGTAAGTGAAACAGTCTTGTCCATTTCGATGTGTTCTCCAGGCAGCCTCCACATCACCACTGTAATTTGTCCGCCTTTCACTGGTGAGAGTCCCCGCTGATAGGTCCAGGCACCCCGCTCTCTTTCTATATAAGCAGGTCTACCCCGAACAGATCTCTGCTCTCCTTCTACCCCACCAACACCCACCTTCCAGCTTGCCAAGTATACCGGACTGCAAGCAATAGACTATCAACATGATTCATCTTTCCACCATCCTTGTCTGGGTCTTCGGGTTGTTGGCTGTTATCGCAGCCTCACCTATTTCCCAGCCTACGCCTTCCGATCTTACTGAACGCGCGGTACGACATCTCTTTATCTCCCAAAGGCTCCCAAGCTTCTACTAATACAAACAAGAATGATAGTTCGCTTCAACTAGTGTTCGGCGAAATGCTCGGCAACCACTTCTGGTGGCTCTTCCAGGGCCCTCAGGGCATCGGAGTCGACATGTGCGGCCTTGACGAGCAATTCGAGCTGGTTAAGTTATGGCCTCATCCTGGCACCGCCAACATAGACAGTCCGCCTTTTCCAACTAAAGTAAGCGCAACGTTTCCCACTATTGTCTCAGCGATCATGTAATGTCCTGACCGTACCTGCGGTCCACGTCTCAGTAAGAGTCAAGACTAACCACACCGCCAGATCACGGTTAAAGTCAGATATGATGGCCGCCAGGAATGCAGCTACTACAACAACGGCAATGGAAATGCGGGACGTCTTGTATGCGCTGATCCGTCCCTCTATTCGACCGACTTCAAGCGCGACCCACAGTGGGATAAGCCGACAGAGGTTTGTAAAGGAAAACGAATGCATCGGGGATACTTTGTCGAGTACGGAACTTGAGACAACAAAGTACGACACACCATAATGAGCAGACATGACGAGTCCTCTGAAAGACGACAGGGAGCTATGAATAATCTTCATCTTACGATGATGCATGGGCTTGTATAGGAGATAAATGAAGAGCCAGATTCAGTAAACTTTCGAATTTAGTGTGCGACATGAATATGGTGATGTGAGGCGATGCCAACGGTCAGATATAGGAGACACCAGCTTGCTGGGGGTGTTCGTAACAGGCAAACTGCTTTAGCTGGGTTGGAGGAGAAATTAGGGAGGTTGGTCACACACGGCCGCTCGATGATGATAGTGGCTAATTCTCAAAGCATTAGCTCGTTTAGACTAATGTCCGCAGCTCTAATGGATCCCACACTAGGGGCAGGCATCTTCGTTCCCGATCTTCTCTTCTACATCGATTTCTCCAACAAGCGTATATCCTCGGTCTTCCTTCGTCGCTGCCACAAATATCGCACTGCCCACAATCAAAAGCGCTCCGGCGTACTTCCACCATCCCGGGTCCAATCTCCACACAATCTTGTCGGCTACCATGGCAAACACTACCTGCACGTAAACGATGTGAAGCGCTCTCTTTGAATCGCCAGTCATCAAGCTGGCTGCCATGAGCCAATGCATGGCGAATCCCAAAATACCCAAGATGCAGACGAGCAGCCATTGTACAGCGGTCGCTGGGAAGCTCAGGCTCTGTTGCTGTATGATGAGCGATACGCCGCTGAGTACCGTGCAAACAGGTGCGAAGTATGCAACGGTTGTGATCGGGTGTACATGACCCCCTAGGCAAGACATCGTCAAGAAGGAGACTGCGCCACCGACAACACCAACTAGGGCGGCACCAACAGCCAGCGCATGGTCCTTGGGCGTGTTCGTTATATGAGCGTTCCAAGGCTGCAGTACGCAGAGCAAACCCAGAACCGCAACTAAAGCTGCGAGCACTTGAGCGACGGAACAGCGCTGCTGGCCTGGTAACAAGCCGAGTAGAAGAGCGGCTAAAACCGGCGCAAGGAAGTTGATCAGAGTCGCCTCAGCTAACGCGAGATAGCGCAGAGAGACGTAGAAGCCCCAAATTCCGAAGAAGCCGGCGATGCCTCGTACGATGAGAAGTAGGCGCAATTTGGTGGGACCAAAAACCCCACCAGGGGTTACCGCCGGAGAGACAAGCACGTATGTCCAGGAAAGAATGGTGATTATTAGCATCATTGCGATGAGTATCTGGAAGCCATCAATACGAAAAGCTGGTGACTAATATCGAGTTGCCATACTTCGGAAGTTCCAATCGATTTGGTGTCCGAGCCGCTGCTGCCATCCGTTCGTAGGACGCGTCCCAATGTTGCCAGGATCGTGGAGCATATTTGGGCTGAAAGCATCAGTATTACGCCAGCATTGCTCTGGAGAACAGCGTCCGCCTTGCTCGCAGCCTTGGAAATATTGTTTTTTATCAGCGATGTTGAAATCATGGTGTTTTGATGGGGTGAAGTACGAAAAAGACGCCGGCCAGGAGGATGCGGGGAACGTGAGACTTTATGTGCACGTTGTGCGTTTCACGCTTACTTGCGACGTGCTCTCCCCAACGGCGCACCGATATGGGATACACACGTGCGGTTGTCAATCCTGCAGATCGAAAAACAAAGCATTACTTTCACGTTTGATGGTTCTACGCTGTTGGGCTTCAACGCACGGGTTCTTGGAAACTATAATGCGCACACAATAAAGCTACCAACATATACCTACTGCATACGCTATTTCGTTGTCCTTCATTGAATTCTACTGCACGATCATCACGAACTACGCAAGAAAGAAATCATCTATCCGTATCCATCCAACCTATCTGGCAGCTTACCGCATCTACTGCACAGAGTTGTCAATGTGATCAGGCGTGTCAATCGCCCTAGGTTTATCCAACCGTACGCAGCCTGTGAACCCCCGGAATGTCTCAATCGCAGTAAGATTTCGCTTACTCTCAGTCTGGCGAGGTGTTAGTTGGAGAATCTCAAAGTAGTTGTTGGCTTCAGCTTACCGTATCGGAGATAAGAACATTGCAATGCTCAATGTGTTTCCAGCTCGTGGCACCTTGCGGAACGTACACAAATTGCTCGCCCGCTAGGCGTCGTGTCTCTGCTTTCACCAAGATACGCCAATTGTACATGCAATGGGCTCTATGCCACTGCTCGGTAGCCCATACATACGCCAAGGTTCCCAGCTCTGCAGTATCTTGTTCCATGGGGTCATCAAAAAGGCCGTCAGCTGTTCGACCCCAAGGAAAGATACCGGCAAGATTAGGTGCGAGTATGCTTCGAGGATCAATTGCATCCTCGAGAAGCTCTGGATCATGGCAGGCTGGTGGCGTCCATTCGAATGTCATGACGTCGAAGATACAGCCGTTGGCTTCAGCTTCCCAGTGCTTGTCGGAACCGCATTCGAGGAGCTTGCCATTTGGTGCTACGCGAAGACCCTTCTCATTAAGGGTCTCTCCCGACTCGAGAGTGCTTCCAGTGGTAGCATGATGATGCGCATCACCATGGCCGTGATCTTCTTTCATGTCGCCATGATGGCCATGCGAGTGGACGTGAGGTTGGCGTGTATTCTGATGGAGTAGTATCAGTGTTGCAGCGTTCATCCCAAGCAGGGCGATGATCGTTAGGAAAACACTGGTGTAGAACAACGGAGATGAAGCGAAGCGACTGAGTCGAGACGAAGCGTGTACTGTTTGATCGAAAGACTTCTTGTATGGGAGGAAATTGTCAGCTTCGTCGGTGCCATTAGCCAACACCTCACTCCCATAAGCAGTACTGCTAGAGTCGAACTCGTCTTTCAGGTTATCTTTGCTGGTAGGCTTTTCATTGTAGGGTGAGTAGGAAGCCATGGTCGCGAGGAATCTCAAAGAGTTGTATAAGCCAGTATTTTGACAATATGGTCTGAAGGATACAGGTAGAAGAAAATACTGAGAACATATCGTTCCTCCATTTGGGGGGTTCCGGAAAACCCCTTCAATGCCTGGCCACCGTCCCGTGAGATGTTTTCCACATGTCGATCTTCCAAGGAACATTGGCCCGCTGTATGAAGCTGAAGCGCGATACATGCACCTTGAACGTAACTCTTGGTTGCATTAGTCGACACCCGTCAGCAAAGTCAACGCAATTTCATACACGGTTGCGACTGGTCAAATGCATCATGTCGTTGGTGCGCTCATCCTCTTACGCAAGTCTCGTCGTCTTGCGTTCTTCCGCTAGCTTTGACACGCGACTCTCGGGTGTCATTGGATTACGGTCGTGCAGATAAGCACATCCAAGGAATGGCGTATGCTTGTGCAAGTCCAAGCATTCAGGATAAAGAACCGAGTGATACCTGCATCCGGAAGACATGCATAGGCGCTGCAAATTGCAAGGTATCCCTCCATGCAACCATGTAAACTTAACCGGGGAACAGATGTGGCGTTATGCTAAGTTGGATTCGACATGGCCCGGTCCGCACCGGAGAACGCACTAGTCACCGCCACTAACCATTTGGTAGGACGGGACTGCTCTCCGACAGTTGAAACCTTGTCTCTTTCGGCGATGAAGGCTGCGCCCCAAAAGTGTAGCTCAGAAAAGAGTTGATGCACCTTCCTAGGCTGGTAAGATATCGGTGTAGGTGATAATCACAGTGTTGCGGTGATAACGAGGACCTGAGATTTGTTGTACCCCGCTCCAAGTAACGATGCTGATGGGCGCCTGATCTTCCTTCATGTCCACGAAATGCAAAACCTCTCTAGTTGGCTTTGCACCGGTGCTGATGCATCACATCGTACGCTGGTATCTGATATGGATCAGCGCTAGCCTTCATCTGTGGTACATACTGCTAATCAAAAGAGTAGAGTTGCATACATTGTTCATCTTGTATGATTCCAGCTTGCATAGTCTCATGTAGTCGGTCTGTGGGTGTTGGATAGAACGCCAGAGCCACATCTGCCAAAGTTACGGGGTCTCCAGCATGTCCACATTCTTTCATACTCGCACATTGTAGTGACCTGGTTCCCACATTTCACCTCTTTCAACTCGATCTTGGCTTCCTCCTCTTTACATTTCTCCAAAACCCAGTACTTCAACAACAGCCATTCGAAACAATGGCCGCTATGAATTCAAAGCCACACGCTCTCTTCCTCGTTCTTATTTCCAGCGCCCTGACCTTTGTTGCGATGGTGCTGCTGGCTAGATCTGGCCATTTGCACATAGTCAGCTCCGTCCAGGAGCATATACACAAGGAGTACCCATTGACCACGGGCGCAAATTGTCATTGTCCAAAGCCAAAGGAATGCATTGAGCAGCCGCCATCCCGAAAACTTTTTCCAAAAAAGTTCGCAGAAGTCCCCAACCTCAGGTTCCAGGGCACCTCTGCAGACGATGCACGCAAAATCGATTGGGAAAGCCAATTACTTACACCCAATGGTGGCTTCTTGATGGTGGAGGAGTGGGACTACAAGGTCCAAGGATATGGAGTGAGCATGTTCCATCAACTCCATTGCCTAACCATGATGTAAGTACTCTAGGACAAGGTCATCGAGACTGTGGCTAACCAATACAGTCGCACCATGCTTCTTGGTGGCGAGATGTCCACTGCCCATGAAGCCAAAGGAGATGAATGGAAGGCAGATCCCCTGCATTTCCTCCACTGTCTGGACTATATGGCCCAGGTAAGCACTCCTTGCGCTACTGGGTGTTATCTCATGCTGGCTGGTGTATTGACGTCGATGTAGGCTATATTATGTGCTGCAGATGATACGCTCGAGAAGCCGACTAGAACCGTGAACTGGAAGGGCAATGAAGTCGAGGGAATCGACGGGATGGGCCATACGCATCAGTGCCGGAACGCGACGATGCTTCACGAGCGTGTGCTGGGAAGTGAACTCTCTCCAGTGAAAGCTGCGTCGATTGGGAGAGACACAGTCTTCCCTTGAACGTCTATGAGGTTCTCCATGTAGACAAGACTGGCCTCAGGAAGATGTTGGAAGCGGAAAGGCAATGCGTACATGCGAGAGACGTGTTCATGTCTCGGAAACGCGTCTCGCACGCGAGTTTTGGCGGGGTTGGGAGATGACTACATGACTAGCCCAATGTGGCTTAGTGTGCCGCTCGACGCGTGATTCGATAGGTATCGATGGGTGTTTCTGTTCACTTCGTATGTGCCTCAACACCAATCTACACGATGCCTTTTCTCGTTCGTGTCAATTGTTATTAGTAACTTCACATTTTCCACGACTTCATTCTGCAGTCTATGCTTGCTCATCAGCAAAGATGCATCAATACACAACGCGTTTCATCGCATGACACACAACAGTGGCGCGTATATTGAAGGTGTTCGATTGTGAGACATCGATCATTATTACTTCTTAAATCTGTAACAAGAGGTACTAGACACTGGCTTATAGCTTAGGCGACACTGTACGGGCCCTCTCGTGTCATCCAAACTACCTCACTAACAAGACATGACATCGCCCTTGCATCTAATGTGTTCCGGTCGATGCACTTATCGAAAGGGCCAAACTATCCTACGGCAGTTCCAAGATCACCATCGTCCGGATGCTCTGCGTCGTACCATTCGAAAGCCTCCTTGAAAGCATGAACCATAATTCTGGGCTTCTTGCTATCGGGAATCCTTAATGCACCAAACTCGTCCAGTGGTACGGCATGTTCATCGTGCCATTTCAATATCGCTTCAAAATCCCTGCACTTATGGTTGATGTTGAAATCAGGGACTGCATTCTCTTGGGCGTCTGCCCAGAAATGCGGATACACATCTACGTTCCCTGTGCACATAATGTTCTGCAGAAGGATGTGTACACAGTGTCCTGTGTGTAGCTCGTGATACTTGTTCATGCGTTCTCCAGCGTAGTAGTAATCGTAGTTGAAGTGCAGGTGTTTGCGAAGGACGTTCAAACAATGGATCTGGTGGAAGACATCGATACGGCCAATGTAGGCGTCAGACCCGAAACCGAACTCTTCTGGCCACTTCACGGCGTCTTCGGGATCCTTTCCCTGGGCAACCACGTCCTCGCGACTGATGGGAATCGGTGTCTGGGTCTCTACGCGCTCCCATGCTGCATCAACTTCTGGCGAGGGGCGTTCGCGATAGATGGATCCCATCTCAATGAAGGTACCATTCAGCCGCCACGTGGTAAGTGGTATGTCGAGCTGTTCGAGCACAGGCGCTACACACGATTAGCAAGACGCCTTCCTCGTGGGCCGGACGCCTAACTTACATTTCTCCGAAGTGTGCTTCAAGAAGTAATTGCGCTCCTTTGCGGAGACAACATTGTGTCTCACAAGAAACGTAGTAGTGAAAGAGATCATGGAGACCATGAAGAGGATCAGGTTGAGACAGATCAAGGTTCGATCCGCTTTGTGGGGGACAGTGTGTACCGCACGCGGCGGCGCATCGTCGCTCGTAATTGAAGATCCCTCAGCATAGCAATCCGCCTCTTTCAGAAATCCCTCCTCATAATCGAGTTCGTCTCGGGGGTTCAGAAGACTCATGTAAGTTGCGCGTTGCTTATCGCGTCTTAGAATCTGGGACAGAGCCATGGGTAACTTGTCTAAAAGCATCATGAATGATTGATGATAATATTGTGCAGTGTCGGGCAGTACCAAGAGCTTTGAGTTGGAAAATCACGACATGACAAGACGGAAAGTGGTGGGCGGTCTCCGATACCTGCAGAAGAGCCCTCGACTCACCGGAGACATGGCCAAACACCGACACCAATCACTTGGAAGATCTCCATTTGACAGCTATCATGATCCTCCAGCGTCAGCAATACCAAAGGAGTGCAACAACCAGGCCATAGGATTGTTACAACCATACCTACGTAAGTAGAGAGGTTTGGAGAAGCTGCATAGAACTATCACTGCCGCTAATGCACGACAGACAGGGTGTAGCCACAAACAGATGATCTGCATCCACCCCACGAAACCTATAGCGTCGGCGACTCCTACCATCAGCACCTCGCGGGTTACTTTCCTGTGCACAGATCTTTATTTAGCGTTTAATACTCAAAACTGCTCCCAATTAAGGTTTCAAGAACCGAATGCGCTACTAAAATCTGACAATCTGAGTGCACATGAAGCTGCATCAACGAACCTGGTTTATACTTGCGATACAGAGCATGAGGTGGCTAGACGATGGGGTGATACCTAATCAATGATAGCAGAATAGTTTGTTACAGGCGGTATGCCTTCCCACTGCTGCGATGCAAGAGAGACAGGAATAGATGGTAACACCGCATGCTTAGACAGTGACGCGCACGCTCCTCAAACGAGACTTTAGCCATCTTAGGAACATCAGGACTTGAAGCCGCTTCAGTAGGCCATATCTGTAGGTTGCTTCATACTCGTCAGCTATCGGGGTACGGGGTAATTTGAATGGAGGAAAGATCTCCCCAACGGGACTTATAAGACGAGCCTTAGGATCTAGCCAGCTGTCAAGCAAGCTCTTCTCGGTCTTGATTGTTCTTTTTAATCTCCCTTTTGTTCCATCTTACACTTCTGAAGCTTCTTCACACCAATTCCTCTATCGTCACCACAATGACAAAGCTCTCCGCTCTTCTTATCTCCGCCATCTTAGCTTCAGGCGCATTGGCAGCGCGTCTCGCTCCGAACAGTGAGTATCCCATTTTCAAACGAACAGACGAGATCCTCGCGGTACTGACAACGACGGCTGTCATAGTGCCCATCAAGGCGCGAAGTGATCTCGATTGGCTTAACATGGAGACGAAGCGGGAGGCCGAGCCTGCCATTCAGTATGTTGGTAGCAAGCGAGAAGCTGGGGCTGAGCCTGCCATTCAGTACGTTGGAAGCAAACGCGAAGCTGACGCCGAACCTGCAATCCAATACGTTGGAAGTAAGCGCGAGGCAGCAGCTGAACCTGCTATCCAATATGTTGGTAGCAAACGCGAGGCCGAAGCTGAGCCAGCGATTCAGTACGTCGGTAGCAAGTGAAGGGTCTCGAGTAGCTATGCACTAGGTTTCTACGAAATTCGAGGTGGCGATGAGAAGGTGGGAAAGTGGTTGCTTGAAGAATTTGCCTGGTCATTCATTCTTTTCTTTTCCTAACAAGCCAATCTACTGAATCGTGTTAACAACATTGAGGGGTGTTTCTGAAATTTACATGAGACATCATTATATGCGTGAATTGATGTAAATCCCACCAGTGAACTCCTACAATGATTCTTGTTAGTCCACCCAAAGTCAAGCTCGACCTTGAGCAGAGTGCGGACTCTCTGCCCATACCTCTTTCGTTATGCGCCAGATCCATTCATTTCCGAACATCTTGTCTTCTATCCTTTCAGCTTGAAACCCTAACTTTTTGTTCATCAGACCCTTGAACGCAGCATTAGCGTCTACACAAGCTATGTGCACTTCGTCCATGCCCAGAACGCAAAAGCCATGGTCAATGACCATGCATAACGACTCGTATCCGTAGCCTGAATTGCGGAAGTCCGTCTCCAACATCAACCCCGCATCGCCTATCAGCTTTCCATCAGTCTTCCTCCTGCCAATCCAACCCAAGCCGCCTGTGCCGACAGTCTTTCCGTCAATCACGACGACGATGTTAACTCGCTGCAACGGTAGATTTACGACCTGCCATTGCTTGATCAGATGATCTATAGCTTCAGCACTATCCAGCCCGGTACATGACTTGTCGTACTGGATATTACGATAATCAGAGAAGAGGCGTAGAAGTGCAGCAGCGTCCTCCGCGCTAGGAAGTCGAAGATGCAAGTGGGGATATGGGAGAGAAGTGATACACAAGCTGCTTGCACCATGGGCAAACAAAGCTGTCGAATGACTGTAAAAGGTGGTAACACCAGTAGCTGTAAGCGCGGGCTGATCGGCTTCTGCAGCCATGATGTTTGACGGGACGGTGGGGCGATGTGAAGAGGGTCCAGAGTTGCAGAAACAAGGATGGAAATAAATGTACTACGAGGGAAGATAGTGCCTGTTGGGTGATCCTGAGTGTTGCTTACGCCCGAAGGTCATCCTTGCACTCGCAGGCTTGTGGCGCAAGCGCTAGTCCCTTGCGATACTCGACTGCTGTAAAGCGCGAACTTGCAGGATCTGCGATGATCTAGTGCAAGTCCTCAGGTGACGGGGGACATGCCAGAATCGGCAAATGCAAAGGTCGTATAGATTGACGCGTGAAAATGCAGTAAGATAGCGCAAGAAATTGCTGTCTTTCGAAGCCCGATGTTCGTTCGGTTGAAGTCGGCTGACGGAAACACTGCGACAGAGTCTCAAGCATCCCCAGATTATCTCGTTTCCGACATAATAGCCTCCTCACCTTCATTTTCGTTACGAACCACGTCTGATTCTACCTTCAGCAGCACTTGACATGATCGCCTCAGTAAATACTGCATGCGTGGATGTTGTCTACTTCCTTGACGGCATGCTCTCCGACACCAGCTGCACTCTGGAAAGGCTTATCGAACACTGCGCAAGTCGCAATTCTGCTTCATGTGTTGTTGTTCGAGGAACGAAGGCAGCCTTGTTCCTTCTGTGTGCCGCACCGACGACAGAGGAATCAGAGTAGTCTTTGAAAGAAGCGATTTCTCAAGTTGCAGAGGTTGTCCATTCACATTCACAGTCGGAAGGTGTCGCTTTCCTATTCAGTGGAGCATATGGCATTACGTTCGCCATGACTGCATCGAAATTTCATGTGGAGAGTTCGGTTCTGCTTTCGCCAACTGAGAAAGAATATTGTTCCCTAGAGAAGCCTGGGTCAATCGACACATCTGCGACGTGGAGACCATATTCCCCAATACCTATGCGCAGCTCATACGACACCTCCATCGACGGGGAACCAGGAACGATGATATTGCAGCCCGTCGGAATTCGATTGATCAGATATCTGTCTCTCGCTTTGTTCGTCATCATACTTCTCTCCCTTAGCGCGCTCTTTCTCCCAGGGCAGAGGCACCCGTGGCGTCGCTTCGATGAGGTCGTCGGCAGCAACGGACCGCAATATCAGCTGCCACTGAAGCCGCAAAATGTGAGCCAGTGGGCTTCCAATGAGGATGATGTGCTGGATTCCAAGTGGTTCTTGAGAATCGATGATGGGTCTATATATCCAAAGGAATTGCTCACTCCAGAAGAGGCGGAATACCAGGCTTGGCTCAGCGAGAGATACCCTGAGGTTGATGCTGTTAAAGCAAGAGGACTATATCTAGACGCAGACTACCTCTCACGGCCGGAGGAGAATGACATGCTGATTGACAAGTACTTTCACATCTCGCATTGCGTACATTCCATGCGAAGGTATTGGGTAGCCAAAGAGACAGGTAAGCGACTGCTCTATCAGAAAGAATATCCTTAGCCTAACGGAATTAGGTCATCATATATGCCCCATGGATCTTTCGCACTGGCACATGAACCACTGCTTGAAGAATATTCTCTTGCCATGGGCATTACCCTCAGGGCCAAGAGGCACGGTGCCGACGGGATTTGAAAATGTGACACCGTACAACATATCTTGGGTGACGCGCGTTTGTTTTTGATCATCCATCCTTCGAAATGTAGCTATACCATGTTCTTCCACAATACAACATACCTACACTTGACCGTCCGTGCCGTGATGACATTGTGTTCGCCACATCGTCATAGGGGTAGGCGTGGCGGTAAAAAGATCTAAGGCCTTCATTGTTTCTTTAATACAGTGACGATCGAGACGCATGGGATAGCTGATGATGATGATGAAGATGGCGAGGCGACCTTGAAGAGAGTTGGTCTATTCACGCAGGTGGTTATGTGCGGGTGCATTTGCCGAATGTGGCTCAACGCGCAGAAGCTCCGGTACAAAACCGATGACTGTTGCCCTACAAACCTCAGGCCTACGGCAAAGTCAGAGGCAGACGCTCCGCCGCTACCTGGAGCATTGAGAATATCAGCTCTCCCCACTAGAAATAGAGAAAAAGCAAATACTCTAACCGGAGTTCACTCCGTCGAATTCAATGGAAGAGTCATTTCTGTGTAGCGATGACGCAGCTGACGGTATCACTACCTAGGCTCAGTTCACTTTTGCAAAAGTAGACGCTCGTCAGCGATAGAGTAGGGATGGATCTAGAACGCATAACGCCGCCCCAGGGGTTCCAGGGCGGTGTTTATCCGAGCATGTCCTTCTCCCGATAACATTCGTTTGACCGCATTGGTCCGATTACTGCTGCAGTGACTCCACCTCTACCATGGCGAATAGATAATTGTCTTTCCTCAATCAAAAGAAAAGAAACTCGTGCGTAGGCCACACAACAGGTGTCCACTTGGCTGATATCTACGGTACTTTTGGTCAAGATCGGTAGATAAGGAGCAAAACTGTTGACAGGGTATATCTTTCAGCTGCATAACAAGAGCGAATGTTCAAGTTTTGTTTGGTCTCCTATCATCATCGCATCCTGCACGCTTCTCCAATTTGTCGAAGAAGTGCCGCACTCTTTTCCTTCTATCGGTCACAAAATACATCACCACCATTTCCTACTTCCGAGAGGAGGACGAAGAGAGCCAGAGTCACATTTCAGCGCCACAAGCACAGCCGACAACGCCACTATGGTTCCAGAAAAGTTGCAACAATATCGCACGCTAATTCTCGATCTTGGCAACGTGCTATTTCACTGGTCCTTCCGCGATCTCACTGCCCTTTCACCTCAAGATTTCCATTCTGTCATTTTGTCTCCAACGTGGGCAGAGTTGGAGCGTGGCCATCTCGATTATGTCGAAGCTCTGAAGGCTATAGGGGAAGAGCTATCAGTTGAACCTGACTCAATCAGCGAAGCAATTGCACAATGTCGCAAAACGTTACACGTCGACCACGACCTTGTCGAGAGGCTGAAAGAGCTCAAAGCAGAGACGGACGGTCAGCTCAAAGTTTACGCAATGAGTAATATCGCTAGGGACGATTTTGCGCGCCTCAAAGCCATACTGCCTGACTGGAGCCTGTTCGATGACGTGTTCACGTCTTTCGAAGCCGGTATGACGAAGTTTGAGCTCGGCTTCTTCAAGCACGTCTTGAACAGCATTGGATGTCGTGACCCAGCTTCTGTAATCTTCGTCGATGACAAGCTTGGACAAGTCAATACAGCACGCTCTTTCGGTATCCATGGCATTGTCTTCAAGTCTCCAACCACCCTTATGCGTCAGTTACGCAACCGGCTCTTCGATCCCATTCTGCGAGCACGTCAATACATGGCTGATAATGTTGGTAAGCATGTCTCTCCTGTAGAGGGCGGCCCTGATCTGGATGAGGTTTTCTCTCAGTTTCTTATTCATTGGGAGCTTGAAGATGAAAGCCTTCTCAGTCTTTCACTTCCTAATGCTGGGGCTGCGGAGATTAATGCTGCAATCATTCAAGCTCGCAAGGAAGCTAAGCTATGGAACTACTTCAACGGTCCTCCTATTGGCACGACGAAGACGTGTAAGACATCTCATACACTATCTACACTCGAACTATACTGACTCCAAAACTAGTTCCTGCTGATGCCGACACCACTGCAAATGCTTTGCTTGCATTTTCACCCCCATCTTCTTCTGCTAACCCTATACTTGATCAAATCCTTGAGAACAGACACGCGCAAGACGGACTTGTCTTGACGTACTTTTGCGATAAGCGACTTCGCATAGATCCGATTGTCATTACCAACGTCATTCGTGTTTTCTACAAGTACAACCGTGGCACAGATGTCAAAACTGAGCTTGATTACATCCGGCGCATACTTCTCAATCGCGGCTATGTCGACGGCACGGACATGTATCTCTCTGCCGATGTGTTCCTATACTTCTTGTCATGCCTTATAGAAGCGAATACGACCGCACCCGAAATCCGATCTCTTAGCGAGCCGACTGCTGCTGCACTCCGGGAATATGTCGGTCGTCGCGGGGATTCTTTTGCTGTCTCCGCACGTGTTCTAGCATGTCAGAAGCTTGGTGTGAATGTGCAATCGGATTTGGAGTATCTCAAGGAGCTGCAAGAATGCGATGGCGGTTGGGAAACTGGTTGGGTATGCCAATTCGGCAGAAGTCACAAGAAGATTGGCAATCGGGGTATTCCTACGGCATGGGCCATCAAGGCGCTTGAGCATGAAGCTCAGCCCTAGCTGTAGAACCATACTTTAATAACAACATGACAATTTGGGAATCTGGTAACTTGCGATGAAAGTCTTATACCACGATTGTCAATAAGTCACTATCTCTACCTGGTGTATTGCTTCACCACAGATCACTTAAGATATCACATACTCGGCGCTATTGATCTGTCATTATTCATGTACCGCAATATGTTCAGGCCGCTGAGCATTCACACAAGGATCGAGAATGTTAACAAAATCCAGAAGCATAGTACTAGTTCATTCGATCCTTCCGACTTTTTGTTACTGTGAACAACCAAGCAGACAACCACAGCTACGCTATTCCAGATGTTTACCGTCTCATTCACGTCTTTTGAACCACCAGAGAGCTCCCGACCTGTCGTGTCATACAGGCCAAATATATCCATAGAATCTGCTAACCTAAAAAATTAGTAGATTACCGATCAAGAGGAACAACAGGTTTTACTAGCTGCTGATCAGTCAATTCCAGTCGACTATCTCGATGAAGAATGCCAAGAACACATACCAAGGCTTTCTAAACAAAGCCATGTTGCATACACAAATCTATGCTCACAAGCCCTCTATTCCTCCCAGCAAATTCAACTCATCTGACGAGCTCGAAATTGGGGTTGCGCGCTAAACAACAGCAATCTCTCCGATAGCAGCACAGAGTAGAGGGCACATGTGCTCTTCATTTCTAGTGGCGATGGTATTTCTCCACTCACTTATACCTTTTTCTCCAACATTGTATATGCTAATACCGGTATAATTCAAGCTATCAACAATATATCGTCGGAAAAAGCCATAGATATATGTTCAACGAAAGAAGTGGTGCCTAGACTATGCCGCTGTACTGATTTAGTGCATCTTCAATGGCTGCATGCTACCCCCAGCCAGACCCTTAAGTCTGTGTTACACACCGTAGTTCGCGATCACATAATTGACTACACGACGGGGGTGGAGGTCAAGCATATGTTGTCGAAACAGTCAAAATGGGACTATCGGTGTGGCAATTATCTCAAGCATACGTTCGACGTTGAATCTTCTGGAGATATAGTGATACTAGGAACGCTAAATGAAGCCCGTGTTGCATATTTATTAATGCAGCACAGGGAAGGATTAGGCCATCGGATAACAGACAAGATCGAAGTATTTAAGCAAGCGACTAGAGTATTTGGAGAATTCTTAAAACTAGTGTTTCACATCAAGGATGCGAAAACGTGGATATATTCGAGTAGTCGTGGAGCATGCGTGTTCTTCTCGTCGAAATCTATTCAACTACGTCAATGCAGGAAACTAGTCTTCTCCTCAGCCTCTCATACAGCGTATGGAACTTTCTAATCGCTCTGACTCATCCTCTCTGCCACAACAGCCTGATTCTTTTCATTGACATGCGCAAACTCTCTGAATCTCTTCTCCTCATCTGACCTGCTTGCCCGTACAACCCTTCGGTTCTCTGGATTGAGTCCCATACACAGCCTCGGCTGCTCATAGAACATGACATCAATTTGCTCAAGCGTGCGTCCAGATGTTTCGACACCAAAGAAGTACGTGAGCGGCACAAAGGATGCACAAACAGCAGCCCAGACCCAGAAGTAATGGCCGCGGATGTTGTCTAGCCCAATGGGAGTGACCATAACGACGACGAAGTTCGACATCCAATGCGAGAAGACACCGACGGCTGTCGCTTTGTTTCGGACACGGAGAGGCTGGATCTCAGCTGAGTAGGACCAAGACACAGGCAATATACCGAGGGTGAAGCAGTCGAGATACAAGAAGATGAAGGCGACTGCTGTTGCGGCGCTAGCATAGCTGTTCTTAGCCAGGCATCCGGCGATGATAGCCATACATGCTGCGCAACCGGCTGACGAACCCATAACCGACCATCGGCGCCCAATCTTGTCGATGTAGAAGTACGGTGGCCATGAGAACACAGCATACTGAGTGAAAGCCACTGAGGCGAGGATGAGAGACATGCTCGGGGAGTAGTCGAGGTACTGCTGGAAGATGTAGGCCAGGTAGTAGCACAAGGCGTTGATGCCACTCCACTGGTTCATCATATAAGGTCCCATTCCGAGAACAACACGGTGTAGATTGCGGGTCTTGGTTGCGTTGCTGAAGACTTCGCTCCAGGTGGGCTCTTCCTCGCTACTCTCTGCAGCGATCGCGTCGAGGATTTCCTGGAGTTGGCCCAGCACTTCCTCATCATCCAGCGGCTTGTCCAAAAGTCGACTGATGGTATACTTCGCCTGAGAAATGCGTTAGGACCAATATATTCATCATGCGATAGATCACGTACCTCGTCAATCTTTCCACGCGATGCTAGCCATCTTGGAGTTTCGCACAAGAACGGACAAAGCGCCAACACAAGTAGTGAAAACAGTATCTGGCAAGCCACAGGAAAGCGCCACTGCAGCGAGCTATCGGCATATAGCGTCGCAAAGCATAGCCAAGACGCGACAGCAACTCCAATGATGATCAAGGCGGACTGGACAACAAGAAGCGAACCACGGTTGTGTGCAG
>Ga0265797_10005686_pt1 | contig 18055 bp, 15 predicted proteins | sample P2T30metagenome_FD_192433 | JGI IMG/M metagenome (GOLD analysis project Ga0265797, IMG submission 192433) | Plant litter microbial communities from East Loma Ridge, Irvine, California - P2 T30 | ecosystem: Environmental > Terrestrial > Plant litter > Unclassified | place: USA: California... | reverse complement strand
CGTACCAGCGAAGAGGGCTGGCCAGTCAACTCTGGCCGGAAAGTGTGTTCTTTCGAACATTGTCGTAGACGAAGCAGGGCGATCAAGATGTCCTGTTTTGGGTCTTCGTACGCAAGGAATGTTTCCCAACCGCCGTTAGCCGTATAGTCCCGACGTACCAATTCGACCTGATCGGGGCGGATCTTGTGCTTCACTTCGTTGATGCCGACCTCGCGTGTTCGCACATCGCGACATGAGGTACCAAAGTCCTTCATCCTTGCCAGCGCCAACTCTCGCAAGTTACCATTCTCAACACCGGATGTGACAAGCGGCATGGGGATATCGCGCTGCACACGGTAGATTCGCGTCCATGGCGGTACTAGGGCCAAGATGCGGGCAACGATATCGATGAGAGCGTTTGGTGTGTAGTTCTTGTATCTTCCTGTCCGCCAGAGTTCGTAGAGTCCTGTGCCGCGGATGACGAGTGTAGGATAGATCTTGAGTCCATCGGTGCGGAAGTCTGGGTTCGAGAAGTACTCTACGAACTGATCGAGATCACGCTCCATCCCGACGTTGGGAAGGTCTGGCATCATGTGTGAAACAACCTTGAAACCAGCGTCTTTGGAGAGACAGAAGGTCTTCGCTACGGCGGCGACAGTATGGCCTCGGTTCGTGTCGCGCGCTACATCTTCGTAAAGGGACTGTACACCGATCTCGAGACGCGTACATCCGTAGCGTAACATGGAGGAAAGATGTTGATCCAAACAGTAATCTGGTCGTGTTTCGATGGTGATACCAACGCACTTTATGTTACTCATCTCACCGGCGGCAACAGCCTCGTCAACGTCTTTGGTTTGATATCCCGAAAGCGCGTTGTGTAGTTGTGAGATGAACTCGTCCCGGTATGACTCTGGTAGTGACATGAACGTGCCGCCCATAATGATGTACTCAACTTTGTCGACACTGTGACCCAGCGACTTGATCTGGTCGACTCGTCCACGAGCCTGCTCGTAAGGATCATATCGCGCTCGAATAGCGCGCATAGATGTTGGCTCGTAACCTGTGTAGGACTGTGTTGAGTACTCAAAGTCGGAGTCTGGACCTCCTGGACAGTACACACAGATATTACCAGTGTAGGCAATGTGTGGGCACCGGTGAGGTTTGCACATGACCGCCACTACTGCAATACCAGATGATGTACCTACAAAGCACATCAGTCTCACAATACTTATGCGATATCGTTGAGGGAAACGTACGGATCGGCTTGGCGATGAGCTTCGGGAGGATATATTTCTTGTAGTGCTCAGGCACAGCCGCGATAATGGCCGTGAGCGGAGGCTGGCTCTTAAGATAGTGCTTCTTCGCGATCTGACCTCGTAGCGAGTTCAGGTTTAGATCCTTCTTAGGTTTTGAACCGTCGGCCTGGGATTCATAGTCCTGAATGAGCGCTGAGGCGATGTCTGCGCACGCACGCATGTAACGTTCATTCTCGGGTGGCAATTTGACATTCTTTGGTAGCCTCCTCTTATGCTGCGTCTCTGTCACTGTCATAGTCGCCATGGTGGGCAGATTTTATTGTTTGGTGTTTGCGGTTTGTAGATGGCGAATCTTGAGGACTCAGACTCTGGATGTGGAAGTCACGGGTGGGGTGGGATTTATTCTGAGCTAGGTCGCGTCTGTACTAGCGCGATCGCTACTGCTTGCCAGACTTCAGCAACGCTGAAGGTCACTCTCCCACGAACTCACTCACCTGCTCCATCGAGGCGCGCCCCAAATCTCGACCTGGTCTCATTAACTCGTTTTCGAATTATTTCATCCGTACCCATGGAGTACGAATGGCTTTGCTAGACCCGTGATTCACAACGTGACATCGGAAGCAATTCAGTCTTGAGCTCTACGAAGTATCGGCCGCCTTGCCAGAGAAACATCACCATGAAGTATTTAACGTCGAAATGACCACGAATCGATTCATTATGTACGGGAACGCTAAAGAAAATCACTACAGCAAAACGCGCTATGTTACTTTAAGGGTATCCAGTCGTGCTTCTTAATTTTACTTCTTACCATACTTTCATCATCATGCAAAGCTCGATGGCGTCCTGTTGACTCGTTGCCTAGGCTCAGTCTCAAGTACAGCACCTCCAAGAGGTACGTCGGCGCCGTGTTGCAGGGGAGCATAAAGCTCGTCATTCGTCGTCATAGCAGGGCTATCCTGTCTGCTCTCTCTTCTCAGAGCGTTGATTTGCGCAGAGTTGCCTGGTACGGCACCGCGACTACCTAGGTAGCTGAACCTCCCAACCTGGCTACCTGTAGTCACAGCAGTCGGACGTTGCGGCGATGGTAAAACCCCTGATTCGGAGCTACCAGATCCGCGTTTGTTGCTGATATCAGAGTTCGAACGGAATTGCGTTCCGTACATGCCAACATGAGGAACGTACTGTGGGTCACGTTGACCTTGGCCATTGGCGACAACTCCGCCATCCGGACCACCGGCATCGGCAACAGCGGCCTTCTCTGTAAGCTCTGTAGCCACCTGGTGGGCGTCGTACTCGTTGATACCGGCGGCAAGCAACAAGTTCTTCTTCTTCTCGATCTTGGCAGCGTGGTCCATGTCTTGACCCGGGTTGGCAGTCTCGTATTCGAGAATCTTGATGAATTTGTAGAACCCGGCCGCGATAATGGATCCGAGGATGGGCCCTAGCCAATAAATCCAGTGGTAGTGCGTGAACTCGAGGTTGACGACGGCAGGGCCGAATGAGCGTGCGGGATTTAGCGAACCACCCGTGAAGTACACTCCGGACAGCTCTGTGACGAACAAAGCAAGACCGATACCTATCCAAGACGTTAGGATCAACCACAGGAGTCAACCAAAGGCTATTCATTACATACCCACGGGCGCGATGAAGGTTCCCTTGTGCTTCTCAGCTGCCAGCATGAAGATGGTGAAGACCAACTGGGCAGTAAGGAACATCTCAATGAAAAGACCTTGAGCAATAGAGGTACCTCCACCGAGTTTTGTTCGAACGTTTAGATCACCCGGGAACATGCACTGGACCAAACCAGCCGCGGCCATGCCTCCGAGGATCTGAGTGACGAACAACAGGGCACCGCGTACCCAGGGGAGAGCACCGATCAAGCACATGCCGAATGTGACCTACATTGTCGTCAGCAAATTGATTGAGTAAGAGTGCAAGAGAGAGGAGTTACTCACGGCCGGATTGAACAAGCCTCCACTGATCCTGAAGAAGACCCAAGCGTTCACAGCAAGCGAGAAGCCAAAGCAAAGCGCGATATACTGCAGCTGTTGGGGATTGCTGCCAGCCTCCGCTACCGTCTGGCCTCCCGACGACGGTATACTGTTTGCGACTTGTGCACCGGACAGAGCAAAGTATAGAAACAGAACAGTGCCGACAAATTCTCCGCACATGGCGATGAAGTGGTTACGAATGTTGTCGGGTACGCGGCTCAATAACGGCAGACGCATCTCTGAATCGGTGAGGTTGGCATTAGGGTCTGCAGCCTTCGTGAAGGGTAGTGCAAAGGCTTTGCCCTGGACGGGTTCCTGTCACGAAAGTATTAGCATTGTTCCACATCACAATGTTGCCATTGGGTTCTACCTACGTTGATATTCATGGCGATAGTATGGCTCCTGAGTCAGAGAAGAAGGAAAGGTGAAAGTCCAGAAACGAAAGCAAGACTTCTACCACGCCGAAAAGAAGAAATATGGGAAAGTCAAGAAGAGGAGACGCAATCTACTTGTCGATGAGAATACAAGTCCGTATCACGACCCAAGTAGTCGTTTGGTGATACTACAGCTAACGGCTACACAGACGGTCAAAGCGAAGTGTCGTCATGCTTCAGCCGTTGACGCGACGGCCACACGCCTGGATCTCGAACTACCTCAGCTATGCTGAAGATTTACCGGTAAGATCTGGACTTAGGTCAACGTCGAACCTAAAGCAGTAAAAAGGTGGCTGACACAGCATCATAGTCGTCTCAAAAGAGCGACGGATCGTGATCACAGCTGGGATCTGCCACGGGAAGGTGGCGCGCTAATGCCGGGGCGGGCTCCGCATGCTGATCCAGGCCACGATAGAGGGAACTATTTTCCGGTAATCTGTCTACCAGCGTACCAGCCATTCAACCGCAGCTTTGCTCACAAGGACGTCATGCGGAGATGACTGCGGGTTGCCCCGGTGTTGTTGTGCCATCGGAGCCTCAAGCAAAGCAAACAACAAAGAATCCTCGACCGCAACACGATCGCCTGCTCATGGTGACCACATTACAGCAGCCTCTGTCGATTTCGAATGTACATACCCACAAGCGGAGTACCCGACCATAATTCTAGGTGGCTGACCCGAAAACACGCTTTTGGCCGTGGGCGCTACTAAGCGCAGACCTTGCCTTGACAGATGGATCGCATCGCAATTCTATTCGGGCGATCGAGTTCTCAAAATGGCACCACTGCAAGGCTTACAGCGCATGACTTAGATGAATAGGTTCGGCTTGTGGGAGTGGCAACGAGGGGTCCTGGTGACCCATCTAGGCAGCGCCACATGCTCATGCTCGGTATGCACACCAGCCGCTAGTGCAGTCTGGAGTCCACGAGGAAATGGCACTTGGAGGTCTGGATTCATTTTGAGCGGCTTGTTGGTTGTGGAGACGCTGCGGTGTCTTTGTATATTTGTGTTGGAAGAGCGAAATTTGCTTTCGTAGTAGATGAAGTATCTTCACATTAATCAAGTACTTCGCGAGATAAGATACATGTCTCGTTGAGTCACGGTAATCATGATAGTTGCGAGAGGTAGGTGACAAAGTAGCTATATATTGAAGTGCTTGTCGTCTTGTCTATCGCTTATGAATTCTCACAGGTAAACATAGATGTGACAAGGTAAAGAGAGAATGCTCATACCCGCATCCCGTGGCTTCCAAACATCCTGCCACCATAGTCAAGGAAGAAACCGGACAATCGCTAAAGTTCGATGACCTGGAAGTCTACATTGCCTCCAGCTTTAAGTGAATCTCTGTTTTGAGGTTCATGTAGATTGCAGGCACCTGTTCATCTCGACAGTGTCTTCCTTGTATGAGGCCCCGCAAGTGGTGTCTTCACAGGTGCGCTTACTTCTCCCCTCAGAAATACAGCAAAGGAGCTACAACCAAGAGCCTTATTGCCGCAACAAGTTGTGTAGCGCATTAGCTGTGTTCACATACGACATTCCTTTTTTATGAGTATCGAGAAGTCGCAATGCGCTCTTGCTCTTGTTCTTGCTCTTATCACATAGGTGGGGCCAACCAAAATGCTTGGTGAATTTTGATTTTCAACGTGGAAGCTGCGGAATCGCTTCGACGCCGCGTCTAGCAACTGCTCTGTTGATTTCTGCCGATACCACTGATTTTACCGCAATTATAAGCGCTGCATTTCTCGAACCTTCCATCAATCATCCGATAACACGGTCGCTTAGCTCAGTTGGTTAGAGCGTGGTGCTAATAACGCCAAGGTCGCGAGTTCGACCCTCGTAGTGACCATTCACAGTCTTTTCTTTTTGCCTTTTGCCAGAAAACTATGTCAAAGTTAATCTTACGATGTGGGAGAAAGATCCGCAGGACGACAGGGGCGCGGTCGCGGGTTCAAACTTCGTAGTGACCACCAACACTGTTTTTTGTCTTTGCCAAGCTTCTGCTCTGTGAAACGACCTCGCTCTTCTCGCTTCAACCTTGTTCCTGTCTTGAGCCCATCAAGGTCGCTGGGAGGGAGAAGAATGGCATCGCAATATTATGGAAACGTGTTGTACAATGTAATTAAGGATATAAGCCCACCACATCCCAGGAACAGATTAAACGCTCTGCAATCTACATTGGTGTCAAAACGAAAGTTGACAAACTTCTGACGCAATATAGACTCCCGGACCGTTTACCTCACTCATTCTTCGTAGGTGGGTGATGTAGGTGTTGAACTTCTTTGTCGAACGGGGTGCGTAAATCAAAACGCCTCTCCAGCGAGATCTTCCGCGAGACCCTCCAGCTCTTCCTGTCTGAAAGGTACCCACAGTCTCTCCGTACCCATACCATCCTTCTTACTCTCTATCATCTGATGGTCGTGGAACTCCTTGAGCAGAGTCCTGAAACTGACTTCACTTGTGCAAACGAAGGCCTCGACAGCCTTGTGATACAGCACACGGTACTCAACGCCCTGGGTAGACTCTGGCAGAACGTTCTTGACTTGTGCGACCTTCTTCGACCTCGGCGTAGCAGTAACCTCGTCTTCTTTCTCCATATCACCGCCTTCCATGAGTGAGAGAGCTAGCTGTTCCATGACGAGAATGCGGAACAGTTCTCGAGCTTGCTCCGGTAGAGAGCGTAAGACGAAGCCGACACCATCTCTTCCGCCTACTCGTCTACCGCTGCGTCCGAGGAGCTCATTCACAGTCTCTACCGCGTCTATCTCCGCGTCGTAGGGCGCAAAGGTTGTTGCGTCGTGGAAGAGGAATTTGTATTGTGTCTTCATGCCAACATCCCACAGAAGAGGGAAGTTCGGTGTATCCGCTGTACACACAAGGTTGATTGATGGCTGTGCAGCTAGGCGGGCGAGCATGGAAGGTACTGAAGACTTTCGAAGGTAGGGCGAGTCGATGGAATTCAGAATGACGGGTACTGGATGCGGCGGCGGGTTGCTGGTGAGGTGTTCGATGATGAAATCGAGTAGCAGAGCGGGCTGATTGGGCAACTTTGGTCCGGCTGGTATGACTGCCGATGCCAAAGTCAACAGCAAGTCTTTTACGGTTGTGCCAGCTGTGTATCCGTTGATAACCACAATCTTCGGTGACTTCTTTGTCCCTTTGTACGGCGCAGCGTCTAGGAGAGACTGATAGAGGCGTGCGGTGAATCGTTCGGTGATGATGCGCTTCGATCCGTACCCATAGAGGCATATGTTGAAACCTTCCTCCAGCTCGAAGATCCATTGATCGTATGCTCGGCCATGCAATTCAAGCAAGAACTCTCGTTCAGACTGGTGGCGGTCCTCGTACGTTTGCATTGCTGAGAAGTATTCATCGTGATTCAACAGGCTCTGCGCAGAGAGAGTGTTGTTGGAGGTTTTGGTGCCGCCTGGGCGATTCTGCCAGAAGTACTCCTCGTGCGGTGGCAGCTCAGTCGGAGGTGTCGGCGAGCGCTGCTTTCGCGGCCGCCCTACTTTTCCTGACCCCTTAGGTCGGCCTCTCCCACGCTTCGAGGGTGTCTCTGGTACAGGTATCTCGTCTTGTACCACTCCCTCCTCGGCCTGCTCCGCGTCCTCTGTGTCTTCCCCTAAGATGTGTTCGGCGAGGTCCTCCTCCTCATCCAGCGCATCTTCGTCGCTTTCGTCGCCATTCAGTGTGCGTTCCAGTATACGGCGATTGCTCTTTCTGCGCGCGCTGCGATCGGCGTTGCGAACGATGGTGGGCGTGCCATTCGGAGAGTCTCGTTTTGCGGATTTGGTAGGTGTCTCAAAGACCAGCTTCCTGGCAGACTTGGGCGTCGCGATGATGCCGTTTACCAGACCAGTCTTTTTCAAGATGGATCGGGGCGTCCCATGCTCGGCCAGATGTTGTGTCCTTCCCTTTCTGGATGGTGTCTGCGCTTCGAGGGGTTCTAGCTCATCGTGAGCCTCTTCAGCGAATCGTGCGCGTGATTTCTGCGGTGTGCCCTCGTCGACATCGTCTTCGTCGCGTCTGCGCTTTGTGCCGACCATGTTCTGTTCGTTGGGTTGTTGGTCGGGCAGGAGGGTGACGCGACTTGCGCGACTTGGGCTTGGCGCGATGGTTGAGGCTCAACCTTAAAGCTTATTTCCGAAGGGTCGAGGACTCGGATTCTTTCCGCAAGCCGTGGGCTCATAGTGACTTGTTGCATTTCTAGCCTTTGCTACTTGCGTTTGATTCTGTCATTCACTGGAGGTAGCCATACTGTCGACAAGGCGGCAGGAAGCCACAACCATGCATTCTGGGCAATCGCATTGACATGTGATCGTGCCTGACACCCCGGGGCTTGGACGCTTGGAAGCATCGTACACCAGGTGCACGCTCTCGTCTTCTCCACTGGCAACCCCGTCGCATGCATGTGTGCACACTACCACAACACGCAGCATGCAAACTGGTGGTCCAGGCTATATGCATGCGAGACATTTCTTCGCTTCGACGACTAGATTTGGTCATGCACGATTATGTCAAGCAGCCTTGCCGACTATGCTAGCGCCCCTGGAACCTAGAACCTGAGGGATGTTCGCGGCCCGTTCGTAAGCGGATACTTGCTGCCTCCCCGTGGTAGTCACGCCGCGGTGGTCTGTCAGACGTGACGAGGTGGTGATTCAGACGGCCAAGGCAGATGACACTTTCATGTGCGAATCTTGACAACGTGTCTCAGAGGGTGTCATGTTGGGCTGTGGCTGAGACGGGCTACAAATAGCTGTAGGGCTCCATGGGCTATGCAGTCAACAGGCGCTGATAGGCGTGGGTTAGGCGAAAATGGTGCCCAGCCAGGATTGTGCTTCTTTGATGATCTCACGCATGCCGGCCGCTCCTTCTCAGTTTCCGTCGTCGTGTTCGTCCGCTCCTGCCCCGCACAACCCCAAATCTTCAGCTCCGTACTTCTTGCACCCACGACGAACCCGCCAGCAAAGCCCCGCCTACCGCCACGAGACTGCTACTGCGACGCCAGCACCGCCGACGGCAACAGCCTTTGAGCGCCTCGTTGCGACACGCTCGCCCCAGAACGCCGCGCGGCGCATTACCCGGTCTTCAGCACGCGCTTCGGGCTTTCGGACTGTTGATGCCAGCATGGAACCCAGGAGGCGGCCAGAGTACAACCTCGAGATCTTTGCCGACGCGGCGTGCGTGAAGGATGTCGTCAAGGGTGAGTCTCTTCTCCTCCACCGTGTCTCTGGCGTGAAGATCGGCGCAACTTTCTCCCCCACTACACGTCTCCCCGCTCCGAATACCCCGTAGACCATAGTTGACCTGGCTCCAGCGATACTGCACACGATATTCTTCCACCGCTACTTTACGTCCATCTCTCCTTTGACCCGCGACCTCCTCGACCTGACCCTTCCCGCCATTGACGATGTCGATCTCGAGACACTTATCGAACAGAAGACGTTTGCGCTAGTTCGGGCGATAGACAGCACGCACCAGCCGCGAGGAAGGGGGCAGATTGTCGTGCAGTTCTTTGAGAAGAAGCGAAAGAAGACATCGTACTTCTTCAGCAAGGCGGACGAGGACGTTTGCTGGGAGCAGTGGACGCTGGACGTTACCCTTGCCCAGCCACGCACAGAAACTGGTATGTCTCTCCGCTTGTTGCAACGCACGCCACTAACATAGTGTCAGATGTACTCAAGGTCCGCCGTGCCATGACCAAGTCTCTGGAAAAGGCAGCGCATAAGATCATCGCCATTGTGAACCGAGAAAAAGACCACATCCCACCCATCACAACCACCGACGCCAACCCCTTCCCTTACCAGATCGTCGTCAACCCAAAGTCTGTCAACGAGAACGACTGGCGGCCACGCATCGGCCTTTTCTGATACCAATACCACGGCACCGAGTGCAGTAATAAACCCACTGTATATACACCCATGGACGATGTTACGAGTAAGAGGAGGTTCAACACCGCTGGGGGACACCAATCGCCACTGAATGCGACGAAAAGGATGGAAAAGTTATGGATTCGCACACCTGAAAGACCGACCGCGCTTCACCCCCTTATCCCTCGCCACCACTACCACTGCCAAAAGCTCCGTTGTACAGTGTCCGCTATGTCGGGCAACCCCCATAACTGTGTCGCATTCTGAACCCGCGGATATCGGGAAGTTTAGCGAAGAAGACGAGCCTCTGGTGCTCCTGATTGTTTGATTGCTGCGATAGCTACACAAGATACCCAATTCCCCAATGAAATTTCCTCATTCTACATAATTACACAGTATTGTTGGTGATGTCAATTCTGGCCAATGTTGTTCTCGAGGAAGCGTCTGGGACACACCCACGTGCAATCAAGCTGCTTTACTACTTATACTTCTTGGTAATCTAATAATTTACGTCTAACTGGGCTCTGTAATCGTTATTCAGCGTCCCAACTCTCTAGCAATATCCAGCTCATCCTTCATTGTTATTCTCAGCCCACTCAACCCACCGCTTCACAACCTCATCCACCTTCTTCACCCCCTCCTTCGTAGCCTCGACTTCAAACCACTCTTTATGCGACTTACCACAAGCATCGCACTGCTTGATGACACGCTGATCCGCAAGCTCGAGATGAATCAGGCGCTCCACACGATGCGCATGCGGCACTTTCCTCACGCCATCAGAGGCAGCCCCAGCATTCGCACCTGATTGCCGCCGTGACTGTGCGGGCGAGGGCTGAGGAGAGGGCGTGGAAGAAGAAACGTAGGGATAGTACCGTACGAGGGATAGACTGTATCCGCACTGGCGAGTCCATTCGTTCATACGGCGGTGGACGTTGTTTGCGCGCCCGATTTTGAGGAGGATAGTATCTTTTTCTGGTGGGGAGTTTGCGGATCCGGATCTTGAGCGGGTGGTGTTGGGCTGTCCGCCTTTGACGGAGAATTGGCGCATGACATCTGAAGTTCGCCTACTTTGATCTGTACGTGATGGTGGTGAGAGAAGCGTCGACGCAGCGGAGGATGGTGCAGGGCCGGCGGCTTCGGGGGTGAGCCAGAAGATGTAGATGTAGCCTTCTTCGTCGTGGGGTGAAATGGGCTTTGAGAGTTGGGCGAGCAGGGTCGACGCGAGTTGTGGTGGTACTGTGTTCGGGATGTAGCGGAGTAGCTTGGCTGTTTCTGACTCTTCGCGAGTTGTCCGATTGACAGGTCGAGCGGGCTTTTCTCCTAGTGGCTTGCGGGCAGGTTGATCACTTGGTGGTCGCGATGTGGGAGGTGGTCGCGAGGAAGATGAAGGTCTCGAGGTCTGTCCGCTCGGCCTTCGATGATCTTGTCGTACTCGAGGCGGTTGCTGTGGTACCTGCTGCATGGGAGTCTCTTGTGCATCGTCCTCCGATACTGGCTTTTCATCTGTCCTTCTCTTGTGTCGCACGACCTCTGTATATTCCTCGTCATCCGCAGACCCACAGCACAATGAAGCCCAAAAACTCTTCTTTTTCCTCTGTGGCGGTGGCTTCGGCGGTCGATGGTCTCGGCGCTTTCTTGCTGCCATGACATCGCTCGGTACAGACATCAACGGCCCTTCTACGTTGTCCCAGGTAGCTGGTCGATTGATGCGCCGCGGCGGACGAGATCCAGATGTTCTCCTCCTTCCATTCTTCTTGGGCGCGACTTCCTCCGGTTCTCCAAAATCAAGGACACCCAGTCGTTCCACGAGCGTGTCGATACTGTTCCTCTCTTTCAACGGGTAAAGCTGAGTCGCCGGACCGCTCGATGCTTGCGCGGCCAATTGCTCGGCTTGGTCTTTGTGTTGCCAGCAGAAGTAGGCGGCGGCGCCAATCTCGTCATCGTCGCTGTCGTCGCTAACAACGGATACTACAGCGATAACACCCTCATCATTAGATGCTTTCGCATCAATAGGACGTCTGCAGGGTCGTCCCGATTTAGTAATGCCTTTGCATGTTGTAGCCGGGTTGCGCGAATCCGAGCGCGGAATGAGCGATTCTGGTGTCGTTCCCGTGAACATGTTGGTGTAGTTGTAGGAGGGCGATCCGTGATTGCTGGGCAGACAGTAGGACTAAAGTCAAAGCCAAATTGCAGATACAAAGCCCAGACTGGTGTGAATCTCGCGCCCGTTCACAGCCTCACCGCCACGTGAAGCGAAAGTTACTTGAGGAGCGGCGCCGGCCAGTGAATCTCGATTGTCGAGACCAACGCTGCGCACGCGGTGTGCCAACGCATTATGAGCCATCGCCGCGAGCTGGGCGCGTAGCTGAAAAGAGATGGCGGGTCTCAAACGCGAGGTGGGCGCGTGGCGGTGCATGTGGCGCAGTGAGGCGAAAAGAAGGTTTGCTGACTTTAGAACGAGCCCGGACCGCTTCTTCCAAAAGTCGTCCACCACCACCACATCGACTCCAGCATCGGCAACGCCAAAAAAAAGCGTCATGATGCAAAAAGAAAGTAATGCATCGGCCGGGAATCGAACCCGGGGCTAGCCGAAACTGTCCTGTGAGGGATGGCAACGGCTAATTTTACCACTAAACCACCGATGCGGAGGCGGAGACCAGAGAACTGGACTACTTGATGAAAGAACGGCAAATTTGATCAATATTAGATGCAGAACAAAAACACTGGCAGTGGAGTGTCGCTGGACCATTGTCCAGACTGAACAAAACACAATCTTTCATAGTTTGGTCCCACTCCCATGCATCCTGATTAGCCGCGTGGGTCGGACAAGGCGTCTGCCGAATTCGGACAAGTCTGGGTTTCTTACGCCTCGCACCAAATATATGTCGGCTTTGCATGTTGTTTCCATCAAACGTTTTGGTTAGTCTCTCCTATTACCGCCTATATTCGCCAACGAATACACCTAAGAGCAATTGAGGCAACAATCAGTTCGCAACGAGACTGGCTTCTACATATCAACACGCAGTTCACGTTATGGAAGATTCTACTTCGTGCAGCCAGATTGTCTGAAACAAGGGAAAGAGGTCTCTGACGGCCGAGGACATATTTAGCCAGCACCTTTACAATAAGAGGTTAATGTCTTTAGTATCCATGTGCGTTATGGTAGACGTAGTGCGTCGAGATTACCTAGGTAGTACCAGTCTAACTCATCTAGCATCTCAGATACAATCAGACATAGGTGGTATGTATGATAGGATTTCAGCCGCTAGTAGAGAGAAGGTAGCGGCAGGAAGACATTCGACTAGAAACCGGCACTCAACGGCGGCTGTATGGGAGGCGGGAGGCGCACTCATTGCCGATGTGGAAATCTTCCGGAGTGCGGGGACATTATCTGCATGCAATCAATTCTCCGACGCTTGAACGTTTCAGCCCTTGTACGCCGCAACACCAAGACAATGTACATTAAACGTGACCTAGCCGCCAGAGGAAGGTAGCATATCTGGCTGGATACGAATCATCGCGAGTGGGAAGGATTGAACGATGCTCTCCTATGCGTGGGACAATATCCCAGCTTATCAACCCACCTACCTAATGAGGCCGAACGACCGTCCTTAATTGCAGCCACCACAGCAGTAAAGATGTGCGTGGTAATCAGCGGTGGAGATTTACCATGAAAGAACACATGGTATATCATTGGGCATGCCGCAGCAGCCCTCATCGCTGCAAGCCCTGAACAGCGCCGACAACCGCAGCTCTTTATCTAACCTAAGTAACTACACCTATGATCATGCAATTCTCTCTTCTCCTCGTCGCGGCGTATGCCTGCACCGCCTCCGCACGCCTGTCCTGGTCCTTGGCAAAAGCGTCCAACCCCACCGCCGACCAAAGAGACGCATACACCAAGATCGAAGCTGCAATGACAAAGGCTGTCGCTCGCTACGAGAAGTACTCCGACGCAAACAAGACGATTCGTGTGGCCTACGCCCCGGGTGTTCCTACTGCGGAGGCGAACTACAACGGTGATCTACGATTCGGCTCGAACCGCGCTTACATGACGGAAAGGACTGCGATGCATGAGATAAGCCACACGCTGGGAGTTGGCCAGACAGCGGCTTTTGACAGAAAGTGTGCTGCGGGCGATTGGCGCACGGCATTACCGCTGATCAAGAGCTTTGATGGAGCAAATGCGAAGATTACTTGCGGTGGTGGACACTTCTGGCCATACGGTATGATAAAACTCGATGTGCCAACTGGACGTGAAACATAGACTGACTTGCCATGTCGATATTTCAGGTCTGAACTACGAGACCGAGTGGAGCGAGACGAATGCGAACCGGCATGTGCAGTTGATTGAGGCTATGCTGACCGACGGGATGTGAGGTGATCGTTGTCCAGTACACTGTTACAATTTAGCGTTTATACAATGCGAACGAACCCCGATCAGTCATTGTGCTACCATCGTTTACCAAATGAAGTTCTCCGTGATCTCTCAAATTGTCGCAGACGATGCGGATAGAGCATCGATACATGTCTGAGTTTCCTCGCCGTCTATTGCTTCAACTTCCAGACGCTAATCATGTCGTCGCCGCGACTTTGTTTGAAAGAGACCGGGGGCTTCCAATACACAACCCTTTCGAACGAGCCCTGCTCCTTTCCTGTTCCAAGAAGATTGCCGGAGTCGTCGAACAGGCCATCAGCGCCATCGGCTAGGAGGTTCCAGTGTACACCGTTCAGACCCCATGGCGGACCTTGAGCTTTCAGAGGCTTCCACATTGGAAATTCGAGGCACACGAGAACACCGGTTGGCGACAAAAGGCTCTTCATGCGATCGGCCCAATCTCTTCGCATCTCAGGAAGCAGGGCACACAGGAACTAGATCGACGTTATTAGCACTCGTTATGAGAATGTCGGCCGGGACTCTTTGCATGCCGAACGTACTGTATAGTCATAGATTAGATCGAAACCCTTGAAGTCGGGTCCGAAATGAGCCTCGAATCCCTTTTGGAAGAAGTCGCCGAGCACGACGTCAGCGACATGGCCAGCTGAAGGATCTAGGTGAGATTTGACGTTTTCGTTTGCGGCATCCACGGCTCCTTGGGAAATTTCTAGACCCCATGTCCTGAAGCCATGACGTGCTAATAGCGCCACGTCATGCCCCTTACCGCAGCCCTAATGCGTGATGAGTTCCTGTTGAATACGTTCGTCACGAGACACCTACAGGCACAAATGCCTTCAACTGCCGTTGACTCTGGTCTCGGAACAGCGTCTCACGGTAGGGATGTTCTTCAAGGAACGTAGTCAGAGCAGGCGAAGCTTGGCCCCGATCCCACAGATCCTGTTCCTTCTGTTCCCACAGTTTGGCCCACCCGTCGCTCTGTGCATCCCGGGTGCTGGAACCGTTAGTTGTGGCTACGGAAGTGGCGGCACGTGGCGCTCCTTACCTGTAGCCATCAAAGTGGGAGACCAAGCGGGTCCTGTTTTCAGCAAACTGGGTTTCGGAACTCATGGTGCGGGAGGATGCAAGGATTGAGGATGTCACGGCAAAGCCTGGAAGCCGGTTCAGTGGTGATAGAGATCTGTTGATCCATGCGCCACGCTAACCTCGTGCCTGACGCTACCTGGCTGGAGACAGCGCATCCTTGACGTCACCCCACCTTTTTACCAACAACACCAGTAACTTGCTCTAGGCTCCTACTTGCCCAGTCGCGTGAGCTTGGATTCTTTCGCATTCACCAATAATGAGTTAGAGACGGTAGAGTTGTAGGATTGCGGCTGTGCGGCTTAGAGCACGACCGGGGCGTGGCTATGGTAGTGCAGAGAACAACATCTCGTTGCATACATCCAATATCGGAGTTAAGCCCAGGTTATGTGCCTATCGACCCACATGGACACTACTGGACACAGCCGTTCCTGTCATCACGGCTAGCCAATGAAGACTATGCGAGAAGTCACTGCGTTGTAGCGCCACAGCTTGGGGACTTCAAGATTAACTTTGCTAGCCGACATCCGAATGATATTACCCGACTTCCTGTTTCCTCACTTCAAAAGCCACATCTTGGCCATCCATAGGCCAAGACTTTGGAGTTGAACGTCATAGAGGCGCACTAGGGAGAACAAGAATAGAGCTTTGCGCCTGGCAGCTGGTTCCGAGATGCCGTTTGGCTCCGCGAGAGCCACTCGGAGCTTGAGTCGTTGCATTGCACTCGCTCACCGTTCCAATGTGTTGGCGCGTAGCACTTTCCATGAATCTTGGAGGGATGCCACTTGCGGCTCTACAAGAGTCACGGCAGGCGCACTCTCTTGGTATGAGTCCCAAAGCTTAGTGAGCGCCATTCTCCTTCTCCTTCTCATCTCTCTGTCGGAGACTTATACCAGCACCCATGGGTCGCCTTCTCCTAAACACAGTCCCACACAGCGCGCGGACTCTATACTATCTGCGCTACCGGGTCGCTGTTGTATTCTTCATACTTGCCCTATTCCAGCAACAACATCTGTACCTCACTAGTCGACAAGCACTCTCAGAAAAGTACTCTGCGACCGACTTCAGCTCTCACAACGAAGGAGACCTACAAGCTCGATCTTGGCAACCCTATGACGAAAGTTCGAAGTTGGAAGAAGAGCTAATAGCAAACCGGGCGTCTTGGAAAGTGCTTGGCGAGGGCTGGGAGGGCAAGGTGTTCGCCTATGGAGACTCGGTTATCAAGACGTTCACACCAGGGCGGAGTCCATTCCGAAATTGCGCGCCAGATGCGACCAAATGGCCAACGGAAATACCCGCATCACTACAATTTGGTGGTGCCGCTGCCGACGAAGCGAACGCGACGAAGAACGGCTTCCTTCCCGTGAGAGCACATTTCATGGCTTCTACAACGCCTGGCGAACCGGCCGAATGGCACCTCGTCACTCCTCTGCTCAAAGGCGGCAATCTTCGTTCACTTGCCAACAACCTGTCGTCGGAAGCAACGCCTATGGCTTATAGTCAGGTCGACGGACGCTATCGGCCAGCCTTCAACCAATTACTTGAGAATCTGGGAACTTTGCACCGTGCAGGATACTGTCACGATGATATCAAGCCGGCGAACATCTTTGTTCAAGACGAGTCCCACTGGGCAATCGGCGACTTGGGCAACATACGAGAAGTGTCCCACCCCTACCACTCGTCGCGTATCTGGAAAGACAACGACCAGCTAGGGGATTGCCGCGCAAACGATGTGCTACGAGCTTTGCAAACATACCTGAAGTTTATTCAGTCTTCTGTTGCCGATGAAGACGACTTCAATGCAGCCTTGTACGAAGGTCAGACACCCTTGAGCAGGCTCTTTTGGTGGACACTTGCCGATGCACCACACATGAGTGCCAATGAACTTCGTCAACGTTCCATTTCAGAACACCCTTTAGCGGAGACCAAGGTGGATGACAGAGTCCCTGTACCTGCGCGACCTCATCCTTTTCTGAGCCTGTTCTCCGAGCGCGAGGCGGTCAAGCGGGCCACTGACCATGCACTTATGACACGGATGGACGAGAGAAGCGTACGACTTTGGGGCATGGTGTGGTTGTTCGGCGTGCCCCAGCCGGATCTTTGTTGAGCGACTTTTAGCGGTTTGTGGAGTTCGATACCCAGGGTACACGGCGTTTTATTACTACCTAATGAATTGATCCTTCACATTTTTCGGCAGAGAAGCAGTTTCCAAATTATCTGGTATGACAAAGTTTATCTGATGAAAGCGAAGAACTCCTGTTGCATCGGGTATCAGCCATCTTGGCAAGAACCATCTCCCACATGTTGTTTCCTGCATTTCAGTCAATTTGGCTCCCGTTTGTTGGAGGGCACGCCGCTTACCTGTAATACATGATATCACCACCAGGGGCAGTCGTCATAATCAATGCCGCCGCCGGCGAAATCACCATTCTGGTAACTCTTGTACGTCGCCCTTGCCCTGTTTATGCGGTCTTTCTCGTCCTCAACCACAGCTTCAAGCTCTTCCCTGTCAAGCTTATTATGTTTCTTGACATATTCGTAGACCTGGTACGGCGAGAACTTCTTCGCTTGTGTCTTTGACTTTTCGTTAACCTTGTAGTCGACACCAGCGTCGACGAGTTCCTGAGCCGTGACCTTCCACCACTTCCTGAGGTACTTCTCTTGCATGTAGAGATGGTACTTGCCACTCTTGAATCGCGATGGAGCACTGGAAACAGGAGGCAACGCTCCACTAGCTCTGCGTTCTGCGTTCCACTGGTCGATGGCTCTCCGGATAATGTGATCGCGTGGTAGGTTTCTGCAGCACTCGCTAGATATCCATCCAAGGTACTGTTCGTCGAAGCGACTGATGTGCGCTAGTGTGTTCCCCCTGTGCTTCCCGGTTTGAATGAAGTAACTGTGCAGAGGGTTCCTGCGCGCGGACTCCGCGTCTGGAGAATGCTCGTTGATGTATTCGCGTTGTACGTCGAAAGACCCGGGGCCTTTACCCCGCCCGGCGTTGTTCCTTGGTGACGCGCCATAGGGCGAGCTGCGGTAGCCCTGGGTAT
>Ga0265797_10005685_pt1 | contig 18056 bp, 22 predicted proteins | sample P2T30metagenome_FD_192433 | JGI IMG/M metagenome (GOLD analysis project Ga0265797, IMG submission 192433) | Plant litter microbial communities from East Loma Ridge, Irvine, California - P2 T30 | ecosystem: Environmental > Terrestrial > Plant litter > Unclassified | place: USA: California... | reverse complement strand
CGACTAGTGCCGTGGCACCCTACACTCAAAGTAGATACATGTACACAATTCGTCCACGCAGGCCGCAGAGCTACAAAGGGTATGTATGTCCAAATACGCAAGCACAGTGGTATACAAGCAAACCAAACAACAAAAGAAATGCTCGTTTTAACCCCTGGGTATCCCTTGACAATGCGCATAATATGAGATTTCGTGACGTCGTAATGGGCTCCCTTCTCATGTCGTCCTCAGTAGCTAGTAGCGACGCGACTCGTAGCCTCTAGGGTCGTACCCATTGCTGCCATTCCGACCACGGTATTCATCCTCCTCGTACACGGACCGTGGCTGCGGGTCGTAAGAAGTGTTTGTGCCAGCCGTGCTGCTCCGATGTTCACGTCGCTTCGCTTCAGCCTCCTTGCTGTACCGGCGAGGATCTTCATTGTAGTCGTGAAGGTTAGAAGCATAGTAGCTGCTCGGTATATCTCGCACTGTAGGATCAGACCTGGTGTTTGGGTTGGAGAAGCTGGGGCTTCGGGCACGGCGAGCGCTTGCTTGCGGTCCGGTACGAGCTTGACTGTTTGGATCGTAGTAAGGATCCGTTGGTGGCGCCCATGGACCTTGAGCTGCTGTAGACTGCCTACGTCTACGTTGGTCTTGGGTTGTAGCGTCTGCGGTCACGCTACGCTGGAGGTCGTCGTCATACAGCTTACCGCCGCCTGCTGTGGCTGCGTAGGGCTTCCGTTGACGCTCGATGGGCACAGATGACGGCTCGAGCTCGTCTTCGGACCCAAACGACCTTGTTTCCGGCTGGGAGACGTAAGGACTCCGCTCGCGCTCCAGATTGGGCACTGAATTCGACGGCTGGCTCTTAGGCGGCGGTGGAGGAAATGTGGGTGCCTTGCGGAGAGGGCCGACGCCTTCAGATGATAGTGCTGCGGCACAGCGCTGCTGGGCTTGGAGATTTTCGATCCGTGGGAACATCCTTCGCGGAATCTCCTTGGGGAATCGCTCCTTGCGATCGTCGGCGTTGCTGATCGGCATGTCTAGGACTGCCTTTGTGAGTCGCTCATACTCGATATCCGGATAAGCCAGAATCATTGCAGTCATCCATTCCTGAAACCCTTCCGGAGTCAAAGCAGGAATGTAAGGCTGTTCGGCAGGGTGCTCCTGAACAAGATGGTGTTGACATCGCATGTCTCGATAGATCTTGGATAAGGAGGAATATGAGAGAGTGCCGAAGATAGCTACAAGTATGAGTACAAAATACTGAACATTCACGAACATGTGGACTTACTACTCCAAGGATAGATCTCATCACGCAGACTGACCTCCTCATAAAACTTGAGCATCTTGGCGGGTGTGATGACCAGACTTCGCTTGGGTTCGTAGTCCTCGACAAGATGCAAGGCTAGGCCTCGCAGAAAGTTACCCAACCGTGGCAAAGGCTGACCATCTGGATCGAACAGCCGCTGCCACATTTTCTCTATAGGCGTATAGTCTTCTGTGGCCATCCTGGGTGCTGGTGTGGGGCGTGCAGGTAGTCGTTCGCCAGGTATATCGATTGGTACACTCCGTCCCTGACGAGGCGTTGGCGTATCGTGGTTCCCGTCGAACAATGGATCGCGAGCCGGCTCTTCTGGGCTTGGGGGGCTATGACTATTATCGCGGTGCTTTGGCGATGGAGGAGTATAGACATCGCGTGGCGGGATAGATGCGGGCGAAGGTGGTACATATTGTGGTGTTACGTGAACAGGCTGCGCTTGTGTCGCATTGGCCGCGGCGCTCATCTTGATTTCTTCCAGCACTGACTTTTTGACTTGCTCGGTGATTTCTGCAATGAGGTTTGGGTCGATGCTCTGCGCTGCGTCGGACTTATCGAAGGCATGTCCGATGGCAGTCCTAAGTGGCAGTTGGGAAGGCTGTGGCACACCATCGGAAGTAACGCTCGAGGGTGCCCGCGACCCATCATGCGCAAATGCTCGGAATTGAGCATCGTGGTCATATGAAGACGGTGTCTGGGTGTAGTCCTGCGAAAGGTAGGACCCAGGCGGTGCGTCCGGTTGGCGATAGTTGTCGTAGGCCATGGCGAGACGTACTTAGCGTATGACGCGGTCGAATCGGTTTCGGTGTGGCGGTAAAGTTTGTTGGTTGCAGCAGATTGGCGCTGCTACTGTTGTAGTGGTTCATGCAAGAGCGTTGGACGTAGTGCGCAGCGCAGTTTACAGCAGAGTTCGTGAAGACAGTGGGGTAGTAAGTGTGGGTGCAAAGATATCTTGGACAAGTGGAGAGAGGGCTACATGCAAGCAGGGCTCAGCCTGGTATGTAGGGCTCGCACACTGCGCCAGAAAGCTCTCAGCGATTTGAATCTAGTATGATCGGGCAGTAACAAGCAATGTTTGGTGGATAGCGAATGCAAAGGATGTTTGACTGGCTGATTTGCTCGATCTTGCAGAAACTCGAGGCGCATCCCAGTTTCTTGCGTCATGGAAGATGACGTCTGCAAGGTCACGATAGCGCCCAGTCAGAGTAAGCAATGGATCGCGGATCCCAACCGTGAATGATGCATGTATCTTCAGCGATCACCAACACTGTTACGCTGTGCCGTGTGAAGGCTGTGTGTTGTGTGTGGTATGCTGGGTTTGCTCACGTGGTAGCTGTCAACGATACCTAGGTAGCCGGAGTGCAGTCTCCACAATTGTTTCCACGCCTTTGTTTCGACCAGCGATGCTTGTCGTCAACGCCCGGGGTCTGCACGGTCTGCACGGTCAGACCGATGTTTGCCTGTCTGCCCTGCCCGCCGCAAAGAAACAATGAGACAACGGGGAGAAAGGGCCCGTAGAAACATTGTCGTTCGGCCACTTATAATGTCGCTCGGTCGTGTCAGCGGCGGCTACAGCTGTGCACATGCAAGGCTGAGGCTCTGCTGTATTCGCCCTCTGAAGCTGAGACAGATGCGCGCAAGCTGATGTAAATATACTGTGCCGATCCGCACGGCTAGGCGCTGAAGTTATTGTTACCAGATTCTGCGACGTGCCAGGCAGATACGGCATGCACGATGCAGCTGCTCATCAAAGTTCTGAGATTACTGATGAGCATGCGTGGTGGCGTGTTGGTTGTCGCACAGAGCGAGCATGAAGTGGCTATTTCGGTAGAGCAGCAGAAGCTCCTACGCGAGCGCGTTGCATTGTAATGAGAGTTTCCCTGAGGTGTCGATCGGTTGTTGATCGGTTGTTGCTGTCAAGGATATATTGTTCTTCTTCTAATTGAATCCGACCTGCTAGCCGTGCATGGGGAGGGGTCTCGGTGGAGGAGAGCACTCGCAGCCAATGGGAGGGATTCTCGTGTATGGCGGGCAGGGCATGAAACCTAGCGCGTTGCAGGCGGCCACAGCGCGTTGCGGACGACGGAGAGGCATTTCCGATTGCGCATGAGGAACTGTTTCGATTTGTGACCAGAGACGGCGGCGTTGTTTCTCTATCATCTTGCTCTCGTGCCAGCACAATCCCGGGGGCCAACTGGTGCTGCCGCAATAAAGAGAAGGAACGACCCCACGCACCTGCACAAAGAGCGTGTAGCCCATCACCAATCGCCAACCACAGGCCCGGAGACCGAAGCTCACTCTGACTCTGAGTAGACCTGCCAGGCTTGCGTACTGTGTAGACTGGCTGTTGCTGCCTCGACTGTCCTTCACCGCGACACGCCTGGAGCATCGCTGCTAATCTCACTGGAGTCTGCGCGCACCTCCCACTGTGCTGTGTCGCTGGTCTATACTGGTGCTGCGTCTACTCTTGATCCGGCCCAACACGTCGGCCTCGTACCACGTCGACAGGTGCACCTCGCCGACACTCGACGTCGTCTGCTGTCATACTCATCCTCACCACATCCGCCGGCCAGCCCGCGCCTCCCACCAGCCATCCAATCCCGCATCCGACGAGCGTCCCAGCATGCGTAGATGAGCACGCACCGAGCGACGTACACGACGTGCAAGACATGGCCATGCTCGCCTCAAAGTCACCGTATCCCACATCCTCGCTGGGCGGGTCCAGCGCGCAGGCCTCGGCTCAGTACAACTCCAGCATCTCCAACTACCGCAGCCACGCCTCCAATGCGCGAACCGACCACTCCATGTTTGCCTCACCCACCGAGTCGGAGTTCTCGGAGATGTACGACGCCCCCGACGCTGTCCGGTATGTCATGACATTCTTCTCTCAGTGGTGGTAGTGTCGCTGACGTACACAGACATTGGGACGAAGACAAGGTCTCGGACTGGCTGAAGCGCATCAACTGCAGCCAGTATGTCGAGCTGTTCAAGCGTGAGTACAACTCCTCCCACCCACAAGCAACACCAAACTAACGCCCCCCTCCAGACAACCACATCAACGGCGAGAACCTCATGGAGATGGACCAGTCGCACCTCCGCGACATGGGCATCAAGAAGGTCGGCGACCGCGTGCGCATCGGCTCGCAGGCCAAGCAGCTGCGCAACAAGGAGTACAAGAAGGCCTCGCGCCGCACCTCGAACAGGCAGTCGCTGGCCGTCCTCGACAACAACGCCTACACCCCGCCGTCGTCCTCCTCGCCGCGCCCACTGCACTCGGCACGCTCCATCCCCACCAGCTCGCGCTCCGAGAAGCGCATGTCACGGCAGATCACGAACTCGGAGCTTAGCAGCTACGCGTACGGAGCCAAGTCGCCCTCGCGGCCGGGCTCTCCCATGGTCGACCAGGAGAACCGCGGCCTACGGAGTGCCCGCCACGCAGGCCTGAACAGCCCCAAGGACATCGCGAAGAAGGACTTCGCCTCGGCATATGGAGCACACCCCCTTAGCGCGTCCAGCACAAGCACATCAGCCCGCTACCCGCAGAACCAACGAACCACGCCTACCGAAACCCCACAAACCGCACGCTTCGCCCACCACATCCGCGGTGCTCCAAGCATAGACAGTGCTACCAACGGCGCAATACTGCCCCAAGACAAGGCCCTCGTCAGGGTCATCTACGACGGCGGACGGACTTCGGTTGTGAACATCGAGGGCTGCAAGACTGCGGAAGAGGTGATGCTGAAGACGCTGAGGAAGGGTCATCTCAACGAGGCCCAAGTGAGGAACTACTGCTTCTACATTCTCAACAGCTCCGACCCAGACCCATCAGTCTCGGAACGCCTCAGCGACATCGAGGTCTTCCGCTTGTGCAAGGACGCCAACCGACACGAGAGGGGACGTCTCATCCTCCGCAAGGTGCACGCAGGAGAGCCGGACGACGACCAGCTCAAGGCCGCCGCCGCCATCTACCAGCAGCAGAACTTGCAACAAACGCAGAACATATACGTACCCACAAGCAACAGGAGCCAGACCAAGATCGAGAAGCTGACTGGCGAGTCATTGGCCGCCGTGAGCTATCCTCTGTCGCCCACATCAGCCATGGAGCGAGAACGGCACATCAACTCAACGGCCCAGAATCTCGAGGGTCCCGGCGAGCCAGCACGATCGCCACAGTTTCATGCACGCGCCCGGAAGCTTAAGCAGTTCTACGGTGCTCGGCCGCCCAGTGAGCTGATCACGTCGGATCTGACCTCCTACTTCCCCGATGTTGGCAAGGACGAGATCGACAAGACCGTCCGCATGTCCATCCGGCGTTCGCACCGCCTTAGTAGAGCGGCGTCTCGCCTGTCCATGGCTTCCAACTTCAGCGTCGCATCGAGTCTGAAGGATGCTCCTCCACTACCATCCATCGCGGACAGCTGGCTTGCTAGTGGCAGCACAGCTCGTCCTCTTCGACCTCTGTCTGTTATGCGACTTGGGTTGCCCTCCCAATCAGGCTACCGAGATTCCATGGCCTCTTCCGTTCTCGAGCCTCTAGAAGAGGAGTCACCTCTGGAGCCAAATCGAAAGTCATACGTTTCGTTCGGTGATGGGAGTGGCTCGGATACTCTGGCTATTACAGATCCCGAAGGCAACACCTCTCATCAATCATACTTCGACGATGGTCAAAGCAGCTTGACTGGCAGCAGCAGTACCAGCAACACCGAGAATGGCGACTCTCTGAACAAGCGCCTTTCAGAAGCCATCGCAGAAGACGATGAAGAAGACGATGACGAGCTCACCGAGTATCTTGAACAAGACTCTTGGGACAACGTCAAGTACATGAAGGGTGCTCTGATCGGCCAGGGTTCTTTCGGCAGTGTCTATCTTGCGTTACACGCTGTGACGGGTGAATTGATGGCTGTCAAGCAAGTCGAGCTACCTTCCGTTATCGGCACATCCCAGATGGATCACAGGAAGACGAACATGGTCGAAGCCCTCAAGCACGAGATTGGTCTGCTGCGGGAGCTCAAGCACAACAACATCGTACAGTACCTCGGTTCGAACTCTGACGAAAGCCATCTCAACATCTTCCTGGAGTACGTCCCTGGTGGCTCGGTAGCCACCATGCTTATCAACTATGGACCCCTTGGCGAGTCACTCATCCAGAACTTTGTTCGTCAAATCTTGCAAGGTCTATCATACCTTCACTCGAGCGACATCATCCATCGCGACATCAAGGGTGCAAACATTCTTGTTGACAACAAGGGTTCAGTCAAGATCTCCGATTTCGGTATCTCCAAGCGCATTGAAGCATCCACTCTGGGCGGTAGCAAGAAGGGTGCTCAGCGCGTGTCGCTCCAGGGTTCTGTCTTCTGGATGGCCCCGGAAGTCGTTCGCCAAACTGCCTACACACGCAAGGCCGACATCTGGTCCCTCGGATGTCTCGTTGTCGAGATGTTCACTGGCAGCCACCCTCATCCAAATTGCACCCAGCTGCAGGCCATCTTCAAGATTGGTGGTAGTGGTGACGCAAGCCCTACAGTACCCGAAAACGCTGGCGAGGATGCCCGCGACTTCCTTCGACAGACATTCCTCATCGACCACGAGAAGCGTCCAAGTGCTGATGAGCTTCTTGCCAGCCCATTCATTCAGAAAGCTGCTGGCTGAAACACTTGCCGATACATTCATCACTCAGCTGCATACCCTGCCGTCACGGCCACAGGAACATTATTCTTACGCGGCACATGCCAGCGCACAGCACACAGCATATACAAGGAGAACGGGGAATTTGGGATTCGGCTGGATCTGCTACTTTCAAGGGAGCTCTAGGTTTCCTACTCTTTCCTCACGCCCGCAACGTGTTCATACGAAAGATTTCATGTACGATATTACCGCTTTGATTGGAAGCGCTTATAATGGTGTAAGGGGCGTCTCAACGTTTGTGGTGCGAAAGCATCGCCTGCGTCTTTATCTAATGGTTAATGTCCAGCGGAGCTGTACCATATCCAATTCATCTATTACTTTGAATCGTCGGTGTTCTCGTCTTCCATTGGCAATCGATTGACGATCTTACGGAGTGAGACAATAGCGCCGTGGTGGCTGACAGTGGAAGCAGCCTCAGTCTCATGCCTGATAACCTTTTGAAGACTATCTGGTGATCATCCCTTCACGACTTCCAACGTCTCACCTGACTTACCACAAACTTTAACAACCCCTTCGCAGTTCGTGCGACTCGACGACCGTTCGCGTCAAGTGCCGCCGCGGAATATACTCCACTGACGTATGCACACTACGCCCCGCATTGAGGGGTACATCCATCGCGCCTCGGTCCCACGACGCGTCTCCTATGGACTCTTGCGGCGCCACTTGAGATGGCTCGATGCGGGACTACTACTTTGAGAGATCGAGTCGGCGCGATTGAGTATGCGTATTGGCGGGTTCCGGTTTTACGTCTCGGAGCGTATGTCCTTGGTTGAACGTGTGGAGTCGTAGGAGAGGGGTAGTATATGTACCTTTACGCGGCGTACGTGATTGATTTACTTACCTTGATCGATAAATTCTTTGTTGACACACTCTCAAGTCGAACAATTTACCTTCAATACTTTCTCTTTCCATAATCCCAAGCATAAGCACAACATACCAAGCACTTCGCAACCATGGCTTCAGTTGACATTCCCAAGAAGTACAAGGCAGCCGTGTACGACAAGCCAGGCTCCATCTCCACGAAGATTGAGGAGCTGGATATGCCTGAGCCAGGTCCAGGACAAGTCTTGATCAACCTGTACGTTTTCAAGATAAACACACGCTCCCATCACAAATACCCACCCTAACATTCTTCCTCGCAGAACTCACTCGGGCGTCTGCCACTCTGATATGGGCGTCATGATGAATTCGTGGTCTATTCTGCCCTTTCCTACACAAGCAGGCCAAGTTGGCGGTCACGAAGGCGTGGGCAAAATTGTACAGATGGGACCCGGCACCGAAAACGCAGCTGTCAAAGTCGGCGACCGCGTGGGTATCAAGTGGATGGCTGGAATCTGCGAAGCGTGTGAAGCATGCCGAGCTGGCGCGGATGCGAATTGCTTCAATGGAGTAAGTATAATGACCCGTATCCCCCTGCCCATGCTAACGCGAATATTTAGAAAATCTCCGGATACTACACCCCCGGCACATTCCAGCAATACGTGCTCTCCCCCGCAAACTACGTAACCCCCATCCCCGACGGTCTCGACTCCGCCGCCGCCGCGCCCCTCCTCTGCGCCGGCGTAACCGTGTACTCGGCACTCCGCAAGACAAACGCCGACTCGGGCAGCTGGGTCGTGATATCCGGCGCGGGCGGCGGGCTGGGCCACTTAGCCGTGCAATTCAGCGCAAAGGGCATTGGGCACCGCGTCATTGGCGTAGATCACTCGAGTAAAAAGGAACTCGTGCTCGAGAGCGGGGCTGAGCATTTCATTCCTGTCGATGGCACGGATGATATCGCTGAGGCGGTGAAGGGACTGACGGGCGGACTGGGCGCGCATGCCGTGGTAGTATGCACGGCGAATAATGCGGCGTATGGGTCTGCGCTGGACATGTTGCGTTTCGGAGGGCGTGTGGTGTGTGTTGGTATTCCAGAGGGCGAGCCTATGCCGATGAAAGGTGCGAATCCGGGGATTATGGTGGGCAAGGCGTTGCAGATTGTTGGCAGTGCGGTGGGGAGTCGGAGGGAGGCGATTGAGACGTTGGATTTTGCGGCGAGGGGGGTGGTTAAGACGCATTTTCGGGTCGAGGGGATGGGCAAGTTGAACGGGATTTTTGAGGAGATGCATAAGGGGGAGTTGAAGGGGAGGGTTGTGTTGGATTTGAGTAAGTAGAGTGTGGTGGGGTCGAAGGATTTTGAATGAATGCAATGTTCTTGGATGTGGTATCTGGTGAAGTTCTTTCGTGGTGAAAAGCTCGGAGAATGTGCAATTCATAGGTCGGACTGGGTGTAGTACAGCTACTAGACCAAACTTATGAGAAAACGACAAAAGCTAACTGAACCCAACAAAAACGAAGTAGATTCTGCAAGTGAAATTCTTTAACACATGCTCCTCGCTTTCATCTAACATCTCCTAAGAGCACGGAGCGCAGTTCGCTTGCAGATTGGCAAGCCGCGCACGTAAATCCTTGTCTTCCGTCAGAGTACGCTCCTCCTGCTCCTCCTCTTCATCTTCCACAACGAGGCCTTCCGCCCTGTCCATATCAAGCAACTCCTTCCTGATCCTACTATATCTCATATTAGGATGGCAGTGCCTCCTCATACTGCAGCACCCGCCACCCCATCGGCGACCTTCTTACAGTGCCGCTCTGCACGGTGCGCAGTCACACGTCTCAAATGGGCCGTCGAACAGACCATGTTTCCATTATGTACTAGGCTGGGTACTGTTCTGCTTGATAAGCGCGCTGACCTGGGCGGTCCATTGAGCTCGTGCTGGTGGGATTGTTTCGTGGAAGAGGAGGTAGCGAAGTTGTTGTCCGTCCTGTGAGAAGGTCAGTGATTTCAACTCCCTAATGAGTGATCGGCCTCACCTTTGCCCAAGCTTCAGCATCCTGAGCGTATAGCTCCGTCGCATCTAAATAGTTTCCGTGATCCTCGTATATCGCAAGGTCTTCCCAGTGCACACTGACCTCTGCTCCAGCATTTCTCGCTTGATGATACGCGGGCTTAACGGTCTCGAAGAATTTGCATCTCACACGTACAACTTCTGTGTCATCGCCGCTAAATGGATCCTGTTTATACTCTCTGTGGAAGACACAGATTTCAATCTTGATCTTGTAGTCCCCGAACGGAAGCTGATCCAGTGCGTTCAAGCGCGCACTGCACGTGTCGTAAAACGCAGTTTCAACATTCATTGCTCTGATGATCGAATGGGTCGAAATGATGCCGAAATTTGTTACATGTCTCTCATGCTCGAAGCGTTCCAAGCGGAGATGGACACGAAGCTGTCTCACCAAGTCGCGCACACGCTTGCCCGAAGAGAGCTCAACGTCGAGGAGTTGTTGCACGTTAGGATACTCTGTACATCCTCGAAAGTATATCGGCGACCTTCGAAGAAATACTTCCTGGATCTCCTGACTGGTTGCTACTCCCATGATGTCATCGTCGAAGATATACTCGCCTTGGAAGATCTCACTTGCATCCATACAGCCCCTCGCTTTGGAAGCATTTGCCGTACTTTCCGACCGAGGAACTGTTCTTGGGGTACCTTCGTCGAACAGCAAACGATAAATCTGTTCGCGGAGCTCGAAGGGAAGTTTGATGTGATGCAGGTCAAGGAGGGGCCGCAATAAACCCCCGGAACACGACTTGACCTTACTCTCGACTTTCCTGTCCTGCCGTTAGATCGTGGCGTTCACTGAGCATGGGCAAGGTGTATCAACTTCTCGATGTGCTGAGCATAACCCTGCCATTCTTGGATCTATTTCTCGATAGGCGTTTTCTGGTCTTCAAGCGCTTTGCAACATGATTCCAAGTTGATGGCCTTAGGATGTGAAGTTTAGTGCTCATCTAGCTGAACGTATCCTGTCAGAGAGTATGAAAATGTAGCACATCAGTCTCGAGGAACATTCCGCCGATAGATTTACACAAGTCCAGAATGCTCACAAAGATGGATACTTTGTCCGAAAGTGCAACCCGCACACCAGCGCTCCTATTCATGTCTTTGATCCCAAAATCTTCCGCGTCTACGCTTCATCACTTCCCTCGTTACTTCAATACCCTCCTCCTTATCCATCCTAATCATCTGCCTCCTGATGCGATGTTGCCCACTATAAGGATGTGGATTGTTGATCGGATCCTGCTCCTCTTCCAAGCTCAAAGTACCACCACCATGATCCCGTCCACAGCTCGGGCACGGAGGTGGAGCTTGAGCTCTACATGGTGCGCACGCACACTTCTTGAACGGGCCGTCGAAGAGGCCGTGTTTCCACGAGATCCCATCGTAACTTTTTGTCCAGGTGTCTATTTTGTTGATCAAGGCTGTGCGTGATGCGGTGGGATGGTCGGTGGGTAGGAGGTACAAAGGCTTTGACTCGGACTGCGAGACGTTAGTTGTGATACATACATGTGCTCATTGCTACCACATGTACTGACCTCTCCACAAGCCAAGTCAAAATGCTCATTCACATCCACACACGCGCCAGTGGTAAAGTCTTCCCAGCGAACACTCACATGCGCACCAGCTTCTTTCGCACGGATGTATGCCGGCCTCACCGTCTCGAAGAGATTGTACTTGAACAGGCCTTCATCTCCACTACTAGTATACCAGTTACTAGCATGGAAAACACAAAGCTCTAGCTGGATCTTGTGGCGTTTGAATGGTAGCAAGGACAAACCGTCAAGCCTGGCAGAGTACGATTTGTACATCTCGAGCTCGAGCTGAGCGTTGGTGAAGATCTTGTGGATCGGGAGATTGGCGAATGTCTCCGCTGTTTTGCTCTTCTCGGTCTGGAACCGCTCAAATCGGAGATAGACTCGTAAAAGCTGAATGAGCTCGTGGACTTGTTTTCCCGAAGAGAGCTGAATGACAAGTAACTCGCGTACATCGGGATAATTCTTGCCGCCGCGATAGTAGATGGGTGTTGTCCTCAGGAATTGGTGCTGGATTTCTTGGCTGATTGACGGGCCCATAACCTTTTCGTCGAAGATGTAATCGTCGTGAAAAATATCGCTCGCATCTAGCCTGCGGGTCTTAGCAGATTGACGATGAAGATCCTCTTCGTTTTCATTCTGTGGTACACAGCGGGGCAGTGTAGAGTCGAAGAGGGATTCGTAAACCTTCTCGCGTAGTTCGATAGGTAGTTTCGTTTGTACTAGCTCGAGGACTGGGGATAGAAATTGCGCAGAGCAAGTCCGGAGCTCGCCTTCGATTCTTCTGGGGTTGTGTTAGATGAACTGCGGTGGCTAGTTGTGCTCGCCTTACTGTTCGAGATTCTGGGTGTATACGCGCCATTTATTTAGATCGCATTGTATCCTCGTTTGTTGGCATTGGGCAGCTTGTAGATCGGCCTGATGCTGGATGACTCTATGGATTTGGATTAGGTATGAGACTGCTTGTGGATATAACGGATCTTACTGCTTCTGTGTTCGGGGTAGATGTCTGCGGTATCTGGGTTACAGTTAGCAGAAGATTAGCTAGAGTTTGGACTACTAACTCTTCGGTTTTGGCACGCAGTTCTCCGAGTGGATCTACACTACCTAGCATATTCACATCGTTAGCGTCGTCCGCCATTGCGATTTCCTTCGAGGTGCAAAGAGGCAGACAGTGGTGAGAGGAGTTGAGGGGCTCATGAAGTACGGCCTTTGTTTCACTGCGTTCAGTGTAGCATATGATATCATGTACAATACACAGTGTGCTACCACGGAGGCAATCATTGAATTCGATCTTCCCTACGGATTTCACTGCCTCAAAGTTTCGATCCCGGCACCCTACCAATCTAACTCAGCACATTATCCTCCAAATTCATCCCAGCATACATAACTCACATATGCTTATGGAAGAAGTCCAACACCAGCTTATACCCCCGCTCATACTCCTTCTTCACCTTCTCGTTCTCAAGATCACCACGCGCCGCCATCCACCCGTGAACCTGGTCAGGGAACCACTCCACCACATTGGGCGTCTGGATGCCCTTCTGCCACTTCTCGACATCCTCCTTCGGCTCGTCGCCAGACGGCAGCATGATGTAGGGAATCGTGACGCCGGGCGCGTCGCCGGCGTCGACCATGGCGGGGTGGCATGCGGCGGCTACTTTGAAGGGCGAGTCTTTTTGCGAGGTGAGGTTGACGATCTAGTGTAGTGAGTCAGCTCCCATTCATCTACATAAGCACTAGATGACTTACCTTCCCGCCCCAGCAAAATCCAATAACAGCCCACTTCTCAATACCCCTCTTCTCGCCCAATTCTTTGACAATCTTCGGGACTCTGGGCAGCGTCTTGGGCGGCGCGGCAGCCGTCTTGAAGAACTCTCCTAGCTTCGCGCCCTTCTCGTCCGTGTCCGGCGGGTACCACGAGATGTCGGCTGGCTTTCCCTCGAAAAAGTCAGGCATGAAGACCTGGTACTTCTGGTCGTCGGTGTGCGCGAGGATGTCCGCGCCTTGGAGGGTCTGCGGGAAGAAGCCGAAGATGTCGTACACGACGAGGATGCCGAGTTTGGCTGTGGACGGGCCGGTGGCGTCTGTGTACAATCATGAGTGAGTAGTTTGGTGATGTGGTAGAAGATGAAGTGCTTACAGGTCTTAAGGCCGTCGACTTCAATGTAGTCGCCCTTGGGTGTGTAGCCCTTGGATACGACTGCGGGTGTGTTGCAGCACGCCTCGCTTTGCGTCGATTTGGTCGACATGTTTGCAATTGGTAGCTTCTTGAAGCTCCGTTCACGGATTGTAGGTCTTTGAGAGTTTGTGAATGGTCGTGCAGCAGTAGTTGGCGCACGTAGAGAGAGTGAAGGTGAAGGTCGAGTGGTTGGTGGGCGAAGAAACGAAGAACATCGAGAAGCTGCGCGCATTATGTGCTACTCTGGTATTTGTCAAGCTACCTAGCTACCTCATCATCGAGGTGCTCTGTTTGGTGGGGTCCATTGATTCGACGCGGACGTGTACCCCGCAGAACTGATGTCATGGAGTGCATTGCATCAAGCCTTTGTTGACGAAAGCGAGAAATCCGCGGAAATCCGCAGATTCGATGATAGTATGCTCTCGATCGCCGTGAGGATACCTGATCATCTGGCCGTGATGCTGTCTTCGAAGAGTGAAAAGTGCTATGCACGATTGCTGTTCATTCATCGTAAGTTCTATTCGTGTATATCATCTAGTGCCCGTGAAGACCGGCGCAACGCACCTACACGTTGCTGGAATTTACACCATGCACACTGAATAGCTGCTTCTCTTAGGCATCGAGGTTCAGCTTCTCAAGCAGGGTATCGATCTTGCCCAACAAGATCTGGTAGTTCATGGCGTCTTGCGCAAATTCGTCGCCAACTTCTTCTCCATCTAGATTCCTGATCACGCCAGCCGCTATTTGCTGCTCAATTGGTGCTCGCAGTTCCGTGGCTTTCTCTGCTATCTCGTGATCAATGGCAACATCGCCCATCGCATCTACTAGGTCGCCGTCTTGTTTGGCGTCTTCCACGGCTTGGATCGCTGCGCTTTCGTCCATCATCTCATCAAGGCCAGTGTCCTCAAAGCGTAGCCTGTACCTTTCGCTTAAGTGAAATTTAATGTCGTCTAAAAGCTCGATTGTATCGGTCTCTTGACGGTCCTTGACTCTGTTGGCGGACTCCAGAACTAGCTCCGCGAACTCAGGCTGGTCGATGTAGTTTTCCAGTCGATAGGCGATATACCGTGCCGCGAACTCTTCCAAACGCTGCACTCGTGTATCCCAGCCAGCTCGAATAACCTCGTAAATATCGACGGCCTCATCTTCATCCGTCTCGCCTCGTGGATTGTCGGACTCAACTGCTGAGGTTGAGCCATTGCCGAGCGCAGAAATGTTGATGGCCGCCCGTTGCTTGAGCTTCTCGATGAACAATTGGTCTGCCGCAAAGAGAACGTCGATAGCAATATCCAAGCCAAAGTCTGCACGCTCGGTGTACATGAAAGCGAGAATCGTCTCCAGTACAGCAGGCGAACAGTCTATTGTGACGATCTGCAGGTGCGGAGTATCTTGAGCCTCCTTGAATTGTGAGCTGAACATAGTCAGGAAGTACTCAGAGCGTAACAGCATGGCGCGGTGAGCTGGGTATATCGTCGACTTCTTGGGTTTCCGTTGCCGCGACGGCGATCTCGAGCGCACATTCCGAACAGGTATTCCTAACAGCGCTCCTGCAGTGTTGCGCACAGGTGGTGTGGAGGTCTCCGACGGCCCAGCTGGTCGGTCCGTCTGATCTGATTCCGGATCGTCGTCGTCGTCATCATCATCAGCGCGTAGCAGGATGTCCGCGAAAATCGAGTTGTCGCGATCCCATTGTATGTTGTCCACCTTGTCGGTGTCCACCACGGTTTTGTGCCGCAAAACATTGTCCCTGAACCAGCTGTCTAGCTGATCGCGCCCTCGTTCCAGCTCTTCACCTCTTCGCTGCCGAAGTAGTCGCCTGTCTGAAACTTCGGTGATGTCTTCAAATAGCCTTTCAATCTCCAATTGCTTGCCAATCTTGTCTATGCCGTTGAGAACGATCAACTCTTGCTCGTCGCTGAGCCCGAGGAGCGCTCTTCGCACCGAAACTTCCTGGAAGTACAGGTACTGCAATGCAACGCCCAGCGATGCTGCCGGTATACTATTCGGCAGCTTCCATGTAGTCGTCGATGGCGCAGCGGCCAGCTTCTTTGCAAAGTACGGTGAGCGAGCCGCTAGTATGAACTTGTGAAGCTCAAACTCTTGGCCATAGGCAGTGATGGTGATGTCGGCGGTCTTCGGCGTCGGTCGTGTGAGGAGCGAGGTGATGTGTGCAGCTAGCGGCTGCAATGGGTTGGTCGACTTCGCATAGTCGTAGGACAAGAGAAGGTTGCGTATCCGATCGTTGAGGGCGTTGTATAAGCATCGCTCACCCTGGAACGTGTCGCGCTCGCACAAGGCGCCATTCTCGAGAAGAAGGCGTATTACTTCGTAGTGCCCGCATAAACTAGCCTTCATGCACGGCGGTCAGTATGTGGTGAACCGGCCGTGAGGGTAGACAAGACCTACTAGAATGAGGGGTGTATAATCGTACCTGTCCCTGGCATTGATGTTGACGCCCTCTGTAATCAGCTCCTGGCACACCTTCAAGTCTCCTCTACGACATGCTTGGCAGAATGCTGCGAAATCGTCTGACAGATCAAGCGGGTTCTCTTCCTTGAGCTGTCCCGATTTGATTGCCTGCGCCTCCGTCGCCAGTGCCGCCTCGATCTCGTGCTTCTTTTTGACTTCCATGACAAACACAATGCAGAGTGAAAGACCAGAAAAAGTTATTCAGTCATTCCTACATGATGACGGTGGCGTGCAATCGATAAGGCTGGACCCTGGCAACTCGGCGGTGATGGTGGCGGCGGCTCGTTGCTGGTTCAACGCCTGTAGCCAAACACGCCCCAAACACTAGATTCATCCCACCTAAGCCTTGCATATGATCACCACCCACTAATCCGCAGCCATCTCCCCAAAAGCATACCATTCTACCCTTCTTGCATACCTTTTTTGTATGTTTCCTGCACAATAGCAATACCTTAATCATGCCCGAGGACGAGCGATACGATGTGCTGGAGAAGATTGGTACGCGATTGAGCTACACATGTCATGCGGGTCGTGCATACTAATGCGAATGTGTGTATAGGACATGGCTCTTTTGGAGTCATTCGCAAGGTCAAGCGCAAGTCAGATGGCTATGTAGGTAGACTGCAATTGTGCGCATTGTGTCTGCTAATCGTTCCATAGATTCTCTGCCGCAAGGAGATCAGCTACCAGAAGATGTCGGCCAAGGAACGCGAACAACTCCAGGCCGAGCTCTCCATCCTCAAGGAGCTCCGTCACCCGAACATCGTCGCGTACTTCGAGCGCGACCACATCAAGGCCTCTCAGGATCTGCATCTGTACATGGAGTACTGTGGCAACGGTGACCTGGGGCGCGTCATCCGCGACCTGAAGAACAAGAACCAGCTGTGTGAGGAGGAGTTCGTCTGGAGTATCTTCAGCCAAATCGTCAGTGCGTTGTACCGCTGCCACTTTGGAGAAGACCCACCGGCGGCTGGTCGCAATGTCATGGGACTGGGCGCGAATGCGAAGCCTGTCCGTGACCGCCAGAGACCTATGATCCTCCATAGGGATCTGAAGCCCGAGAACAGTGAGCCTTTCCTCTCTTCCTTCCCACCCTGCGTGCTTACCACTACAGTCTTCCTCGGCGACGACAACAGCGTCAAGCTCGGCGACTTCGGCCTCTCCAAGATCCTCCAGTCTCACGACTTCGCGTCCACGTACGTCGGCACGCCCTTCTACATGTCTCCCGAGATCTGCAAGGCGGAACAGTACGGCCCACACTCAGACATCTGGGCCCTCGGCTGCATCATATACGAGATGTGCGCAAAGACACCGCCGTTCAACGCAAAGACACACTTCGACCTCATCCAGAAGATCAAGTCCGGACGGTATCCAGATATACCAAGCTGCTACTCAGCAGAGCTGCGAAAGGTCATCGCCAGCTGCTTGCAGACCGTCCCTGAACACCGACCAGATACTGCTCAACTTCTCAACCTGCCGATTGTCAAGCTCATGCGCAAGGAGCAAGAAGTCGTCAAGCTGGGCCAGGACCTACGAGACCTGAAGCTGAAGGCAGAGCAGCGAGAGAAGGAAGCGAGCGAGGCAATGACACGTCTGCGCAAAGAGCTTGACGACCAACTGCGTAGAGAGTGGGAGGTGAAGGCACAATTGGAAATCGAGCGACAGGTGAAGCTGCAGACGGAGCAACGAGTACAACGGGAGCTCGCCATTCTACACACCAGGTTCGAGAAGGAGGTCAACGAGCGCATCGATCAGGCGCTGAAGAAGTTCCCCAACCGCCTCAGCACATCGCCGAAGCTGGCTCCACGGTCGGACACGCCTTTGATGCCAGCGACAGAACTAGGAGGCGTCCTCTTCCCTACTGATGGAGAGACAGCCATCATCCATGGCTCAGTAAGCACGTTGGGCACCAACTCGGACTTTGCCAGTGGCACGGACATGTCTTCTCTGTCCCTTGAAGACTCGAACGAGGACACAGTGAAGGAACTGAAGCCACTCAAGGCAAAGCC
>Ga0265797_10005684_pt1 | contig 18057 bp, 14 predicted proteins | sample P2T30metagenome_FD_192433 | JGI IMG/M metagenome (GOLD analysis project Ga0265797, IMG submission 192433) | Plant litter microbial communities from East Loma Ridge, Irvine, California - P2 T30 | ecosystem: Environmental > Terrestrial > Plant litter > Unclassified | place: USA: California... | reverse complement strand
AGAAGTTCTACGAGTGGTGTGTCGAGGAGAAGCCTTTCGACGGCAACCCTCCCGCCATCCAGGGTGTCCACTTCGTCGAGGACCTCCAGCCTTACATCGAGCGCAAGCTGTTCACTGTCAACACTGGTCACGCCACTGCAGCCTACTACGGCCACAACCGTGGCTTCAAGTACGTCCACGAGGTGCTCGCTGACAAGGAGCTCCACGACATCGTACAGAACACTCTCAAGGAGACTGCCCACCTCATCTGCACTAAGCACACTCACATCAGCAAAGAGGAGCAGGCCGAATACGTCCAGGCAATCGTCAAGCGCATCTCCAACCCTACACTCAAGGACGTCGTCGACCGCGTCGGCCGCGACCCGCTCCGCAAGATCAGCCGCAAGGAGCGTTTCATCGGCCCTGCCGCGCTTCTGGCCGAGGCTGGCGAGAAGTACGACTGCCTCCTCGGTGGTATCGAGATGCTCCTACGCTTCCAGAACATCGAGGGTGACGAGGCGTCGGCCGAGCTCGCCAAGAAGTTGAAGGAGCTGGACGCCACTGCGGCGACCAAAGAGCTGACTGGCCTCGAGGAGGACCACCCGCTCTTCGCCGCCGTGGCCGAGAAGGTGAAGAAGGTGCAAGGTGAGACAAGCTCTTAGTTGGGGTCGCTCGCGTCGGCCTTGCCTGACGCGATCAAGAACGGACTGTCACTGAACGCCTAAGGTCCTCTTCGAACATCGCCGCGGAAGGCGCTTTCCTTACTTTGATGATTAGCATGATTTACGAAAGCATGGAGTTATGGGTGCCCAAGGAGTTGAACGATACCAACTCGTGGCGAAACAGGTGCATCATGGCACAGGGTCTGCTTGCTGTTTTGAGTCTTTTCTTTACTGATGAGCCGGAGATGTCTTTAGCCATCAAAATGCCAGATTTTCACTGTCGTCTGTGTTTTCACTGTCTTGTGCATATTTTGAGTGTATGTGAATACCTGCTTGTTGCATGTAATTTCCAGATCGGCCGCAGTTTCCAAATTTGACAGCTCTTGCTTGATCACGGGCTGTTTGGAAGCAACACCTGCCGCTGGTGTTGGTACATGTTGTTTTGTACAGTACAGACCCCTCAATGGAATGACCGCAGATACGAGACACGAGCGCGAGCACGAGCCTTCTGATGGAGGAGCTAGAGCTGGAGGTACCCCAGAATCAGATCACGGCCACGACCTTGACGTAGGATGCACCCTTCACCTTTGTCCTTTCAAGCAGCACCCCACGCGAGACCATCCATCACTCCTCTCACTATTGCCGTATTACTTGCCTTTGTTCTTATTCACTACGCAAACATTGTTAACTACCGCATGTTCTTCGACCCATTACTTCTCGCTTGTCCTTCCACTTATCTCCTCCCATCAAACACTTCTTCACAACCTCCAAACCACTTCCGTGCACGTGCACATCGACTTCTTCACTCCGGCTTCTGTCTGACAGGACTCAAGTGACTAAAGAGACAAGCGCTGAACTGCTTCTCGCATAGCAACTCGTTCACGGCATTATCTCTACTCTACCTTTTCGAACACAATTCGGGCCGTGACGGCCACGACATCATCCAGCGCGACCACGACAGCGACCACGACGACGAGAGCTCAATCCCAGACTTGGTAGAGATTGACGCCAGTCGCGTGCCAATACCCCACGAGGAGCCCACTGCAGAAGCGAGGATGGCGATTGAGAATATCACGTACGCTCTGCCGCACGGCGCCCTGGCTATTGCGCAGGAGTGAATGCTGACAGTTGCCTTTTGCCTCTACAGATACCCGGATGCGGACGACTTTGTATCGAAGGACAAAACATTCTACCCGTTGCGCATACCTGTATCGTGAGTCCTCGCCAGGACCCAGTGTCGGGAAATGCGCTAGGATGCGGCCTGTGAGGGTGATGGCTGTGGGAAGCGGGCGTTGGAGCTATTGCTGATGCGCTTTTGCGAGCAGGCACTGGCAGCTTCGCCACTACATCTCCAACCCCGAGCCCGACCGCCTGTACTACGCTTCTGGCCACGATGTCTACTGCCTGTTCACTGCGACGAGGAAGCGCAGACTCATTGCCACGCTGCCTTTTGAGGCGCGATGTACGTCTTCTGGATACGGCTGGGTGTGCGTAGGTGGAGAGGAAGAGGGACACTTCGCTGCGATCAAAGTGGATGGTTCGGGACCTCGGACTAGTGAGGTGGATGAGCGATTGGATGTTGGTGGATCGTGGGCAAGTGGGAGTGCTTTGGGCGGGAGCAACACTGCCCGGCGAGGCGCGACTGTGAAGGTGGAGCGGATTGGCGAGGAGATCGTCAACTCGATATCGATCCACCGGATACAAGATGAGGAAGCACATCTCGACGACATTGTGGCTGTACTCACCAACAACGATAAGACGGTGCGGGTGTACAGCCTCCCACAGCGACTAGAGACCTGCGTACTGGACTTGCCATTTGCTATGAACCACGCGACAGTCTCGCCGGATGGAACCAAGCTGGTCGCTGTTGGAGATCTTAACCAGGCATACTTCTTTCAGCGAGACATCAAGGACACGCCTCCGCAGATCCCCAAACCTCACAATCGCCTTAATAGCGGAAGTCTGGAATGGAGATTGACAAACGTGGTGAGCTTACACGTATCGTCAAGCGAGTCGACAATGGGCTATTTCACTACTGCATGGAGTCCAAATGGGCGGCTTGTCGCACTCGGATCGGAAGGAGGATACATCACGGTGTTGGACGTAGAAACCTTGACGGACCCGGAGCTGGAGGACGAGGATGCGATTGTTGCGGTCATACCAGGATCGCGACCAGATATTCCGCAACCACATCCGGGCGCTGTCAGGAGCATGTTGTTCTCCCCTGATCCCTGGGACTTTCTCATCTGGGCAGAAGATCAAGGACGAGTGTGCATTGGCGATCTGCGCACGGGCTTGAAGAGAAAACAGGTGATTACGCTCGACCCGAGAGAGGAGGGTTTGCCGAAGCTTGAGTATGAGGACTTGCCTCCACAAGACGAACCGAGTCCGCCACAGGATGCTGTCACGAGGACTCTGGATCAGCTGGAGAGGGACTTCCTCAGGCGCTACCGTGACGCTGGGGGGCAGGACAGTAACACGGCAGTCAATTTCGCTACGGAGTATATTGAAGCAAGACGCCGGCAGAGACAGCACAGACAGGAGTTGGCGAATTCGCGAGGGACCTCTGGTTCTCGAGCTCCTCTGGATGATGATCCGCAAGGGCTTACTGCCCGAGAGCAGGAGATACTGAATACCTTAAGGACGACACGCCAAAGAGAAGAGGCAAGAAGCCAGACCGGCGTTGCGAGAGGCGTAAACTACACCTCTTCAGACATATTCGGCAGCGGTGCCAGGTCAAGCTCTTCGAACACCCCAAATCCGGACAATGCTACTGCGAGAAATTCTGGTGATGTCTCGACGCTCTACACAGACTTCCCAGAGCTGGCAAGGATGAACGCAAACTCCAGACCAGAACTCTCAATCGAAGCAGCCGAAGAGCACCGCCTCGCTCCAATCCAAGCACCCGAGGAAGCCGATACCTTCAGTCGACACCGCATCCCAGCCTTCCTCGACGCAAGAAGCAGCGAAACCACCACAAGCGAAACCTCCTCCACCACCCGCCCAAACCACAACCCCCGCCAACCCCGCCGCCGAGCCTCCGTCATCCTCTCTCCACCCACAACCGCCTCGTCCTCCTCAAACAGCACATCCCGCCCCTCAAACACAGACCCAGAACCCACAAACAACCCCTGGCGCACAATCGAAGACGCCATGAGCCTCGCCCGCGGGCCCCTCTTCGAATCCGCCTCCCGCGCAACACCCCCAACCCGCCCCACCGCCACCGAAATCGCCTCCGAACTCCAAGCCGAGCGCGCCGCCCGCGCCCGCAACCTCGTCACGCAGCGCGACCGCTGGCGCTCTCTCGTCCCCGACGGCTCGCAGCCGCCGAACGCTTACGCCACGGGTGCTAACGCCACGGCGACGATCTCGCGTCTCGCGGCGTTTCCGGACGGGTACGAAGCTGTGTTGCGGAGAATGCGGGTTGGAGGGATCACGGGGCGTGAGATGGGGGTTAGGACCGCCGGGTTGGCTATGAGCGGGGACGGGAGGACGTTGTGGGCTGCGTGCGAGGAGGGGATTTTCGAGATGCAGGTTGGGAGGAAGGGGAGGTTGTTTTGGCCGGCTGTTGAGATGGCTTGATTGCGGGAGGTGATTTTCTTTGCGGTGCGGTCTTTTGTCTTTTCCATTCCTCTTTGGTGTGTGTCGGCAAACAACAACAAAAGCCAGAGGGTATTCCTTCCGGGCCTCGGACACGGGGTCGAAATTGAAAACGGGAGGGACAACAGCGATATCTGGAGCTACGGGGAGAGAAAAAAAACATTGCTCATGTTTGATCAGGCTTATTCTTTCTGGCGTATCCTTTTTGTGGCCCCCGATGTTTAGCTTAACTTCTGGTTCATGCATATATCCATCCATCCCACCCACGAAGCAATTACTTCACGCATTAGTTCCACTTTTCGTTTCCGATTACCATGGCTTGCGATCTTTTAGTCTCTCTCTCGCTATGGACAGCTCCGCGTGTAGACCTCGACTTACCTACTACCTTGCCAAAGCAGATAAAATTGCAAACAGCATTTGAGATTGGTCATGGTGTTGGGATTATTAATACTTGTAAAAATTTCCGCTTGGGGGGGTTTAATGGTATATGATGTGATCCTCTCGATCCTCTCTTCTTCGGGACTTGACCAACCAACCAACCACAAGGTCGATTAGAAGAAGTAGGTACTCAACCAGGTTTGAGCAACAACAATGAACGGAGAAACTCACTACAAATGGGAACGGTCTGTCACCCGCAAGCTTCACATGCTATATTACATATATCACAGAACATAAACGTGGACAGTGGACACTGGAGAAGAGAAAGGTTCATTTCGGTCGGTTCGGTCGGGTGTATCATAAAACGCTCGTCTGTCTGTCTGTGTGTCTGTCCAGAAAATTTGGCTGTGGGAAACGAGAAGTGAGAACCTCATAGTTCTAAAGACCGCTTCGATCGCTCAGCCTTGGAACAGCAGACCCGCAGCGTACTCCACATTACCATCGCACGCGTTCAGTGCGTTGATGGCTTCTGCCTCTGAGAACCCGAGGTTCACGAGCTGGTCGATGTCTTCCTTCTTGTGACCGCTGCTGTTGCCGCCAGCAGATGGAGCAGTAGCCGGCGCTTTGGACGACGAAGCAGAGGGTGAGATAGTCTGGCCATGGCCTTTGAAGTTGCTCTTGCCGCCTGACGATGACGAGGCTTCTTGCTTGACTGTGCCGGTTTCAGCACCGACAGAAGTTCCGTTCGGCCCGGGGACGGTAGGCTCGTTTGCTTGTGCTTCCTCGAGGGATTTGGGGATGTCGGCTTCGCCGAGGAAAGGGACCTCGTTGCCTTGGCCGAAGATGAGCTTGTTTTGGGCGAGGTCGATGACGGCTTGGAAGCGCTTGAGCATGTCGAGGCCGAGGAGGAGGTCGACGTCTTTGCCTTCCATAACGGTGAAGGAGCAGGGCATAACTGCGGCGCCAATCTTGATGTCGGCTGAGTGGACGCGACCAATGATGTTGGCGGTTCCGACGCCACGGGCGACACCAGAATAGCGTTTGTCGATCAGACGCATGATGCCGCATTCTTCGGCGCATGATGGTGACATGATGGTTGTTTGGGCGCCGGAATCGACAAAGGCTTTGACTGGGTGGCGGTTGACTTCGACGTTGATGTAGAGCATTGTTACGCGACCGAAGACTGGTTGAATATAACGTTAGCCAATACAATCAATGCAAGAAGACAAACAAGACTTACCCTCTGGGTTGTGTTCGTATGCGTGCTGCAGGTTGTCCTGTACCGACTGCTGCCTGATCATCTCCTCGATCTTCCTCTGTGCGTCGACGTTGAACGGATCCTCATTGAGCAGTCGCATCTGCTCCATGCGCTCACCTTCCCGACGATCATCCTCGCGCATCATCTCGATCCAGACCTCGCGGAAACGATTGCTGTCGTTGATCGCCTCGGCCAAGGCGGGCCTCTGCTCTCTGACCTGAGCCATGGCGTTTGCATTCCCCAATATGCTCAACCTTGTCCTCTCAATGTCGGCTGGTGAGCCTCTCTGTTGTGCGCCCATGTTGTTCTGCTGTTGGTTTTGTTGCGGCTGTTGTCGTTGCTGTTGCTGTTGTTGAGGTGGGCGCGTCAGCAGCACAAGCATATCATCGTCCTTCACTCCCGCCTCTTCTAGTGTCTTTGAATCGGGCTGTAGGACTGCGTTGTTGAGGTAGAATTGTTGTTGGTCTTGAGGGAAATCGGTCTCGGCGTTGACGAATGCCTTGAGGTCGAGGATGGTAAGACCGGGTGGGAGGTCAAGGTTAAGGAGCTCCTGGTCGAGGGCATGGTTGGGCGCGATGATAGATATGGTGACTCGCGGCCTGGGCAGAACAAACACAGAAGGTCAGTCCGTTTGTTGCGGTGGCACAGGACGGGTCTGACAGTGAGACGGCGGGCCGGTGAGGCGGGTGGATGAAAATGAGGGTTGTCGGGGATTGTACTCACATGTTGGCGGTGTTGAGAGGGTCTGTTGGGTGCTGGGTGGCAGGGAGGTGTGGTGAGTGCCTTGCGTGGTGATAGCTCGCATGCACGTCGCTCGAAGAGTGAGTGTTTGCAGCGGAGTGACAGGTCGACGTCTGGCTGCCGACTTTGGCGAGAGTGACACCCGAGCAGCGAGTTGATAGATGCGGCCTGGAGGGTGGAGCTGTGTGTACGGACGAGTCGTCTAGAAGCAGCAGAGCGGGTTGATTGTTTGTGGCGCTTGTGAGAGGGTGGGCGGAGGGTGGAAGTGAGTGTGAGTGGAGTGGAGGAGGGGAGGAGGAATGGTTAGTTAGAGATGGTGGTGGTGGTGGCGGCGCGGATGTTTGGAGTAATGGATGGATTGCTGATACTAGCGAGCAAGCTACTCTCTACGCATGACTAATAATAGTGTGAGGCGAGTGAAGCAGCAGCAGCAGCAGCAGAAGGCAGTCGAACGGATGAGAAGAGTGAAGACGGCGAAAGGCTGATGATGCCATGCCACTTACTACTGCCTGCTTGCACATGGCAGGCGAGCGAACAGCACATCGACTTCCCAGCTACCATACACTCAGTATGCAAAGAGGCGGTCAATCATGAGGGCTGCTGGTCGTGCTTCGTATTTGTCCGTCGCAACCCGGCCACTGGGTTCGCAGTGTTGCTCGCAATATGCACGCACCCTTGATATGCAGATGGCAGCAATCATCCTCGCCCTCACCAAGCTAAGCTAGAGTAATATTCTCCACCAAGACCGACAACTCGACAGCTTGCACCCCACTCTAAAACGCCCGAGCCTCCGTTTTAAACCTGACAGCCCCGCGAACATCGTCATTGTTCTGCTTGACATCGCCGGGCTGCTCCTCCACCAGCAAGCAATTCCTCCTTGTAGATATGCGCACGAGAATTAACACCCTGACCCAGGCCCTGTCCGACCCTAGCCGCTGCGTTGTGACCATCTTCCCCGTGCTGTCTTCACGCTTCTTCCTAGCATTGTGACGCCATCTTGCACTGCATGTGTCGGGGCTAAACTACTATATGTCGTGTCTCGCCCGTCTGCATCTGCATCCATCCATCATCGCCATCACTACCGAGACACCCCACTCCGAGCAAGAAGCCAGACTCTCTCTCGCCAAAACTCACCAACAATTCACCTGTGCAACCTTGGGCTCCCATTGGATCTCCACCCGCCGTCCACCTCCAGCCATATCACTGCTCTACATTACTCCGTCATCCTCAAACAGCTCCATCCCCGCACTTGCATAAACATCGCATCTCAGCCGAATATTCAAATCAACACCAAGCTACTACCATGCCTCGTGACCTCACCGAGCTCGCCAAGGACGACGCAATCTCCAACATGAGCCCGCTGGATCGCACCGTCACCAAGCCCGACACCGATTCAGCACAGCAGCAGCAACCCGACAAGCCTCGACAGGGCACCATGTTCGCCGAACAGGCCCAGAAAAACTCCAAGCGCGACGACCTACATCCCTACACACAGACCCTCACTTTGAACGACGTCGAGAGCTGCGTGATACTCGAGGAAGCCGCCTTTCCGCCTCAGGAACGCGCCACCAGAGAAAAGGTAAGCCAACCATTTCCTGCCTCTCACCATGATACAACTGTCGTTGCAGGTGTCTTGCCACATCCTACCACATTGTGACATTTCACGTGTCACGCATTATGCTGTATGCGTTGGCTGCTTTCTCCTAGCGCTGTGCTGGCCTGAAGTGGCCTCATACCCGTTTAGGAAAGCACACGTGATACCCTTTCTTCCAGACCATTCACTCCCGTCTGCAGTCTGCATGAGCATATGCAACCACAGTTCACTTCCCGCTCATGCTCCTTCTTCATGCAAGTCCACCTTGCTTGCATCAAACCAGCGGCTCGCTCCCCGACGAGTGCAACCTCACGTTTCAGCCCGCGCATGCACAACACACCCATTGCCACAGTCCATTCCAATCCATCTCAAACTAAGAAACACTCAAACCCTAACCCAAACCTCTTTCTCCTCTCCAGTTCCAATACCGCCTAACAAAATGCTCCGAACTCTCCCTCGGCATCTTCACCTCCCACGAAGGCGATGACATCCCCACCGCCGCCACCGCATCGCCAGTCTACACTGGTGCACCACAACGCAAACTAGTCCTCCTCGGCCACATCGTCGCCACCATGACCACCGGCCTGACCGTCACCGACAAAGACATGGGAATCCCCGCCGACGACCCCAACGACTTTTCGCTGGGCCACAAGCCTCACGGCCGTACCGTCGCCATCCACTCGCTCGCCGTCTTGCCCGATTTCCAGCGCAAGGGCCTCGGGTCTACGTTGATGAAAGCGTACCTGGATAGGCTTGCGAAGCAGGATGTTGCTGATAAGGCTGCGTTGATTGCGCACCAGGAGATGATCCCCTATTACGAGTCATTCGGTTTCAAGAACAGGGGCAAGAGCAGTGCGCAGTTCGGCGGTGGAGGGTGGTTTGATATGGTGAAAGATATCACCGATGAGGAAGATGAGTATTAGATGCAAGTCGTGATCAAACTTTTTGATCTGTTCAAGTACTGTCGAATCGATCATCTCGAGCAAGCCATTGGTGCAGTTCTGAGGTGTATGTGCTTACCTAGACTCGCTTTGGCATACGTCTCGAGACTATGCATAGTCTTCGATCGTCTATGCAAGTCACAAACCAATCCCTAACTTTTGACGCATTTCTCATCTTCTCATCCTCTCATCCTCTCATCCCATTTCATCCGCTCATCAAATCAACCCCAACGCCCCTCAACGCCTCCACCGCCCACCCGGGATACCTCTCCCTCTCCCCACCATACATCTTCCCAAAATACCCCTTCAAAAACTCCGGATACCCATCCTCCAGAATCGCCTCCCTTACCCGCCTCATCAAATCCAGCAAAAAATGCACATTGTGAATACTCAGCAAATGCGCCCCCGCCGTCTCTTTCGCCGCAGTATGATACACAAACGCCCTCGTGATCCCCAACCCTCCCTCACTCGGCGACCGGCAAATCATACACGTACACCCTTCTTCGACAGGTCCGAAGTCTTCGGCGTAGATCTGGTTGCGGAGGTTTAGCAGGCCAGAGCCGGTGACGGCGTTGCCGAAGCGCGCGGTTCGAGTGGGCCACACGCAGTCGAACATGTCTGCTCCTAAGGCTACGGAGACGACGAGGTCGTCCGGGAAGCCCACGCCCATGACGTACCGCGGTTTGCGCTCGGGGAGCATTTCGGTGCAGGTCGCGACGACTTTGCAGTATTCTTCCTTCGCCTCTCCACCACTTAACCCGCCGATGGCGATGCCGGGCGTGTCGCGGGCGAGCATGGCGGTTGTGCATTCGCGGCGTAAGGGCAGGTCGAGGCCGCCTTGGATGATGCAGAAGAGGTTTTGGGTGGATGGGTTGGCGTGCGCGGTTATGCAGCGGTCGAGCCAGCGGATTGAACGCTGGGTTGCTTCGTGGATGCGGGCGTGGTCGGGGGAGGTTGTGGCGATTACGTCGTCGAGTTGCATGATTATGTCGGAGCCGATGGAGTTTTGGAGGGAGATGGAGTGTTCGGGGGTTAGGAGCCTGGTAGGTGTTAGTAGGGGAGTGAGGTGTGCTGGGTTTGGGTGAGGTTGTGGACGTACATGGGCGATTTGTCGTGAGGGCTTAGGAAGCGGACGCCTTCTTCTGTTACTTGGGCGAGTTGGAGGAGGGAGACCATTTGGAAGCTGGAGGGTGGTTATCAGCTGTTGTTCTTCTTCGTAATGGATAGATGGAGGAAAACGTACCCTCCACTGTCTACTCACATGTCAGTTCATCCGTTTTCCATATTGCAGCACGATAGCATAGCAAAACCGCTCTTCAAGTACCTGTCAAGATATTATGCGGCCACGACTGCAGCTTATGCGCGCCGCCCACGGCATCGAGCGTCTTTTGTCCAGGCTTCAGTCCTCTTCACAACGTAAGGTCAGCCAAGGTCCATGTCCGACGTCGTCTGCCAGTCCTCCTCGACTATCCAGCTTGCGATCGCGATTGGAGAAGTTCCGCGTACAAATGATACGTATTATTCAAACACAGCCTACACCCCGTCTCCTCAAGTTGCTTCGGCGTCAGGCCCTTCAGCGAAGCCTGCGTGGCCACGGGCATGAAAATGGGCAGCGGCACGGGGCCATGTGGGAGGTGCAGCGTTGCTGCTCGCGCGCGGGTCGTCTATTAAGTGAAGCTTTCGTTAGCGATTTGTGGTACTTGTGTGGAGTGAGGGTTCTTTTCGCCAGATGGGGCATACGTACGGAGCATTTTGCTAGTAGCTCGTACCTCAGGGCGGAGGTGGTGGCTGGCGGGACCATGTCGTTTTCTTCTTCTAGCGAAGGCATTGGGGAGGGGTTTAAGTGAGGATTGGGTGTGGTCGTAGTGGGCTGTTTAGACTAGGGTTTGAAGTCGGAGGCGGCTTTGCGACTTCCTCGTGAATGTTCCTTGCGTGCTCACAACGAGGAAGGCGCCTGCTCAGGAGTAAAGAACTACATTTGGTCAAGTACCTATTATTCTGATCTCATGTATCGTGTGATAGTTTCTCTACGAATATGAAGCAGAACACAATATATCTTTCAACAAAATATTAAATTTCACATTTTACCCTAACCCTTCTTTCCTATACACATGAGCATTTGCATCCATGCAGGTATGTGTACATAAGGTATATACATGTATGTATACCTGCATGTGCATGTGAATGTAAACATTTAACCTTCTCATGATTGAATTATACGAGCCTGATTCATATCGACTGGGGATCGCTATGGTGCGCATAACACATTCTTATCTGGTCTCGAAGAAGTCTTCCGCTTCGAACCTCGACTACATCTAACGGACCGCACACTCTTCCTGTTAGCTGAACATGATCCCGAGCAAACGTTTGCACCAACATCTGAATTAGAGTGCAAGAGCAATTCGTTTCACATATTATTTGACTACCAATACCGACCTCCACTAGTCAACAACACCCTCCGGCAAGAAAACGACATAATCCACAGGCGCCGGCTCATTTCCATCTGGGTGGCCCACAATCTTCAGCTCCTGACCCTTCTCAACCTCCACGCCCTCGAAGGTAATCCTTGTTGCCGTTTGGCCATCAATGTAGAAAGTAGGTGCCTTGCCGAGAATATACTCAAGATCACCGTGCCACTGCCCAACCCGAGTCTCGTCGAGCCACAGCTCCCAAGTAGCGTTTCCGATAGCCTGGTCATAGTACACGACCGCGACATCGTAGGTGCCGCTCTCGAAGGGGACTTTGGTGGAAGCCGTGCCGGTGGTGGTGTTGTCGGAAGTGACAATCGCCCAGCTGTCTGATGCGGAGTAGAAAGGGTTGACAGCGTAGCGCTCGTAGCCATCAAGCTCCATGTCCTCGGCTTCGAGGCGCCACGGGTGGTGGTCTACACGACTGTGCTCGTCCGCGATCTGGCTGCGGTTGAAATACAAGTCGACGATACTGTCGCGCCACACGAGGCTGTGCCCGGCCTGGTAGACAAGGCGGAAGAGCACGTGCTCATAGCGCTCCGGGTCGATCTTGTCTTTGAGCGTGGCCCAGTGGTGCTGGAAAGTCTGAGCGACGGCGGCGCCGTCGTAGTGCGCGTCGTAGAAGTGTTGGATCACGGTCTTGCCGGATTTGAGGACGTGGTCGTAGGGCACGTGGTGGAACCAGAGGAGGAGGTTGTCGGGGACTGCTTCGAGGGTGTCGTATTCTGCGGTGACTTGAGGCGGGTACTGGCCGGCGAATCCGGTGCCGTTCCAGGTGGTGCGGTCCATGCCGACGCCGTGCTCGTCGGTGCGTGTCCATTGTCCCCATGGGTTGCCGTCTTGAGACAGTGGGTTTGGGCCGTAGTGGCCATTGAGGATGTCGGTTAGAGTCTGGATGCCGAGGTTTCCGGTGTAGTTCTCGTACATGGGCCACGAGACCATTGACATGTGGTTGATGGTGTCGACGACTTCCTTATCGTGGCTGAAAGTGAGTCTGGTCCAGGAGTCGAGAATCTCCGAGGGGTCGTTGTGGGGGTTCCAGGCCAGCTTGCCAAAGGCGTACAGATTGCTCATGGCCAAGTGGGAGCCGAGCCATGTCGTGTTTGTACCGACGTTGGCGACACCAGCGTATCCTCCTCGGTTTGTGCCGAAGCGTCTGCCGCCGACAATGTCGTAGAGCGGGGAGCTCTGGTTTTCGACGCGGAGATCGAAGTCGAGGATCTCTTTCCAGTAAGGTGCGAGATAGACGAGGTGAGCTTGCTGGCCGAGATACTCCTGGGTGATTTGCAACTCATTGACAGTGGGTGTTTGCCTGAGGTGTGTGAACAGCGGCGACACCGGCTCGCGGACCTGGAAGTCGATGGGTCCATGCTTGATTTGTACCACAACGTTGTGGTCGAATTCGGTATCAAGCCCTTCGAAGAACTCGACAGCGGCATTGGCGCGGTCTGCCTTCCAGTTGCTCTCGTTTAGGTTCTGGTGGTCGTACACAAAGGCGCGGAAGAAGATGGTTCCATCGTGAGGAGCCAAAGCACGGGCGAACTGGTGATTGAAGGTTAGTAAGCTTGTGGAAATACTTCAAGAACACCCAAACCATGCACTCACCATGTTTGCTCCCTCAGCAAGCGTTCTGTTGTAAGTGATAGGACCCGGCTGTCCCTCAGAGTTGGCCTTCACCAAGTATCCCGCAAAGTCAGGAATCTTCTCATAGATCACGTCGGTGATGTTGTTCCACCATGACTGGACTTTGGCCTCGAGAGGATCAAACGTGTCGAGACCGCCAAGAGCTTGAGGCGAGGCAAAGTACATAGACATCGCAAGGCGAACACCGTACGGGCGGAAAGCGTCGGCGATCCTCGCAACACCGTCCAAGTTAGTGCTGTTCAGGATGGTCTCGTTGGCGTTCACGTTATTGATGACGACAGCATTGATGCCAATGGAAGATAGAATGCGAGCGTACTGGCCCGCGCGAGTGAGATCCTCGCGAACGACGCCGTCCCAGAAGAAGATCGAATCACCGCCGTAACCGCGCTCGATTGAACCGTGGGTGCCGCCATCTCTCAGGTTGTCCCATTGATTGATCCAACGAACAGGCGCATCGGGGTTGGAAGCAAAGGCAACCTCGGTGACGTTTCCCTGTCCTAGCATGCTGAGGTATTCGAAAGCGCCATAGATAGCGCCACGCTCGTTCTGCCCCAGGATGAGGACTTGCTCGCCAGTGGTGTCCAGGTAGAAACCATCTTCGATGAGTTCCGGAATGTGTGTAGTGTTGTTGCTCAGCTTGGAGTAAGCGTCGACGGTTCCAACGATCAAGTCTGCTGAGCCATTGACACTTCTGTGCTTGACCTCGCAGTCGCTGCCGAACATGCTGCTAATGCCATGGCGCAGCTCTTCTCCAGCAGTGTAGACCGGGCTGACCTCTGAGCTGTTCAGAGCATGGATAGTCGAAGGGATCAACTTGTGATATTGCTCAGCATTGGGAACGGGAGCATAGCGAAGCCAGGCAGCCAGACCATCCTCTGCGGCAACTAGGCCAAGAGGTAGAAGTAGAAGTGCTGCCAACATTTTGACTGAGAGTGCTCCTGATTCGGAGATTTCACCATGAGCATGGCCTACCGGACCATACTATATGTTTTATACTCCATATGCCGACAAGCACGAGCGTTCTGTAATTATTCCGGTCATGTGGTAATGTGGAGACCTAGTCTAGCAAGCAAGTTCCTCTGGCTCGCATACATTGATCGTCATCACCTAGGGTTGTACCTCTTGGGTGACATTTGGTAGAGCAATGGATAAATTCAGGCTAATATCGAACGATCAGCACGCGGGGATGTCTTCTTGGGGTAGTCTTGGGAGGTGCGGTGGTGCCTTGGTGGTGGATTGACTTTTTGCGGGGATTTGGAAGAACAGCCATATGAGATATCCTCGGTCATGTCGGCCTTTGACCTGCCAGGTACGGTATAAGCGAAGGACATACTGGGCGCTGTACCTTGGTTTTGAGACGCCTAAAATCATTGTCAAGAGCCTGAAGTCGTTGCCCTGACTGACGAGATGCAAAGTTTGTATGATCACCACATACAAAGACTTTTCGTGAGATGATCACCCGGAAGCATATTTTACTGTCGCAGCCTCGGTAGTACCGACACGCGTGACATGCCATGTGTGCGATGTAATGTCGAGAGTTTGAGAGATTGAGTTGTGCTTCGCACGTGGTTTCGAGGTACATGATTCGTCATGCAGTTCTACTAGTAGTGGATGAAGATGCGCTCACTTAACGACCAGGACCAGTAGGGCAGCTTCTCGACTACATATTCAATGTCTGAAAGCTGAGTCAGCGCAACGAAAATGCGGAATGACATTCCGGAACAACACACAGATCTAGTGCATTCAGCAAGACGAGTCAGCCTGACATCAATGGCGTCTGGTTGCTCGTCGTAGATTGCTGATAGGTGAGTACAAGAGTGAGTCCCCAGATCACGGTCTCGCCTTTGAAGTCAATAGGACAGCAAACTTATGCAGGATGCCATTTTTTGGTCATCACCGGACAGCCGAGATGCCCAGTTATGCATTTAGCTGAATAATACCGCAAGTTGCCAGACGTCACCCATGTTCGAGCGAGCCCACCGCGCCTAGGCTACTGTAAAGATGACAAAATTCGTAACAATAACGCTGTGGCCATCGTCAAGCCTGGCTTCTGGGCGTCATGCAGACGGCCAAGGGCCACCATTGGACGACTCAGTCGGTCTGCACAGTACTCGATGACTGTTGCACGACGTGCTTGGTTTCAGCATGAACAAGCAGGCCTGAGTGCGTGCAGGTTGCGACCTGTTGCTTGACAGCACCGGCGACTTGGGAACCGTTTGGTCGTGTCCGGTGGAAAACAGTGATCTTGCAGCAAAGCTGTGAAACGGTCAAAACGACGCTCTGATGACATCCTCACACCTTGAAGTAATAAAGGCCCGCTTCCAATCCGCTAGAAGTGCCTCAAATTTCTTCAGTGCGAACGCGCGGCGTTGTCATGGCTCAGTGATTGCTTCATATGTACACGGTGGACGTGACACTTTTTAGCCCGATGCCTGGCAATAACAATCCGCGGGAGATTGTGTCAAATGTCCTGGAATCCTCCCCAGGATATTACGAAGCCTAGAATCAGCAATACCCCAGCAAGCTGAGCCCGGACATGGTTGTATAATATAATATCGAGTTCCGAAACGGCGAAGGACTTGCTTGTTTATGAGCCAATCTTCTGCCGTTGAGCACGCCCCGTCGTCACCCGGAACATGGGTCGCAAGGCTGACGCCCAAAACAGGTCTGTGAGGCTGTGGTTGTTGATATTGGCGTCATTTGTGTTGGGACGAGTCATGTTTGGCGATTTGCCGTTGAAGGACACCGAGTGTCTGATTGCGATCGCTGCTTGTGCTTGCTGCACTCCTACTGTAGCCCACGTTGCAAGGCACACGACGGGGAGCCGTCGCCGGCACGCATGCGTGTGAAAGACATGCCAGCCTCCGTCACAGACTCCCTCGACTCCCTAGACGCCGCAATGGATGCAATCGGCCGTGATCGACTGGAACAGGGGTGCTTCAGGAAGTGCGCGGAAACAACACGCGCCAACACATGGAGGCCAGGAGGCATGAGTCGTTTCAGGTCCAGAAGGCGTCTGTGGATACCAAATCTCTGCGGCCGTGTCGTGTTACGAGAGACGGCCGAGAGAGGGCTCCCAGAGCAGGCGCGCGAGTATGTGCCAAGCTTTGCTTGTGAAATTGCGGTGGAGTCTCGTATTGCGTCCATGCGGTTGCGGCGAGAGGCTAGGACGAGGAGAGCAGGAGGCGATGCTTCTCAGCCAACCACGGTACGCGGGTTCCTGGCCATCACGGGATGTGCGATGCCTGGGTTTGGCCCCAGTCTCAGCGCTTGATGGCTCCGCCGAGTGTTTCACCATCTGCACCTCTCGCCGTGCCCGCCGTTTATACTTTGCCAGAACGGCTCCCCTGATTTATATACATTGCCTTCTTTCCCACTGAGCTTTATTGTCTATTGCAACCACCGTCTTTCTCAGTCGTTCGCAACCACACTCTCTTTTCAGCAACAACAGCGTTTATCGCGTCCATTCTTTTTTCCGCGCACTACTGAGAAGACTGTTCAACACCCCAACACTACACCAGAAATCTCCACACAACATATCAAAACCAGACATCATGAAGTACACCGCTGCAACTCTGGCCCTGGTGGCCGGCGCGACCGCCCACACCGTCATGTCCGAAATCTACATTGACGGTCAAGGCCAGGGCTCCGGCACCTGCGTGCGTGCTCCTCTCGACCCCGTTGGTGCCGTTGACCCCGTCATCGACCTTGGCTCCAAGGACATGGCTTGCGGTAAGGATGGCACCCAGCCTGTGCGCCGCACCTGCCCCATCACCGGTGGCCACCAGCTCTCCTTCGAGTACCGCCAATGGCCTGAGGACTACTCTAGGGGTCCTCTCGACATGGGCCACATGGGCCCTTGCTCCGTCTACCTCAAGAAGGTCGACGACGCCACCAAGGACACTGCTGCCGGTGACGGATGGTTCAAGCTTTGGGACGAGGGCTACGATGAGTCCTCTGGCAAGTGGTGCACCCAGAAGATGATCGGCAACGCTGGCCGCATTTCTGTCACCATCCCCGACTCCCTTGCCGGTGGTGACTACCTTGTCCGTCCCGAGCTCCTCGCTCTCCACAACATTGCCGTCAAGAACCAGCCCGAATACTACGTTGGCTGCGCCCAGATCTTCCTCGAGTCCACTGGCTCTTCCGGCCCCGAGTCCACTGTCTCCATCCCCGGCTACACCAGCATGTCCGACCCTGGCAACCAGTACAACGCCTTCGACAAGCCCCTCAAGCCTTTCACCATTCCCGGCCCTAAGGTCTACAAGTCTGTTGACTCTGGTGCTTCCATGCGTAGCCAGAAGCAGGTCAACGGTGTTGCTCCCTCCGACTGCGTTCTGCAGAACGGCAACTGGTGCGGCACTGAGCTTCCTGACTTCAGCGATGAGGATGGCTGCTGGAAGGCCGACAAGGACTGCTGGGCCAAGCTTGACGAGTGCTACGACGATGCTTCCTCCGCCGGCTCTGAGAACTGCAAGGTCTGGGAGAAGAAGTGCAAGTCCAACCAGCAGATCTGCTACAACGGTGGTGGCAACGGCCCTGCCGACAAGGGCAAGAACATCACCCCCGTCATTGAGATGATCAAGACCCCCGCCTCCTCCAACGGTGGCCTCGACTACGGCTCATCCGGCTCTGGCTCCTCCAACTCTGGCTCTGACTCCAAGAACGACGAGTCCTCTTCTGCCGCCCCTAGCTCCTCTGCCGCTGCCGCTCCCTCCCCCGACTCTTACAAGCAGAAGGAGAAGGCCCCTGCCTACGATGCTCCCGCATACTCCGCCCCTGCCCCCACCCC
>Ga0265797_10005683_pt1 | contig 18060 bp, 10 predicted proteins | sample P2T30metagenome_FD_192433 | JGI IMG/M metagenome (GOLD analysis project Ga0265797, IMG submission 192433) | Plant litter microbial communities from East Loma Ridge, Irvine, California - P2 T30 | ecosystem: Environmental > Terrestrial > Plant litter > Unclassified | place: USA: California... | reverse complement strand
AGGGCAAGCAAGGTAGTCTAATTTAGTGGGGCAAACGTCGGGTCGAGACTCGAACTTTGCGATATCCCGTTCGACTCACTGCTGAATAAAGTAGGCTTGGAAAGACTCCATCTTGCCATTGCATTATTACCCGGCCTAAGCTCACCAAACCTCGGTTCGAGCTCTTCACACGTGGATAGGGATTGCTTTTCTTGCCGCCGCAGGGTTCCGTCGTACCGAGCGTTTGGGCCCATTGACATGTCAGACTCTCACAGCGACGATGAAGGCGAGCTCGGCCTATTCGACGTCCCCGAGGGCTACTATCAGCCTGAGAAGGAACCGACCTTTGCCAAGCATGAGATGCAAGACGGCAGAGAGCTGAGTCTGCGAATGGTTGGGCACAACCCTCTTTGGGTACGTACGATAATTACTGCTCTGGCTTGCCGTGCAGAGCATTACGCCATCAAGGTGTCTATATCACTTTTGGTATAATGTGCTCATGCAGTTCGCAGGGTCACCTCCTTTGGAATGCTGGGCGTACGCTTGCAACTCATCTTGAGACCAACGCAAGCTCGTTAATCCACGGCAAAACGATCCTCGAGCTTGGTGCTGGCGCCGGCTTGCCGAGTCTTGTCAGTGCGATCCACGGAGCGAAGCACGTTGTCGTGACGGATTACCCAGACCCTGACCTCGTCGAGAACCTGCAATGGAACGTCGATAACTGCGCTCTCCTACCCCAGACACGCAATATCGAGGCAGAGGGTTACCTTTGGGGCGCCGAGACCGACAAGATCATCTCTGGTCTGCCCGGCGGTGAAGATAGGTTTGACATTCTGATTCTGGCAGATCTGCTCTTCAACCACTCTGAGCACCGCAAACTCGTGTCAAGCGTACAGCAGATGCTAAAGCGTACTCCCGAGGCGAAGGCTCTCGTGTTCTTCACACCATACCGACCGTGGCTTCTTCCTAACGATCTTGCCTTTTTCGATCTGATCGAAGAAGCTGGATTCGAGGTTGACAAATTCTTCGAGCACACTATGGAGAAGGTAATGTTTGAGGAAGACCCAGGTGTAAGTCGCACTATATTGCCGATATCATATGTATTCCATGTATGCTGACCGCGTGACCAGGATGAGCTTCTCCGCCGCACGGTATTTGGATACAGCGTCACGTGGGCAAAAGACCAGTTGCCCTGAGGAATGAGAATTGCGCAGCACTCCCATACAATGGCTTGTCATGCATTGTCCGTGACCAATAAATCGACTCTGTTTGACCAAGTTGCAATCTCGGACAGTCGATCCAGCTTGCGATGTGGCTGCTGTGTGGTAATTATTTCCTCTCGAAGGCACTCGGTGCGACCGCCACAACAACGACCAGACTCGACACAATTAGTGCGAAAGTCACAATCGACACCAAGACAATGCTGCCTCGTGACGCTGGGAACTTGCCACGGATGATGAAATGTTGGCTTTCGAAATATCTGTGGAAGCCCAGGAGGAGGATCAGGATTGCTAGGAGACTTGAGATTAGTGCCTGATATAAAGTCACTCGGCGCCTTTGCGTCAGATGGACAACACAACTTACATATCCCAAGAAATGTCGCTCCGAGCGGCTTGCCAACATGCCTCAGTTTGTGGGTTGGCGCGGCATTCGATGCCAACATTTCGATCATAGAGAGCTGAGCAGTATCTACGTGCTCTTCAGCTTGCAATGAAGTATTGAGACGGAATAGCTGTGTGACTGCCACACCAATGCTCGCGAAGGCGAGCGAGGTTCTGAGCCAGGCCAGGAAGGTGCGCTCTGTATTGAGTCAGCGTGGCCCGTTGTAAATTGAGACACAGTCGAACATATTAAAGCGAGATCTTACTTACCCAGAGCAAGATGGTCGCGGGCTACGCTGCCCTTGTTCTCTAGCTCCAAACTGCCATATTTGTCTACCATCCGCTTCCACCACTTCTCGTGGTCCTCTCCCTCCTGTCGCGTATCGTCACCACGTCCAGCCAGATTGCTTGCGCTCCCATTACGGGCCTGGTTCTTGACGCTGCCAGCTCTTCTCCGCCTCGGACTGTCTTCCTCAGCGGCACCTTCATAGCCGGCTCCTCCTACATCATCTGTACCCTGCCCGATCTCTGCACCCGCCGTCCCATACACACGAGCCGTAGACCTTGTGAAGATCGCCGTTGCTTCATCCGCACTACTTTCGTACTCGTCGTAAGACCGCCTGGCTGCTGTGTGAGGACTCGCATTGGGAGTCCTGCGCGACATTGAAGGCGAGCTATACGACCCTTGGCGTCCCGGTTTAGCTTGGCTTGTTTGCGCCGTGAACGAGACGGTACTGTTGCGTCCCGAGGAGTGTAGTCGATCCGAGCTGAGAGCTGATACCGGTTTGCGGGGCGATGAGCCGCGAGCGTAAGGTTTGTAGGGATGGCCCTCTGTCTGAGTCTCAAAAGGCGTGTCTCGCTTATCTGTCGTGGTTGATGTCCCAGTGGGAGGACTGCCGGGTCTCGAAGAGCTATGGCGGCCTGATTTGCTGCTTGCACCCTCCTTACCACCACTGCTGACACTGCCTTTGCGGCTAGTCTTCCCACTCCGAACTTCGCGAAGGCCTTCTGGTGAGCTACTGACTAAAGTCGGAGGTAGAGAGGGCCTGCTCAGATTGGCGTGGGTTCGCTGAGCTGGGTCCGACGGTCCAGCTCTCGGTGTTGTGAGTGAGTCGTCAGATTCCTCCCCGGACGGTGGAACAGAAGACGACTGCGATTCCGAGGGCGCGGAGTGCGAGACGGGCGAGCAAGGCAACGGCATGATGGCTAGCTACGTAGCTACTTTATTATCCCGGACACCTGGCGTGCAGCCACGCTGTAGTCGATTGATTGCCGGTTGATCGGAGAGCTAAAGAAAGCTTATTGGTGCTCAATGGCGTCTTTGGTGGATGTCGTGATCCTGTGGCAGAAGGGCCGCTGCACGTCCGTTACCTTCACAGACGACGTCCCTGGGCCCCGGTCCGGAAGCCAGGAGATCGAACAGGAGATGAGCAGTTCTGCTGTCCAGGATGTTTTGATTTTGTTTGGCGCGAGGCACGCGTGTCTCCGTACAGCTTACGTTTCGGTGAAGAAGCGGTACCAGGAGTATTCGGACAGCGCCACGTGAGGCCCCAAGCACATCTTCGGTAGTGGAAAAAAAGCAAGCCCTGATACTGACCATGCGTGCGCAGGTACACGGCATGCGCAAAAAGATGGGCTGATGGCGTGATTAAAGAAGGTGAGATGCTCGGAGCCTCGAGAGCTTCCGGCTCAAGCTAATTGCGGGGTCCAAACAGATAGGCAGGGTGTACATGTGAGAACCACTACCAACGATCCTACAAACCGGCCCACATGGAACTGCTGATCGGACCCTTGATGCTAAGCGGATGGAGCCTTCGAATAGTGGCATATCTTATCAAGCGAGGAGTATCTTCGAGCTCACAGCACGTCTGCAGGCAGCATGAATGACATTGGCTAGAATCAAGAACTAAGTGGTATCAAAAGGCAATCCCGGGCAACCCAAACGTAACGATGTTGGACCGGTCATTACATTAAACTCCGATGCCTTCGAGGCCTCTGCCCATTTCGAGCTCTTCGACAATTTCAGGCAGGAGACCCTCCAGTTCTTCTTCCCTGACTCCCAGGGCGCCAGTAATAAGTCTCTTGTACTGCTGCTGTTTTCCTTCACCCAAGCCAGCGCGTCCAAGGTGCCCAGCAACTTCTTTCACCAGCTCTTTCCGCTCATCCGTCATCGTCAAGATGTCGCGTGCATAGTTGAGCTGGACATGAAGCAGAGCTTCTTCGTCCAACGAGTCATCTGGTGGACCTGATGGGATATCCGAAATTGGCGACTGGTACAGAGCATCGAGGTTGCGTCTTTGTTCGGCTTCAAGTACAGCTATGCATTCGGATTCGACGTTCTCCAGCTGCGACTGAAGATCTTCCTCCGACTCTGTGCCACCAGCTGTCTGCTCAAGCTCTTTCACACGCAAATCGTCGGCTTGACGCTGAAGACTCTCAATCTCAGCTTGGCGCATATTGACGACACGTTGTGCTTCTGCAAGCTCTGCGTCCTTTTCGACGAGCTCGGCGTCAATCGCGGAAGCAAGTGAACGGATCTTGGCGGTAAGTGTCGGCACGATGTGAGAGGTGAGTTTTAATGCTGGTTCTGACCGGTAGACTATGTCGTCTGATTCATTCGACCCATCTAATGACGTATGGGGAATAAGAGGGTCGAATGGAATGGCACTTGGAACCTGTACGGCACCACCCATGATGTTCATCGCATCAGTGGACTGAAACGGCGATGAACTGAGCTGTCGGGCGCGCTCCTGACGACGATTGTTGAGTTGAACTATGAGTTGGTCTGCCGTAATGTTGACGTTGTTGGGGATGTCAACAGCAGCGTTGCGGCCGATGAGACTGCGGACGCATTTCCGAGCTCCGTTGCGTGCTGCAATGGTGATAGCGGTATCACCCTGGTTATCCTGCTCGTTCAAAATGCGCTCAATCTGATCAGGTGAAAGTACCTCTGCCATCTTGTTGAGAATGCAGTCCATGTAGTACCTGGCACACTGGTACTTCTTCTTGCTGGTGGTTGTGGTGGCGATGTGGTGGAACACTGTAGATCCTACCCAGTCTTGCATGTTGACGGTGCGAACTAGTAGAGAAGCAATACGTTCCATGTTTTGCTTCTCGTAGATGTTGGTGAACAACACCGAGCGCATCAATGGCGTCTCGCCGCTCTTAGATTGGACGTCGATGCTTGCACCCTCATTCAACAACCTTTTCACGATATCAAGATCGCCCATTGCGACTGCCCAGTGCAAAGCGGTATGCCCTTTGTCGTCAATGGCACGATCAAGGTTCGCGCCCTCTGGAGGCACAGGCACAGATGATGGCGCACCCGCATATTCTCCTTGCAAGCAGAAATAGTCGAGGAGCTCGTCCGCCCACATCTGATGTAAATTGTCTGCCTGCACCTGCGGGTCTTCCATGAGACGGCGGCGCTTACGGGAGGATCCATAAGGATGGGTGTCGTATCCGTCGAAGACAGACTCGGTTGCTATGCTGCCTTCGGGAGTGACAGCTCTGGGATCATGTAGTTGTACGTCGAGCTGGTCGAAATCGGGCGGTGGCATATAAGCAGCTTGTGAATATTAGCTTGAATCATGGAAGTACAAGTGGAAGTGAGATCTCACGGATTGCTCGAGGTGCTCGTTTTTGCTGCGCAGCACCTCGTGGCATGCGTGGCTTCCCCGATGCAGCGGTTGCATGCTTAGGCGCGGGTGGGGGTGTCTTGTCGCCTGGTACGAAGTCGAAGATCGGGCGCATCTTTTCTAGCACGTTGTTGCGCTCGGCGAGCTGCCTGCCCTCTGGAAGTGGTATCCATGTTCCTGAGCCAGTTAGACCGACCTGCTCGTCTACGTTTCGTCTGCAATTCGACATGGGTCCATTGTACCTTGGTATTTTCCGTATCCACCCTGCACCTTCTCGTGGACACCCTTCTGCACCTCGCGCTCAAGGATTCGGGTCCTACTGGGTTTGTCGTACTCGGCGACTTTCAAGATGTGGGTAGCGTTGATCCAGTCGTCTGCTCGGCGTCGCATACAGTGGTTGCCCTCGCAATTGAACTCGTAGACAGGTACCTGTGCATGTGTCAGAGGCTGAAGCGATTTGGATCGGCAGTAGGTCAACTTACATTACTGTAAGTCGCCGAGTACACTTTGTCGGACATGCTGGGTGGTTGCGCGGTGCCTGCAAAAGCAGTACGGCAGCTGTGAACGATGCGCCGGACGCTGATTCGGGCGCAACGACACTGCCAGGCTACCGACTCGGCTCTCTAGTGGTATTGTATGACGGAAGGCACGTGCGAAAGCGCTGGGTAACGCGTTGGTGTCATTCGTTGGCGAGGCACACGGAGTGATAGCGCTATGGAGTCGCCGTCGCGTCCAAGGGCGCGCGTGTGGAAGTGGCACTAAAGCTTAAGGTTGACTAGCGCCAAGGATTCCAGCCAGCCAGCCGCGGTCTCACGATGACTGGAAAACCATGTGGCATCGACCTCGTATTTCAAGCGATTGTGTGCCACACAGTTGTTCATTGTACAGACCAGAACATCAGACGAGAAGCTGATCATGTCGAACGCTGAACTGACCGATCACTCTCCCCACCAGCCGGTCCCGGCGGCACCCATAGCCACCGCTTCCAACCTCATCCTCATCGACAATTACGACTCATTTACTTGGAATGTCTACCAATATCTTGTTCTCGAGGGTGCAAACGCCACCGTCTATCGTAACGATGAAATCACTTTGGACGAACTCGTTGCATTGAAACCCACCCAGCTGGTCATTTCTCCTGGTCCTGGCCACCCGCTGAGCGACTCTGGCATTTCAAAGGACGCAATCAAGCATTTTGCAGGCAAGATCCCGATCTTGGGCGTGTGTATGGGCGAGCAATGCATTTTCTAGGTCTTTGGAGGGACCGTGTCCCAAACGGGCGAGATCCTTCATGGAAAGACATCGCCACTCCGTCATGATGGAAAAGGCTTGTACGCTGGCCTTTCTCAGGATCTTCCCGTGACCAGATATCATTCGCTCGCCGGAACTCACCCAACTCTGCCAGAGTGTCTCGAACTTACCTCTTGGATCGCTGCTGGTCCAGATGGTGGCAAGGGTATCATCATGGGCGTACGACACAAGGAGTATGTCATTGAAGGCGTGCAGTTCCACCCTGAGAGCATCCTTACTGCCGAGGGTCGCGTCATGATCAAGAACTTCATGCTCATGCAGGGTGGTACCTGGGCGGAGAATGAGAGGCTGCAGAAACAGACCAAGTCGTCGTCGAACGGCGTTCCGAAAACAACCACCTCGAACAATGTTGACAAGAAGGCCTCAATTCTTGACCGCATTTACGCGCAGAGGAAGGTGTCTGTTGAAGCACAGAAACTCGTGCCTTCCCAACGCCCGGAAGATTTGCAGGCTGCTTATGATCTCGACTTGTCTCCTCCGCTCATTTCGTTCCCGGATCGCCTCAAGCAGTCACCTTTCAAACTCTCTTTGATGGCTGAGATCAAGCGAGCTTCCCCTAGCAAAGGCGTGATCTCGCTATCGACATGTGCGCCAGCGCAAGCTCGCACGTACGCCTTGGCAGGTGCAAGTGTCATCAGTGTTCTCACAGAACCCGATTGGTTCAAGGGTTCCATCGATGACATGAGAGCAGTTCGGCAAGCACTTGCTGGTATGCCTAACCGCCCGGCTGTGCTGCGTAAGGAGTTCATCTTTGATGAGTACCAGATTCTTGAGGCTCGCGTGGCTGGTGCCGACACCTTCCTTTTAATCGTGAAGATGCTTGACACCGCACTGCTCGAAAGGCTGTACAAGTACGGCCAGAGTCTTGGGATGGAGGCCGTTGTCGAGGTGAACACCACAGACGAGATGGAGATCGCCGTGAAGCTTGGCTCCAAGGTCATTGGTGTCAACAACCGCAATCTCACCACATTCGACGTCGACATGGACACTACGAACCGTCTCATGGAAATGGTGCCGGAAGGCACTACACTTTGCGCTTTGTCCGGCATCACTGGGCCACAGGATGTCGAGCCCTACCTCAAGACTGGCGTTGGTGCCGTGCTCGTCGGCGAGGCTCTCATGCGCGCCAAAGACACCACAAAGTTCATTTCCGAGCTTCTAGGCGGGAATTCAGAGCAAATCAAGTCGCGAACCTCCAAGCATCTAGCTGTCAAGATTTGTGGCACAAGGAGTGCCGAGGCGGCGAAGGCTGCCATTGAAGCTGGCGCCGATCTCATTGGCATGATCCTCGTGACAGGGCGAAAACGTTGCGTAAGCACGGAGACAGCGCTTGCGATTTCACAGACGGTGCACAACACACCAAAAGCTACATCATCACATGCCAAATCTGCAGCTACTGGCACTGAGAAGGCCGTATCATTCTTCGAGCACAAGGGAGCTTACGCAGTACAGCACCAAACGCGAGCGCTGATTGTTGGTGTATTCCAGAACCAGCCTCTCGATTATATCCTGGAGCAGCAGCGATTACTGAACCTCGATATCGTCCAACTTCACGGCAATGAGCCTCTAGAGTGGGCGTCCATCATTCCCGTGCCTGTGATCCGTGCCTTCAAACCTCACGACGCTGGTCTCGCGACACGTGGCTTCCACTCACTGCCCTTGCTTGACTCAGGAGCAGGAGGCACCGGAGAGCAGCTGGACATGAGCACCGTTGTAGATATCCTTAGGAAGGACGAAGGCTTGCACGTGCTTTTTGCTGGTGGTCTGAACCCTGATAATGTTGCGAAGGCCGTTCAGAGTTTGGGCGAACAAGCAGAAAAGGTCGTTTGTGTTGATGTCAGCAGCGGTGTAGAAACAAACGGCGAGCAAGATTTGGAGAAAATCAGGGCTTTCGTGAAAGCGGCGAAGGCACTAAGATAGATGTATCAGATAGGTCAATGGAGGCTCACAGCTGATCATCAGCCCTCACTTCATCAACGATTGCAAGTAACCTTGAGCATCACTCGTGAGCCAGTGAACCTTTGTTCAGATCAACGAAGTTGATCTCATCGCATGTGAGTGGTAGACTCGTCGTTTCACGTGCTCGCAGTCAACGTCAATCATAAAAAGACTTGTGGTCTCTGCATTCTGCTTATCACCTCCACTCCCACAACTTCAAACAAACTCCGATTCACCTATCCAATGACCTTCGTCCACTCGAATTCGCATTAAGGCGCAGAACATCGACCACCAAGGATCGAGGTTTCGCAATAATCTGCCCGGCAACCAGAATCCAGAGTCCGACGGCATCAAATACAAGGTTTCAAGGAGCTGGACCACCGACACAACCAGCATGGCAAAGATTCTCAGCGGATGTCGCATCTGCGTCATCATCCCACGCACCTGGAGCACCAAGAAATGGACTAGAGACCAGGTTGAGAAGTGGATCAAGCAGGCTGGAGGCGTGATGCAGAAAGAATTTGACGAGCACAACACGACGCACTTGGTGGTGGAAGAGCAGGCCTGGAAGAATAAAGTGAGCTATGTCCAGAGTGCTCTTGAGACCAACGATAGTGGCCGCAAGGTGTACATCGTGACTCCGGAGTGGCTAGAAGACTGCCTGACCGCCCAGAGAAAGAACAGGGAGAAGGCTTATACGTGGGGGAAGCTGGATCAGGAGGCCGCTACAGAGCAGCGGAAACAGCGTGGAAAGCAGGCTGGCGAGGGCGAAGGCCAAGCAGTAGGTGAAGACGGTGAAGGTGGATCGAAGTCGCATCAGGCGATGCTTGGAGACGTCCTGCAAGAGGGAACCGAGGACTATGTTGGCGACCACGATCGCCGAGTATTCGAGGCTGAAATTGCAGAAATCCAAAAAGCCGAGAAAGAGCGCGAAGAAGCAGAGGCTAGGCGCAAGGAGCAGGAGAAAGAAGCTGAGCAGCAGCAGCGCAAGGCGCGCTCCGAGCTCATGAAGAAGTCTGTTAAGAGAGGCAGGGGAGAGGTGTTTTACGGTAATGTTGATAAATGATGACCATCTCCAGCAGAAGCTAACAGATGATCAGCAAACTACCACATCTTCAAAGACACCACCGGCTTCGAATATGATTGCACCCTTACCAAGGTTGACACCCTCACAAACATAAACGAACGAATTGTTCTCACTGTAAGTTAAATCCTAGCAAGTTTTTTGTAACCTTTGCTGACTATCCGCGCGAAGCTCTTCGAGTCGAATGCCGGCGCCGCGAACACCAATAATCCGCCGACCTACGCCACCAACCTACACTTCGCTGGTACGGGCAAGCAGCCCAGAAACAACGTCCTCGCGACACTCGGGTCGAATTTCTCCACCGCGTACCGCATGTGGTGTAAGTCATTCGAGGAGAAAACCGGCGTTGATTGGGATGATCGTATCAAGGCCCACAACGAGCGCGTTCGGGACCGTGCCCGCGACGGCGACACTCCTGGTCTTTACAGCACGCGTCGCGGCGAAAACGGCGACATCAAGAGCAAAGCCAGGGCTGCAGAAGACGCAGTGCCTTTCGAGAAGCGCAAGTTCGAATATATGCCGCCGCTCCACTCTGCCCGAGGCTGGCTTCCTGATGGCAAGGAAGAGGTCCCCGAGGTGCTGAGGCAGATGAGGACGAAGCCGAATGGACAGAATGATCGCACGGAGCAGTGGATGATGAGCGGTGGGAACGGTGCATTGACCCCACGTCAGTCGATCGAAGACACTCAGATCCCTGTTCAGATCGATCCCACGGATGACGACCCTTGGAGTCAGTTGGCTGCCCTGAATGATGGCTCTGGTGGCGACGCACCCCTCGCAAGTACAGGTGCCACTCACGCCGCAGCGAGAGGATTAGAAGGCGGTATGTCTGACGAGATGAACTCTGGAGCTTATGTGGACAGCTTGCTTGCAGGAACTGCTCAAGACGACGTGTTCAACGTAGACGATCTCGCTGGTCAACATCAGCAAAATTTCGTGTTCGACCAGGACGGGACCGATTACGGCATCGAGAACTCAGGCACAGAAGCTGCAGGGATTGTTCTTAGCAGCAGCAACCTGGATACCGTAAACGCAGCAGTCGGTACTAGCGACGCAGACCTGCTCGCGAATGCACTGCCTGGTGAGACGCCCAGCTACTTTGCAAGCCTTCCTGACCAAACTCAGCTTGCCATCCAGGCTGGCCAAGATCTCTTCGACCAGGACCCCAGGAACCGCGCCAGTGAGACCGGCCCCGACGAAACAGACACAGCAGTTGGCGGAATTGTGATTGTTCCAGAGACCGAGCAGCTGGAAGTCGTCGCTGGCGTGCGCAAGCGCAAGCGTAACGAAACTGAAATGGAGGACATGGAGCCGGCAGCAAAGAGGTTCTCGAGCGAGGAGTTCGGGAGTGAAGAGTCCGCTGCCTGAAGTGCGATCGGTCTCACTGCAACATAGTGTGCGTTCATCATCAGAGCGGCTGATAACATGCAGAGAGCATGTTGTGTTGGAATAATTCGGGGTTGGTTAGCAAAAGTATGGTATGATCATTCCTGCAGGGCCAAAGTGGCTCCTCTCTTTGTAATATGTACAGCAGCCAACTCGTGATATCTTGTGTTCTGGCTTTGTGTCTCGTTTCTCCATAGTCTCCGCACGGTGAATAGTCCACCTAGTTGCTCCTGGAGCCTGGGTTCTGTGCCTTCAGCTCATCCATCTTCTTCACTCTCAGCTTGAATTCCTCGTACTGGCACTTCTCGTACGAATGCCTCTCATCCTACTCCATGTTAGCAAACACACAATCGCATTGAGCTTCGAGCATCGGATATGCGACGGGTCGCAGGCTGCCATACCTGGCACTTCCAGGGTAGGTACCAGTTGGCGGGACGGCATTTGTTCAGAGGAATGAGTAGGTGGGCGCACGAGTCGCGGTAGGCGAGGGGCAGCTTTGCGTCGGACATCTCTTGCCTGGTGGCAGCTATAATTCTGTCAGCGCTCTCGCTTTGTCATTGTTGCGACATGGTCTTCTTGTCCTCGATGTCGCATGTGTGCTTGAGCGTGTAGCTTGGGGATGGTGGACGTACGAGTGCTGGGGCCGCCGTGGCCGAGGCCCACTGCATCTTTGAGAGTTTCGGTGACGGTCATATTGTGTGTTGTGCTGAAGGATTGAGCGATTTCTCGTATACCCTGCTCTCTACCATTCACCTCGTCGTGAAGTCGCGAGGCATTGGCCAAATCGTCCTAGCCGCGGCCTGAGCCGGACGCTCGGGCCCTCTCTGTCGCGTGAAGCAGCGCGCCCATACAATAAACTTAGAGCTGTGAATGGAGAGCATCCTGGGAATCGCACTGCGCAATGCTCCGATTGTTCAACCTGCGCGAAACAATTGACGGAATGAAATAATTCGCGACTTTTCGTCTTCGCAGCCACCGTTCGTCCTGGGTCCCCGACGCAACATTGCTCCTCACAACATTGCGAAACTTTCGACACTACTAAACCATGGCGAAGACACCGGAAGCAACATACTTTCCTGCACTGGACAAATGCCTGTCCGGCGCGACTACTCTGATCCCCTGGACATCGGTATACACAGCTTTGAGCGACTTCTCAAGCGCCACCCAGAACAACACATTGGAAAGCTTTGTTTCCGACGATGAGACCCGCAACACCCTCGCAAGGCCTTTCACACCTTTTCAGCAAGCGTCCTCGCAGACAAGGTCTCTGTTCGACTCGAAGACCGCGCAAATCAATGTATCACAGTCTCCTAATAATGACTACAACTTGCAGCAATTGAAGGACGATTCGCTGTGGATATCAAAAGAGCTTGGGATTGATGAAGTCTCAGCTTTGAGGTGCGCCGCTGTAGAATGGCAGCAAAGGCCAGCAGACCTACTTTTGGGAAAGATACAGAGCAGAAGTGATGGCCAGGATTTCACTCAATCGTATCTTGGGAAGAGCAGAGCAGCCCAACCCGACACAGAAAACAAGGCCGGTCCGGATTTTGAAGATACCGAGCTTCGGTGCCAGCGATTGATCAAGATTTGTCTCGAGGAAAGAAGTGCTGCTATTGCTTGCAGCGCACTTCTTATTTCACACGCAGCTAGCTCGACCTCTCGCAAATCTGGCAACGAGGCGACATGGGTCGATACAGAGGCAGATCGCGTGTATCGCGCAGCAGCTAGCGAAACAAGCAAGCTATCTCATTGCATTCAAGCTGTTACAAAGGTAGCTACTAACCTTGAAGGCTCTGAATACCAGCCCAATGCTTTGAAAGAGCGGCCTGAGTTGACGCTCACGTATTATGATGCCGTGATCTCGGATCTCGTCAATGCTGTGCGGGTCATTCTGGCACAGGTCTTTGCTGCTGACTCTGCAGTCAGTCCTGCAGATGCTCGGGACTGGTTCAAGCTTATGCAAAACTTTGCATTCTTTGATGGCATTTCTCCCATGACCTCGGCGCAGAATGTGCACATCACAATCTTGCAATGCTTGGTGTCAATCACTAGCGTCGCTGTCCTAAATCTGCCGCAAACGATGAAGGACATTGAGCAGCGAAGAGCTGTCGCGCAGGGAACCGGCGCACCTACATATCCAGACTTGGGTTCTGGACCTTACATCGCCGACGGTGCATGCGTGAAAGACATCAACCTCATTCTATTCCAAGCTGCAGATCGTGCTAACAAGATCGCTGCCCCTGCCATCTACGCGTGGAGCATTATAACGATGCTCATCCGTGACCTTGCTAAACTCGACCAATCTCGCACCGATGACGATGGTAGCGATCGCGAAACAACAAGACGTCCCTCAGCCATGCGCACACCCAGCAGAGCGCAAAGCATGACAGAGAAGACCTGGGAAATCCTCCAAGACATTGAACTTGGAGAACACCGCGACGACCCGTCGCAAATCTTCGCCCTTATCGCAACCGACTCTATGCAAGTTTACACAATCGTCACCACATTAAGCAACAGCGTATCTTCTGCGTTTGCGTCGGACGCAGATATTTCCACTGCAATCATCAGCCGTCATGTCCTCTTTGAGCTCGTGCGGATAAGCTTGGCGATTGTTCAGTACGGAGAAGAAGTTTTGGAAGCACTGCTTGCGCTACTTGCGCCAGAAATCCCAACTAGAAGCTTGAGCGACGAGTCTGGTCCTTTATGCGAACGTGCATTGTCAGACGGCGAACGTTTCAGACCATACGCATTGGATCAGGCATTTGCCCGTTATCCCTATGAGCTGTCCCCGCTCCTGAGGATACTTACCGCTTTGGCCACCGCACGTACCGATGGAGTGGCAGACGTCGTGTACTTGATGGATGACCTGAAGAGCTTTACTGTTCAAGTGCCAGAGCATTTCCGCTCTTATGCGCTGGATCATGAAGACGAAGGCACAAACAGCATGCACCTGACGGAAAGTCTCCCAATATTCGACCCGAGACCGTCCCTAAACTACTACCAAAGCCAGGAAGATGCTCGTGCACTTGTTCTCGCAGATGGTGGCAGCTCGAATGTCATAGCTACAATTCCCTGTGACACGAGCGGAATCATCATCAAGGACACTAGACCCTTTGTCCTAATGTTGCAACATGAGCACTCAGGACTGGCATATCTTGGAGTGCTATTGTCGACACTGTTGCCAAACTCCGAACTTGTCGCTCCTGCGTCCGTCAGTCCTTTGGACAGGCACACTGCCTCTGAGATTGTTGCTCTTATCGTTGCCCTTGTCAAGGGAACTCGTAGTCGGGAAGAGAGTGACCATGTGCTCGGACGCTTTGGTTTCTCACTCAGGGACGACCTTGACATCGTGACCATACTGGCCGAGATTATGGAACTCGAGTTGCTGGCTTTCATTGACCAGAATGTCCAAGAGGGTTCTTTGCAACTACTAGTAGCTTGCACAGAATTCTTCGATGCGCTGGTCGCTTACACTCCTGAGCGTACCTGGTCATGGCTCTCACGAAGCAGCCTGCTCGGCATTAACGCTGGGGTCAGTGCTCTTGTTGCTGTGGTTTCCGGCGTAGAAGTCCGGGCTGGGCAGTATGGATTCTTGAGCTCTTGCATCAAGCTGTACGAATCTATACTCGATGATGCTATCTACAGCGTGGTCAAGCGTAAGCCCAAGACTGATGCACTCCAGCCCAGAAGGCGTTTCGATTCGCCCATGGAAACGCCGGAGCAGACTCCAGAACGGACAATTTCGGTTGTGCTCGCTGCATACACGCGGATCGCACAAGATGTTCTGCTGAACCTGAACGAGTGGGGCTTTGACGTGCTTGAAGAAAAGGCGATAGTAGTCACGAGGCTGTGCAACGCTTTCAACGACCTGTTGACGGCAGCCTACGGCATCGGGTCTGGAGCTGATCAGAGCATCAGATTGACAGAAGTCTTATCTGTTGCAGCAACGACACAGACTGTCTCTGACTTCGTGCTTGCTCCTCTATCTGCTGTTCTCGCTCAGGGCATACAAGCCAATGAAATCTCATTCGTCGCAGCACAGCGAAGCATGATCGAGGCCCAAACAATTTCTGTTTGCAAATATCTCACGACCGTTATTCGGACGCTCAGACTCCGAAGCCAAACCGCAGGCTCACTTCCAGCGCAGCTAGCGAAGCTGTCCCCAATGCTCACCACTCTTTTTGCTTCCCGCCATGCTTACAAGAAGCCGATAGCTGAGTTGCTCGCCGAGCTGCTCACACCCTCTCCCGCCGACAACACCGAGATCCCCTCTATCCTTGGTCAGCTCAACCACGAAGAGTCAAAGAACTTCCTGGCACTTCTCTCGCAGCTCGATCGACCTTTGACGGACGCAATCACTGAGTGCACGATCTGGTCGTTCCTGGCAGCAGTCTTGGAGAGCAATCAACAGTACTTCGCCATGTATCTCCTGACTGGATCACTTCCAAAGGACAAATACAAATCTGGCGACCAGGCGGTAAGTAACAGGACTATTCTGGGTCACGCGCTCCAGCAGCTCGCCGACATCCGTACTCTGAGCCCTCCGCGCGCAATTGCTATGTTACAATTTGTTGCCAAGGCGCAACAAGTTTGGATCTGGGCTACTAACGAAGTGCGTACCAAGTCTGAATTCCTGAAGAACGCTCTTGCTTGGCTCAATGACCTAAAGCCAATGTCGAGGTCTGGAAATGTCACAGAGGCCAAGAATGCCATACCAGAACTTCAGATGGCAGCACTTGTGTGCGATGTTCTTGCAGTCAACTTGCACGCCAGCCTCGAGATTGGCGACAAGACCCAACTCAAGTCTATTGTTCCATACTTGACCTTTGTCAGTGAGCAAGCGGCCAAGGTGGACGGGTACAACAACTCGTTGCATGTGAACTTTGCCAGGAATTTACCAAAGAACTTGTCCTGTGCGCCTTCGGACTTCAGGCGTACTCAAGCTAACCCTTCAGCCTTGGGAGACACCTACTTCTACGATGTTGATTTGGCTAGGAAGATGCTCGCCTACGACACACACTGGCACGGCAAACAAGGATTCAAAGAAGAGTTCAGTCGCGCAAACATCAACCTGAGTCTAGTTGAAGCACAAACGCGCCTACTGACATCGTGGAAGACACTGGCAACTACTCTCATGGAGTGTGTGGAAGACGAACCATCGCTACAGCCTGTCCTCGTAGCTACTGCCCGGTACGCGCTGGAAGCGAATAACAACACCAATCTGGACATGCCTTACGCTGCAGAGTTACTGCAAACCAGAGCCGACCTTGCATTCGTCTTGATCTCACGGCTTGTGAGCATCAAATCCACGGTCGATCAAATGAGAGACTTGTTACCTTTGGCGTGGCATCTCGTCAAGACCAGTCCGGTAGACTATGATGTTGCACGCACTCCTCAGGATCTCAAGTACTACACGACTCTGTTACAGATCTTGTATCTTTCTCTGCAGCCACATACATACCTCGACCCGAAACCAATAAAAACCGGTATGGGTTCAAAGGTGATCCTTCCTCCTTCGACTGGTGCTATTTTGGTAGAGATCGTCGGGCGTACGATTGCTACTGGTTTCCGCGCCTTGTGCGGAAACTTACACACCAGCATTGAGTTGGCCCAAGCTGGGGACTTCCTTCTCCTGTCTGCCCTATTGCGTGTCATCCTTTCTGTCAGAGGAGTTCACCAGATACATGCACAGATCGCAGACATGATTGCTGGTTCCAGTCTGATCCGTGGTGGGCTCAGCCTCTTCTCGTGGTCCGATCAACTCGCGGAACAAACAGAGCAGGACCCTGTGTATGGCACTATCGCTATCAACTTCCTGGTATCTCTCTCTTCTGTGCCTCAGGTCGCTGAGCTTATGGCTAATGAGAGTGTACTGTCACACCTCAGTACCGCAAATCTCAGTAACTACTTCCGCAAGGACGGAGGGAAGGGACCTTTCGATGAGCCTCAGCGTATGTTTGGTATCTGGTCAGAAGGCTTCCTACCCTTGTGTCTCAATTTGCTCAATGCAGTGGGCCCAGCAATTGCCGCCGAAGTCTCGGCATTCCTCAACTCGTTCCCTGCACAACTTTATCGTGCCGAAAAGTCACTGGTCAACGCAAAGCCTTCGACACGCAACCCGCGCGCTGGCGCTGTCACACTCGGCGCCATGTCTGAGGCACGAAGCCTGATCTTGATCTCTTTGATCTTGCGTTCGGCAATGTCCATTGGTGCGGCGGAAGGTATTGCTGGAGGTGACGTTGAAGACCTGCAAATCAACGTACAGACACTCCGAGACGACGTGGAGAGCTTGACCAAAAACGAGAGAAGCTTGAGGGACAGAATCGTTCCTGCAACTGAAAGGGAGTTGAATTTGCAGACTTCACAGGGCAGTGCTGGTGGTCATGATGACGGACTTCAGGCAGCGATTGTTGGAGTGATGAACAGTATCGGACAAATGGGGTAGAGCGGCTGAATTCAGTAGCCGTCTGGTTTGCGGTGGTGACTTGTAAAAGGTCAGTGATTTGAGCGAGGCGTCTGGTGATTTTTGGATGTATTGATAAGTATGTAGACCACTATCGCCAAATCGAGCGGGCGCAATAGCGCCTTGTGTTCTGCTGAACCTTGTTCATCTTACTTCGATCCACACTGCAGGATTTGTTCAACGAGTATGTTGAATCTTCGCTACAGTGACAGTTACTTCAATCGCCGCTTGCGATATGCGCATGCCTTTGAGTCGCGAACCTGGAGGAGGACAACCGCAGATGTTGTGGCTGTGTCAAAAGGGCGTGGCTGGGAAGCAAGATGTTTAACCTCACCTCACTCTGAACCTGAAACACGACCCAGGGTCAATACGCCGAGAGGTACTATTGTGCTGCACACACAATACGACTGCGGTTCAACACTCAATACTCGACGGCCTTGTATCCATCGCCGCACATCTTCGCGCCAACCTTCGACAGAAACATACTCGCACATTTTCAAATATACACGCCACGATCTACCAGACTCACACACACCAAGATACATCACCGCAACTCACTCCAAGAATCTTCCTTTCAACATGGGCAAGCCCAAGGGCCGCAAAATCCCGAACACCTTCTTCGTCAGGGTCAAAATGAACGGCTGCGACCAGCGCGCTGTC
>Ga0265797_10005682_pt1 | contig 18060 bp, 13 predicted proteins | sample P2T30metagenome_FD_192433 | JGI IMG/M metagenome (GOLD analysis project Ga0265797, IMG submission 192433) | Plant litter microbial communities from East Loma Ridge, Irvine, California - P2 T30 | ecosystem: Environmental > Terrestrial > Plant litter > Unclassified | place: USA: California... | reverse complement strand
CCCATATCAGTGTGCGATCAGCATATAGTACCCGCCCCGCCCGCGCAGCCTGCTTGCCAGCCTGCTTTGGGCCTCGTCGACGACTACACTCACGCGCTTGCGTCTATAGTACCGCCGTTGCGAGGCAGGAGGGAGGACTGGCCGTGTCTTACTGTCGTCGTCTTCCTCCTCCTCCTCTGTGTCTCCCTACAACGTGGCCCTGAGACACTGCCAGGCTCGGAGGACTAGACACTAGCAGAGGGCGCGCGAGAGCGAGACACGCACGCCACGACTCAACACGGCTGGCCGTCAACGTGCTCTGCTCTGCGGTATAGGGCGAGCGACGAGCGAGGCACCAAAAGCCCGTCGAGAAATTGTCACCTCTCGCTAGCGCCAGGAACGTGGCCGTATCTGGGCGGCACTAATGCAGCCCTCGACCACTCGCTCGGCGTGCAGGTGTGGAAAAGCAAGATGGTCCGACGGAGCACAGTCTACGTCAGAAGCCCTGCCGGGTACCTTGCAGGAGGGCCACCAACTAGTCTGCTGCAGGTTGAGAGTCTGCTATTTACACGAGCTCACCAGCGAGCAGAGTTTCAGAGGCTGCGACGCGCATGCAATCACATCCCCAGGGAATGCAACTTCGCTTGCACCATAACCCTGCTCGCCTTGCTGTCTTCACACACGGGCTCCGGCGGCGCGATTTACAGGGCTTCGCGCACGTGCTCTGTTCTATCTTTCCATCTTCCATCTAGTCCCGACAGCAAGGTCTTCTGCGGCGCTTTTCCATTACGTCCCGTCCAGGGTGGTAAATTGCGCTTCTCTCGTGCTTCTACCGACGCCCTTCTGGCGTCGGCAGAATCGCCCGGGGAAATATGATAGCATTATGCAGCTGCTCGAACGGGACAAGGTCGAGGAGACCCTTCACAATAGCCGCGAGTCGATGCGCGCGCCGCTCCATCCCCGACTCACGCCGGATCCACCATCCGCCAGCGAGATATCGACCGGCGACTTCGTGAACCGTGACTACGAGAGTCATGCCACAAACAAGCCCGGCATCTACTCGTGACCCTTCCAGCAGCCACACGCAGTCTGGAGCCGGCAAGCGTGGACAATCTGCTGCCAGCCAGGCGAGAGGCGCCATATTGCTCAGGGCCAAGATTGTGTGCTCTGCTCATACCGGTCGCCCGGCACCTAGAAGGCCCCTAGGTTCTTGCCAGGTTCCTTTCGGCGACGAGCCTGCCTACATCCAGTATAGGGCAGTACATGCGTAATGGTGGCAAAGACGATAATAATACTGATCGTCCTGTGACATGACTGTACAGTACGTACCTCAATGGTGTTGTCTGCGGGTGCAATCTCCGTATACTTTCGACCGAAAGCAAACCGACGAAGCAGCGTCACGACTCACGAGACTCTCGGAAAGGTGAGCCGCCGACCTTTTGTCACGATCACACAATACGCTATCGAGGCTATCGAGGCTATCGGTATAGATCTGCTATCAGTGCTGAGAACTCTTGGCCCGCACGAATGTCGACCGTTGACAATTCTTTTTCGTTAAAGCGCGCATAGGAGAGACCTCAACAACAGGTGAGGTTGCGTTTAGCTGGCAGGTCTGTCTCAGTCACAAACAATAGCTTAGAATTTTTCGGTTCTGTCAAAGGGCCCAAGGACCAAGGTCGACGACCCTCGCCGATGCCGCGTGCCGTGGACCAAGGCTGGAAGCAAACAAAAACGCGTGAGAGCGCGACCTGGGACACGTCGAGTCACGGCTCGAGTGAGACACCACGAGGTCGAGCATCGCGTCACCAGCCGAGCCGCAAAACCAGAAGTGGCAGGATGTTTCACACCAAAACTCGATATCGGAAGAATAGGTATAGTCAACACTTCCAAGACAACTCACCCCCAGAAGCCACGTGGGGAGGCGTCGCATGCCAGGCCCATTGAGGCCCATTCTTGCTATATCGGTCCTCCGCCCCGCATAACAAGCAGATCATATAGATCGCCTATAAGCCTCACGAACTTCCCTATATGCGACCGTGAAACTTCATCGCGTGCCTGGCTGGGAGATTGCGTTCTGCATGGCAATTGCCTATACCGCCTCCTCTTGAATCCACTGCCACAGCCTTTCGAAGTATGCCTCGCTCACCGGCTCCACCGTGCGTAAGGCTGGGAGCCTGTCTATCGACCGGTAGACAGCAAACGTCTTGCGTCCCGTCGATGCTCCTTCCGTGCTCTCTATACCTGATCGCCCAGCTTCAACCTCCTGATCGCTAGCGTACGCCCGCTTCCAGTGCTCCAGCAGCTGCAAAGCAGGGTGTTGGGAACCCTTCGCAGCCAACTGCTCGAGCTTCGCGACCCACGCGGGCGGTGGCAGCGTTTCAAAGTCCTGTCTCTCCTTTACCCATCGGAGCAGCTCACTCCACTCCGGCTGCGTATGGTAATTAACAACATGGTAAACTTCCAGCCCTTCAGCCTCATCGCCGATTGTACGCTCTGCTGCCCCTTGGATCATGGCTGTCGCGGCCGTGTCGACGGGCAGCCAGTCGAGCACTTCGCCGTCCAGCGCGGGCAGCGCACCGGTCTCTTGGACGCTGCTCAGCATCAACGGCCACGCCTCTTTTGCGTTCCACACGCCTGTGTCGCTGGCGCCAGCCAGCTGGCCAACGCGGAAGACTCCAACGCGTCCTGCTAGTCGAGGGTGGCCGTTTGCGCGTGCGCATACGTGCTCTGCGACCCACTTGCTCCTCGAGTATCCCAGCTCACTCGCTGCGGCCGGGTCGTCGACGAGCACCTCGGGAATCGTCGAAGCGGGATACGCCATGACGCTGGCAACGGACGAGCAGAACGCAATCCTAGGCGCACGACGTGAGGCCGGCGCAGCGAGAGCCATAGAGATCAGGTGTGAGAGTCCTCCGATGCTGTCTTTGACGAAACTGCGCAGCTTCATGCGGAAGTTGACTGACCAGGCAACATGCATGATGACGGTCGCCTCGCGAGCGACGGCAGCGTACGTTTCATCGTCCAACCCGAGGCGAGCATCAGCCAGGTGAGCAGGCAACACGACGACTTTGTCGTCAGGATCGTCGGCCAACGCGCGCAATTTGCGATATTCCAACGCTTTGGCGACTCTCTCCTCCGCAGCGTGAACATCTGCTCCGCGTACCAAACAGTACACCCTGCGGACAGAAGCTAACGAGCGATACTGGTCCAGCACGTGAGCGCCTAGGGCACCGGTTGCACCAGTGAGGACAACAACGTCTCTATCATCATCGGTCTTACTGTCGATGTCCCCGTTGGACACGCCAGTCTTCGTTTCAGCTTCTTCTTCAGACTGGAAGTTGCTGTACTCTTCGACCAACTGTCTCATCAGCGGCAGCTCATCGTCAGCGTTGCCCCCCGACCCGACGTCCTGGCCATGTCGACGTTTGACAATATAGTCTGCAAGACCGGACACCGTTTGGTAGTCCTCGACCACGGTGATGGGGAGATCCCGTTTGTCTGCAGGCAACAGTTGGCGTAAACGACCGCGTATCTGCATGCCAGCTACAGAGTCAATGCCGTAAGAGAAGAGATCTGTCTCGTTGGTCAAACCGGTCTTGCGTGGAGCCACTTTGGAGACAATGGATCTGATCGCTTCGATTACATCGTCGTCTTTAATATCGGTTGCGTCGCTGCCGTTAGATTCACCATATGCTCCCTCGATCTCCTTGCTAAACCTCTTTTCAGCGGCGCCGCGGAGTATGGTGCCCTTGCTGCTCTTCTCGAGTGGTCGTTCCAGGACAGGCATGGCCACGAGCATACCTTGAGACACTCTTGCGTGATCTTGTGACTCGTTGTTGAGCTTCTCGATCGCTGGCCACAGCTCCTTGATGAAATCGTCGTCGCTCATGTCTTGTGCTTTGGCTGATCTGAATAGCAGGACACCGGGATACGGTTTACCGTTTCCAAAGATCAAGGCGTCTTCCACCAAATTTGATGTTGAAATCGCTGCCTCCAACGGTGCTGGGTCGAACTTCTTGCCCGTGATGAGCGTCAACTGCGAGTCTGCACGGGAGTGGTATTTCCACGCGCCCTCGATAGTGGGATGGGGCTCGAAGAGATCAGCCGTGGCGAAGGCGCCATCGTCGCGGTTTTTCTTCGCCATGTGAGGCCATCCGGGCAGTACCACGAGTTCGCTCAAGTTGTCATTTCGTGCTTCGAAGCGAACGAAGGCCGCGTCAGAGGGCAGGCGCAGGTGCTGCCACTCACCGTCTTTGCCGTAGTCTCTGTGTGAGCTCATCAAGAAACCGCACTCGGCACTGCCGAAACGGGATATGAGGTTGACGCCTTGCTTTACGAGCTTGTCTCCGATTTCGGCTGGCAGGGCTGCTCCGCCTACACCGACAATGGACATCGATTGGAGATGCTTGAGGCCAGTAGGGTCGGCTTCGAGCATCTGTAAGACGTATGGGACAGAGCTGAAGTACTTGACTGGCGGGGTGGAAGACTCTCGTGAGGCAGCCTCGGCGGCCATGTCGAGACATCTGACCACGTTTGTTGCGGTGATGGGGACAGCTTTGCCGGGGAACAGCCAGATCAGAGCACTACTTGTCCAGGCGCGGAAGAGGTCTGCAATACCGCCATGATAGAGAGGCGTGGTCGTGAATGTAGCGTTGTCCTTGCCAGACTCGAATGACGGCAGCACGCAGACCGCCGCACGATGAGGTTGAGGGATTGGCTTGGGCATTCCAGAGGACGTTCCTGACGTATGGTGAAGGTAAGCTACGTCGTTTTGTTCGACTGCTGAGCTCAGCGGTGGTAGGTCTCCTAGTGGTTGCGACATGATAGCAGCCAAAGTCTGCCCTTGACTGAAAGGCAGCTCTTGTGCCTTGATGGTTGCTCCGTCGTGGGCTGCTGCCTCCTTGGCCAACTCGGCGTAGACTTCGTCGTGGAAGAGTATGTCAACCTCGCATTGCTCGCAGAGATTCTTGATCGCTGCTGGCTGGCATTGTGGTGCAATCAGGAGGACGGCGTGGCCAAGCTTCATGAGTGCCAGCCATGTGAAGAGGAACTCCGGCGTGCTTGGACACAACAGTCCAACAGTCGAACGTTTCGAAAGCGAATCGGGGTTGTCTGACAGCAGTTGCTTTGCTGTGTTGACACTGCCTGCCAGGATCTGCAAGAACGTGTAACTCTGGTACGTCCATTCGCCTTTCGGGTCTTTGCCCGAAGGAGCTGGGAAGCCGACAGCAGGTCTCTCTGGGTTTGCTTTTGCCTGAGCTTCCACGAAGTCGTTCACATTGTTTTGTGATTGCTGGTTCCCTAGTTCGGCCGCCTGGCCAAGCGTGCAAGTGAAGTACTTAGGCTCCATCCTGTTCTACGTAGCTGTGTTGTAAGTAGCTCACAGATGGACGTGAGCTTCAATGGTCTCGGGCCGGGTGGAAGAAATGGTAAAGTCGAATACCTACATACAACTGTCATAATGGTTGAGCTCATTATTGCTGTGGTCCCCTCGCGTGTACTCAGATCCACCATAGGTGCCAGATACTCCGTTCCAGATCGCACTAAGCGCTCGGGAGGCTGCTCGTCCACGATCAAATGCTGCATCATGACGTTTGCCATCTGCGGATCTGGACAGCGGAGTTTCGTCCTTGGTCCTTTCTTGCCTGTGAGCCTCAGGCAGCACACCTTCCTCGGCTCGTCAGACCTGCCTTCTGATGAGGTCCCTTCAACTCTCGGTCTTTGAATCTTGAATGTTTTCGTAAGACAACACATTCTAAGATCGATCTCATACGTCCCAAATCATGGCGCCAGCCGAAGAAGCGCAGAAGGTATCCCTCTCTCTGGGCCGCCTAAAAAGAGCACCAGCGCCTACCAACGGCGTCAAGCGCTCTCGCGACGCCTTTCGCGACGACGGCGACGATGACGAAATCGAAGAGCGCGTGTCGAAAGTGTCACACTTTGATAGCAAAGCCGGCGGCGCAGTCGACGAGTCAAACCGCAAAGCCGAAAAGGCACCTCTGGTTATTGCAACACAGGCGAACCGCGATTGGAAAGATGCAGCCAACAAGCGCAGGAGGCAGAAGCATGGATTACCTGCGGAGGCTGAGAGGACAGGAATAGATGCAACTACGGGCGAGTCTGTAAATGGAACGACTGAGCCTGCGAAGACCCATGGATTCAACGCCGGCCTTCAAATTCCAAATCGGGATGCGAACGAGGCTCTGGCAGAAGTCGAGCAGACGCAAGAAGTTGCGCCTGAGCCCACAGCGGAGGCTTCTGTTGCGCAGAAAACGGAGGATGAAGAAGCTATGGACGCACTGCTTGGGCGAACGAAGAAGTCAGAGCTGGTGGTACCCGCCCTTACGGAAGAAGATGTTTTTGACAACGATGTTAAGGAAGCACCTGACATGGCGACATTGGAGGATTACAATCGAGTACCTGTGGAGCAATTTGGAGCTGCGATGCTACGTGGTATGGGCTGGAAAGACGGCGACGGCATTGGGTTGAACAAAGGAAAGAAGCAAGAAAAGTCAAAAATACCAGAACGAAGGCCTGCTTTACTAGGAATTGGCGCCAAAGAAGAAGCTGCGGTAGCCCAGGAAATGGGCGCATGGGGCAAAGCCGCGCGAGGAAAGGGTGGGAAGGAGCCTGTTATTTACAATCCCATCTTGCTCAAGGACAAGAAGACCGGAGAGATGTTCACAGAGGAAGAAGCACAGAAACGACGCGAGAAGGATGAGCGGGAACAATACGAAATGGAATTTGAAAAGAAAGAGCGAGAGCGGGAAAGAGGCAAGGATCGAGAAAGGGACAACCGGCGAAAAAGAGATTATGAGGATGATGACCGGGAGAAACGGAGGGAGAAGGATAGAAGGCACGATCGAGGAGACGACAGGCATAGGGATCGTGACAGGGAAAGGAGGAGGCATGATGACAGCGAGGACGAAGAGGAACGCCGTCGCCGTAAGGGGAAAGAGAGACGATTATGACCGCGAGCGTTCAAGGCGCCATGAGAAGGACAGTCACCGGCGACGGGACCGGAGTCGCGAACACAGGCGGCGATGATAGCTTCTTTGTGAGACTACATCGAACAGAGTTGCTGGTACTTGAGGGTTGAAAACTATGGATTTCAGCATACAGAAACTGTATTGAACTTAGCAAACTGCCTCGAGCAGTTTGAATCTAGAGAATTGATTCTTCATGGCGTGATGTCGCGAGCCATGAGTTGCTCGATTCATTCTTCTCCTTCACACTCATGCTTCTACACGACGATAACTAACCGTTAAATCATCGGTCGTCACGAACGTGTTAAAGAATAGCGCGTTATCGATGTGAACAATCGTCGATATTCCAGTCTCGTACTTCCATCCATATTTGGCTTGTTTATGTCCGGTCAGCACTCCGCTGGGTACGCTCCAGATTGCTGATCGTTCATCACCTATTTTGCACGGGCACTGACTACTTGGAGCACACTTAAATTCATGATTGTATGACCTTTTGCAAACGATGAATGTGCTAGTCATCTTTTGTTTACTGCCGATCAGTGGTTGTTATTATCCACTCGGATAGTGTCCAAGGCCCTGCACCGTTGCATAGATGAAAGCAAGTTCAACAAGGACAAAAAACTCATCTTCCTCAAAAAATCAACCACAACACGACATTTGGACGCCAAAACAACTTAAACACCAGAGATCCATGTCCAAATGCATTACCACTGATCAGAATTACCAAACAATGTCCTTGTCGCTCAGAGAGACCACGAGACACCTTGCGATGCTAACCCTACTAACCCCAACAGCTTATGATCGATCACATGCATCGATGAGGACACTAATTCGTGCAATAAAGATCATCTGGATCGCTGTTCACACACAAGCACACATACACTGATTTCGACTTCGTCGTACTGGGGTGAACGCATGACGAACCTTCCCTCTACATTCGAGGATACTAGGCAGAGCATACTACTATACGAGGACAGGGAGTAGTCCTTCACACAATGATCAGCCAAGGCACGAACGACAAGACCAAGCCGAAAGGCCGAAGTAGATCGAGGCGAGTGAGATGTAGTAGAGACAAGATGTATTCGTAAAAAGCCATTACTCTTTCCCGCAGGTAGACAAGCGTCCAACACATCCACCCCGACGCTATACCTTCCAAGTCTTACACACAAAAACAGTCGAGCCAAAAAGGCAGCTCGCCCTCCCAAAACGCCGCGCTATGCACCTATATCTATATTACAGTCAGAACAAAAAATCGGCAAAGGCGGTCTCAACTGTTCGACCGCCCGCCTTCCCGGTCAAAGAAAACCCCCTTCCCTTGAGAGATAGAAGAGATAATGACCCTTAAGCAACCTGCCCAACCAAACCGATAAACAAAGCTTGCGCTGCAACCTGCAGCGTCCAGAGTCCCACTTTCCTGATTCGCCTTGACGTCCTGTCGGCGTCGGTGATGTCTCGTGAGAACGCTTCGTATGTTTCCTTGCTCAAATCGTCGAGCAGACCAGAATCGAAGATTGTCCACGAACCGTCGAATTCGCTTTGTTGCTTGACGACGCGGCAGTGCACCGGGATGAATGCACGTTTTGAGTTGATGTACGCAACGATTGGACGGACGAGGGCGTTGTTGACGTACGACAGATCCTTGGTGAACAAGGGCACCGATGCGCGGACGTCATTGAGGTGGACGCGGAGGTCAAAGATGATGAAGCGGGAGTCGGCCGGGTTGTCAGTGCTGGCAATCGGCACAGGTTCGTGTGTACGGTAGGCATCAGTAGATGGCTGGTGGTCGTTGTTATCGATCACGTTGTAGTCTATGCCTCGATCCTTGTGTACGTTTGTAACGGTGGCTTCGATGCGGTCGTAAAAGTCGCTCACAACCTTGACAATGCCGAGGTCGTCATCGCGTGGAATCGTGATATCCGCAACGATGTCGACATTTCCCTCTTGAATCCAGCTAAGGGGACCTGCAACACCACGATTGAGATGGTCGATCTTCAATCCGTCAAGACGGAGACGGCTCTGCTTCTTCCACTGGCTGGGATCGCCCAGCGAGGCACCATCATCCAGCGCGACTCCAGTGTGACCGTGCGCTTGCACTGGGTGAATTGTGAAAAGCGAGTTATCGAAGGAGCCACTCATGGTAGTGGCGGAAAGGAAATCATAGAACAACCACTGTTTTCTTAGCCTCGGAAGCTCGCAGCTGAATATGCTGACGGTGAACGGCCGGAAGTTGTTGGGTTGGTAGAGAGTTAGAAGCACATCTGACATTTTAAAGTTGTCGATTTCAAAGTCGCCGATGTTGTGTGTGTGACGATAGCTTTTGGGATCAATGACTTCGTCGGTCCAGTGTACAAAGGTACGATCGACTACGCCGCGAACGCCACGCACTTCAACGTCTTGCAAGAGTCCCTTGCCGTTGAACCACTTTGTGAAGGACAGCGTGACGTTGACTGTATCAAATGTGACATCAAATTGTGTATAATTGGTGTCCTCGTCCGGGTCGTACTCATCCTTGGCGGCGTGGCTCGCTGCTGCTGCCGCGGCCGCTGCTTCAGTTGACGAACCCTTGCTCACAGCTCTCTCGCGGGTTCTTGTCTTGCCAGGGCGTCTGGAGACAAACACGTGTCGAAAAGTGATTACACCGTCTCTCCAAGTGGGCACGATGGCAGATTCGAAGACGACTTTGACGCCCGAAGACTTGGTCAAATACTCGCCGATCCACCCTGCTAGCGTTTCTTGCGCAAAGACAGTGTTGAGAGTGAAGATCAACAGCGAGAAGAAGGTTGTCGTTCCGATGACAATCCAAAGGACGTGTCCCCAGAAAATCCAACTGAGGAAGGCAAAGATTTCATCCACCCTGAAAGGACGCGCAGAACGAATGGAAAACCACTTGAAGCGGACGCCCAATCGTTGCCAGAAACCAGTAGCTGCTGCCAGTAACTCCTCTTTTGTTGGTCGATGAATATGGGGAAGGTGATCCAGAAGGTGATGCTTTCCTCCAGCGGCAGCAGTCGGTGTATGTTTCAACGAATCTGACGCAGACGCCTTGGAGGCGTCGTCTGTTTTCTGGCCCTCTTGCGCCGGTCGGGCTTCAGTTGTGGGTGTCTTGTCGCTCTTCCATCTATTTTGTGTGGTTCCTACGACCGAACTAGGTCCGGACGCAAATTGTGATTTGAACCCGGAGTGAATAGAGTTACTGCTTGTTGCGCGCAAAGTACGAGGCACGGGCGTCGCAGCGCTTGACCACTGTATTATCGATCTTGTGATGGGAGCATGGCGAGATGCTACCGCGCTATTCCAGATAGCGCGATGCGAGGATGACCAAGGCGATGAAAGCGCCTCGCCCGTATTAAGACCGCAGGAGAGAGGAGTGAAGCCTCGTAAAGCCGGTGGGCTGGTGATGAAGAAAGTGGGAAGCTGCTTGCGGCCTATCGTCGCGACATGGCGGCTCATTGTATTCTCATTGTGGACAGTCAGACGGCAGTGGGGTCCAGGAGATGCGCGTGGCAGACAAGTCGATGTTGTGAATTAAAGGTGTGGTGGCGATGAAGAGGCCGGGTCCTGCAGACAAAGGTTGGATGGATGGTGATGAAGCTCTTTCCAACTTCCTTTGCATCATCGGCTTCTGCTTATTCCCCGGGAACGGCCGCCCAGGGAAATCTTCTGCGAGGGAAAGCGCTTGGACGAAAGATTTTGGAGGGGACTAAACTTAGTCAATATTAATTCTATACCAACCAACTTTTGCGACCGACAACGCATTACCGCCTAAACCAATCTTCGTGCGAGACAAGGAATAGAAAAAGCAAGAAAAAAGAAACCTTACCCACCAAAATGCCTGCACCCACCGCGCTCCAGAGGGCCCCCGACGCCCTCGCCGTCGAAGAGACAATTCACGAACCACAGCAGTCAGCAATCGACCAGGACGTCCTCATTCACACCAGCACCCAGCCCGAACCTTTCCAAGAATCCGCCAACCAAGAGCCTGAGGCCTCAGACAGCATGCAAGTCGACAGCGAGAACCGTCCCGTCTTCGCTCCCGAGGTCGCCTCGCCCACCGCTGCTCGCAAAGAAGAGCGCAAAGTGCGCATCCCACCACACCGCATGACACCTCTCAAGACTGCCTGGCCTAAGATCTACCCGCCTCTCGTCGAGCACCTCGGTCTGCAGCTGCGCATGAACGTGGCCAAGAAGGCCGTCGAGCTGCGCACTTCTTCCCAGACCGTCGACACCGGCGCGCTGCAGAAGGGCACCGACTTCATCACCGCTTTCACACTCGGATTCGACGTCGACGACGCCATCGCGCTCCTCCGTCTCGACGACCTCTACATCGAGACCTTCGAGGTCAAGGACGTCAAGACTCTCAACGGCGAGCACATGAGCAGAGCAGTCGGCCGCATAGCAGGAAAGGACGGCAAGACAAAGTTTGCGATCGAGAACGCCAGCAGGACGAGAATCGTGCTCGCCGACCAGAAGGTGCACATTCTCGGAGGCTTCAAGAACATCCACATCGCTCGTGAGGCCGTCGTGTCTCTCATTCTTGGTAGCCCGCCCAGCAAGGTTTACGGTAACCTTCGCACGGTCGCTGGTAGGATGAAGGAGCGCATGTAGAGGTTTTTTTTGATTCTTTTACGAACAAAGTGGCTATGCTAGCAGGATTTATTGTGGCATGGTGCTGATGCTTATCATGGGAGGAAGGCAAACAACAAAAAAGCAGATGAAGGCATGATCACATTTAGCGAGGCGTTTTGGCGTGGGGACACAAAAGGCGACATATGAGAAAAAGTCAATTAGAACTCGAATCGATGCCTTTCTGAAGGCCGGTGTCTGTCATGAGCAAATGTTTCACATCATGTATGTCGACGATGAGGCGAGCGCTTAGCTACCTGCCATGTAAAATTGCAACGTGGAAATATGTGACGCCGCGATCATGTTGTCGGTTACATGTACTAATTGCCATCTAGACTGCTCTATTCCAAGACTCGCGTAGCTGTGCCTTGCTTTCGCTAAAGGCGGCGTAGTGCAACATTTAGGCTGTTGATCATGATGCAGCAGAGTGGCAATCGATGCGAGGCAACATATAGAGAGTACAATATTACCAGACGAAGGGCGAGAGCACAAGCACAACGACAGACCACACGTACTATTGGAGACCACAATAAATACCACTATCAACCTCGAGAACGTCCACTCACCTAGCCATGTCCTGCACACGCTATACAGTTCCCATCCCCGAATCCGCCACCATCTGCACAGACTGGCCATCACTCTGCACGCAAAAAGGCAAGCACTGGGACGACAAACTCCTGGACGAAAAATATGGCGGCTACGTGGTCGAAGTCGACGGCGCCATCGTGCTAGCTTGCACAGACGACCTTTGCGCCATAGTCGACGAGAAGAGCAAAGGCCTACACGAATTCACTTTCCATGAGCCCGGCAGTGGCGTGGCCATTTCTAACTACAATATCGATTTTCCTGCTTCGGCTAGGATTTGCACTACTTGGCCGAGTCTGGTGGAAGCTGCTGTGCGGAGACCGACCGCTGGAGTTGAGAGGAAGTATGGTGGGTATGTGATTGAGGTGGACGGTGTGGTTGCGATTGCGTGTGGTGAGGGTTTGTGTGCGGATATTGAGTCGCATCATTGGGTTTTGGATGAGCTTCGCGAGGAAGTGGCGGAACGACTTGAGTTGGAGAGTGGGAGGGGTTGAGTTGTTAGGCAAATTGCTGCGTTTCATTGCGAGGCTTTCAGGCTTTCATTCTTCGAAAATCTACGCCTATTGTTTTCGAGTTTTAAACGGTATAGATGCAATGTCGTTCGCGGTGAGCGTAAGTCGAGTTGCGAGTATGGGCTGTAATATTCTCACACAAATCTCGACGGAGACCTCGACCGCTTGATACACGCGGACTGCACCTCTAATCGTATACTCCTTTGCCTCTTTCAGCATCGGACGCTGCGCACATATCAGCAAAAGAAGCACATCAATCATGTTCACGACCTTCCGCACTACCCAAACGGCTACGCACTTCCCAGACGGCTACGCACTACCCGAACGGCTACGCCCACAGGTATCTTGCATGGGTAAGAGCCGCAAACCAAGCACCAGCTCCACTAATCACGTTGATGCATATCGCCCGTATATCGAGAAGCTTTTGACTTCTTGCCCGAGATACATGTAACCAATCTCCTGTGGAGACTGATGCCTCCGATTTCGGAGTGGCCAAGCATTCATGACCCTAACTTACCTGGAGCCTCCTACATTGCCCCAGCCACACTAATGCAGTGTAACCTGACACTGATAAATATGAAGTATGCTTGTTCTCCGGTAACGTGCTGCAAGCATACTGACTCGAGGGACAGATCACACCAAGACTTGGCCATTTGACGCGATATGTTTTGGTGGACCAAGTGCGGAGACGTGCGATAAGTGACGAGCGTACGTCCTCAATGGCTGGCAGGCGAGGATCTTCAGGCACGATGGTTACCATCGGCCGTGAAGGCTAACGGAGCCTACAAAGAGCTGCTGCCTACTTGCATTGATGGTGACCACGACCAACTCAATACGACACAATGAAGTCTAGCATTTGGCATACCTTGCCACAGGCGTTCCTTGCCGCGACTGCTGTTGCAGACAATCGTGAAATTGTTCACTTGAAAGACTATGGAAGTTTCTCCGGTACCTCGATCAATCAGACCTACAGCGGACATGCTCTTCCACACGCCGTCGACGCCTGGCTAGGTATCGACTATGCCACCCAACCAGTGGGAGACCGACGCTTCACCCAGAGTACCCGGCCTGATCCTTTCAATGGCACCAAAGCTGCAACATCTTATGGCAAAGCCTGCATTCAAGAGCTTACATCAGCCCTGCCGCTCGAACTGCAAGACGAGGCTTGTCTCAACTTCAACGTCTACAGGACGCCTGGTGTTCCTTTGGACGAAAAGCTCCCAGTCCTCGTCTGGATTCATGGTGGTTCGTTCTACGCTGGCAGCTACAAGAGTTTCGACGGAGCATCTTTTGCGGCATCATCGCCTGCACCTATTGTTGTGGTGACCTTCCATTACCGCGTCAATTCTTTCGGCTCGCTCCCGTCTCAGCTTCTGCTTGATGCTGGGCTCTCCAACATCAACATCCGAGACCAGCGGCTGTTCCTCGAGTTTGTTCAAGAACACATTGAGTCTTTCGGCGGAGATGCTGAGAATGTCACTATCGGTGGTCGTTCCGCAGGAGGCCACTCCGTGGGCATCCACTACTTCCACAACTATGGAGCTGACGAGAATTCGAAGCCTTTGTTCGCCCGCGCGATCCACCAATCCGGCTCTGTGACTTCTCGCGCCTTCCCGCCATCAGATGTGCCGTTGTACAAGACCCAGTATCAAGAGTACATGGATGCTCTGGGATGTCAGACCAACGCTACTGCTGCCGATACCCTCCACTGTCTTCGCACTGTCGACGCTGACGAGATCCGCAATGTTACGACGTCAATCTTTAGGAAGTACGAATTAGACTGGGCATGGGCATTCCAACCCGTGCAAGGAGGGGAGTTGTTCGAAAAACCGGGCTCGGAGTCTGGTGTCGATGGCACGTTCTTCCACGTCCCAACGATATCCTCCTCGGTAACCGACGAGGCCAGGCTATGGGAGACTGGGGCTTTCGAGACCAACGAGGAGGTCTTAGACTTCTGGCAAAACCTTTCGCCAGCGCTTAATCAGACCGATCTGAAGCTAATCGAAGAGCTCTACCCGGACCCTGCCCAGTACCCAGACTCACCCTACGCCGGATCCCCCAACAGCACGCAATACGCTCGCTTCCAGGCCGCAGTCTCAGACTACGCCTACATCTGCCCCGGTCAGGAAACCGCGTACAGGACATCCTCCGCCGGTGTGCCAACCTGGAAGCTCCACTTCAACACCAACAACAGATTCCCCTCGTGGCAAGGCATCCCCCACACCTCCGACACTGCTTACACCTGGAACGAACCAACAACTCAATTCCCTGCCATTAGCAAGGTCTACCACAGTTACCTGGCTAGTTTTGTTTTGACGGGTGACCCAAACACGTGCCGCAGCGAAGGAAGCCCGGAATGGGGCCAGTACGAGCCGGCGGGCTATGGCGCGGAGACTGAGTCTGGAAAGCAGCTTTTGGTTCAGCCTGGGCCTGGTGGGAATGGTAGTGGAACGACGATTGAGCGTGATGATTTGCGAAGAGAGCAGTGTTTGTTTTGGAGAAATCCTGAACGGGCGCCGAGACTGAACAAGTAAGGTGTAGCCTGAACGATAGCGGGGCGTTGATGGAAAGCGGAGACTACAGTAGTGTGAATATTGATTAAATGATGAATGTAACCAAACATGATATCCACACTTCACTGTCGATTTTCGATGGAGGGAAGCAGTTCATAAAGATGTGTACATTGAGAACATGGAGATATGCGTTCATTATGGCAGGTCTATTTCAGGTAGAAATAGCCTCCTACGATTCTATCAACATATCTACAGCTCCGCGAATATCTTCTGCAACTCCGCCGCACTCTTCTCCTTGATGCCGAGAAGACTGTTGTCATTCTTCTCATCCCACAAATTGCCGTATTCCTTGCTATCAGCGAAAATACTTGTGATGATGAAGCCAAAGAAAGCAGCCCCGATCTGCTCGCCGCCTTGAGCAAGCTGCTTGTGAGAAGTTTCGAGCAGCTCCTTCACCGAAGCATCCTGGCGCTGGATCTTGGCGTCTGGCTTCGCCTTCTGCGCGATCTCGATGGCTTCGTTCTGGGAGAGAGCGGCGCTTTGGACGTAGACGGCACGGTTGTGGGTTTCCTCGGGGTGCTTCAGGGTGCCGACGACGGCTTGAGCGACGTCGCTGAGAAGGGTGAAGCTGTGCTTGTCGTTGCCACCGTCGAAGACACGAGTGGGTTCGCCTTTCAGGTTGACCAGGAGGCCGACTTGGATGCCCCAGTCGAGGAACAGACCGTTGGAAATCAGAGTGTAGCTGATGTCGTTGGACTTCTGCTTTAGGTAGTCTTGAGTGGTCTTCTTGCCCGCGAAGACTGGCAAAGCAGCGGTATTGGCGTTGCCAGCGATGTTGGAACCGAATTCGGAGGGAATGAAGCGCTTGACACCAGCGACGATGGCGGCGTCAATCAGCGCCGGCTGTTGGTCGTGCTTGGGGATGGTGGAGACGAAGGCATCTTGGCCCTTCAGAGCAGAGACGAGCGATTCTTGTGAGCTGTAGTCGACCTTGATGGTCTTCACTGCAGATGGCAGGCTGGATGTGTTGCCGCTTTGTGAGAGAACGGTGACTTCGAAGCCTGCATCGACAAGGCTCTTGACAATGGTTGGGCCCAGGTTGCCAGTGGCTCCGGCAATGGCGATCTTTTGGTAAGACATATTTGTTTATGCGGTGAGGTCGTGAATGTGAGTGTTAGTGAATAGGAGTAGTTGTTTAGAGAGATGGATGATGAGCACGAGATACCCTACAAAGGTCGAGCCCAAGCTATATATACTTGTGCCATTGGATAGCGACATTAGATAGCGTGATAGCTTCGAGCATGGTGTCACTACCTGCTGAGCTAATTGGCTCATAATCACGGAGGCTTTTTACGAATGCATAGGCGGCATCTGTCCGCCATGCTTTCAAATGCATGCTACATCCGCTCGGCAGATACCGGCAGTTATGTTGCGTGATAGAGTGAGAGATGGCGCGGCCAACTTTGCAACGTTCGAGAACTTGTCGCGTTGGGCTGGCTGAGGAATCAATCGCGGAACAAAGCCGCACGAGGCACCTTGATGACTGTACACTTTACAGCGGCGGCCACAGTAATCTGCCCTTTACATCTGAATTGAAGCAACATCAATGATACCGATAATCATGAAGACTGGTTTGAGGAGAACGGCCACTTGCGACAAATCACGTATCTTCACATGGGGACGCTTCTCGGATTTAAAGTTTGGCAGACTATTTGGGCGGTTGCGAGCTTCCTGACTTCTATTTCCACATCTCAACGTCGGCACATCTATCGTATTGTGGCCCTTCTCGTTTGAAACTATCCGCAGTTCAATGCCCAAGGCCTTGCGCTCTCGCGCGATCGACGTCCCGCCAATATCTGGCCGCAGTGTTCTCTCTGATCTTGCGTCCGTACCTTGTCATAACGAAGAGACTTGCGTTCCAGACGAACCCAATACCTGCCAGGATACAGTATACCGTCAAGTAATTGCTAGACTGCAGCCATGGTGTGATACCAAAATTGATCGCGAACGAAAGAGTATTCCTGATCAGCACGCATGTCGTTACAAGTTGGCTTCCGAGTTCGGGATAGCTGGAGATTGCGTATGTGAGGGCGGCCGAGACGCAAATGGTGCCGTTGAGGGCGATAGCAAATTGTGTTATGGCGAGCGCGAACCAGTGGAAATGGTATGTAACGGCACAACCGTACAATGCCATGGCGAAAGGCACCAGGAATATGCTTGCGATGAAGACGTACAAAGTGTGCTCTGGCTCGGAGATACCGTTGTTGCGACGTGCAAGACGAAGAGTCAAGATCTTGCTCACTTTTCCGACGTAGAGACCACTGCGAGACAATCGATGTTAGCACTGATGCGTTGTAGTCTATAGGGACAAGTGGATTCCAGCTTACCCGGTGATCGTGCCGAGAACTCCACCTGCGTACGCAGCAGAGATGGATGAAGTACTGAATCCGTATTCTGTGGTATATATGGTTCCAATTGTAGCATTTTGCACGCCTTGCCAAACGAGATTGTTTGCACCATACATCAATCTGCGACATTGATAAGCGATTACGACGGTGGTAAGGCATTGCTGGCAAAGGACAGGACGCACCCAGCGTACACCACTGGTGGATAAGTGAACCCGACAAAGGGTGCGATCATGATGGGAAGGAGACGATTAGGCCGCTTCTTATCTTTGAACCCAAGCTTGTCCCAGTATGTCTTTCGCTGCCAGATGACTTCGCCGACCTCATGGTTTTCTGAATCGCGTGGCTTGATTTCGTCTGATGTTGTCTTCTCGTTAGAAGCCATATCGATATTCGATTTTGGTGCATGGTAGACATCATGTCCGGTCGTAGAATTGTTGCTGACATGCTTCCGATC
>Ga0265797_10005679_pt1 | contig 18063 bp, 10 predicted proteins | sample P2T30metagenome_FD_192433 | JGI IMG/M metagenome (GOLD analysis project Ga0265797, IMG submission 192433) | Plant litter microbial communities from East Loma Ridge, Irvine, California - P2 T30 | ecosystem: Environmental > Terrestrial > Plant litter > Unclassified | place: USA: California... | reverse complement strand
AAGCGCCTTGCAGAGGCGCAGCGTCTTGCAAAGGAAAAGCGCCTTGCAGAAGCGGAGCGTCTTGCAAAGGAGAAGCGTCTTGCAGAGGAAGAACGCATTGCCGAAGAGGAGAGACTGGCTGAAGAAGAGCGTATTGCGGAGGATGAACTTCTTGCAGAGGAAGAGCGTCTTGCCGAAGAAGAACGTCTCGAAGACGAGCGTCTCGCCGAAGAAGAACGCCTTGAGCTCGCCGCAGAGGCTGATCTCCAAGCCGAGCAGGGAGAATCACAGGAATACGAATCATCGCCCACACGGACGGAGAACGAGCGAAGCTCTCGTCCATCGTCTCGTCCATCGTCTCGCCGATCGCAACAAGCCACTGAACAGTTCAGCGTTCTCGAAGACGAGGTTTCCTCGCCAGCCGTAACCGTCAACTCCAGCGTAAAGGGCAGAGCCCTACCCGACGCAACCCCAAGCCCTGCGGCAAGTGACAAGGAAAACATGCCTTCCTCAGTCATGATCCCCGACACTGCCACCAAGAAGAACTCCCAACCCATCCTCTCGCCCACCAAACTCAACCGCGTCGCACTCGCTCCAGCAACGCCCAACGCCTACCGCTCTCCTAACAAGTCCCTCTCTCCCTCCAAGCAGAAAGCTCTCATGACTTCTTCAATCCCATGGGAAGCCGTTGACTTGGACGCCATGCTACTCGCATCTCCGCAAGCCACTCCGGGATCTCTTGCCATGCAACTGGCGCGCGCGGCCGGTGGTTTGAGCGACGAAGAGAGGAACATGAGTGTTGAGGAGTGGGTGAGGTGGCGAGCTGATCGCGAGGCTGAGGAGCTTAGGCGGAAGTGTGAGGGTCTGGTGCTTGGGTTCGAGAGGCAGGGTAATAGGGGTCTGGAGTGCTTGAGAGGGCTCAACACGAGCGGTTGAGGTATGGCTTTTTTTTCGCTCTGAGATGTGATATGACTTTCGTAATTGTTCGGGTTGGTCTGGTGTTATGGATGATGAAGGCGTTGGATAAGGCTTCCAGAATATGGGAATGGAAATGGTTTCTTGCAGCCTCGATGATCACATCTACTTGAACACAAAGCCACTGGCGCATTGTACCTCACCGACTACGTGTATCCAGTCTTACCACTGTGTGCTGTGTTAGGAATAAATCGACTCAGGTTGTAACACCATTGCGTCCCACTATGTCATTACTACTGAGGCAGTCCTTTGGCACCGAAACACTCCTGGACTCTTTTCACTCTCATCGATCGGCGGTAAGATCTTGCTACTCTTGTTTGACGACAACAGGAAGCCCATTCCAAGAGACTGTGCACGACGTACGCCAACACCACCACCAGCCAAGCTTCAACAAGAAGTAATTCGCCATCGGTCCACATCTGTCGCTTGAAGTACTTTCGCTGTTCGACCAGTTCTACCAATTCCGTCAGTTGAGGTTGTACTTGTCTTGAGTATGTGCAGATGCAGTCATTCAGTGTGTAGCCACTGCAACACTCCCTTCCAAGAAACTCGGCAAAGATCTGCGCAGAGATTTCGTAATCCGATACGGCCTTGCAGAAGAAAGGGTCAGCGCCATGCTGAAGCATGAGTTTTGCTATCTCTAATTTGTCGAGGAAAGACTTCTTCGGCCAGTTGACTGCATTTGGCGGACCGACTCGAAGCAGAGGGAAGTCATCGTCAAATCCGGAACAGAGTCTTTCCAACACTATAATCCAGGGAGTAAGATCATGGCAGCATTCATTTGGGTCGGCGCCTGCCGCGAGCAGCAACCTGACAGGGCTTGGATGGCATTTCCCCTTGTCGTTGCTGGGTCTAACGGGAATACTACTTGTCATGTTGAGCCTTTGTTTCACCCAATACTCAAACTTATTGCTAGTCCAGAGAGGGTAGAATAGAAGTGGAGTGCCGGTCTTGACTGGGATGCCGCGACGGGTGTCTAGTTCATATCTCAGATAGCATGTGAACCCAAAGCTGATGGTCAATGACAGCATGTCCGAGCTGTGACAGGAACTCCAAGGATCACCCTGTGGCCGTGAAAGGGGGAGCTTCGTGTGATTCGTGCGAAACAAGTCATCGTGATATTCGGAATACTCATGTAGAGCATCCCATTGTGGCTCCAACAGCTTTGCCGATAGCGGGCTCGATGCCAATTCTTGGTCTTGGAGTTTGTCGAAAATGGAAACCAATTTCGTCTGTGAGCAACCTGTCGAGATCTCCGTCCTCTCGATATTGTGGACGATCTCCATCAGATGATCTTTGATGTAATCTTCTCTAGAGAAGAAAGGTCCGCTCCGTATGTCGTACACGAAATTCGCCATTTGTCCGACGGCAAGCGCTTTGTCCGCCTGGAAATCGTCACCCGCCTGCTCCAGCAGAAGGGCCTGTGTCTCGTGGTCATCAAGGAGTTCATACAAAGACGAATGCGACAAGAGCAACGGTCTCGGTAGAGGCTTCGTAGACGATATCATCGTCGCTATGGTCCTCGAGTTGTTTTGGCGGCCATCAACGTAGAGTCCACAGGAGAGGCTTGGTAGACAATTTTGTAGATCCGACACATGCGTGCGGATCTCGCAAACGACAAGCAGCGGACGATAATCGTGAGATTTATCGACCTGTGGGCTGATTGCTTGAGGGATCGTACCGATTCCTCGAAGTGAGCCGAAAGAGTGATTCCGACATTGACTGTCCGTCAACAAGCTCCTAGCCACCTGTTTTCGATGCGAGGGATGAACTTTCTCCGTCAACACCTGTTTGAAAAGAACCTTCAATCGAGGATCCAACTGCTTGAGCCTAGATCTCAGTTTCGGGAGAGTCTCGCGGTACGCAATGCCGTTCAGAATGCTTGCTACAGCGATTGTAACCCAAAGAAACACACCTTCGGCCTTGAGAATCACTTCATCGCAAAGTGAATTTAGGTCATCAGTCTCGGTTGATGTAAGAACTTGGGGAAGTGCTCTCCGTCTGATCTCAGCATCAACATAGGCAGCAATGTCGCTTCTTGTGAAGTTGTGTAATTCCATTGTCAGACAGTGCGCGAACTTCAGCCTGAAGATGGGCTCTGGGCGGCTGGAAACCACAAGCTTGACTGCTGACAGCTTTGCAAGTCCGAGGATATCTTCTGCAAGCTCACCCCTGAGCCCGTTGTCGGTCTCGTGATATTCGTCGAGACCATCGATGAAAAAGCAGTACTTGTATGACAATTCGGACTTCGTGACAAAACGCTTTAAAGCTTCTCGTAGGACTGCGGAAGTCGGCTCGCAGTGGGATTCAGAGACTTGCCAGTCTGGAAAAACGACGCGGAACATGGCCCTATCGTGTCGGAGCAGGGTAGCGAGTATGGTTCTGTATAGTCCTTGCAGGGAGTTTTGCAGCTCCGATGTACCTGTTCTGGAAAAGTAGTACGACGGCTGATGCAAAGTCTTCCCGTTCACCCACTCAAGCAGGTACTCTCTTGTCAAATTATGGCCTGTCACGTACTTCATCAAAGTGGATTTGCCACAGCCCATCTTCCCTTGGATCCAGTAGATTCCGGTTCCGCTCCGAAGCCATTCGACAAACTTCTGGCCGAACTCCCCACGGTGCTCTATTGACTGAGATGGCGACAAATCAAAGTTCGCCATTGAAGAAGTCTGTGATGAACCAGAATCTTCCGGCGGCGACACTTGCGATAAATCAAGATCCTCCATTGACGGAGTTGGCGAGAAATCGGGATCCGACATCGAGGAATTTGACGAGGAAGCAAGATCCTCTCTCAACTGGTGTGGCGAGATAATCCACCGAAAGGTGTCCCGGTGCGCTTCCGAAATTTCGGCTCTCCGATCATTGATTGATGGGAAACGAAGCCACTTTTGAAGCGCTTCGTACACGTAGTCTTCGTTCAGTTCCTTGGGCGTACACACGCCTAATTGTAAACGATTAGCCAAAGTGAAGGTAAGTACATAACAAACGGACGACGGTACATCACGGAGTCAGGAAACGCTCAAGGTACCTTGGATTCGAACATTATATTGTAAACTGGATTCAAGAAGGAAACGTGATCGTAATCAAGAAAATCCACAATGAAAAAGACCTTTGCAACAATCTCGACATTCCGCTGCCCAGTCACCGCTCTCACTTACCATCGAAGTAGTAAGTTCCATTGGAACCATTGAACTGCTTTCCGGAACCAATCAAGTTGTTGACCTGACCGTTGTTGTGTGCAATGTTCGTTCCTGACCCATTGTTCTGGGTAATCCCGGATATCGGGAAGAGTTCATCGACAGTCCTCTTGATGTCGTCCAGCGTTTCGGCGTTCGTGATGATCTGGCGATGTTTCAGGATCTCTAGATATCCGTGAATATCCTTCAGCAGTTCCTCGGCAGTCTTGCTTTTGTTGCTGATCATACTACTCATGCTTTTGAAGACTCGGGCCGTTGTGCCTGCGTCGGCCTTTGGGTATACGCTGTCGAGGAGACCATGCAAGTCTTCGCACGCATCACGGCAGTCCTGTATCGCTTTCATCACGTCCCTCCATGTCTGTCCCGTGGGCTGAGCTTTGTCGATTTGGGATTGAGCTCCTTGAAGAAGTTCCGACAAAGCGGGAAGCTTGTCAGAGACCTTTCTGAGCTTCTCTGGGATGCCGGATCTGTCGCTGACCGCTTTGTAAATCTGAATCGACGTGTCGATGGCAGTAATTGCGAAGCCGATAAGGCCAATCACCTCGGCGCCTGACATGTTTCCGTACTTCTCGTTGATTGTCTGCGGATGGGGTTCGGCTGGGCGATCTTTCAAAGTCTTGTCGCTCAAGTTCACTGATGGATGTTGGAATAGCGTGGAAACAGTAGTGTTGGACGAAATGCTGTCTTGACACTTCTATAGGATGAGGCAAGGGGTACATGTAGCCCGTTGACTTGACATGGCCTGACATGTCAGCTGTGGCGCCTGCAGAGACAAGGCTGAGCAGCTGCTCAGCCTTGCGATGGTATGATGCTGAGCTACGATGTGGCACGTAGACCGACTCGCTTGATACAAAATTGGAGTTGACAGGTGGCCCATCGGGTAGTAGTGACTCTGCCGTGGCATCTCTACCGCACGTAAGTATACGAAATTCGTAGGAGACAGAAGACCGGGGAATGGCAATGGAGAGTAGTTCCTCCAGTTGTAATCATGGCGATCCGCAAGAAGACAGCTTTTGGCCAGTGTGCGTATTTCGATACGTCTCGGTGGTTGGTGGGAAAGGTCGAGAACTGCGAAGGTATTCGTGAGAAGTGATGCAGAGGACTTCGTATCTTTGCGCACACTCGTGAGTACGATGTGCGTACTTTGTAGTATGGTGCAGCAAACTCATCCCGCTCTAAATTGTCCGTCAAATCAACTTTCAGCTGTCGTTCGACTCTTCTTTCATCGCGTGTTGAGTCCTTGATGGGTGTAGATAGATTGGTTCTTCTTCGCTAGCCGGAGCATACATGTAAGAATGCTGCAGTGTTCGAACACCAGAAGATCCGCTACCGCTACTTCCATGACAATCGTGATGAGTGCCAGACAGCTCGACGTAACCTTCCAATATCAGGAAGAAAGTCATACCGGTGTTCCACGCACAAAACAACCGAAGAAATATCGGGAAAATACACCAAGTCAAGTCCTCTTCGGCCTTCGGCGCCGAACTCCTCGTCTCCTCTTCGACAATCACTTACTCGCGAGTTGCCAACCCCGCCTCCTCTAGGAAAATGCGGCTCCACCCCGACCTGGGGCCCCACAGGACGCCTTGCCGACTTGCCAATGCATGCTTAGAGTGCTTGTTGGGACTAATCACCGCCCTCGTACGATATGCCGTCAAAGCAAAAGAGGCCAACGGCCATGGCGATCCCCACGTTGCCTTTCGGATCTTTGCCGGTGTTTCTTCCGACCGCAAGTCTTATCATCTCTTATTTCCTCTGTCTTTACCCATCTTTTTGCGTTTCTGTGTCTTGCTATTGCTTTTTACCCACAGTTCAGACCGCGATCACTCAACAAAACGAACGAGTGCTGAGGCGAAATGCCACACTATGAGGCAACCTCAGCTGGAGTCGCCGAAGCAGGCGAGAAGGCGATAACGTCCGGTACTCGCGAAGAAATCGAGTCCAACGAGGAGAAAGCCACTTCGGCGCATATATCAAACGGACCATCATACACCGGCCAGGGCTCCGAGGAAGAGAGAGCACTCATCTTCAAGCAAGACCTGCGAATCATCCCGCTATGCTCCTTCAGTTAGTTTGACCTGGTCCCTCGATACCCAATCGAAGTCTGGCTGACTCTGCCTTCATTCTACTTGCTATGTTATCTCGACCGCAGTAATATCGGGAACGCGAAGGTATGCTGTCTCTCCCACTCTCAGCGATGGTCCAAAACCCTCAATCTAACGCTTGCCCCAGGTTTTGAATCAGGAAGAAGGGAATGATCTCCTAACCGAGACGAAAATGACAAATTTCCAATTCACCATCGCCCTGATGGTGTTCCTGATCGCATACGCCCTCTTCGAAGTCCCGAGCAATTACATGCTCAAACGGCTTAAACCTAGCAATTGGATCGCGTTCCTCATGCTTTCATGGGGAGCCATCACTATGGGGTTGGGAGGCGTACAGAACTTCGGTGCTGTTACGGCTGTGAGATTTTTGCTGGGAGTTTTCGAGGCGGGATTGTTTCCGGGGTTGGTTTGTGAGTTTCCGAGTAGACGGAGATAGTCGGTTGGCCGATGATAGAAGCTGACAAGACTCAGATTACTTGACGTTCTGGTATCGTTCTGAGGAGCGAAGTATTCGGGTGGCGTTGGTTTTGGCCTCAGCAACTCTCGCGGGCGCTTTCGGCGGTAAGAAGCATTTTCCCAGACCCTATAGTACCAGGACTGACCCTTTCAAGGCGCGATCGCTTACGGCGTCGGCCACATGAACGGCACCTCCGGCCTCAGCGCCTGGCGCTGGCTCTTCATACTTGAAGGCCTGCCCTCCCTCCTCTCCGCAATAGCAGTCTTCTTCCTGCTGCCCGACTACCCCGAAACCACCTCCTGGCTCACCGAGCAGGACAAGAGACTCGCAGCTGACCGTCTACGCCTCGAAGGCTCGCAAGGCCAGAGCGCGCACATGACGTGGGCAGATGCCAAAGCGACTCTTCTCGACTTGAGACTGTACGCTCATTATTTTGTAAGTCGTCATCCAGCCAGCCAGCCAGCCAGCCAACCCTACTACCCCAAAACCCAACACGAACACGGTGTTCTGACTCGCGCCAACAAAAAACAGATCTACTTCGGCATCTCAACCCCCTTCTCCTCCCTCTCCCTCTTCACCCCCACCATAACCGCCGGCCTAGGCTACTCCGGCCTGCGCGCCCAACTAATGACCGTACCCCCCTACGCCGTCTCCTACGTCGTAACAATCCTCGTCTCCTGGAGCGCAGACCACTTCAACGCCCGCGCCCTACACAGCAGCTTCTTCGCCACCCTAGGCGCAGCCGGCTTCCTGGCCTCAGCCCTGCTCCCGCCAACAGCCTACCACGCGCGCTACGGCTGCCTGATCCTAGCGGCCAGCGGGTCTTTCAGCTGTATTCCGCCGCTGCTGGGCTGGCTGAGCAGTAATTTGTTCTCGACTGGGGCGGTGGGGTTGGCGATTGCGTTGAACATTTCGTTCGGGGCGCCGGGCCAGATTGTCGGGGTTTGGATTTACAAGGCCGGGGAGAAGGCGGAGGGGTATCCGACGGGGCATTGGGTGAATTGCGGGCTGTTGTTTGGCGTTGCGGCGGGGTGTTTGGGGTTGTTGGCGTATTATCGCGTGTTGAATGGGAGGGTCATGAGGGCTGGGGAGGGGAGGAGTTATAAATATTGAATTTTGGAGGCGTTATTACTTGTTCGATTTCTGGCCTGGTCTGATGAGAAGGGTTGGGTTGGTTGGCTAGGTGTGGAGCAAGGTCTTGTGGGCTCGTCATGGCATACACTCTGCCTGCCTGCAACTGATGTTTTCTCGGAGTAATCCTTGGAAATTCCCAATCGGTCTTGATACCTCGCTCAAAAATGCTCTGTATAGGTCGAGACAATGCCACAGAGTCAGCGATGCACAACAGCAGAAGGAAAAAGTCGAAGAAAACCCAGCCCAATCCAAGAATACAGAGTCTTGCTCTCTTTCCTCTCTTTCCTCTCTTTCTTCATCGACCTTTCTCTACTAGGCAATGCCAGTCGATATCCTCCTCAATCTTTCAGCAGCACATGCAGCCAGCACACGATGCCCTGAATAATCATTAATGTCGTCAATATAATCCACGAAACCGGAACGGCATGCGTGCGATTACAGCCCCGAACTGAATTTCCCCAATCATCTGAATAGTGTTCTTCTCTCCGCATCGCCATTACTCCGATCGCTTGATGACGAAAACGGCAACCTCGACGCCACGTTTGGGCTCGGTGCCGACATCGTACGGCCTGTTCTCAACGTCCTTGAGAAGCTTCTGCCAAAGTTCGGTTGCAGAGGGCGGGCGGTCGACGTAGCGATTACTACTCTTCGTCTGTGCCTCCTGCGCATTGCGCACCACCACCTCCGCGACGCGAGTCTTTTCCTGCTTTGTCCACCAGTCTTTCGCCCAAGCTTGCCGAGATAGAGGAACTTCTTTGGTGGAGGAGTGCACGACGCTGAAATTCGCGCGGTGGCCGTGGAATCGGGACATGGTCGCACTGCGCTGCGTCAAGTGTGCGCAGAGGGCGATCGTCTTGCGCTCAAGCTCGGCGTGGTCCGGGAGGAGATTGACCGCGGGCATAGAGCCCAGTGATTGGCAAAGTTCCGATGAGAGGCCGTTTGCAGTAACTGTGGAGCGGAGAACCGGGTCCAGAATGGGGGAGAGGTATTCCTGCATGAAAGTCTGGGCACCGACTCGTGTAGGGTAGATGAAGACAAGGCTGCCGTTTTGTGGAGACAATTCTATAAGTCGGTCGATGAGGATCGAGGGTCCATCGACGCTGAACATGCCCTTGAACTCGCGTGGACTGGATGGAGGAATGTAGCGCTCAACGATGGAGACATCGATCGAATTTGGTGGGACCACAGGTCTTGGTGAACGAGGTAATGATGACAAGTCTTGTTGATAGTCTGTGATCGGAACTGCGCTTCCAAAGATCTTCTGTGTAAAATAGTCGTCTCCTCCGATTGGCGGACCAGGGGTATTCGGAGGTGATGTAGGAAGTTCCTCCAGGTTAAAACGACCGGGTATGGCGTGGAACAAGTTTATCCACATGGTCGGACTTGTGGGTGTAGAATCGTGGATGGCTTCGATGATGCTGGTGTATGCGTGGCCTGTATGTGACGGGCTGGGAAGTGCGTGTGATAGGACCTTCAATAACGGGTTCGGTATTGGTGATGTTCTGAGATTTAAGACTGCACGGGTGTTAGTCGATTGTTGACATTTCTGCTTTCTGCATGATACTCACGTAAAGCTTGCACAGCGCCCTCAAGCCAAGCGCGCTCCCCTGTGGTCGCAGGTCCACTGATGGTTATGTTTTGCATTGCATCACTGGCGGCACTGATCGACTGGTTGCTGGGCTCATCATGGCTTGAAGGCGTAGCAGATTGAGATTCCATGTTTGGCGAGTCCATTACTGCCGTCATGATGGAGGGTCGCCAACTAGGATCGCCCGTCTCGGCAGGCGGAGTGAGAGTCGCCACATACTGATGCACCGGGTTTTGTTGGGGTTGTAGACAAGCCTTTGGTGACTGTGTGCGATCGAGTCCTGGCGCGTCACCGATGTCTGGCGTAGGGAACGGAGGCATTTCCACGCGGCCTGGGTGAGAATGTGATCGTGAGCCGAGACTAAGGGCGCGATCGCGAGCTGCACCTGCTATTGCGGCATCAGCAACTGGTGGAAAGTAATCGGGACGGGGTGATGCGATGCCCATGGCCTCGAAAGACGGCAGACGCAATCCCGGCCCAGCCTTTGCCACCGAACGTTGAGGATGTTGTTGATCTGGAATGGGCTGTAGAGCGCCGCCGACAATGACATTCATGTCGTTGTTGAAGCCCATTTCGGCGGCGATGTCGGGCTGGTCTGCTGGAGGGGTCATGGCGGGAGGCTGTCGGGTAGGGCCAGGCTCGGAGGGCAGGATGTTAGAGGCTCCCGGGGCGGCGGAGTATAATGGCGAGCATGGGGTGGCCAGAGTCTTTTGCAGGGTGGGAGAGTGTAGGTAAGAATTTGTGCTGAGGGCGGGCGAGGTCAAAGGTGTCCTGCGGGCGTCGACAAGCAAACAATGGTCAGGAAGGAGAGCATTGTGGCCAGGTCTCGTCGACGACGCCTGCCAGGCGGGCGTCATGTAAGGGAGGAAGGAGCAGATTGTTTGGGCGGAGCTGTTGGCGGTAGTCGCGGCTGTTTGTTTGGCAGACAAGAATAGCAGCGCAGGATTTTGGTGGATTTGCAGTAGCCGTGGCAGTAGTAGCAATACTAAATTACTGGTGGCAGCAGTAGCAGCAGCAGATTCAACGACAACACCAGCTAGGTTAAGCAAGCAAGCAAGCAAGCAAACAATGGGCGGACAAGCGGCTATGTGCAGAGACAGGCTCAAGGCTTGGGTCGTGGCGGGTGGAGGCGCGCGGTGGAGTCTCGACAAAGTCAAAAGGATGGACAGCGGAGAACAAGGATTGAGTGGGGCGAGCGAGCGGCGGGTAGCGCGATATTGATATTGGGTGTAGATGTCGATGGTGATGCTGCTGTCGATGTTGATGTCGGTGTGTTGGGGTGATGACAGCAGATGGTGTTGTTGTTGAATGGCGGCGATTGTTTTGGTGATGTTTGGCGGAGGGATAGCGATAGCGATAGTCCAGGCGGCAGAATTACGAGTATTACGGAGAGTGAGAGAGTGAGTGATTGTTGTCACGAGACGACAACAGCAGCAGCACCCAGTCGTGGGACAGAAGCACGCGTAGGAGGAGGAGGGGGAGAGAGGTGGGGAGGGTATAGATAGGAAGAGAGGTGGGGAGGGTATAGAGAGGAAGAGAGTGAGAGAGTGAGAGAGACAAGACGCTGACTCGGTGGGTGAGTGAATTGAAGTGAGGAGTTCTCTCTCTCTCTCTCTCTCCAGTCCCTCAGAGAAGAAGCGACCATGGAATTCCACGTTCTAGGCCCAGACTGCTGCGGCCGGCAACCCTCTTTTTCTGTACTCCAGTAGCTCGTCACAGTACCACTGCTGTACCTGTCCAAGCCCGCCAGCAAGCAAGCAACCATGCATGCATGCATTTTACACGAGCCAACGACAACAATGATACCAGCCCGTACATCTACCTTTCCTCCATCTCGTGAACCTTCAGTGCCTTCCTCCATGCCGCACACGGGCTAGCCGTGGGACGAAAAGAGCGGAATACCACCCGCGTCTCGTACTCGGTCTTTTCCCTCTCATATCAGGCAGGACTGGACCAATCTGTTACAAAGGGACCAAGGGACCCCTCTATCTCTGACCACCCCCCCAAGGGCTACAACAGCAATCACCAACGCACACGTCTGATCTCGGCAGCACCGCACGGAACATACTTTTGTGTACTTTGCCAGCGAAAGGCCAGCAAAGCTCGCATGATGGTGATGATGATTGAACAAGACCTCTTCCCAGACCATGCCTCTTCCGCTCTCACGTGCATATCCTTGACAGGCGCGCCGTGCTGCGGTGGCTTGTCGTCGTCGGGCAAGGACAGCGCAAAAAAGTGGCGCGTGCGAGCGTGCGGCTGGCGTCTTGCATACATTCTGCATGTCTGGACTATCATTGTGATTATGTATCCTGTGGAGGCTTGTCTGGTCCATCCAAGGGTCCACGCACTCGCGCCTCGCGGCATGTGACAACTGTCATGTCTGCCGTGTTTCAGGCATGCATGTTCACATATTTATTTATATGGAATTCTTCCACAATCCGATCGTATCTGGGCTGGATGTGTAGTGAGATAAGCCGGTCACTACTTACTCGCCATGGTACAGTATAGCTGGTGACATGTTGTCCGCAGACAGGCGCTTTTCTCCTGCGACATTCGTTGCGTCGGCGCAAATCGAAGCACCGAAATCGTACTACTTTGGGATGCCGAGTCGGTGAAATCTTGAACCCACCTCTGAGAGTGATACGATCATTAATTTGTATCTCACTCCGGCATACCTTACTTACCGGAATTGAGTTTTGTGTGCTACCTGTGAGCCTGGCAAGTTTCTGGACTGACATTTCGTAATTTGGATACTGCTAAACATTACACTGACCTAACGTAGCAGACTGAACTTCAGGATCATGAGCTTTGTTCAAGCCGCCTTCCTCTCGACATGGATGCAATCCGCGATGCTTGCACGCAGTCTCCTCCAAATCTTCTCACACCGGCTGTCCATATCACTATCTAGTATTCTTCTTCACCACCACCCCGGCAATCAGCGTCTGTCGCACCAGCTTCCATGGCGCCAGCTTCTTGTTCTTCTTCTTCATGACTCGTAATGCATGAAGTCGTGTAACCTGCTTATCGACATTGACACTGTGCCACTTCACCCCAGTCCGCCACCTGCACATCGAGGCGGCCTGTGACACAGCCATGGGCCGATCTCTTTCATCCTGCCCGGCTGACTGGTCGACTCGCCGTGTGGACGCGTGATGTCCTCAGACGATCAGCGCGGCTCGTTTCGGTCGCACACGGAGCGAGACATAATCCATCCAGCATGCCATATCTCGCGGCCAGCGGAAACCCGTTCAGAGTCCCCCCCAACGTCGACCGCGCATTTATTCTCTTCCTTTCTTTTCTGTCAGCGGAACCGCAGATCCTTTCAAGTCGGACTCCACATCTTCTTCTCAAACCCGTCGCCCAACGGCGAATCAAACCCGCCGTACACAGGCGAGTACTCATCGGTAGTAACAATCGACGAATTCCTCATGTGCCAGCTCGAGACAGCCGCAGACTGCGAGATCTCCTCCTCGGCCGTGACGAGGTCCAGCGGGTGGTTCTGCTGCGTAGACGACGACGAAGACAGCGAAGGCGCGTGCTTGCCCCTCCCTCCACTCTTGTCCTTGTACGAAGCCCAGAAGCGGCTCGTCGGTCTGCGCTCGACGAAAGCGCCGCTGGATTGCTGCTGCTGTGACTGCTGCGACTGTTCCTCGGCGATGGGGTCTTCGTGCGGCGAAAGGGATGTGCGACCGGCTGTTTGGGGAGGATGCGAGTATGTCGCGCGCTTGCTGGACCATTTCTGCGGGACGGCGCTGGTGCTTTTGACGCGGGATAGGAAGCCCGACTTCCTGGTCTGGCCGGTGATATCCAAGGGTTGCTCCGAGAAAGCGCGCTGGCGCGATCGAGGCGTCAAGATAGGCTTGCTCTGCTGGCGGGTGAGTTGGTTGTCGAGGACGTCGGGGAAGCCGCTGATAGGGAAGCCTTCGGGCTCGAGTTTGTCGGTCGGGCTGAGGAAGAGGTTGAGGGTTGTTTCTTTCGATTCGTCTTGGAGCGGAATTGAGACGGCGGGTAAGGCGAAGATCCCCCTTTCGATCATCACGCGGACGATTTCTTTCGTGAATCTGATGGTCTTCGAGCGGTATTTGCTGGAAGCGTCGGGTTTGATCAGGATGTAGGGCTCAAAGTCTGCGGAGGTGCAGTCTTTGAGGATGCGGCCGAGAGCGCGCAGTTGGGTGCTGCCGTACTTGAAGCGGCAGGCGAGAGTGCCGGAGAGGATGCGTTCGCCTAACTCGTCTGTTACTGTGGAGCGAGAGTCCAGGTAGAACGAAGACGCCACCAGCCTGTGCGCGATGTTACGCAAGGCCGTAGCCTTTCTCTTTTCCTGTAGTCCTTTCCGGACGACATCCTGGAGCGACTCAATCTCCTGCTTGCTGTCGGGTGCCGGAAGCGTTGTTCCCAGGTCTGGGTTCAAGCGGACGAAATTTCTTGCTTTTGACCCGGACTCGTCGCAAGTAGCATTCGTTTTGAACTCGTTCCAGGATTTCTCGGCGTCTACGAGTTCCTCGCTTCGCCGCCCAGACCATTGTCTGGAATTGCGTGGACGTACCGGTTTGGAGGGCGATGTGGAAGCTTTGAACTTTTCGTCAATGCTACTCGACTGCTTCGAGTGGCTTTGCATGGATTCAAGACTGTTTTGCCCGGTGCCAAGTGAAAGGAAAAGGTCGGGGTTGTTGAGTTCCGGCCATAGGAGACGTCTCTCTTTGTCGGCGATGGCAGCTGGGTTGCCACACTTGAGCCCGCCGTCGAGATATGTTTGCGCATCGTGTTCGAAGGGAGGGAAGTATGCCGGATCCGCGATCGCTGCCGCGACAGATTGCCAGACTCTCAGGTTTGGGTCCTGACCTTGCGGGAGGTCCAGAGTTTCTGGTCGCGGGTAGTTGGCCAGCAGGAAAGGTTCTTGGTCGGGCGCATTTGTTGATGTAACCGCAACGCGGCAGCCTTGTGTGAAGTAAGTCTGCGATTCGAGCAGGCTGTTGTTCTCGCCGAAAGTCGTCTGAAGCACGCTGTATAGCGATTTGGACCTGTATCGTCTGCCACTGCTGCCTAAAGCCGCACTGATGGACCTGACAAGCGGTGCTGCAGCCTTCTTGGGTCTGAATGCGCGGTCACATACGGTCTTGAATTGATCGCTGCATGAGCTGACGGTTTGGCCACGCATTGACAGCGTCATTGCGATCAATCCGCCAGTTCCAGTTCCGACAATGAGGTCGAAGAAGGCCGAGGCTGGAATGTGGTCGCCGAGAGCATGCTCTATACCACGGAGGAGTTCTAGCTGTACGATGCCTCGAACACCGCCACCGTCGAGACTGAGTATACGCGGACATGCGCCCACTGGTAGAGGTGGGAATTTGACTTCTGGTTTCCTCGCGATCTTGCGTGGAGAGAGCGCGCTGCTACTGCGCCGAGTGTTAGTAAACGCGCATCACGGTAGGGCGTGCATTTCAACTTGACTTGCCTGACTTTGGAGTCGACGCGGACGTGTTTGCTCGCGAGATCGTCTGCGGCCCCGTACTGTTTCCTCATGTACTCGCTGTCCAGGTCCCGAGTCTCGACCTTGGAGCCCTTTGCGAAATCATAAGTAGTCGCCATGATGTATGGCATCGACCAGGTTGGTCTTCCGAGTCAAAGTTCCGAGTCCGTGTTCCGACGAGAGAAAGAAAGGCGATTGTAGATGCCTAGCTGCAGCGGCAGTCTACCTGCAAAGGGCAAGGGATCAAGGTATAGTATTAGATGGGAATAAGGCTTGACTCTCCTTAACGGAAGAAAATGAGACAGTCAACGTCACCGAGGTGCAGCATCGCCATGCCGCACGGGATTAAGAGATTGTCTTACAGATTGTCGCAAAGGAGAAAAAGACTGGGCGGTCGAGTGTGATGGACGGAGAAAGACATGCCATGCGTTCTGCAGACCGTGCCGCGCAGCAGCAGATCACAGACGAATGCAAAAAGGCTTGGGCCTTGGGAAGCCTCTCGCACATCGGGGTAAGATGACTGTGGGTGACCAGCATCTGGAACGCCTAAAGGATCGAATAACATTGCTTCTGCGGGCTGGCGGGCCATTCGTCCAGCGACGAATATGGCAAAACCCGGCGGGCTGAGCAAGCCTTCGCCGCAGAACCCTGTCCTTAGTCGTCTCGGCGGCTGGAAGGAACCTCCAAAGCGAGATTCACAGACACCACGTGATGGGCCAAGATTCTAGATCGCGCTGGTGTGAGGTGTTCCAAGTCAGGAGAGCGGTACTGCAATCCCATTTCACATCCCTATTAATACATATCATCCGTTCTGTCCCCCCAACCAACGGGCAAAGGTTGGGCGACTCTTCTTTCTCGACTGTTTTCTGTTATGATTTTTTGATTATAAGTTTGATTATGTGGAGGCACTTTATTCGGTGGGCTTAGAACCGAGATTCGCATTATGGGGTCACCCATGCTAGTGCCTGTGTTTTGCGGAGCAGCAGAAAGGACCCTGTCGTGTTGGAAGTGTTGTTGACTTCAAGTTTGTTGTGGACTCGACAGCACAATGGCGAGAACAACAAGTCAAATCGTTTTACTCATCCGAGACCTCTTGTTCCTGTGCAACACCTCCTGTCTTACCTGCACCTGAGACTTCTCTCGCCCGACGTTTCTTGAGGTCTTGCCCGCTTGCACGACTTCTCGACTCATGCACTCCGAGACAACAAAAGAACAAAGGACCGGGGCGATCAAACTCGGCGATCGAAAAATAGGCACGCGCGATGCTCAAACTCCAACTGTGAGAGGCGCTAAGGATCAACATGCGACGCGGAGTCGAACGGCACTAGCGACTGGTGACAGCCGTTTCAGCCATACGTCGGGAAAGAGCGAGACACACGTGATGTTATTGCACGGGCATGTACTTCTGACGAACAGTGCTCGTCACGTCCCATCGACCTGTCTACACTACAAGTCTGTTGCCCAACAACCGCTTCTCCAACAGTCTGTCTTCCTAGACAGGCCGGTCTGGACTGCAATGTTGTTCCATATGCTGTATACATGGCGATTGACAGCGGACGAATTAACATGTACCTTCACAGGGGCAGCGGTCAGCAGCACGACAGTTTGGCTACTTTTGTACGTGAGCATGTATTAAACTTCAACTACGGGCTCCTGCGTTGAGGTAACGTATATGCATTTACTTATGGAAGACCATGAGGGAGCCCTACAACTCGTATTGGAGCCCGATCTTAACGTGGCGAGTGAAAAGTCTCCCACTCCAGCTCTAGCACAATCAGCTCCACTCGAGCTTCTCACGTAGCAGATGTAAGTCCAAAGAGGCACAACTGATCTCTAGACGTCTCGATCAATGCGTTACCAGAACTTCTGATCCTTGGGACAACACCCTCGACCTACCTCTTCCAGTCTCCTCGCTCAAAATTGAAGCCAAAGACTCCAATTCAAATCTCGCCGCTGCCTCGTCCACGTCCACCGGCCGCCACATACTCAAAATCTGCCATTTCCACCTTCCTGCTCTGCTTGTCTACGATGAAGTTGTAGCGATTCACATCACCATGGACCAACCCGATCTCGTGCAGCCCGCGGAGGGGGGTTCGCACATTCCGGAAGATATTCTATCGAAGCGAAATCCCCTTCCGAGCGTTCTAGCAGAATCCCCATGATGCGCCCACACTCTGCCAGGTGGCCTAGCACCCGAGGCGTGATCCAAGGCTGACCGGAATCATAATGTTGATGTCACAGTGGATATCGCTGGGTAGCTGACCTTGTCCCCATGGCGAACACGATAGTTTCCATGTGTGTCGTCGATGAGCTGGTTGAGGACGCTGATGGTTGACATTTGGATTGTTTGCGAGAGGACGCGGTTCGTCTGTTCGCGTGAAAGGGATGCGGAGCAGTCGAAGATGCAGATTGCAGCTGAAGGCAAACGCCACACGCGCATATGATATGAAATGCTGGGTCTGGTGCTCGAGTGCCTATCAAGTCTGCCACTTTAATTCACTTGCACGTGAGCGCCTGCCTCATTTGACAGTCAGACGTTGCTCCAGTCAATAAGGCTCAAACCATCAGACGCACTCACTCATACCTTTCACTCTGTTGTACTACTGTTGCTCCGACTGACATTCTACTGCTGTGGAACCATTGCACGACGACCATATCGAACCACAGATAACAAATCACGGATTCAACTCATAGCATCACCACTTGCCCGCACCAGCAGCCAAGATATGCACCCAGACCTGGATCTCCTACACATGCGATTGCAAGACCAAGGTAGCTTTTGAGCAGTGCGACCGGCTGTGGGACCTGTAATCGCCTCTCCGCTGATATGTCGCGGCCAGAAAGGACCTCGCCGTGCGCAACTATTGCTCCGAGCACATGCCCAAGGAAGGCAAGGCTACCCAGACCTTCCGCAAACACATTGATAGTTGAGAGCCGTGAGTCGGTCAGCTTGCTGCCGTTCCCATCGAAGGAGATCTCAAAGCGCTTTCGCCTGTTGGAGCAGCTTCTTGGCGCCCGTACACTCTCTGACATGAGCCAAAAACTCGGCCTTCGATCTTGGAATCTCTTCATAGTGGCAAATGACGTACTGGGGCTGAGATCCAGGGAGAACGAGATGGGCCAAATGCTCTGGAATCGGGTCATTCGGCGACCACTCT
>Ga0265797_10005678_pt1 | contig 18067 bp, 18 predicted proteins | sample P2T30metagenome_FD_192433 | JGI IMG/M metagenome (GOLD analysis project Ga0265797, IMG submission 192433) | Plant litter microbial communities from East Loma Ridge, Irvine, California - P2 T30 | ecosystem: Environmental > Terrestrial > Plant litter > Unclassified | place: USA: California... | reverse complement strand
TACCGATCTATCTCCTACTCATTTCCAAGCTCGTTTATCCGCAACACGTATCCTAATAAACCTACAAGTAATCCCTGTAGTCTCCAGGCCTTAAGCTGGAATAGGGTGACCAACAAATGAACAGTCCAGATCCAAGGAGAGGAATGCGTGCTACGACTGATTCATTTTTACAGGTTTCTAGAAGTCTTGTGCGCACTGCGAAGATTATTACTGAAAGATTTTTTTAGGTTTCTATAGGGGTCTTATGGGTACAGCAAATTCGACTAATTGATTGGTTAATTAGGGTGTATGCAAGTTAGCCTGAGGCCCTTGGAACTCCCAAACATAGCAACGCTAAGAGCTAGTGTGCGAAGAGCTTCATGCAATGAGTCGCCTTTTGTAATTCATGTCTTCTTTTGCCCTTGGCTTTTGCGCATATATTGCTAGGCCGGCTACTTTCCTCTATTCAGGGTCACCGTTTTTGACTAAACCATAAAAACCTTAGAACCCTGAAAAAAAGGACGATAGTGGGACCGTGCTGCGGAGCCTGTCTAACTGAGACGCGCTAGAATGCCTAAACATAGAATCGCCAAGAATTACTATACGAAGAACCTCATACAGTGACAGGACCGTGCTGCGCAATTTTTCCAGTTGGGATGTGCTAGTTTGCATACGCCTAGGTAGTAATTTTAAGTATGTCTATTAAACGCAAAGGGCGTTCAATCTTTGTAAATCATCATCAACTTCGACAATGTATACTTTACACATGTTACTCTCACCCTTAGCGATAAGTTGCCTTTCTTTGGCAACAGTTGCTGCTTCATTCTCTACGAACGGCCAAGACTTGTCGCTTTCGAAACGCAATGCGACAATCGAACAAAATGTCTTCTTTGACATCGACACTACCGAAGCAGAGAACCGAATCGCAAAATTAAAAGCCCAAGGATACCGGCCGACGTCTTTGAATATTCACGGCTCGCCCACCAGCGCAAAATACGCCGGAATTTGGACCAAGGAGAATGGCTACGCATACGAGACTATATTAGGTGCCAACGAAACCGCCTACACTGCCTGGTTAGATCGTTGGAGAGCTAGTGGATATGTTTCTACACACGTCTCCGCCACTGGATCTGCCTCGAATGCGCTGTTCGCGGGAGTGATGCAAGACATCCCTTCAATTCGCACTTGGGCCCAGTACTGTGATCTCAAGGACCCTAACGACTACGTAAATGCGACCATGTACGCACAGATGACCATCAAAGCTGTGAGCATGTACGGACAGCCGAATGAGCGCCGATACTGTATCCTCGGGCACGAAAACACCATCAACCACCGCCAAACCGTATGGTACCAGACAGCTTCTTACATGAACGATTACAAGACGCTGGAAGCTGCCGAGATTACAAAGAGATATTGGAGACCGGTCTACATCGATGTTTCTGAAGACTATATCCTTACGCCCATATTTGACGACACGAGCGTGGGACAGTGGACTGCCCTTACAAATCTTAACACATCACAACTAGACTCGGAGATGATTACACAAGGCAGAAAGAACATGTATCCCATCCACGTCTCCGGGGGCGGTGAGGCAGGAGCACAATACGCAGTCATCTTTGCAGAGCGAACAAGCCCTCTCAATCGCGAATGGCACACTACAGGCACCGTCACCGGCTTTGTCGACAACGCCGGGGTTACCAACAAGCTGGATCAATTAATGCAAGATTTCATGATACCCTGCGGTGTCCGGCAAGCCCAAGTGGCCGCCTCGGTCAATGGAACAGTCGTTGCCTCGCGCGCGTACACGTGGGCCGAGAGCGACCGTGCTATTGTCACGCCAGCGGACAAGTTCCTCCTTGGAAGCGTCTCAAAGATGTTTACGCACGCAGCTACAAACCATCTCATTTCTGCAGGTCTGCTGAACCTGACTACGCCTGTCTACCCGCTCCTCGGATACACCAAGCCTGCAGACCCACGCTCGCTCGACATTACTGTACAGCAACTCGTGGACCACACGGCTGGATATGACCGCGGCATGTCCCCAGATTTAGGATTTATATTCACGTTTATTGCACAATCTCTCAATCAATCAACCCCAGCCACGCTGTGCCAGATCATTGAGTGGGTAGTTGCGCGGCCATTGGACTTCACTCCGGGCGACAGGTACGTATACTCGAATTACGGCACCATGCTTTTGAGCTACGTCATTGCAAATTTGACTGGTGAGACGTATTCCTCGTACCTCGAGAAGAATGTGCTTGCCGGCGCCGACGTTAAACTCTGGGGCACAGCGAGCGAATTGCACAAGAACGACCGCGTTGTGCAAGAGACATCAATCACGGGCATCTCTGCCCTACAGCCGCTCTCGAAAAACAGAGTTTCGGCTACCGGGGGTGGCGACGGAGCTGTCAAAGAGGAGGTGATTGGTGCGTTTGGCCTCCAGGCCTCTGCTGCCACACTTTCTCAATTCATTGGAAGTAATTCCGTGAGTGGCATTGGAGGACGCATAACTAATTCCTATCGGGATGGGAGCATAGACGGTGCACGCGCCATTGCGTACAGTATGGATGAGATTGACTGGGCGCTGACACTGAATACTAATGAGTATGGTGATAACACGGCATTTGACGATCTAGTATACTGGAAAATGCTTGATGTATGGACTGACTTCGCACTGGCTTGATAAACAAGCGCAGGTAGATTTCTTATAAACGCTATCATGTCCTTTTGCATTTACCAGCTCGCTCTACACTGCACTATGCTATCAAACATTATATATTCATCTGGGTATAAGGTGCTGGGATAGCGCCTTTACTGCTTTCTTATATTGCTGTTACTACAATACCGCGTTGTGGAAATCTGCTGTTGAGCATCGATATCACTTGTGAAACAATCAAACACTATATAATCAATACCTTGGGATACACTATACCGAATATGATAGATAATCGGCGTGGAAATTTGTAAAACTATAAAGATCTCATATCCCTTCTATTGTAAAAGCCGAGTCTTGTAAAAATTAACAAGCATACTAAAGACATTCGAATACTAGAAGAGAAACAGCCAGATACTTTTTTATCCTCACTACAATCCCCAACTTAAACCACACTTGCCACAACCAACAGCTACCAACTCCGACTCCAAGCTGCAACTTCTCAATCATCTCTTCGTCATCGCCATTGTTCTTGCCATTGACGCCCAGGCTCAAGTCAGTACCTGTCTTGTTCGAGGCGGTATGTCCTATTGATGTTGAGCAAGTCGACGACGACAAAAAGCTAATAATAGAATTATACATCGATGCCCTAGAGATTATCCATGCGACAGTGGGTTATCCCGTGTTCCTAGCGATAATCAAAGAGATGAATCTTGTGCATCAGGTGAAGAAAGCACCGTCTTTATCTAGCTATATCATGTAGCGCAAGTGTGCCCTTTGATAAAATAGGTAGATAAGTTTGGGGAATTATAACAAAAATATCTCCCCTTGCATTACAGAAGAATTTCAAAATATGAATATTCAATACAAGTTCGTTCCTATTGAAGACGCGACCTTGCTGATGCTTGTTGGACATTTCAGCAATCGAAATGAACAGTTGCTTTTGAAACTTTATAGGGTACGCATGGGCCAATGGAGGAATAGCGATGGGCTGGCAAAAAAGAAAAACAGTTCGAGTTCCATCCGTAGTGTAGTAAGAATTCCGATTAGATTTGATCTTGCGTAGCCGATGGTTGTTCAGTTGCGAGGGGTGGAGAGTTATGTAGACCCACACGCCAGACTATTCTTTTGTACCTCTTTCACCCCAACTCATTCCATAACTCTTCACTCTGCTAAAGTAAAACGCGCGGTCATTTTTCAATCCAAACTCACCCCAATCATCTGTCAAGCGATTGTAACTCCAGTATCCTTGCCAAACAAGTTTGTTGTTCTTCGCCCCTCTACCCGCATTTCCAAAACTGAGCGCCATCTTATACAGGTACTTTGGCGTAGCTCCCGGCGTTTCAATGTGCATCGTGCCCTCCTGTTCCGCGGGTTCAGGGCCGCTCATGCGCCACCGGCCCATGACAGCGTCCTTCATAGCTGCAGTAGGGAGATTATGGTGGTTCTTATGCACATGTTCGGTGTAAAGGTAGGGTACCACGTCTGCCGGTTCCGTAGTCGTGAGCAGTGAAATACAGGTGCCGTCACGCAAGAAGCGGAGGTAGCGGAAGTAGGTCACTATGTGGATGGGCGAGTTCCAGGACGAGGTTGTGGGAAGAGCTTGACCGGGGCGCGCATAGTTAACGGTGCTGATGTAGCAGCCGTTGAAGCGGATGCGAGGGCGGCGCTGGAATAGAGTGCGGTAGGTGGGATAGATGGTAGGGACTAGGAGTTGCGTGAGAGACACGGGTGTGGGAGGAGCAGCGGGCGGTTCCATGGATGTGTCTGTGTCAGTGTCGTCTGAAAGATCGAGGTTGGCGGTACCGAGGACGATGCCATCTGAATCGTTATTGTCCAGTGGTTTGCCGTCAACTTGACATGACCAGGTGTAGTGCATGGCTGCAACGCCGTACTCTGGGCCTAGAGCGAGACGTTTCCAGACGCGATCTTCGGTGAGAACTAGGTATGCTAGCCGTTTGGATACTTGGGCTAGGCGGACGAAGGATGCAATGTCTCGTATGGCGAGTTGCTCCAGGATCTCGACGACAATTTCCTCAGGGATGCTGGCGATGGGACATGGTGGCGCGGGGCTGAGATCTGTCGGTGGGGGTTCACCATGGATCGTGGTGCTGGAGTAAGAGTCGATCAGCTCTTGAAGGGATGCGGAGAGGCCTTGTAGGGAGTGGTGGGCGGTATTGGGTACTGTGACAGAGGCGTTTGAGGGATTGGGGTCCTGGGGCTTGGTTGGTGGGGCTGGGGCTGTCGACGAGGAGACGGGAACATTTGAAGATTGTGCAGCCTTGAGCTTCTTGAAGTAAGAGGGTGGAAAGTGTTTTGCTTTGTATGTCTCTTGCACTTTGGAATCAAGCTACGTACGTCAGGATGAGACAACTCGATTCTTGAGAAGAGGCTGCTCACCTTGAAAGCCTTCCGGTACAAATCGACGCTATCCCCCAAGCTTCCCTGGCTCTCCTTTTCCACAGCTTGCTCGTAATGCTCCAATGCAGACTGCGGTTCTGGACTGGGCGCGAGTGCAGCAGCGGTCTGGGCGCTGGTTTCATCCAGCCTCCGGCCATGCTCTTTTTCGCCCAGGCCATGGTATGTATAGGAACTTACCTCGTCACCGCCCTCCAAGCTCAGCCTGCGGGCGTCGGCGTGCGATTGCACATCCGGCGCATTGCTTTTGTTGGCGTGGGGTTTGCTCGATGAGGAAGTAGCGGTGTTCTTTGCTGGAGCTGGGGCCTTGCCCTTGGACCGGGCAGTGACTTCTTCTCTCCATTTCTGACGGAAAGACTCGAGCTCGGCCTCGGTGTTGGTGGGCACATCCTTGGGGTCCATGGTAAAGCTAAGCGGGAGTGGTGGTGGTAGTGGTGGTGGTGGTATCTCTCGGCTATACGCGGTATGTCCGAAGTCGCAGGATGTCAAGTTGAACAGGGTCTAGTCGACGTCTAGGATGAATATATATCTAAAAGCAATGCGAACCAAGAAAAAGGCCAGGCGCCGGTACTCGCGAACGTTAAAGGCGCAGGGAGAGTGAGATGGCGGCGATTGAAGGGCGCAAGGCGATGGATGCAGCAAGTTCTAGCCTCAATCCATGCATGATCTGATAAGAAACGCGGTCGGGATCTGTGAGATATCGTAGTTTGGGCCAATCATCTAATGTGGGCGATGCGGGAATGACGCGCCAAACTTTGTCTACCCCGATCGATAATTGTGTGGTTGCGTCAAAGCTTCCCGCTGGCCTTCGTCACCACTTCTCCACGATCATCATCCCCGCTGGAGACAATGTCCGCCACACCTGACGTCCCTCTCTACAACATCCAATTCACCCCTCGCGCTGCTTCGAGGTAATACGCGCGACTGCTCCGATCAAACACAGACACAAGATGGCGACCGCCACCCAGCGAGCCGAGGAAGCAGATGGCAGTATTGTGGGCGAAGTGACGCTCGGCCAGAAGATGCTGTCTGCCGTGTCGGGCAGTGTTCTTACCTCGTTACTAGGTATGCCGTGTCTTCTTGTCGTTATCTTTGTTGCCCGTCTTCGTTTTTCGTGACTGCGCAGTCCGGTCCGCGGCGGCAAAACCTGATGCTAATTCCCACAGTAACACCCCTCGACGTCGTGCGCGTACGGTTACAGTCACAGGAAAGCATTCCGAACACTTCGTCGGCACGGCCACGTGGATTCAACAGTGCCACGTTCACACAATTTCGTGACCTTCCTCCGAACCTCGGCATATCGTCATGTTGCAGAGAAGTTTTCTGGATGAACAACAAAGCCCCGTTCTGCGTGGCGGGGCCGACCATGGCACCCATAAATCCGGCCGATATTAGTTGCGCAGTAGAAGAGGTGGAGCGGAAGACTATCAACAGCACATGGGACGGACTACGCAAAATCGCACAGAACGAAGGCCCGAGAACGCTATGGAGGGGGCTATCACCCACCCTGGTCATGGCCGTGCCAGCAAACGTCATATACTTTGCAGGATACGATTGGTTACGGACAGCACAGGCATCGCCCCTGCGACAAAACATATCGGATCCATATATACCATTAGTAGCAGGAGCCACGGCCCGCGTGCTTGCTGCAATAGCCGTAAGCCCCATCGAAATGTTCCGAACGCGCATGCAGGCCGCGAACCACACGGCCACTGCAGCTGGTCACTTCCGTGAAACCATGGACGGCCTACGAGACATGGTCGCAAACCAGGGCGTTTTCAGTCTATGGCGAGGGCTTACTCTCACCCTTTGGCGCGATGTACCGTTTTCCGCCATCTACTGGTGGGGCTACGAGGCGACGAGGAACGTCTTGACTGATCAAAGAGGCAGGAGAGAGGCAAGAGACGATGGCTTCGAGTTCCGCATGGGCCGAGGCGAAGACAAGGTGCGAAGGAGGAGTCGGTCCAGGAGCCAGGAAAACCACAGGGATACACTTGTCGATAGCTTCATCGCCGGTGCAGCATCTGGAGCAGTCGCTGCTTTTGTCACAACCCCATTCGATGTCGGAAAGACACGACAACAAGTCGCGAGACACATGGGTGAGACCGCCAAGGACATTGCTCAGTCGACACGCCCCGAAGACCAGTCCATGCCACGTTTCCTAATGCACATCTACCGCGAACAGGGCATGCCTGGACTGTTCAAAGGCTGGGCAGCCCGATGTCTGAAGATTGCACCAGCGTGTGCAATCATGATCAGTTGCTACGAGTTCAGCAAAAAGATGGCCCTGGACATGAACGAGCGACGAGAACGCGAACGACATCAGGCATGATGATGATAACGACCATGGAGCATGTGTAAATGCCATACCAGTACTACAGGGTTGGACTCGCGTATTTTTTGTATCATGTTTGCATAGCGGCGCATTGGGGCATGACGGTCATCCCATCCACTCACGGTAGCATCGGCGGCGTTCTGGAGCAAAAAAAAGCAGGCGTGTGATTTCTTGTCCCGCCCGCAATATTAGAGTAGGCTTTCTTTTACTGCGTCATGCAACTATCAAACTGGAATCATAACATGTATTATCATCTCCCTCACTCATCAGACAACAAAATCAATCATAGTAATACCAGCGTCGCCTTCCCTACCCCCTTACCCTCTCCACATCCCCCACAAACGCCAGAAGGAAATCCTGACACTCCCTCGCCCTCGTAATATAAATCTCATGTCCACTTCCCTCAATACACACCAACCGGCTCCCCCTCACCATCTCCTTCAACACCTGCATATCCTCCACCCTCACCGCCGCACTCTCCATCGGCGCCAAAATCAACATCGGACACGTGATCTCAGTCAAGAACGGTCTCGCATCCAGCGTCTCAAGAAACTCTGCATACTGCGCCAATCCCTCGCCGTCACTAACACCGACCTCATCCAGATACGTTTTCTGCCCAGCCCCTACCTCGGACAGCGGAACCGTGCCAGGCACTTTCGCCAGTTCCTCCACCCAGCCCCTCGACCCCAGTTCGCGCAACGCCGCAGCCCAGGTCGGGCGGCCAAACGCAAACAGCGACAGTGCTGAACGTGGGAGATGGGTGGGCGTCGAACAGATTGTCAGACTAAGCACTCGGTCTGCGCGCGTGGCTGCTAGTATCTCGCCCAGCATGCCGCCGGTGGATTCGCCGAGGAAATGGACTTTTTGCAGCCCCAGATGATCGAGGAGGTCGATGATTTCACCGATGATGGTGGCGGTCGTGTAGGTGTAGTCATGCTGCTGCGAGGAAGAGGGGTAAGTGGAGTGGCCGTGGCCACGGAGGTCGCGCTGTAGGACGTTGTAGTCACGGGATAGAATGGGGATCCAGGGAGTCCAGAAGGCGGAGTGGCGGGCGAAGCCGTGTTGAATTAGGATTGTGGATGGGGAGGTTTTTGAATGGGAAGAGGTGGTGCAGGGTGGTGCAGGGTGTGTGGATGTAGTGGGTTAGTTGGCCGTTGGCGTGCTGGATGTATGTTCGGCCGGCGGAGTCGGTTGTCGAGGGCATGGTGATGATGGCTGGCGGTTTCTTAATGGACGATGAGTGGGTCGTTGATGGCTGAATATCCTCATTTTGAAAGTCATGTTCTCGTACTACGGTGATAGTGGTGGTATCACTGTTTCTTTTCTGTTCGGGGGTACTACGTGGGGTGGGCGCGGATTATGCCGAAGTTCTGTGGTTGTACAAAGTCGAACTGGTTGTTTGTGGGGCTGCGGGGAAGAAGGTGGGGGTGTTTTACTCTATCTACCCCAGGTTTCTGGCAATTAGGCATAGCGTTGACATGGTTCCGGGAAGCCCCAAGATTTTAAAGCAGAGAGGAGATGGAATGTTGGGGGATATACACGTATATCTTGCCTATTCTCAGGCTGTAGCTGCTGCTTTCTCCAACTGTTTTACTACTACGACTCTTGTCTATCACAACGCCGAACTAATCTTGAAACTGAGCATGCAGGCTATATCAAAAGAGCGCACTGTTTAATGCTCTCATAATGGCTGTCCTTGGTATCCTCCAGAGTATTTCCGTTTCGAGCTCTACGGTCAAGCTTATTGTAGTCCTTGCATTACCTTTCCTCCTCCTCTCAATTATCTACATCATTGTCGTCCCAAATATCCTCAAAGTACTCCTCACGCCCACCTCCCCAAACTTTCCAACTAAGTAACCCCAGGACCCACGCCGACGACACCTGCCCCCCGGTCCACCTGGCCTCCCCTTTGTCGGCTCCCTCTTCGAGCTCTCAGATACAGAGGCCGTGCGGCATAAAGTGCAAGCCTGGCACCGCCAATACGGCGACGTCTTTTACACGAAAATCGGCGCCACAGACTACATATGGCTCTCGTCACCGCAGGCAGTAAAAGAACTCATGGACAAACGATCCAGTATCTACTCCTCACGACCCCCTTCCCCGCTCGCACAAGACGTCGCCTCAGCGGGCCGCCGCCAACTCTTCATGCCCTACGGGCCACGCTGGCGCAGCATCCGCAAGCACAGCCACGCGCTGTTGAACCTAGGAAGCAGCATAAAGTACCAACCGGTGCAAGACTATGAAAGCAAAGTCCTTCTCACCCAGCTGCTACAAGACGCAGACTCCTTTGCGTCAATCAACCGACGATATGCTGCCAGCGTCATCATGCAGATTACCTACGGCCAGCGCATACCCAGCTGGGACGCGCCGCTCATCCAGCGCATCTACGGCGTCTTGGACCGTTTCACCGAGATGACGGCGCCGGGCGCGTGGGCTATAGAGTCGTTTCCCTTCCTGGCCTCGCTACCGCAGTGGCTGCTGGGGAACTGGAAGACACATGGCGAGCGCATCCACGCGCTGGATAGGGAGGTGTACATGCATCTCTGGACCGAACTCAAACGCGCCACAGATGCTGGGACGGCAAAGGATTGCTTTACAAAGACGTTTTACCAGAATAGCCCTGCCAGTGCTGGTATTGATGATTTGTCGGCTGCGTATACATGTGGCGGGCTCATTGAGGCGGGGTCCGAGACTACGGGTACGGTGCTGAATAATTTCGTGCTCGCTATGTTGCTGTTTCCCGAGACGCAGAGAGTGGCGCAGGAGGAGTTGGATCGTGTTGTTGGAGCGGGCAGGTTACCGGATTGGGGGGATGAGGAGAATCTGCCGTATTTGAGGGCAATGATGAAGGAGGTGTTGAGGTGGAGGCCGGTCAATAAGGCGGGTATGATGCATGCGAGTAGTGAGGAGGATTGGTATCGAGGATGGTTTATTCCAAAGGGGTGTGTGGTTATGCTGAATTGGTGGTGTGTATTTTGTTTTAATCTCGTCTCCTCCCTGCTTACCTTGCCTTACTTGACTCTACCTCTAGGTACCAAAAAGCTGGCTTCATATGCATGTACTTACTAACTTTCAAATCGCAGGGCAATCCACATGGATCCTTCCCTCCACTCCGATGCCACGACCTTCTCACCCTCCCGCTACCTCAACCGCCCCCTCTCCTCCGCCCACTACATGACCTCGCCCGACCCTGCTGCCCGTGACCACTTTTCCTTTGGCGCCGGTCGCCGCGCCTGCCCCGGAGTCCACGTTGCCGAACGCTCCATGTTCATCAACATGGCGCGCGTCCTCTGGGGCTTCAACATACGCAAGAAGATTGGAAAAGATGGCAAAGAGGTTCCAATTTCGGATAAAATGATGCCGGGTTTCTTCAGCGTACCGGAGCCATTTGAGGCGGATATCAGACCGAGGAGTGAGGCGCATGCGAGGGTCATGAGGGAGGAGGGGGAGCGCGTAGTGCGCGCTCTCTGACTTTCTATTTATGTCCGAAACAGAGGATCAGGATGGAAGTGATGCTGCAGAGAAATTTCCAAGCTGTGGTTCGGTTGAGAAACATTTCGCCACTCTGTACAGTAGGTACTAAGTCCCTTGTAGGACAAATACATGCACCCTACTGTAGTAGAATGTACATACTTTGTAAAAGTGTTGGTGTCAACAACCATCTGTTTTGACTTCCAACAAATGGTTTATCCATTTCTTGCATATAGTAGTGCCGTATCGATCTGGCGAAAACTTCAGTAGAGTACACTCGAAACGATGCTTGGTAGCTAGCTTTGACTACGTTCTTCAATAATCACCACACTTTATATACCCCATTTGCCCAGCAACCTAGTACCCCTCCCTCTTTGGCGGCTCCTCATACCCCAAATTCCAGATAGCATCGCTTTCTGTACCTATCCATCGCTGACTCTCATTCACATACTCGACTTGCTGTCTGAAATATATATTCTCCTGCGACAACTCCACCGCCTGGCCTGTCAGTTTATCGTCTTGCAGAAAAGCATCAATCGCCTTGTTCACCGTAGACAATGGCGTGATGTGTTCTTTTGGCCAGCGAGCAGCCACCTCGGGTGGGCACAAGTTTGTGGGGATGAAAGCCGGACAAATTGCATTTACGGTAATGTTTTCTTTGAGGAAGGCGGGGCCTGAGGCGCGGATTAGGCCTATGACGCCGTATTTGCTGGCAGTGTACTGGGGACATTGTGTCATACAGCTTTTTGCAGTCATTGTCAGCTCTGCTAGTAAAAATATTTGTGTGTCCTAGCCAAATCTCCTCTTTCTTCTTCCATTTCACTTCTCTCTCATACCCACATGTGAAAGGATACATAGAAAGAGATAAAGTGAAAAATGGAATACTCACTACAATCCCGCCGCACTACTCGTAGCCACAAACTTTCCCTTCCCCGCCCCTTCCCCCTCACTCCTCCTAACGTAATACTTGAACAACCACAATCCCTGCGCCACAGCCTCGAGATTAACCTCCAACGTCTTCGTATTCAGCTTCTTCACCAAGCCCTCCTCATCAACCTCCTCTTCCTCTCTACCTGCGAAGATGTTCTGACGATCGTCAATCCCCGCGTTCGCATGGCAGAAATCCAAACGCTTGCCGCCCCATTCGTATGCGCGCTTGAAGAGTCGCGCTTGCGATTCGTAGGATGAGACATCTGTTTGGTGGAAGAGAGCATCGGGCCCGAGGGCTGAGGCGACGCGTTCGCCGGACGAGGGGTTTAGGTCAGCGATGACGACTTTGTAGCCTTTAGTGTGGAGGTGCGTGGCTACTGCTTCGCCGATGCCGGAGCCGGCGCCTGTCACGATGGCTACAGGCTTGGACATGGTGGGTATGTTTTGAAATCTCGATATGCGCGCTTGGATTGAAGAGACAGAGAGTGTAAATTGGAGATGGGGAGAGTTCAATTACGGAACAAGTGCCATATCCGATTGAGCTACAGACACTCTCGCGTCTTTTTGCCGATCGGATGGATCGCGCCGGTGCTGTAAAACTGGATCCATTTGTTTTTGCTGTGTATGTTAGATGGGGGCGTGGAGAAGGCGTGCAAATGACCCCACATACACCCTGTCCGGTAGTTGAGCAAAGGGAGCTACCCCGCACTAGACTGTGTGTGGGGTGAAAGCGCTTGGCTAGAGCTTCCGACGTGCATGACGACGTATGGAAGAGAACCCAGAATAAGCCACTGGAAAGGATGTGCAAAGTACTGCGATTGCTCTTCTTGAAAAATGTTTTGTGATTTCAGAATGTACCGTGTCCATTGGGTCGGCATCCTTGATCTGACTCGCCCAACTACCTAAGTCTTAACATCAATACTCTTAACAAGCTCACCACCGAGCCTCTTAATCTCGTGTACAATCGCCTCCTTATTCGCCTTGATTTCAACTGCATCCTTCTTTCCCACTGGAACACTGTTCCACCCGGTCTTAACCTTCCAACTCCTCTGCCCCGTAACAACTGGATTCCACAGCCCCACAATCCTATCCAAGGTCTCTGGGTCCCAAAACCAAAGTACGGCGTCACCGTAAACCTGTAACAGGTCTTGAGCAAAGAGCTGAGGTAAAGGTGTTTGAGCAGGGGTGGTCGAGGCTGCTGATCTCTGAAGGTCAAGGTTCTTGAACTGCGGAGTCGGCTTGCGTGACTTGTTAGGTTTGAGGGTGTATTTTGAGGAAATTGTTATGACAATGTCAAAGTCGGAGATGTTGGTCAAAAAGAGGGATTCCGGACTCAGGGCATGTTGGTTTTGGGCTGTATCCTTATTGCTGTTGATATGTCGGAGTAAGCGATCTTCTTCTGCGCGGACAGCCTGGGTAGCAGCTTTCGCCAGCGCAGTCAAACGCGCGGCAACCACCTTCTCCGGCTTAGCTTTGTCAGTCCAGGTCGTGCCTTCTTCATCGAGATTTGTAGCTGCGAAGAGCACAACGCGGTTCATGGCTGGGTCGATGCGCCGCCATGCCTCAAAGCGTGTTCGTAACCGGTCTAAATCTTCCGACTTCATACCTTTCGAGGTAGTGTCTTCCAAATCCGCCGGATTTGCCGAAAAGGTTGTTGAAAAGTCTACTATGAGTGGGACATGTCGCCAGTCCCAACGACTGATCCAGGACAGCGTTCGTAGGAAAGCAGTAGTTGCGCTTGAAGGCACGGGCCAAGGGTGCGGTTGTAGGAATGTTCGAATGACGAGGAGTTCGATAAGCTCGGACGAGAAGTGCGGCGCTAGAAGATGGGATGCGAACCATTTCTTCGTTAGTCGAATCGCCGGCGACAGAGCTAGGAAACGCGTGCACAGCGTCTGTAGCACTTGAGAGTGTAGAGGCGATTGTATGAATTCGCGTTTGTATAGTGCTAGAGATGAAGCAGCAGATTCTCTCGATGGTGCATCCAGTGACTTGTCCTTGATCTGGCGTTCAAATAGGGTTGGCTCACGGTCGTGGTAGATACGGATCCTGAACGTGAAGCCTGTGGAAACTGTTACATCCAAGAAGGCCTGATTCTGCGCTGGCTGCGATGGATTCTCCATGCCGACACGAGCAACATAACCACGCTCCAGTTTATCTAAAAGCTCGGCAAGCCGGAGAAGAAATGCAATCTTGGTACGCTGAATAGCGCATAAATCATCCGGCCAACGCCCAGAACCTTCGAATTGCAGCACAACGGATGCAGGAGTATGACCTGCGGAAGGAACCTCGATAGATGAGTATCGTAGCTGCGGGTCCGCAGCTCTGAGATGGCGAAGTCGAAGTGGAAGCTCCTCCAGATCCCGAATGTCCTTCTCCATGGCGCTGAAGGCGTTCATTATGGGCAAGAAAGGTGCTGTTCCAGATTGTCCCTGCATACGACCAGCTGTGATGAGGTGGCCGAATACATCGCTAGTGAACTTGGACTGTTCTGCCACTTGTTCACTCACATGCTTGCCCAGAATGTATAGGACAATCTGCTCCATGACGGATACTGCTGCATCTTTTACTGACCAAACAACACTCTCGAGAATGCTCCCATCTTTAAAACGCCTAAGCTCAGCTTTGTTGCCCCAGAACTTACGGAACGAGGCAGCTTCTTGCTTGTTCTCTGCCGAAGGGCCATGATCTACGGTACGAGTGGCATTCGCTGGCTCAGTAGCAAAGTTGATGAGTATGCTCTTGCTCTGTTTCTCCACTGGGCGCCGTGAGGATATGGACCACGAGTCCTCCTCAGGCATTGTGAACGAGAGGGCAGTGATGCGGTCGGTAAGCGCACGGGTCAAAGTGCTATGTATTTTGTGGCAGATCTCGCTTAGTCGCTGGCTGTAATCATCGCCTGCGTTTGAGAGTCCAAGAGATGCAAGAGGTATCTCGAGAGTAGCGTCATATCGGTACTTCAGCAACTCCGTCTTGAGAATAAAGGCCGCGTCAAAGTGATCAAACGCGGAGTCGCTGAGCATATCGACGGTGGCCTTTGCCTCGAACCGAAGACGAGAGTATGACCAAGGCGTCATCTTGAACAAAACGTTCTGGCCTCGAGGCCCATCAAAGACAACAGGTGCAGTTTCAGTCTTTGGTATAGTGATGTTCTGTGCCTGGAATATGAACGGTTTCTTGATCAGATCACCTCGCGAGAGGAACTGAAGTGTTGATTTGAACAGCTGGTAGCTGCTGAAGCCGGAAGTAACAGACTGAGCGCCTGTCCCGGCATTGGGCTGCAATAGAAGTGCCGTGATAGCGGCAAATTCAAAGTTGCCGAAACCTCCTTTGCGCATGTCACCACCAAATCCGCGCTGCTTCAACCAAATACGTCCGAGGATGCATGCATCCTTGAAGGCTTCAGCTCTCGAAGCTGTGCCGTGGAGGAGCTTGAGGTATGCCGTTACGTTGACGTCGGATTGCAGGGTGTTGTTGTAAAAGGGCGTAGCTGCGAGTGCGTTGCTAGACACCTCATCATCGCTACCTTTTGGTCGGACACAGTTGGAGCTTGGTAGGAGCTTGGTTCGTGCAAACACATTCTCCGGCAGCGCGACCAGAATGTTGATATGACACTTGGAGCTCGAAAAATCATCCGCATCGCCATTACCACTGGGTCGTACGACGAGAAGCGGCTGGAGCTGGTTGCCATTGAGACATTCGAACGACAGCTCGAACTTGTGTTCTTTGGAACCCTTGATCCCTGCAGCCAATGAAGCCAAGTAGTATGAGCGCTTAAAGAAGTATCGGTGGTTCAAGTAGTCCTTTTCTGTGAACAGACTTTTGGGCATGGTAACCACGAGATCGATGGCCATTCCGCCTTCGCTACGAGTTGCAGTCTTGAGCGGATAACTACCGGTTGCGTTCACGCTCGCAGGTCGTTCGTATTGCAGCTTGTACAACGCGTCCTTGGGTGGACGGGGACTCGGGAAGGGAACCGCAACACCGGCGGACTTGAGGGCTTTCTCAGCTTCAGAAACCTAATGAATCAGCATGCGCAGTTATATTCTCAGTTTGTGACATACCGGCAAGGGTTCGCGACTCGGTATCTGCTCAATGATGGTCTTGAGCGTGCGCATTGCGTTTTCGACGGGCGCTTCCCTCTTCCCATACTTCAACTTGACCTGATCCAGCAGCTCATCAACCTGAAGCTTAAACATGTTTGACTTGAAGGACTCGGCCGTGTAGACACCATCCTGCAGGCTCGGCGCAGGTTTCTTGGGCGGCTTGGATGCGCTCGCCGCCTTTCCGGCTGGCGTCTGCTTTCTGCTCGTATGCACATCTTCTTCTCCTTCGAATTCATCTTCCTCCCCATCTTCATCCTCTGCTTCGTCTTCTTCTTGTCCATTCATCTCAACATCACTCTCGTCTTCATCTTGGGCATCGCTCCCATCCAATTCCACGCCATTATTCTCAGTGAAATCGGCAAAGCTACCTTCACTCTCAGCTTCAGAGTCGCTATGCTCCAGCTTTCTTCGTTTTGTTGCGGGCGGCGCCATTGTTCGTAGTGGATTGAAAGGCCACGGGCGATGCGACGCGAAATTTCTCTGGGACTTTTTGCCGCGGGAGTCTTATCGATTGCAGGGGGGGTCGCGGCGGCCCTAGTCAACCCATGCCGAGCTCACCCTTACATCATCCCCCTCATGCGCGTCAGTACAGCTTGCGGGGAAACACGTAGTTTGACGCGCCTATAATAGTCTATGCGATTCTGGAATACAGGACAGAGTATATGCGATTGCTTTTTTTTTTCGTTATAACAAATATTATGTCCATTTCCCTCCACTTTCCCTAATCTCTACATATCTACCTACCCACGGTGTCAGTCCTAACCAAGCTCAGCCGCCCTTGCGGCTCCTCTCTCTTAGCCACACACTCCTATACATATAACAAACTTTCCAGCAGATCATTCACTATGGCCTGGCGAAGCTCCGGCACGACCAACGAAAGCCTGATCAACAACCTCGCCAAGAACAACCTGATCAAATCGGACCGCGTCAAAGATGCGATGCTAAAGGTACGATGATACCCAGACCCAGACCACCACTGCAGCCCATCAAGGCAACTCCGAACTTGTAAACTCACCACATACATCAGGTCGATCGCGCACACTACGCCCCCGCCTCCCCCTACGAAGACTGCCCGCAACCCATCGGCCACCGCGCCACAATCTCTGCCCCACACATGCATGCCTCGGCCTGTGAATCGCTCCTTGACTACCTACAGCCAGGCTCAAAGGTCCTCGACATAGGCTCTGGATCTGGCTACCTGACCGCCGTGCTTGCCAACCTTGTCGCTCCGAACGGATCCGTCATCGGCATCGATCACATCCAACCATTGGTCGACATGGGAAAGCAGAACATGGAAAAGTCAGAAGAGGGTCGGCGGATGCTGGACTCGGGTCAGGTGAGGTTTGTGACGGGAGATGGAAGGAAAGGGTGGGCCGAGGGCGCGCCGTACGACGCTATTCATGTTGGGGCAGCTGCGGCAGAGCATCATGAGACTTTGACGGATCAGTTGAAGGCGCCGGGGCGGCTGTTTGTGCCTGTTCAAGAGGGTGGACTACAATACATCTTTGTGATTGACAAGAAGGAGGATGGGAGTGTTGTGCGGAATAAGCTGTATGGTGTGCGGTATGTGCCATTAACAGATGCGCCCGTATGAGATGGGAGCATGACCAATATTACGACATTTTGGATGCAAGTCTCGGTCTGCTTGGCTTCAAGTCAAAATCATGCGTGAGCGTTGCAGCGTATGGACATCTAGAGCACAAGTCTCTGCAACGGCATACACAACCCTAACAGGTCTCTGCTTCTTTTCCACGACACCAACAGTGACGTGAACTTGCCACCCACAACCCCGAAACTCAAGACCCACCTTGCAAAGCCCCCATAACAACACCCTCACAAGCCGCATCAAACGTCTCAGGCCTCACAAACCGAACTCCAGCCCTACTCCCTTTGGCAATCTCCCCCCAACTCTCCCTCCCAGGCTGGAAAACCGGCCACCCCAATTCCAGCAAGCCCTTTTCAGGATCCTCGGTAAACGCAGCCACAGCCCTCTGCACAAGAGCCACGGTATCCCTCTGCGCCGGCTCCATCAGCAACCCGCTCGCATCTTCGGCCCCACCAAGAATCGCATGCAGCTCGGACCCATGATACGCGCCAGATGTAGGATAAAGCCTTGTGTCATCCCAATCGCCAAAGTACCTAAATACCCAAGTATTGACGCCCGCCGCAGTGCGT
>Ga0265797_10005677_pt1 | contig 18069 bp, 12 predicted proteins | sample P2T30metagenome_FD_192433 | JGI IMG/M metagenome (GOLD analysis project Ga0265797, IMG submission 192433) | Plant litter microbial communities from East Loma Ridge, Irvine, California - P2 T30 | ecosystem: Environmental > Terrestrial > Plant litter > Unclassified | place: USA: California... | reverse complement strand
ACGAATATAGCCCATTCTCGATCGACTGGCTTCCGGACATGGACATCTACGTACGGAAAGAAGATGACGCTCTAACAGATTGAGAAGTAAAGTCAAAAGACGAGGTGTTTGCCCCACCTATTAGTCGCAACGCGAGACATTCGGCTTTGATAATGTTGTGAGCTCCAACAAAATCAGTGGTTTTATATGCTTCTTAAGACATGAGCTAGATAGTGTACACTATAATAACTCGCGATCTCACCCTAACTTCTATCTCCTCTCTTCCTACCCTTCTACATGCACAGTTCTGCCAACAACAAAACGGCAAAAAAAATAGTGGACATGACGGAATCGAATCCGTATCTTAACTCACGGGCCGGATGTCGAACTGTCGAACGCCATCCGTTGTTTCCCTCGCCTAAACCGTTGAAGGCCAGACTACCAGCCCTTGCTTGTTGCCACAAGGTAAGGTCGCAACGTCGTAACCATTAGACCACATGCCCTGCTAGTGTGCTTATAGCAAAGAAAACGAGTTGTGCAATAGATATAGATATCTGCGAAAGGAGCGTGTTAGCAAAAAAGACTGCTTTAACCCCGAATCCGCCTTTTCAACATTACGCTCTACCCTATGCTTTTTTTCACCCGCAATGTTACCCGCCTCTCTATCTTCCTCTTCCACTCTATTACGAAGCCTTAACATCGCCAAAAAGATAGGCATAGCGAGACTCGAACTCGCATCTCCCTAAATACATTCACACCTGCGCCCTCGCAATCAAGGGGTCAAGCGTGCAGGACCAGCGGCAGAGCTACACACCCATCGCGGTTCTATTCCTAGGGCGTCTTAACCATTAGACTATATGCCTTAGGTGGGTTGGATAGCTTGTTGCAGAGTAAGAGAAGGTATATCAGAGTGAGCAATAGGGCGGTGAGAAAAGGAGTGCGATATTTGACGGCGTTTGTGCGATCAAACATTGCCATGGCAAACCATAGCGACAAAATAAAGACAGCGGACTGCAGCTTCCGGACGCAAAAGCGAACCGCCAGGACACAGCAACAGCAAAAAGATTTGGACATGGCGAGAATCGAACCCGCATTTCTCGTAGCCAAAGACATTCGTCTATGGAAGTGGTGACGAATGGAATGAGCCAACAATTTGCATTGATGGAGAGAGCCAACGAGTTGAATCGCCGGATAGGGCCACGAATTGTATTCATGGGGAGAGAAGGTGAACTGTGCTCAAGCGTCCTACCATTAGACGACATGCCCGTGAGATGATGTTTGATGGGATGAGAGGAAAGAGGGCGGGGTAGGTGCACGCAATATTGCGAGAAGTGTGTGCGGCGATGCGGAATCGTCATGGCCTGATGCGGGAGCTCCTACGCGTCATCTTGATGTGTTGTGGCAGTCGCTGATGGCCGTGGCAGGCGTGGCCGGTAGGGTTGCGGGAGCTTTGGGAAGGCACGATGAGGCAGGAGCGCGGAAAAGACCACTCCGTACCCCACGATCGTCCAGCGACGGAGTTACTATGCAGTCATGAATTCCTATCCTATGTCCTGGTCCTACCAAAGAAGGGTATAATCGCGTATAATCATCCACTTACTCTGTACCCTGCCAACAGCCGCCAGACCGCTTCCATCTAACTCAACAACTCCTTGATATCCTCAATCCTCTGCACCCTCTTCTCCTCATCACTCATCATACCCAGCGAACTCGCACTACAACACGTTAGCACCCGCCCTTCACACCTAGCAACACGCGTTCCACTTACATAAACTTCTTCCTCTCCTGTATCCTAAGCATCTTCTCCTCGATACTCCCCTCCACACAAAAACGTATTACCTTAACCTCCCTCTCCTGACCCATACGGTGCACACGATCGATAGCCTGGGCCTCAACGGCAAAACTCCACCATGGGTCCATCATAAAGACTTTGTTTGCACACGTCAAGTTTAGGCCGACACCGCCTGCTCTCAGACTGAGAAGCAGGACGTATGGTTTTGGGGATGTGGTGAACTCGGTAAGGATCTGGGCGCGCACTTTCTGGCTGATGGAGCCGTCGAAGCGGAGGAAGGGGATGTGGTCGCGGGTTAGAGCTGGTTCGATGAGATCGAGGAAGGATGTGAATTGGGAGAAGACGACTGTTTTCGCGCCCTTCTCTTCTTTGCGGGTTTTCTTAAGATGGCCTAAGAGGGCTTGAGTTTTCGCGGAGCCGGTGACGCCGATGCGACGAAGACTGATGCGCGGTGTATGTGTAGAAGTAGGCGGTGCGTCGGCGGCGCGGAAAGCGTGGTCACCTTCGTCTTCGGGGGCATGGTCATGCCTGATGACTTCGAAGACGTCGCGCGCGTTGATGGGTTCGCGGCAGTTCCAACAGCGCGGTATCTCGTTTTTGTCGCGCTGATGGGCTATGTAACTTAGTAAGCACTCCTTGCAGGCTGAGTGCCAGCAGCCGGTGACTGCTTGCTCAATCATGGGCTCTTCGGAGCAGATTGGACATTCGGCCGCAGATTCGTCTTGGATCTGTTTCAAGACATGTGCGCCGAACCTGTTGACATCTTGGTCGCCCTCGGCAGTGAAACGTTCAATTAGAGAGGAAAGATCCATGTCATCCGCCAGTCCGTTGGCAAGGTCGGATGCTAACGAGGCGTCTTCTTCATCAGCGACGAGATTGCGATTGCGTGTCAATACAGGATGGCAGCATGATTGCCGTAATCGTAAAATTTGCGCAAAGATGGTTGTATATGATTTCATCAGTGTGCCGGCTTCTGCATTGGCATTGACCAGGCTTTTTGCTCGCAGAAAGATGTGGTCGTACACATCCCGCTCGTCCTGTGACAGCACGATCTTCTCAACTTCGATCGTCCGTGGGGGCAGTGGTACCAGAGCTTCACCGTCGGGTGTCTTCATGTCCTTCGTTCGACGAAGCACTAGTGGCTCTAGTACAGTCTGTACCACATTCAGGGCACGCACAAAGTCGCCCGATTCGAATGGTACGGTGATGAATGTCTTCCAGAAAGAGAAGTTCGCCCACGGCTCAACCTTGAGGAAGCGGACTAGACTGAATAGATCTTCTAAGCGGTTGACGATCGGTGTTCCTGTAAGCGCCCATCGATGTTTTGCACTGAGCTCGTAACATGCTTTCGCCGTTTTCGACTGCCGGTTTTTGATGTAGTGCGCTTCGTCAAGGATGATGCGGAAGTACTCCAGCGAGAAGATGCCACCATGCGAGCCACGGTTCCCTTCTTGGTTAACCACCTGGTTGTACTCTGATAGAACTGTGCCGTAGCTCGTGATGATAACGTTGGGCGCATTAGCTCCGTTTGATGCGCAACACAGCTTCTGAAGGTTTACAGCCTTCTCCGAGCCATAATAGAGCATGGCCTTCAGTGTACCTTCTTTGGACGCCTTTTCGGCTTCGCTGTGCCATTGTGCCAGCAATGACATGGGTGCTATGACGAGTGTGGTGTATGGCGCAGGCTCAACTTCGGCACTGAGCTTTTGCAACCGGGGAAGAGCCTTCCGCGTCGCCAACGCATCCTCGTCAACTTCTGTCCTATTTGTATGGATCAAGCTGAGCATCTCAATGGTCTTGCCCAGACCCATCTCATCGGCGAGTATACCGCCAAGGCAGTTCTGCTCTTGTTTCGGGAACTCCAGCGAGAGCTCGCCAGAGTAGGGATTGACGTAGAACATGGTCTGGTCTTCGATGGTCGGTATTGGCTGATTATCTGCATCGTGAGTTGGCCACTGGTATTCCTCCCACAAGGGATGCATCGAGGTCTCCTTGTCCTCTATCGACTCATTCCTTTCCTTGCTGACCATCCAAAAGAGCGCCTGCTTCTGATACTTGCGCAAGTCCATGCGGAAGGTGCTTGCTGGCTCCATGGTTGGGGTGTCGAAGTCAAAAGACTGCGCCTTCTTGTACAGTGAATCCAGCTGATCTTGTTCCAGCTCTTCTCCTTCTTCGGCTTCATCGGGCGGCGGGGAGGATGTGGGATTGGTAGACGTCGCAGGCGTGGAGGATGCACCGTTTTTCGGCTTCGGCTTATCGCCTTTCTTCTCTTCGCTCTCTGCTGCCTGTAAAAGACCTTGCCGCTTGTGCTTCGCTGTCTCTTCGTTTTCGCGGGTCGGCTGCAGGTTGATGTTATCGAACAGCTTCACAAGAGCAACTTGCCGTAACCGAAGGTCTCGCTCGTCGGACGATTCCTTCTCTTCGAACAGATTGATTTCTCGATTGTTGTCCGGTTTGGCAAATTTACGCGAATCGAATGCTGCGCGGACGAAAAAAGCTCGTAGCTGTAGGTATATGGTATCGCCTGTGCGTATTTTGTCGGGCGTGTACACAACCGAGCCGTCGAAAGAGCACACTTTCTGATCAAGTAGCACAGATACCCAGGCTGCTGAGTCGTTGTCCAATCTGCCGACTTCGGCCCCACGCTCATTCATGAAACGGACTACGATATCCGGTTTCGAGAGTTTGATGACCTTCTTTGCCTTGTTGAGTTTGGGTTGTGGCTTCGTGCGCTCGATCCGTATCTTTTCGTCGTGCTTCAGCTGAGATCCGCTCTTGGTAGCAAAGCCTACGACACCAAATGAGCCAATGTAGCGCTTACTGGGCATCTCTCGCAGTATCGTGGGTGTAGAGGTGCCTGAACCTGGCGTGGACGCATTCGATATTTCGGATTCGGTTCGATTGAGGGTTTTCGCTATCGTCATCTGAATGGGCTGTCGACCGGATTTGAAGACGGGTGCGGGGGACGGTGAGGGCATCTTGCTCCATGAGCCGTCCAAGTAGAGGTTGATTGCTACACATTGTCAGCCATGCAAGTACAACCTCACGCTCACTGGCATACCTCGTTCTACATTGCTTCCACTGACGTCTTTCAGCTTCTGCAACACCGCATGAGAGAGTTCTCCAACAACTGCCTGGAGCATCCCGACATCGAGACTCCCGAAATCGGCCTCTTCCTCATTGCCATGGCTTTCGTCTGGTGTTTCGGCGGCGTGTGGTGGCGGCGACGACGGGGGAGGTTCGAAGGGTTTCGACTGCGGCTGAGTAGGGGAGGAGTCTTCTATGAAGAATCGGCGCTTCTTGACGGGTCGCTCGTCTGGGTGTGGTGACTCCATCGTGTTGTGTTGTGCGTGTTGGTGTTGCGCTTTCCTCGCATGCGCCCAATTCGTCCAGTCGCGTCGACGCGCTTTCACGTGGCGACTGCGGGTGATCGACGTAATAGCGTCATACAACCCACCAGTCGCCGTGCACTCTTCGTGCCTTACGAGCAATTGCGCCTCCCCCAGATTGCGCAAACACATGCATCTTCTAGGGCCGTAGATCGATTTTGTTTCATTCTCTGCTCGATTCCCATGCATCTTCGCTCTGTACAGTAGTTTTCGTCTTCTCAAAAGTTTTCAATGCCGCCTCCGAGGCTCCGCATAGCTCCTGTCCGGCGCATACACACCTACCCAAGACCACGACGGAGGCAATTTCACACCTCGCCACGACTGCAAAATGCTGCTCGCCCTTCAGAAGATGAGATTGCACGCGCACGTGCTTACTGCGCGAATCTAGTCAGGTAGCTTCATAACGGCAACTCTCTTCTGTCGCACACTGACGAAACGGCAGAACATATGATGCGCCCTCACATGTCCTTCAAACCTTCATACCGCAATCCTCCCGAGATGCCTACCTCGCGATCCGCGCCTTCAACGTCGATGTCGCCCGCGTCGCCGACACTACCAGCACACCCACAATTGGCATGATGCGCATGCAATTCTGGAGAGATACCGTCACGAAAGCATTGGCTGGCACACCTCCGAAAGAGCCAGTCGCCATACTGCTAGCACAAGCAGCTGAGGATCTGCATGAGCGATCTGGTGGGAAGGCACGACTGAGCAAGAACTGGTTCCACCGCATCATCAACACTAGAGAACAATATTTAGGGAATCCACCGTATCCCGCGTTGAGTGCACTGGAAAGCTATGCGGAGAATACATACTCGACCATGTTGTATCTGACGCTGTCAGCGCTGCCCCAGGCCTCGCTCACCACCGACCACATCGCATCGCACATCGGCAAGGCCATGGGCATCGCAGCCGTACTACGAGGCATCCCGCTCATCGCATTCCCACCGCAACAGCCACTAGGCACTAGCAACTCCATGACCGGGCAATCTGGACCCACGCAAGGCGCCGTACTCCTCCCACTCGACGTAATGGCCGAGGCCAACGTCCGCGAAGAAGACGTCTTCCGACAAGGCGCTTCCGCCCCCGGCCTCCGCGACGCCATCTTCACCGTCGCAACACGCGCGAACGACCACCTCATTACCGCTCGCGAGATGCTGTCCAAGCTGCGATCCGAAGGCACGCTCGGCCACGACTTCGAACATCAGAATGAGGAGGAACATCAGTATAGCGCACAGCAGATGAACACCGGGCAGGAAGCACAATTAGCGGAGGTTGAACAGGCATTCGGTGTCTTTATGCCGAGCATAGCGACACAGTCCTGGCTGGATAGGTTACAAGGAGTAGACTTTGACATCTTTGATGCGAGTCTGAGAAAAGTCGACTGGAAGCTGCCCATGAAAGCGTATTGGGCGTATAGTCGGCGGAAGATATAATGCACAGAAACAATGAAGCATTTAACGATGTACTTCTCAAGGCTGCAAGATGCTCGAGCGATGATGCTGATCATCACGAATACACAAAACGGCGAGGTACAAATGAAAAGTCAGGAAGTCGGCCAACGCCATGCAAACCTTATCTTTCCTTTTGAGTTCCTCCTCCTCTTGAAGCTGAGGTAGGGAGAATGAAGGCTTGGTGATAGTCTGCCTCTTTATATACCCATTCAGAGCCCTTGTCGCAAACGAGTCGGTAAAATAATTGAAGTTTCATGAGAAGGTCATCGCATTGTTGGAATTGCTCTTTCGAACAGCACGGCAGGTCTCCGCACAGAACATCATGCATATCGACTTGAATGTTTTGGACGGGCTCTCATGAAGGTTCTGGTATTGATCTTTTTATCCTTGTTTCCACTATCAGAAGATTGACGGGCTGCCGCAACACATTAGCTTGAACCTATGAAGTTTTTATAACCTGAGCTTTTGAATATCAAGTGTTGGGGTCTCAATCATGGAGTAAAAGCCGAACAGGAGCTGGACAGACACTCATGTTGACATGCTCACAGACTTTTGGAGGTAAAGTGTAGGAGGTTGGCTTTCGGCGGAAGAGCGGAGGCAGTGCTCATGTACCAGATCCAACGTAGTTTTGGGAGGCAAAGGCAGTGCTCATAGTTCCTCTCTGATCTAGTTTTGGAAAGCGAGGGCCGAGCACATGAATGCGTTCACTCTCAATTTTGGGGCAAAAGGGAAGAAGAAGGGATTTGAGGAGTAAGTAGGTGCATGGAAGGCGAGGTTTATATATGCCAGGAACCAGAGGTGGGCACTCAGCGCAGCATATCGCGGGACCAACTCATTTCCAGATTTTGATGTGCGCTCATGTGCTCTTGTTGTTCAGACAAAACAATGTCGGTGCCTCCACCAGTTTTGAAAGTCTCGAAGGCTCGGCGCGCAAAACAACATACATAGGTCTTGGCTTCGTTTCGATATTTTGTTGCAAGGTATAATGGAAGATGAAAGGCAGAGATGATATGTCTTCTAGCAGTTTTGGTGGCAAAGACTCAGAGGTTATCCTTTGCGCAAGAGCGGGGACAGTGCTCATGCTTTCGGTATCTGTTTCTTTCTGGAAAGAGAAGGACGGACATATCCCATGCTAATATTTTTGTTTTGTTTTGGAGAACAAAGTCGATAAGGAGAGGAGTTGAGGAAGAAGACGAGCGAAGGTCGAGATTTAGATATTCGATCAACTACCAGCGGACCAGGGCGCAGCATGCGGTGTAGTCTCTTGTTTTTGATTTTCAATATGGTTTCTCGTATGTTCTTGTCGCGCAGACAGAACATGGGTTGATGAACCGTGACTTTTGAACGACTCGGTGCCGAAGAGGACATGGACTGTTCATCCGTGTATTTTGAGATTTTGTTGGAAGTAATGATAGAATATAGAAGTGAGAACAGTTTCAAGGCTGCGAAGCCTTATATAGACCGGTTTGCGTTGCGAGCTACTCCCCATGAAGATGTTGCCGCCTGGAGGGCACCGCACATTACAATGTTCAACGGTATTTTGAGAAATGCTCATCCATATTGTTTTTGAAGAATTTGAATGAGGAGACTTTTCAGGGGGAAAAAGGAAGAGAAGAAGAGTGGCGATGCGTAATCTATACTCCTCCGTTTTTCGCCGCAGATTCGTAGTGGTGGTAGAGCCCGACGTAGTGCGGGTCGGCCGGTCACGCGCAACAGTATGTAAGATTGGAAGATGCCCGCGACTATGGTAACGCTGCTTTTGTGCGCAAGTCAGGTTCTATGCAGGAAGTATGCATCCGGGACGCGTGTAAAGTCCAAGCAAACTATTGATTTGGATAAATGACACGAAAAGCGAGGTTTAGAGCCCCGCCCTTTCGTATCCGATTTGGTTAGTCTACACATCCTGCCTGTCATCCTCCCGGAGGGTATCATGTTCGCGAATACGTCGCTGTGGTAGTAAGATACATTTACCTTCGTTCACAAAATCCGTACCGTGATTGTCGCAAGGACGGCAGTTTAGGATGGCGTCAAATGTGCGTGCCCTTCGTTGCGACCCCCTGACCTCGGGCTATCCCCAAGCTAACAACAACAGCCAAACGCTTCGATGACCTGGGCGGCATCGTCCAAAGAAGATGGTTCCAAAGTAGGATTTCTGGACTTACCGCGCGAACTTCGCGACATGATTTACGAGTCCGCCTTCCGCATCAAAGGCGCTGTTCTCGTTTACTCGCGCGACCCCTTCGCAGTTCGGCCGGTGATGAGAGTGCTGAACATCCGACATGGCGGCGAAGGACCGATTGAACCGCAACCCTTATGCAGCGGCCAGATCCCGGTAGCACTCATAAGGACGTGTCGACAGCTTCGCGCAGAAAGCAGCCCTGTCTTCTTCGGGTCCAACGTCCTTTCCTTTTGGGCTCTGGGCAACATCGACGTTGGCCTTGCCAACCGACTCTTGGTGCGGCACATTGTAACTGAAGCAAGTCCTCGCGGCATCTTTGACAAGTCTCTCGAGCATGTGAGCTATTGCTGGAAGAGAAGGTTTTGGCCTGAGATATTGCGTAGCAGCGACGCGATACTGGAGCAGTTCCCCAACCTGGACACGCTGACCTACTCTCTGAAGCCGCCGCGTGAGGAGATTTGGAAACCTGCTTTCTTCGATGTGGCCAACAAGACGAGAGAGCAACGTGTCGATCTGGTTGCTAGTTGGATGAGTCAAATGTGTTATTGGGAGGATGAGCGACTGCGTAGGATTTTGCATCTCGAGATGGTGCCTTCGCCTGGGCTCTCGAGGGATGAATATGCGGGTTCGCGGTTTGTTCCTGAAGACGAAGACGTCTGGGACTACACCGAGTTCGTGGATGCATTCGAGCGGATGAAGAAATCGATTTAATCAGATAGGCGGAGAAGCGTTTCGATCATCTAAAAGCAATATGAGCATTCTGTGGGTGGCCACGTTAGCAGAACCATCGTTCGGCGCAGGATGACGGGAGGAGGCATGATCGCATGAGCCTTGCCTTCCAGGTCACATTAATCTTGTTTTATGGGCCGTTGGCACAATGTGTGCTTTTCTCCACGCGATGCAAGCAGAAACTTGGAGTTTGGTACCGGCATCCCCACGAACTGGTGGCTCAACTGGTAAGCGACGAGGCTAGATCGCCGGCCGATTCCGGCAACTACACCCCAGCCGCAGGTGTCAAGCACGGCATCAAGAAAACGCCATTCCGCGCTCAAATCTTGCGAAAAGATCTAAATACCATAGACATGTTCCTCCGACCAGCTCGCACCTGCACACGGTCACTCCACACATCAACCCGCGCAATCACGGCCCGGCCGTCCATAAACCCACCAAACGACGCTTTCCGAAACCGGCAAAACCTAGTTCCCAAATTTTCGACAAAACAGTCATCATTGCAATTGAGCAGCAGGCGATTCATAGCAACCTCCATACCGCGACTTCAACAAATTGGCTCCGCAGAACGGATTTCCACATCCAAAATGGCAGGCGACGATCACTACCTCACGCTCTCATGCCCGGATAAGGCAGGCATTGTGTACGCCGTCACGGGCCTGCTGGCAAAGGAAAACCTCACGATTCTCGATCTCCAGCAATTCTCCGACCCGGACTCCAAGACCTTCTTCATGCGTGTGCATTTCGGCCATGCAGCAGATGTGTCCGCGCTGCAAGAAAGCATGAAGAACCTCGCTTCGGAAATGAGCATGACATACCAAATCCAACGGGTAGACTCCAAGCCCAAAGTCCTCATCATGGTATCCAAAATCGGACACTGCCTCAATGACCTCTTGTTCCGCGTCAAGTCTGGCCAACTCAAAGTTGACGTACCGATAATTGTGTCCAACCACCCCGAGTTCGCGGAGCTGGCAAAGAACAACGGCATTGAGTTCCACCACCTTCCTGTAACCAAGGACACCAAGGAGAAGCAGGAGACGCAGATACTGGATCTGATTAAGCAACACAATATCGACCTTGTTGTTCTGGCGCGCTACATGCAGGTCCTCTCACCGCGCCTGTGCACGGAGATGTCGGGCAAGATTATCAACATCCATCACTCTTTCTTGCCTTCGTTCAAGGGCGCAAAACCTTACCATCAGGCCTACGAGCGTGGTGTCAAGATTATCGGTGCGACCGCACATTTTGTTACCGCGGATCTGGACGAGGGACCGATCATCGAACAGCGCGTTGCGAGGGTCGACCATGCTTTGAGCCCCAAGGAGTTGGTCGAGGAGGGAAGCAATGTTGAAAGCCAGGTTTTGGCTGCGGCAGTTAAGTGGTGGAGCGAGAAGAGGGTGTTTTTGAACGGTCAAAAGACTGTCGTGTTCAACTAAAGCGTGCCATCAAAAGTCGACGAAAAGCAATGTAAATATACACATGTGTCATGAAAAGCCTCTGAAAATTAATCTACAATGGATTGGGCACGCTTACCACTTGACGCGCAGGCCTTCGAAACTTCTCGGCATAGGTGGAAAGTCAGCAGACAGGCCATCTTCGCCGATGTACTTCTCCTTCAGTAGCAGACAGGTCGAGCACAGGCGCTCCCCGATTGAGTGTTGACCGAGCCAGATGCGGCCTTGAGCGCTGTAAAGCAAAGTCGCGATGTCGGTGAACATGTTCGATGTAGGATTGGTTTGGAGGTCGGTATCGTTGAAAACGTGCGGCTGTGCGTCGAAGAACTCGTCATCCGATTGCGTATAATCGTCGGTATCGTCCGTTTGAAGCATCCCGGTATAGTCCTGAAGCTCTTCTAATATCGTCGAGCCCTTTTGAATCGTGTCGCAGACACAGTTCGAGTTGTGACCGGACCTGACGCATTCTGTGACGGCTATGCGCGCAGGCTCGACCAGTCCACCAGCGAATGAACCGTAGTCATCTCCGCAGTGGGCGCATGCAGTTCTTGATGACTTTCCAGCGCCGTGAGGGATATGCTTGGCCTGAGTCAGCACACGGACGAAGGTCCTTCGTGTCATACCAAGTTGGCAGAGATAGCGATCGAGCTCTTCCCGCAGATACACTTTCAACTGCTCAATGCAGTCCAATACTGCGTGGCACCAAGCTGAATAGATACTCGGTAGTGCTTGCAGGAATTGCTTATGTGTGAGGTTGTCCTCCATCCAATCAAAGCCCTTCATCTGCAGGAACGAGCCGGCGTTCACGACCATTGGCAGCACTACTCGGCCGCTTGCACGTAGAGCAAGCCAAGAGCCTATCGCGTCCAGGTGCCTCTTGCTAACCCCTGAACGCTCCTCGTGAGAAAGACCGAGGATCTGCTGGATGTACTTGTTGTGACGGGAATGATTGAGAACAGATCTCATCGCGTGTTGCAGGGCGGACCAGATATTGCGCGCGCTGAATTCGACGTACTCCTCATTCACGGTAAGGTGAAGTAGCCACGTGATACTGTTTCGCGAGATAGGAACTCGTTCTCTCGCATACGCTCTCTTGAGCCAGTCGTGTACAGTCCAGCCATCACTGTCGGCGTCGGCGATGTCAATGCATTCGCAGAAGAGTCTGAGCATGGCGATCTTGATATCAGCGTGCTCATCAGTACAAAATGCAACGAAAAGCGATATGGGCGATCTAATTTCGTTAGCAGCGGTGCTGTCAGTTGATATTGGGGACCTACAAGATCGCATCAGAAGGTCCTTCATACACCAGTGCAGACTTGTCTGCCCCTCCCTTGACCAGCAAAGCGCAAAGCTCGACATGACCTGCTGCGGCGGCAAACTGGCCAAATCAGCATCCTTGAATAAGTTCTCCACACAGGAGTAGCGTCTTACGTGCAGTGGTTTCCATCCTTTGGGGCTCGTGTCTACTACGCTTGCCATTCCCTTCTCCAGAAGCGCTTCGACAGCACGGGTCTGACCAGTGCGACAGAGCTCGAAGATGAGCGAGTCATCGGGAACCGGGCAGGTCACTGTTATGTTACAGTTAAAGAGCCAGCTCCGCCCCCCGGATGCCACGACAGCTTCGAGGCCGCTCTGAATGCCCATGTACTGTTGCCATCTTGTAGGGTACAATATCAGCGACCTGACGATCTGGGGCTTCCTACGTCTCTTGGAAGACTTGTTGTCGTGATGAATAGTCGTTGTTCGTAGCCAAGCACACCCGAGTGCAGTGCGGATGGTTGAGACATGGTGTCTTACGCGATACCGCAGATTCTCGGCATAAACAAAAGTCTTGGTCCGCAGCTGTCCACATTCATCGATCGTATAGCCGTCTTGTGAATAGATCTCCAGCGATGTCGGTTCGAAGGTGGTGACCGCAGTTTGTGCGATGGCGTGCAACATGAGCTCCTGTACCTCATAATTGATCGAGCTGCGCTCCGTGAGCATTTTACCCAAAGGCTGTAGTGCGTTTGTCGTGAATGAAGATGTCATTCGACGGAGGGAACGCTGGCCAACGAATTTGGAGGGGATACTTTGCACTGGTGTCCAACTAGACGCGTCCTCGATCCCAGGCAAACGAAGTGGGCCTTTCCGGACGGGTTTAGAAGCGTCATGTCCTTCGATCTCTCCAAATACTTTCAATCTTGTCGAAAGACGGGAAGAGCGAGCTTGAATCACGCTAAGTGTGCATGGTCAGCGAACCGCTATTGGCATGCATATAATCGCGTCGTACCTTTCGTGGGCCATAGCTAGTGTGAGAGTCGACTTTGTGTCGTTCAAAGAGTCACGGAACCGTTGGATATGTTTGCTGTGAAGGGCAGCTTTAAAAGCTGTACGTACTCGTTGCCTTCGCGACAGCGATGAAAGTCCGCCATCGAATCTTTCAACAATGAGTGTTAGATCCTGAATGATCAGTGGTAGCTTGCGTGCCGAAATCGGTACACTTACTGCAATCTTGGCTCGGCAGTGTTGCACACCTTCTGCTAGACAACCACCAAGACTGTTGCCATGGGATTCGACTCTCTGGAAGACTGAGATGAGGAAGCGTAGATCTTCCTTGATGGCAATGATCTCCCGAGGCGCATCTTCGACTGTCTCCCAAAATGTATAAAGTTTGATACACGCTTCGGTAAGTTGGAAAGCCACAGATATGACAGCGAGGCCTGGATGCTATTAGTAAGAGATGACGAAATCGTTCATCGAAAGTACCGTTCGCCGCAATCGAAAGTCCTTCCATTGTTTCTGCAGCTTGATTACTGATTGCATGGCAAGAGCAGCCGGATTAGAGCTTATATTGCAGTGAGCCTACTGCGGTACAGCAAAGGGGCGAGGTTCACGCACGTCTCAGCATTGCCCAGTTGTGGCTGCGCCAATGCATGCTCAATGATTCCCCTGTAGGTCGCCTCGTGCTTCACCTACGCGAAATCCGTGCTGAGCATGCCTTTGAGCCTTGCGCATGGTCATAGCTGGGAGACCGGGAGACAGAATCGAACAACAATGTGCACGGCAGGTTGACGCGCTTGTGTGAGTAACAGCCATGACTGCTGATATTACAACCGGAGAAGAGCCAGGTAATGGGCAACTAACTTCAATGGTTTACAAGACTTGCCCATGAGCTTGATACGATTTCGATGTTCGGGCGACGGTTCGTCAATGGAGCTCGGAATCAGGAGGCTGGGTCGATCGACGCTTCCGCGGAGTCTTCCGCCCCCACACTATCCACTTGTGGGTGCAGCCGTCACGTAACGGGTGTCGAGGCCGACGCGTTCCAGGGAGCTCTAGAAGACGAGATCGCTTAGAATAGGTTGGAGCATCGCATGCCGCAAACTTTGATAAGATGAATGAGAGCTGAGTGGGTGGAGACACGGGAAGGACCAGCGCGCTAACGACAGGAGCGGCACGTGGGCAGCCACCCGCATCTGTTGGCAGCCACCCATCTCGCTTGGGTTTACCATCATTTCCATCGACGTACGTAAACAGCAAATAGTCATGGCCATGCTTTGAACGCGTTTGCCTTCTGAAACACCTTAACGACCTGGGCTGGCGTCCGGCTTGATATCCCCGAGGACGCGGCATCAGCGCTAGACATACATATACGGTGGATACAGGCTGCGCCAGCCGAAGCGGGTGCATGACGTTGCGCTGCTGCTACCAAAAGCTTGTGGTTGAAACTGAGTCTCTTCGATGCTCTACTACATTACTTGTGATAATCTGCATCGCATGCTTGCAGCAAGTCGACACCTCACAGAGTAGCTATTCATCCTCCGTCTTCAGCTCGACTCATATCTTTCCATTATGCCGCCTCGTCAAGCCTGCATACGGTGCTCCTCTAACGATAGGCGCGATTTCCGAAGCAACGCCAAAAGCACAGTGGTTCACACTCTGGAAGTCGCCAATCCCCTGATACCCATGTTCCCTCATGTACTCTGGATCGTTGCTATTCGCAAGAACACCAAACTTGAGTCTAGTGTGCATCAACTCCAATGGAAAAGGGTCATTGCCCAAACATGCGCCGCGGCTGATGTCATCCAAGGTGGTGTTTCGTGTGGTAACTAGAATGCGAGAGAAGCCAGTCGAGAATGTTGTACCATCTTGCCAGATTGTGAAAGCGCCGAAGAGGAGGATGAGGAGTGTGATGACGACAACTGGCGCGTAACATTGCCAGAGCCGTTCGGGGACGTAGACGAATGAGGATTGGAGTCGCGAGCGGTTCACTGTGAGCTGTTCTTCGGCGACTGCTAACATCTCTGGCGCTGATAGCAATGACAGAACCATGTCTGAGTAGAAGGTCTCGATCTCATCCGTTAGGTTTTGCTTAGGCTCGCTGTTCTTCTGGACTAGTCGTGTCTTTGTGACATCAGAATAGACTTGTGCATAGTATGGTCCAGGTAATGGCGGGTCGAGATCGACGTGACCGCGGAGGAAGTCCCTGAACATGTCACCGACAGCATGGTATGCGGCCGTTTTCTTGTAAAAGCCCACATCGCTCCGAGGGCTGATGTATTCTTCCGCTGGTCCCGGATCGAGGGTGTAGTTGATCTTGCCGTCGACTCCCCGCGGAAAGCTGGTGTCTAGAATGGGCCTCTGCGGTTCTAGCTTGACCGTGGAATTGAAGAAGGGTTCAGTGAAGTTCCAGCTGACTGTATACTTAGTCTCCATATGTATACAGCGCATGATTCGCGCATCATAGCGATGTGTCCAATTCTTTGCGAGGGGGTCATCCTTCGCGAGCTTTACCGTAGAATTGAACGCATAGCCAATCCAGAGCGCAGGTTCTGACTTGAAGACACCCAGATCGACTGGAGTTTCACCATCAGGTATACCACCCGGACCTTTGCGGAAGTTGTTGGCTTGCGGGCGGGCATATTCGCCCTCGTCGACGTCGGCGTAGTAAACGAAGCGGCCTCGCGGTGCCAAAATGCTCATGTTGAAGGGCGCACCCAATTCTGTTAGTCTCTCGTCGTCATCTGCACTACTGGCTATTTCTTCGCATTGGTAGCTCGGCCCAACAAAGCTTTGTTCGTACGTGCAATTGTACCGCCCTCCACAAGCGTCTTGCCGAGCATCTTGCCTGATGTTGGGACGGTCCAAGTTGCTATAAGCCAGCAGAAGAGCGACACGTCTTAACTCCGCCGAGGGCTGATCGTAATAGTCAAACCACCCTGGTGCCGTGCCAGCAATGTCGGTAGTATTGTAATACATCATCGATCTCTTGTTGCTTTCGTCGGCCAACTTCACCGGATTTCGCCAGTCTTTTGTGGACTCCATCGAGAAGTTCAGCGTGGGAACTTTGAGATTGATTGTCTCGCTATCGAGATAGGTTCCGAAGGTAAGCGCACCGGGCGAGAAGATAATTGTTGCCAACGGGACCAGCCAGATGACCTGCAAACCAGCATCTTTGATTAGTGATGTGTTCTATGCAGTTCTTACAGGGATAGTTACTCACCAAGGCAATAGCGCACAGAACCGGTGCACTAGAAAGGGCCTCCCAATTGCCAAAGATTGTTGGATCTTCCGTAGCCCCGAAGATCTGGTCGATAGACAGCACTGTGAAAGCCCGGTCCCTAAACGCTCTCCACATGCGCTGACGGAACACCAGAACCACACATCCGCCGAAAGCAAGCTTCGATAGATAGGCAAGTGCGCGCCCATACAGAACCCAGCGAAACTTCTTGTCCTCGTCCTCTTCTCGCTGGTGGTGCAAGAAAGTATACAAGAGGTGTTGAAGAAGCGCAAACACGATGCCCATGATGAAAGCAAACACCATGAGTGCTGGCCCACGCCAGTTTACTCGCCATTGAGTTGACTGCGTCGCCCGATGTGCTATCAACCTCTCGGTCATGGGATCTGTTCGCGCTCTCGAGATGCCCGATCCGAACGAATACAGTGTATCTGGTGTCCTGGAGTATGGTGGTCGTGGCCCTGGAGAGTAGGTCGGAGGAGAAAAAGCACCAGGCTTCGTATTAGGCGTATCCTGCCGCCAATACGTAGAGCCTGGTGATTTGGGTGATGGCATGGGCTCCATTTGGATACCTAGGCCTGGGTCGTTGACGTTTTCGCTGTATCTTGATGGCGTCCCGCGCCTGCTCTCGGTGGACTCGTCGCTTGTTCGCGAAGGTGAAGAGGCATAATCTGGTCGGGATATGCGAATGTCTGGCGATGCAGGTAGATATGAGTAGGGCCGACTTTGAGCATCCATGTTGGCATTTGTTGGAGGCGTCAGAAATCGGATTGGCACATAGAGCGCTTGGCTGAATCATGTCTCAGTAGTTTGAGATTCTGTAGTTGCATGTTTGAAGAAGATAAGGGTCCGCACTGTGGAATAGGTATCCTAGATGGTTTTACAAAAGACCGGTCAGCATTTTCGGAATGGCCGCTCTGGCGTCGTAGCTGAGCTGCATCTTCCTAGGGCTGAGCTGTAACCGTCAGCTGGCAGGGGTTGCGCACGTTAGAAGCTCATCATCTGATGTCAGTCGGTCCCCGGTGCTCGCACGGGAGTGTCGCAACGACGGCAGCCAGCCGCATCGCGCGACCGACTTCTCAGGCCCTTGGCTGCGCCTGGTCCATTCGCGCGCGGAAACCATCATAGTGGCGATGGGTGGCTTACACATTTGAAACGGTCAATGCTGCGGTTGAACATGACGAACGCCTGATGAGCGGTGTCGTGGTGTCTGGTGCAGGAAAGCCATAGAAGGAGGCACGGAGGAAGCTCGGACGGAACAGGTGCGTTAGCCGAGAGTCATCCGCAACAAGACATGTACGTGCTGCAGCAGCAAACAAAGTCACCACTACGGGACACAAATACATTTGTGCGTACGAACATGCTACAGCGATCTCGCTACATTCGAGAGGCAGTTATTGAAACCTGTCTATCACCCTCAGTCCGTCTTATACATCTCAACAGTCCAGCCCCCTCAGATCTCGTAAAATCTCCTCGCTTCATCCTCAGTCACAGCGCTAGTGTGGCACCTGTTCAAATCCACAAGTCCATACTTGCTCCCCTTGATCTTCCACCACATATCGCGACGATTGCCATTCAGCTTGCCGCCCAGGA
>Ga0265797_10005676_pt1 | contig 18071 bp, 17 predicted proteins | sample P2T30metagenome_FD_192433 | JGI IMG/M metagenome (GOLD analysis project Ga0265797, IMG submission 192433) | Plant litter microbial communities from East Loma Ridge, Irvine, California - P2 T30 | ecosystem: Environmental > Terrestrial > Plant litter > Unclassified | place: USA: California... | reverse complement strand
AATCTGCCACCATGGAACCGAGCACGGCCGACGGGGCTTACTCGCAGGATTACCCCTTTGTGAATACCTGGGACCAGTGGCTGTCACCCGAAGCTGAAGGTTCGCAGGGCACAACCGTTGACCCGGGTGCGCCTTGGCCCGTCTACTCGCTCTCGCCCTCAATACCCACCTCCCCAAGCGTGCATCAAGCAGAAGCGGACAGGCTGTGTCTGCTGCAGCCGGACGACTGGGATCAAGAGAAGGACTACAGTGCTGACCCTCCAATATGTATACGATATACGATCATTTCGAAGATCAAGCTTAACAATAGAATGATTACGAAAGATACGGAACAGGACATCGTGTTGGCTCCAGCTCCGTACTGGTCCATGTTCCTGCATCCAAAGCTCGATGCTTTGCTCAGCAAAAAGATAAACAACAGCAAGCGCGTTAGGCCCGACGATAGCAATGTGGTAGTGTCAGTCAACGAGCGCTCAGAGCGTGACCTGATCAGACGTTTTGACGAAGTTCGGGTAGACTGGTCAGTAGTAGAAAAGCAGCTGCTGAGTTGGGGCGAGCTTCTACACGCTGGTAAAAGGCTTAGGGTTGACATCTCGTTCAATTACGTGGAAACCCAGGCGGCGCTTCCGGCCCGCGGCTCGACCACGCAGCGGATGCTTGCCGAGCGCGCCGCCCAGCTGGACGCCGAAGAGGTGTCAGGGACACCATCAACGTGGCGTGATGTCTATGCGCTGATGCGCTGTCCGGGCGCACCCTGTGACTTGGGACCGCACTGCTGGCGCGACCCCCACGGCAAGCAGCATTGCCCGTTGAAGGCGCACCACATGAGGAGTTTGATCAAGCATGTGGATGAAGGAAACTCTCTGGAGTGTCAAGCGGACGTGCCTCAGATGGTGCGCCAGCAACTCTATGCAGAGCATCAGGAGCGCTCCCAGAAGCAGCACAAGACATCAGTTACAGCTGGTGGTCCTCCGCCCATCACTATCAACAACGTCCTGCCCAGTAGTGCCAGCTCAGCCTCGGGCATGCAGTTCGAGGCTGCAGCCACCGCTCCCACCACCAAAGCGTCACTTCCCCAAGATTTTGAGCTTCCAGGCTTCCGTGACGTAGCACTCAACGAGTACAGCGAGTGGCATCAATCGAGAGTGTTTGACATAACTCTGAAGGCTGATTTTCAGAAGGCGCGAGATGTCGCGTTGGAGAATGCGCTGGACCTGGATTTGATCCACGAAGAGAACGATCCAGATTTCTTCGAGAAGCAAGGTGTGAAGAGGGGCACAGCAAAGAGGTTCGTACGCGACATACCACAATGGGCGAAGAGGCAAAAAGCGGACAATGCGGATGTGATTACCGTGGTCTCATGACTTGCATGTTAAGAAAGGTTTCTGGGATGTTGGCAGGTTGAGTTCATATGCGTACTGTATCATGGTATCTAATGTCTAATGGCAACAAAGGTTATTTCTCGATTGCGCCCCACTTGTAACCGTCACGGCACGCTTAGATTGCCTCCACTGTCACGCCCGAGTGACTGAAATGCCCTTTCGCGCTACTTCCCCTCTCCCCTACAACTTGCACACACCACTCCAGAAAACTTTCGAAATCCTCATAGCTTGACTGATGCATTTTCCAATTGTGCCTGATGAATGCCTTCAGCTTGGCGAAAAACTCTTCGATAGGATTCAGATCTGGTGAATAGGGTGGCAGGTACACGAGAATTACGCCTGCCTCTACACACAACTCTTCCACTCGGTCGGATCTATGGAAAGATGCATTGTCCATGACAAGCACAGATTTGGGCTACGGCTATCTACCACACCACTGCAGGAGTTCGCCTAGAAAATCCTCGAACACCTCACCATCTGTCGAGCCCTGGTATATGCGCGCCAGTAGTACTCCGTCCTGTGTGTACGCAGGGAGGATGTGGTACCTGTGCCCCTGGTGGAACCTCTCCGTTTGCACTGGAGTGATTCCGACTGGAGACCAGCCCGTCCTGCGGAGTCCTACCCTTCTATTACAGCCCGATTCGTCTATATACACCAGATGATAAGAAGCAAACGCCGATAACTCATGCAGGTATTTGTCCCTTAGGTCCGCATTCCGCTCTTTCGCTTTGCGCTGTATCATCTTCTTTGACCACCCCTCTGCTATCAGCGTGCGGCTGATCGTAGAGGTCGAGACGTCCACATCAAATTCTTCCTGGAGAAAAGCTGCGAGCTCATCAAGCTGGCGGTCAGGCTTTTGGAGCAGAAGCTCTTTCAAGGCATCGAACATCGTTGGCGTGATGCTCCGTGGGCGGCCGGGTGCGGTTGTGAAGGGCGCGCGTAAACTGCCAAAAGCTCGTATGTTGGAGCGTATCGCGCTTACTGACTGGCTGCTGCAGCCTGCAACTTTCGCTATCTGGTCACCAGTGAAATGGCCAGCTTGTAGCATGGCGTGGATCTGTTCGCGCTGCGCGAGGGCCAAGTTGGGTGCCATGATGGTGTGCGCTGAACTCCTAGCTGGTGGGCATGGCGGACAGAGGCAGACCGAGTCGACGCCGCCAGGCGCTGCTGCCTTGGCGGCTTTCCCGGGACAGCAGGCGCAATGACTGCCCACCTGGCGCCATTCTGACAAGCAGTAGAGTGCGGACTGCCTGCCTTGTCGCTAGGCGATAGTCCTGTATCTAACAAAAAAAAAATTAGGCGGCCTGACGAGCTGAGTTTGAGCGCTGCGAGCGGTGTATCAGGTCATCCGTGATGTGAGTCTGACTTTAGACTGTGCAGTTTCAGCTATATTAGCGAGGTAGGCGGGTTATACACTGGTGGGTTGGCCGATAGCGAAAAGCCACGATTGGGATCGGCTCGGGCGGAGCCGTCGGGCGTGCCGCGCCGCAGCTAATATCCCCTACTGCCTGACATGATCGAAGAGTGTCTGGCATCAAGCCGATATTGGGAAAGTCTGTACTTGAACTGTGAACACCGAAAAAACAAAAGTCAAAGACGCCGATCGAGACATAGTCTCGAGCACTTCCTGGATATTGCGCTGCAAGTAAAAGATTCGCGAGCAACGGAGGAGAAGAAGGTATTCTTCGAGCCTGCTCCGAGCAAGACTTGTGGTAAGGTAATCATGCCTCATCATCGCTCTCGAACTCCGTCATCTCACTGACCACAGAGTTCTTTCTCTCCTCACCAAAGTCCTTCTCATAGGCAGAGGTCTGCTCGTCGACTCCATCGTCATCCTCAAGTTCCTCAACGGTAGCGCCGGTGAGCGTCGTCTGGCGGGTTTGTCTACCCTTCGGGACACGAGCCGCACGAATTGCAACGCCGTTTGACTGCCTCGATTCCCTGAACATCGCCTCCACTTCCTCGTAACTGACGTTCTGCTCCAGCGCCCTCTTAGCCATGGCTTTTCGATCCTGTGCGCGACTCCGGACTCTGTCAGGAGCGGACCGTTCTCGACAGCAGCAGCAGCAGTGATCTTGTCTGAGATCTGGTTGTTGGTGTACTTTGCGCCGATCTCGAGGACCTTGTCTCCGATGAGGAGATCTGGGAAGGCGAAGAGGTGCTGCTCGGTGTCTTGGTAGGTCTTCAAGGTCGGACCGCTGGAACCTTCGTTGGTGTAGTGTGTAACGCGCTTGCCGGTCTCGACGGAGCCTTTGGTTGTGTACTCGACACCGTCGTGCGTGGTGACTGGGTCACCCGATGTGAACTTCGTACGCATCCTTGATGATGTTTGGTTGGATGTTCAGTTGGATGTTGGATGTTTGAGAGTACAATCTACTAAAGTGGCACACGCGACAATAACGAGCTGGATGGTCTGGGCTTTCATTGCTCAGCTTTCACTTTCAACGAATGCACAAAGAAATGGTAAGGATCTGCAACAAGCCCATTGTCAGTGAAGTCACTTGCAGCTGGCACACAGCGTTGTATCCCCACAACCCACTCCACTATGGAAAACTGAGGATACAATCGCATTATAGATTAGCTTCTACTTCTTAGTACTCTCTGATGGACCGACCACACCAATCTATTGTATGTGACATTGTGATTTGCGAATACCCAAGATGCTGGCAGTACTTGTGGTTGGAACGACTGGAGTGAGCCTGACGACATAGAACGCTTGGGTTGGATTGTCATTGTATCTTAACAGTACTTTTGAGCTTGGCCATAAAGAGTAAATGCCTGAGGTCGATTAATGGCTTCTGTTCGTGATGTTGTTGACCACTTGCCCCTTCGTACGGGATACCGCCTTTACAGAAGAGTGGTTGACTGCGATATACACAGCGCGTTAGCAATGCTTGTATGATTTAGAATACATGCTTGAGACTCACCAGATATCCGGCACAAAGTTGCAGACTGCTCTCAAAAGACATCACCGTCATCGTCGTCATCGTCGCCGTCGTCGCCCACAGTCGTGTCTTCCTTTCCACCACGCCCGCCATGCTGTCCTTGGCTTTTAGGACGGTAGTTCTTTGGGAACTCGACTCCATTTGCAATTCTCATGGCATCGAGCTCAGCCCTCACCTCCAATTTAGTCACGCCCTGTCTGTTCGCACGCGCCACGATCATGTTGGCAATACGCCATGTGAGTTGTTTTTGGCCGAATGTCGCTTCGCGATGGAAGGTCGCGACTTTTTCGAGGATGTCCTGGTGCGAATGTCGTCCAACGATGTCGAAGAGTACATCGCCTTTGAGCTCCGCAAGATCACCACGGAAGACTGTGTCGTCGCTGTCGCCATCCTCATTGTCATCGTCGTCGTCGTCGTCGTCCTTGGTTTTCTTGTTGTCTTTGCTCTCAGGCTTGGTCGTGCTTCCTGCGACAGGTCTAGATTTTCCTGTGCTACGCGATACTTTCGAGCCGACCGTCACATGTTGTTCCCCGGAGATGCTGTCTGGATTTGCAGGTCGTTGCGACTCACTCCTAGTAGTGATATTGCTGGCACCACCGAGGGTATCTTGTCGAGGTTCGTCCGAGATATAATAACGCATGAGACGGGCGCCTGCGGACATATCGTCTGAGTCGTACTCGGGCTCGGATTTGTTACGACGATTGGCCATGATAATTTCGCCTGTACTTGTGTGGTGGCAGATCATGCGTTGTTATAACGTGTCTGCTGGTAGATGCAGATGCTGCTGGGGAGCGGCGTTCATTCGCGAGCAAAGCATCGTCTTTGTGCACATGTTTCCCCAATAAGGTGCCAGAGTGAAAGTACTGCGTGTGGTTCACTCATGTGATCCTTTCGTGCATAAAAGTTCCTACGCCTCGCTCTGCTTGCGCCTCAAGAATTTGTGCCCATCATCGGTTCGCACACAGACCAGACTTTATGATATTGACCGCTGAGAAAATTAAGTCTTCGAGGAGGCCGCCGAAATAGCTTTACAATATTTCGAGACAAGCACGTTGCTGGTTTGTTGTAACATGATGCACCTATCCTAGGCACCTCAAAATGGAGTCGACAGAGACCAGGTGTTGGCAATAATTTCTCTCCTAAAACCACAATAATGCTAAAGTGATCTGGCTCAAAGGTGAGCTACACTTCAAGTTGTGACAACAGCATACTAGACACGATCAATCTTCTACGCTGAGTAGTTGCGCTCCGAAGTTCTGTCCTTTGAAACGCACTAAGTCAGAGCACAGCATCATGCTGTCAGAGCATCAATGCTCTTCTCGTTGCATGCTTTCTTCTTCTTCGCTCAATGTTTGCTGGCCACGTGGCGCTGTAACACTTTGGGGTTTAGTATTGTTGTCCAGGTGCATCTGCGGTTGCTGCACATCGAAGCCAGCCAGCCGATGCGCGGAGGTGCCGGTGCATGGCTTAGTCATTCGATCCCGGTATTACCGTTTAATGAAGTCAAGGTCTAGACTCAGGAACAACATTTGGGAATGTGGGGTGCATCATTTGATGATGATACAGACGTATTTAATGTGCTCGTATTGTTAGCAAATGCTTAGCATCATCTGCACCGGGATCCAAGCTCGCTGGGCTCGCTACAATCTTGCGCATCCAATTCTCGCTCGATATATTTGTAACGTCAAGCAAATGAGGATTCAACCCATGTTAGAGATTGCCTCATGTCCTTAAACAACATTCTCCACAGCAATCTTCACAATGGGTCGCTCGGAATGAAGCTTTCCGGGCACGTCAACTTGAGACGCTAGCGTGTAGGAAATAGAGTCGCTTCCGAGAATGGTTTCTAGAACACAAAGCTTAATCGAAAGCAGGGCTGATCGTATAAAGTCCTCATGAGGGCTCACGGCCACTGAAGCCCTACTCAACGGACCTCATACACTCATTCCTCCATTCTTTCCCCTAGGGCTATTTACTCTTGCCGGCACAAGATCCAATCACAACTTTTATACACTCCTTATACTCAAATCCCGACAAAATGCCCGGACTTCTCTCATCCACTTTGGCTCTTGCAGCCCTCGCGCTGCAGGCCAGCGCAGGTCTCTTGAGCCCTAACCCATCCAGCGACCGTAACCTGTTCGGGCGTGCCGTCAACGTTGGCATGGGCACCAGATACGGCCTCAACTGCAAGGAAGAGGACTGCTGGCAACAGGGTACGTGAACGAAGAATACAACCCAGCCTCGTAGTCTAGGTTCAGACTCCATACTTGGCTCTCAGCGGCAGGATGAGCAGTACGGACTTTGAAGCTAGACCGCGAGCCTATCTAATGTCTGAGACACCATACTGACTTGAACCCTTCGCTCTGCAGGAGCCTGTGCTTTCACCGACTACGTTCTACCGTCGACCGTTGATGGTTCTACTTGCGTCTCTGAGGAGCTCTGGGACACCAGCTACCACTGCGGTGGTTGCATCAGCGTCTCTTACAAGGGCAAGAAGATCGTCGTGATGGTGAGTTTTCTCGAGGAGCCGATTGAAGGAGCACATCAACTAATTCGTTTCCAAACAGGTCACCAACAAGACTGATGGCGACAAGAACCACCTCGACATGACTCCTGCCACCTGGTCCAAGCTCACAAACGGCCTCTCCGCCGGCGGAGTCGACGGCATCGAGTGGGAGTTCGTCAAGTGCCCCATCACCGACCCTCTTACCATCCACATGCACGGTGGTGCCTCCAAGTACTGGTTCGCCGCAACCGTCGAGAACGCCACTCGTCGCACCAAGAGCCTGCAGGTCAGCTCGGACCAGGGCAAGACCTGGATCGCCACCAAGCGTGACATCAACAACTTCTTCGTTGCCCCCGGTGTCCTGAAGTCCGACACTGCTTGGGTCAAGCTCACCAGCCACATCGACACTGAGGTCATTGTCAAGGACGTCGTTCTCCAGTCCAAGAAGTCCACCAAGGCCACCACCAACTACGCCTAGACAATACGTTTCAGCTGGTTCACATTCATACAGCATGGAGGAATACTCAAATATTTTGTGAGATGTTTGTGTTATTATAGTGGTTCGTAATTAGATACTTCTGATGCGAATCGAAATCTGGGGTCACGTCTCTCTCTCTTGCATAGTTGTGTTTCCATTGACAATCAGCAATGTGAGCATCAGTCTTGCAATTGGAAAAGGTGTCGAAACTCTGGAGTGGTACACCAACCCTAAAACACTCAAAGCATTTTCGTTTGATCTTTCAGCGGTCAGTCAGATGACTGCTCATCGAACGCTGTGACTTCTGGCGGCTCCGCTGCTCCTGAGTAATGCGTCGAGAGCGTTCATGACAATGCTCGCTTCCTCATCTTCCATTTCGTCATCCTGGCCGATCTTATCGTCCACAGCGGTGGTTGCCTTGCTTGAAGCCGAAGCAACGAGTAACGCAGCTTGCTCCTTCGACAGTCGGGTGGTGTAGACAGGCTTCGAGATACTCTCTACTAGAGACAGAATCTTGCTCTCGTCCGGCTTCCTTTTCGGAAGACAGAGGATGCTTCTCTGAGCAGGTGACCCGTGCTGCCCGCTGGTTTCATCGAGCAACAACGGATAAAGATGTGCTCTCACTGCATATACTGGATAGCTGGACAGCCCGCGAGCCTTCCTCTTCTCTTCGACCTTCTCGCCAATATGTCCATCATGCCTTTGGCGCTTGCGGTATTCTTTCTCGAACGTCTCTGAGGTCAACGATGCGCGGCGTTCCCTCGATGATCTGTCTTCGCAAGGCTCACCAAGACTCTCGCATCGGGTACAGAGTTGTCCGGGCTGGCGCAGGTCATGGTCGACTCGGCAATCTGCCACGCCGTCGTCGATGCAGGTGCCGCAACGTTGGAAGTATTCACCTACAGACTCGGGCCGTTGCACAGCGGCACTTTCTGTGAAGAGTGAATCTGTGCTGTCGATGCTCATGGAATCATCTTCGGCTGCGCTCTCGATGGTGTCTTCCGGTATCCACAGCACAGGAGCGCGAATCAAGCTGTCAATCCGAGTCATGATTTCTTCCTGTGTGGTTCTGATACACGGATTGTTGACCTTGAGCTTGTCCAGCACGTGCGAATAGCTGTGGGATGCACACCATTCTAGCAGCACATCGTCAGGAATATCCTGGAGATTGCAATAAGGAAACAGCGGGTCATGCAAGAGCTCACTGAAGATGGAGCTCACGCACTGGGTACCGCTGCCCTCTGGAGGCGACGTCGGTGTTTCCTGGGCGTCGGTAGGCAGCGTCGACAAGCCCGAAGCGGTAGTGTTGCTGATGCACTTATACCAGGCATCTATATTCATACAGATGACTTCTGGGCGGATCTTAGTGACGTTCTGCTTGCCATCATCGAGTCGATTGTGGCTCTTCACAATTTCAACGATCTTCTTCAGCGTGTCCAGGCCCCCAGGAATACGTTTGCCTATGAGCTTCAATGCTTTTTGCTGAAGGCGAGTGATGATTCTGTAATCCACAACAGGCAGTTGTCGTCCATTGTTGGCCCAAAGAACGATGTTCTTGTTCGCGTATTTGACGGTCATTTGCAGGACTTTCCTTGAATCCATCAGAGCAGGGTAGTGTTGCAAGAACCCGGATGCTTTTGGGTTCTGAATGCCGCTAGATGTTGTCAGAACACTTTCGGAAGGAATGATCGGAGATGACATACCTTGGTTGAAGTCCTTCTCATGGTCCTTTCCGAATAGCTCAATCATGTTACGAGAGTGGCGAGTCTTCGCCATCCAGTCCATGATGATCTGTGAGTGTGCCATGGTGATTTGTTCCTTCTTATGGTTTTCGTGGGAAATTTGGCGATGTTCGTTAGCTGCGCACCTGGCGTAGCTTGTCGATGTTTGAAGTGTGTTGATCTGACCGAAAGCATCCCAAGAGGTCCAGTGTGGCCGCCTTTCTAATATCCAGATGCCAAGGCTGCAAGAACAATCTACTTGTTCGAAAAACAATAGACAAAGGAATCGAAAATAGATAATCAACGAGATCAGCTTCGCTTTGTCCATTGTTCGACCTGGTCCGCATTGTTCCAAGTGCAGACGAGCCGGTATGTGCATGACGACAGCGACATATGGGCTCTTGGTATTGAACGACATGCCCAGAACAGGTTAATGGCGGTTTCACTGGCGGCATCGCCAATCCGGCATCGCTACGTTACCGTAGCACCACCCTCCCACTCCCAATCAAGGTGGTTACCGCGAAATTCGTTGGCACCCACACGCTCAAGCTGGCTTCCAGACGACCCGGTAGCTTTCATGCGGCGTCCAAGGTCCAGTCGCTGCACAGATGCCTTGCCATCGCGATCCAGACTGCTGGTTCTCACCTGCACGCTCCCGCGGACTTGCATCCGTTCAAGAACACTTAGAGCTGCTGACTGAGGCTCTCCGAGCTCACGTAACTTGTGCCAAGTTCCAATCAGGATCTTGAAATCCTTGAGTCTCTGGCCGTGGTCAATAGCTTTGACAAATCGCGAGAGCTGCTTGCTGAGCTTATCGGTCCAGAGTGCGATGTCGTGTTGCGGTGGCAAATTGAGGTTCAGTCTTAGGTGCGTAAGGTTGGCCAACATATGAGGATACTGCCAAGGTAGGCTCGAGATGAGCGGCCCAGAAGGACCAAAGTGCTTGGCATTGGTTTCGCATTGCTCCAGAGGGAAAGTTGAAGGCTCCGTCAATTCTTCCTAGGAGGTTGTCAGAATATAACAAAGAAGGCCATACACCACGAAAAGATGTGCATGAGGCCAAACAAAAGAAATAGAAATCAGCATCATCGGCAAGCTGTCACCCACGTACCCGCGCAACCCACTCACGGCTGTCACGTACCGGTTCCGAATCGATCTTCCAGACAAAGACGTTGGTCCGGTAGAAGCACTGGAAGACTTCCTCGCGCAACTCCCTACAGACCTGTGCAACGGGAGGCGCGAATACAGACTTGTCTGTGTCTGCCCAGAGAGGGTACTGGAGTTCGATGGTGGCTCTCGTTCGCACGATGGGGATGAGAATTTGCTCGCGAAGCTCAAACGGCAATGTCATGAATGAGGCGGGCATGGTGGCAAGATAGCGCCAACGGGCAGCACGTGGTATTCTTTGTGTGTATGTGTATATAATGTATATATAAGGAAAAGGAAATGAAGTTGATTTGGTGAAACGGGAACGGTCTTGCGTTTGGTTGATGAATTGTTGTCCAAGAACTGTTGGACGGAAGTTGTTGACGATAACAAGTTCCGTTTGCCCGCTGATGATGCAGGGGTTGGTGAGCATGAGTGTTAGTACGTATGTGAATATATGATCAGACGACTACAGCACAAAAGACAAAGAGGGCGGACGTTGATGGTAGGCACACTCGTCGTGCTCGGTCGTCCTCAAGTAATCTATACGTTTCTATCAAAGCCCCAGCACGGGCTTCGTGGTTATCTGCCAGACACCGCAATTACAACAAACTCGCGACTTCCCTGGCCAACTTCTCTTGCACCACACACGCCTCGATCGTACCATGTGCATCGAGCACACTAACAAGCTCCGTCAACTCGCCGTCTTGCTTCGCATGGAACAGCAAGTACCCAAAAGCAAGCAGCAAAGCCTTGATGGCTTCACTGCTACCACCCTCGTCAGACTCAATACGTAATGCTTCAAGCATAGAAGCGGCAAGCTCAACCTGCTGGCCCTCCGCCAATCCTTCCTTGTGCTCCTCTCGGCGCAAGCGGTAATTTGAGGATGTCAAGTTGAAGGCCAATGATGCTGCAGCAACGCGAGTTGTGGGGTGTACTGCATCGAGAAGGGAACTGGTGATGAGCTGGATGATGAGTGGTGTCGTGGGGTTGCCAGGCCGCAGGAGTTCCTTGATGTAGAGTGGTGAGCTGAAAGTATTGCAAGCGAGATGTATCGTCACCAAGCGAAGGTTGTGCGGGCAGTTCTCTCCCAAGTGGACCACGTGCTGGATCAGTGCAGGAACGGTTGCGAGCTCGTCCACCACTTTCTCCCCAGCGAAGAAGCCTGACACACGAGGGTCGACCATAGCACACCGCAGAAGGTCGACAGCAGCAAAGCGAGACTCTATAGGCAGGTTCTCGATAGTTGTTTGTAGCATTTCTCCGATGGCGCGAATGTCCGGAAGTTTGGCCTCGCGTACGTCGACCTGACGGTTCTTGACAAACGTTGTCAATGCAACAAACTCGGGCTCTTGTGCACCAGAGCCGAGCTTGGCCGTCAGTTTCTCTATAGGAGGCACCCTGGCATATGTAATGGGCTTCATCGATCCGAACTGTAACGTCGGCAGCTTCAGTAACGCATGAGGGTGTGGTGGGAAGGTCTGTTGTAACAGCTGTGCAACATTGGCCTTGAGTAGCGTAAGGTCTGCTCCAGTCCACTCGTTCAGTTTCTTGCCTTTAGAAAAGGTTATGAATGTGGGTGTTGCGCGGATCGAATATCTCGAGGCAATCTCTCGAGCTTCGTTGATGTCAACCTTGACAAAAAGAGCCTCGCCGTGCTCTTCTGCTAATGCGTCAAAAGCAGGGTAAGCAAGTTTGCATGGCGCACACGTTGACGAAGTGAAAAAGATGGTCGCGCAAGTGTCAGAAGCACCTGCCAGATTCTTTTCCAGTGCGTCGCTAGAAGTGAGGTTTAGTACTTTCCCGTACCTCGCAGTCGTTCTTGGTGCCTGTTGGACAGCAGGGCGCGGTTGATGTGTCGAAGCACCATTGGGTACAGGTGCCTGGGTTACCGAGCGCATACTGGCATCGATCTGAGGCCTGAGCATACGTCCGAATGGTGTATCTAGAACTCTTTGAGGCAGACTTGTGATATGCTCCGGTGTTCCACGGCCGAGGAGGAACATGGCAAAGTCGTGTGTGAAGTTGTTGCAGTTATGCGCGAATAGATCGTAGCTCTCCGGGGTGTAGACCTGCTTAAGGCTCTCCAGGTAGTCCAAGATGGTCTCTAGATCGATATCTGTCTTGCCCATGGGAGTGACCTCCATTGGTTGGCCATGATGTGAAGCGCCGGGATAGCAGGTCTGCACTCCAGCACCGAAGAAGTACTCGGCATTGTTGAAGACCAGAGAAGTGTGATAGACTGCATCAATCTGTATTCCGAGGAATTGCTTGCTCATGGACCTTGCCAGGCCCTGGCTCAGATCGTACACATAAAGCTGGACGTCCATCACCGGTAGTGGGTCGCCAGAAACTGTAGTCCGTGAAGCCGAATGATGCACCGAAATATGTTGGTCTCTTCGTGAATATCGTAAGAAAGGTGCTTGGTGAACGAGAGTGGATTCACAGAGAGCAAGAAATATATGTTTATGGTATTTGTACAGGCAGCCGCTGTTGACGTGTGGCGAAGGCAGTGCCACTCCACGCTTTCTGGGAGCGACTCTCAGCTTCCACGCAATCGTCAACCAACTTGCGACAATGCAACACCACAATCTCCGGCCTGCGCGGCAACCTTGCCAGTACCCCGATTCCCTCACATGAGGCACAAGCGACAACATGCGAAAGACGCTCCTCCTCGTCTTCATCCACGGCTTCAAGGGTAGCGACAACACCTTTGGCCAATTCCCCAAAGACCTGCGCGCCCTGGTGGCCTCGGCCTTCCCGGATATCGAGGTCCTCAGTATACAATATCCGAGCTATGAGACAAGAGGCGATCTGGGAGAATGCGTCGGGAGATTCAAGGAATGGCTACAGAACAAAGTGATCGACCTCGAAGTCGCAAACCGCACACCGAGTCCTACGGTTGACCCGAGCGTCAGAGTGATACTATGCGGACACTCTATGGGAGGCATTGTCGCGGCGGAAACGCTGCTGAGCATTGCGAGGGATGAGCCGGTGCGGCCCAGTGCTGGCAACAACTCAACGGCATCTGCGAGCAGACCACAGACGCCGCGCCCAAAGGACGGTCGCACGTCACAGGACAAGGAAGAGAGAGCTACATCCGCGCCGCCTGGAGAATCTACATTATTCTTCCCGTACGTGCAAGCTGTCCTTGCATTTGACACACCGTTCCTCGGTATCAGTCCTGGTGTCCTGGCGCACGGCGCGGAAGAGCACATCAACCACGCCTCCGCCGCGTACAAAGCTTACAACGGCGCAAGTGAGTTGTTCGGGTGGAACTCTCCCGCACGCTCACCACAACCAATTGCCAATGCTTCAAGCAGAGGACTGCCCGCGGCAGACGGATCTACAGCCAGTGGCTGGGGCAAATGGGGCAAGTACGCCATGTTCGCTGCAGGCGCTGCTGGTGTAGCTGGTGCTGCCGGTGCCGCTTATCTGAACTGGAACCAGATCAACCAAGGACTAGCCTGGGCTGGCAGTCATCTGGAGTTCGTGGGCTGTCTCGCACGCGGAGCAGAGCTACAGAAGAGAGTCGAGAGCGTCATCAATCTCACCGAGACACACGGCGTGGGCTTTGCCGACTTCTACACGGTACTCGGGGAGAAGGTGTCGAGCAAGACGCAATATGCAGGAGCTGTACTTGGGCAGGACCGGACATTCTGCGTTGTCCCGAAAGACGTCCACAGCGCACCGGACAGCCCGACCGGATCGAAACGACCAGCACCTGCTTCAGGGGCCGCGCAATCACCGCCTAAGAAGCGCAAGACGCGAGCCGAGGCAGAATTGGAGCAGGAGATGAAGGAAGGCGAGAAGGTTCAGGAGTTTGCACGAGACACAAGCAAGAAGAAGGGTGACTGGGTGCGATGTGTGAACAACGTGGCGAAGGATGAACTGAAAGCACACACCAGCATGTTCGCACCTGGCAAGAATCCAGGCTACTACAACATGCTACCAATGGCCAGAGATCGAATCGTCAGTTGGATGGACAAGTCGTGGTATGAAATCATGGAGAAGAAAGACGAAGACGATGAGAGTGGGTCTCGTGAAGAGAGTGATGTAGCGGGCGGTGCTGAAGAAGGTGACAAGGAAGAAGCAGAAGCAGAAGCAGAGATGACCACGTGATTCGTGTGTGCGCCGCCGAACATGAAGGCTGTATGACGGAACGATGATGCTTGATACGATACCCAGACAAACAGTATGGATTTGGCAATTAATGGTCATCATTTTGTAGACATCGTCGTTGTGAACCTCGTTAGGAATGGTAAGCGGTATTTAATAGCCGAACGCGATCTCGGCTTCCAAAATCCTTGCAGCCAAGATCGCGGCGGAATGCTTGGAAAAGGCTTGTGGCGCATTGGAATTGAGCAACACGACTCCACCGCCATAGAATCAACCTTATGATCGCTCGTCGACACATTTTCTTGCTGACGTGATACTATATGATACACAATGATATATCCTCAAGTCATATACCTACGGACTAGAGTCCGAGTCACTTCCGATGCGCCTACGAGACCGGCGATGCCATGACCTGAGACCGAAAATCAGACAACACATCAATGCCAGCAACTCCTCTTCCTGCCACTGAGACAATGTTGTTCCCTTCACGGCATTTGCCCTCAGTACGATCGACAGGCACAGAAGCATACTGTATCAAAGGTAGATGCGCCGTTATGACTAGGGGGCTAGCGCATGCCGGCCCGGGCATCAAGGAGTAAATCTTCGGATGTCAGATATCGATGCCGCGACAACCGGGCGAGGAGGGAGCAGCCTGTCTTCGTAACTGGCCCTATAGCACTATCGTCTCTGTACTCCAACTCGAAGGTAGGGAAATCCTTGGTATTTTTTACCGCATACCTTCTTATATTGTGTGTCTTATCTTCCTTGCTGCGAATGCCGCCACAATGAAACGCACCACACGCCGGGCTTGCACCAATTTGGCCCTCTTCGCAGCAGCTTTACTGTTTATCGTGGGACTGAATGTTCGCGGTCGTGCTTCCGGTAGCAAGACATTCGCATGGACTACCATCCGATACAAGACCACAGCATCGACACTGCCACAAGCACATGGAGTCTGCCCCGGTCTAACTGATACCAAGAAGCCAGCCCTGGTAGTATCAAGAGTCGCCTCAGACGGCGACGCTTCATGGGTCATCACCCTCAAAGACAAATACCATGTCTGCACCTACGACGTCGATCGCTCTACAGTCGGCGACACGACAAAGCTCCGCGTTCCTGCGAACCGCGGACACGAGGCAATGGCATACTTGACTTTTCTCATCGACAACTACGACAACATCCCAGCCGCAGGAGCAGTCTTCGTCCACGGCTCAAGGTTCGCGTGGCATAACGACTCGCCACGGTACGACAATGCAGAGCTGCTAGCTGCTCTCAACACAACCTCCGCTCTCGCGCGGTCTGGCTACCATAATCTCAGATGCGACTGGAGCGCGAGCACATGTCCCGCCGACGTCCTCCCTCAGGGCAGTTTCGAGACCGGTCTCGCTGCGAAGCTGGAGCCTTTCAAAGCGCGTGTGGTCTCTGATGCAGCTATGCCTCGCGCTCTGGCTAACATTTTCGGCGGGAGCGAGAATTCGGCCAGTAAGATCCTCCTGGGTCGCGGCGATGCCGTGAAAGCACAGTGCTGCGCCCAATTCATCGTGGCGAGAGAGAATATCTGGCAGCACTCCCGAGAAGAGTACTTTGCTCTCCGCCAATGGCTACTTGACGAAGGACCCGAAAGCGCTCCACGCGATGATCGCATCTCGGGACGCATACTCTCGTATCTGTGGCATATCCTCTTCTTGCCTCAGCAAGGGTACAGTCCTCGACCTGCGGCTGGTGTCCATGACAGCGTGAACTTAGACCGCTTGAACACCATGGCGTGTCCTCGTGCTGCGGATTGCTACTGTCGCTTGTATGGACGCTGTGGTCTCGATGCGTGTACTGAGGCCTCTTGTCGTGGGCAGTACACTTTGCCTCGGGATTTCAAGCTCCCTGATGACTGGATTAGCACGCATTCTGGCGTGAACAGTGGGAGCGATGAGGATCACGATGATCTGAGGAAGCGGCGGAGGGATCGAGAAGGTGTTGTGTTGCGTTGAGCGATTGTAATTTGCAAGTGTTTTCAATTCTAGCAATGACAATTATTGTATCTTGTGCAGAACATCCTTGTGTTGTGTCACACACCCTTGAGCAATCCCCATCAAGCTTGATATGAGCATTTGGCCGAGCACATACGACGAAACCACCACCATCGTCGCCATGGAGCGTAGAGGGAGGCAAGACAGACAGACTGATTGTAGCAGATCACTAGGGCGTTCTGATGGTGAATTGAACGTCACACCTCGCTCACGGGGGAAGTTCGTACAGTCGCAGCACGACACGATGCATGTATACCCAACGCTACCACGTTCCACCACCAGGACCTAGCTCAAATACGTAACCAGGATGTGATGCATTCCCCCACGAAGCCTCACTTGCATCAGCCTGCTGAAAGTGCTCAATCGGATCTGTGACACCGTGTTCTCCTACGGACCACACGCCTGTGACTACATACTCATGAAATCGGGTCAGTATCGACCGCAGCGGTACCGCATGCTGGAGGATGAATGGGTTCCAGCCTGTCTGATACAGTTCACCGCCGATCCGGTAGTCAATAATCGCACCGTCGCACGTCTTTGCAAACCCATTGCCGCCGATGGCGTAAGGCAGGACAACACGCGAGCCATCCTCGAAGGGGCTAGGTCCTTCCCTGTCGCATCCGTCAAGATACAAGCCGGCCGGGATTCGAGCCAAGCGGTCTGCACACCACGGCGTTTGAGCCATGGAGGTTGCAAGCAGTGTGGAAATGGGTTTGATAGGCATGTCCGTGTCTTCGAGATCACGGAATGGGCCGGAGACAAGCTCGTCCGTGGTGAGCAGGCGAAGCCCAGGCGCGAGATAATTGAACCTAGGTTGTCGTGCTCCGACGAAGAACTTCGTGGCGAAGCCGTCGATGAGCATACCGGCATCGTGGAGAACGCTATCATCGTAGAGACCGTGAACGACATCTGAGCGTGGAGGAGGTGGTGGCATTCTTTCTTCGATTGCCTGCACCAATTGATCCCATGCATCCAACGTGTCTTGCAAGTCTTTGGCGGTATACGGCACAATTACCCATGGGCTGTAAAATCTACCTATACGCTTTGCCCCCGTTGCTGGATCTCGTAGGGGCTGCGCTGGTGGGAAAGCATAAATCTCTGACAAGTTACCATCGGCTTGTGTAACCTGAAATATTGGTGGCACCTCTCCAACCGACTTGTGAAGTGCCACGGCTTTCCCACGCTCGATCATATTGAGGTACACGCTCAGGACTGATTCCAGCGGTTGCCAAGGTAGAGGCTTCTCGCCGCGCTGGACATCCATCGGATCGTACTCGTTGTACAAAGCCATGTGCGTGTCTTGATCATACCTGCACGGGAAATCAGTCAAGCCCGACATCTACATTTCACGGATGACATACACCAGTCCGTCTCGAAACTCTTCCTTGAAGCCGCCCGACAAGTAGAGTGTGATGCGGTTGACGCCGCCCCCTCGGTACATCTCATAGTCGTCGAACATTATTACCGCTGGACTCAGATCATCGCAGTAGTAGAAGAACCTATTTTCGCAAGGCTTATCCGGGAAGTAGCTCACGGCCAGCGCACGTTTTAAGAACTCGAACACCGAGGGATGAAGCCTGCTCTCTACCTCTGCCAAATGAGGGACGTGGTACTCTATCTGAGTCCATGTGGTTTGGGGGTGAGATTCATCGACACGAATGTTCCGCACTTCCTCGAGGAAGGGGAACTTTGGCACGTTGCGTGGGGAGACGTCGTGGTCATCGACAGGTACAGCAGCCATGTTCGAAGA
>Ga0265797_10005675_pt1 | contig 18073 bp, 14 predicted proteins | sample P2T30metagenome_FD_192433 | JGI IMG/M metagenome (GOLD analysis project Ga0265797, IMG submission 192433) | Plant litter microbial communities from East Loma Ridge, Irvine, California - P2 T30 | ecosystem: Environmental > Terrestrial > Plant litter > Unclassified | place: USA: California... | reverse complement strand
TTAGTAACAACACCAGCTCTTTCCGCATCCTCGAAGTAGTCAGTCACACGCTGACCCCATCTGATCTGTACGCCCCGGTCGACAGCATGCTGATGGATGATACTGTACAACTCCCCTCTATGTCCATTGATCCTGGGCCCCCACTCCTTCTCGGCATCAAAACTTTGTCTTGTAACAAACTCCCCTTTCCAGTGGTACAGATCCAGCCACGTTGTTTTCCGTGCAACTTTCTTCATTGCCTCGATGACGCCAGGCCAGCGCTCGAAGTTGCGCGCACCGTTCGGATCGAATGAGATGATATCCCCGAATCGCGTTATTTCCTCTACATCTGCAGCTTTCTCGAGAAGGAGGACTGAGTGACCTTTTCGGTCACATTCTATCGCTGCTGCAATGCCCGCGAAGCCTGCGCCTACTATTATGACGTTGACGCCGGATGAGGGGCGACGGGAGAAGCGCGTCATATCGAAACGAGGTGTGGATTGAAGTCTAGAAGACCAAACAGAGAATACAAATTAGATATGTGAGAAGCGACTGTAACTTACAGTGGCAGGTATATTGATCTTCCTTCTTCCGTGTATACAGTGTGGGGTCGGCTTATATGTACGCCACAAGGATGGCCCCACATGCAGGCTAATTGAAGAGATAGTGGTAGCCGAGAGCTGCTTCTGCGCCCAGCTGCACCCTTCTATATTGCCTGTTTGTTGTCAGGGTTCCTTAAATGTACCATCTAGTGCCCCGTGTGAGTCTGGATTGCATGATGATGTTGCAATGCGCAGCACACTAACATTCGCTCTATCACAGACCTTCATGAATCCCTTCGTCTTCTCCTCCTGGACTCCTTTCTGAGATGCTGCGTCGTACCTTCGGGCATGACTGCCGGAATTCTATCTTCACCCTCACTCTCCGACGTTGAATACTGCTCAGCATCTCTTCCCTTCTGCACGTCCAACTTAGGAACTCCATCCCACAAATTGCTTTTGTCTGACATTACGCCTGTCTTTCCAAGGGCTTGGAATCTCTCATCTTCCCATGCCCTCTTGCAGAGTTCGACCAGTACACCTGTGAAACCTGGTTCTCTAGATATAGAGAGTCCGTCAAAATAGAAGTGGTTCTCGGCGGCAGCAAGGAGAAGACAGTAGCACACCAAGCAACGAAGTTCTGTTTCGTTGCGAATGCCGACGAAGGGTGGGAGGAGATTGACGAGCTGTTTTTTCGTGGCCCAGGGGTCGTCTATCTCCAGTCCGAATAAATTGGGCACGTGCTGTTGGTCTTTGTTGAAGGCGACAAGCTCGATCAGAGAGATGGTTGCTGGATCTTCCTCGGTAGACTTTTGTGAAAGTGTATGATAGGCCCACACTTCCAATACTTGCTCGGTTTTGAGGCCCTTCTTCTTTGGCTTAGCAGGAGCGTTGTAAGTTCCAACTTGCACCATGATAGGCAGATATTCGCCAACGTCCGTCGTTTCATCATACCGAATGTCTTCAAATTTGGGAAGGAAGCGCAAATACTGCGCCCCAATTGCCAAGTGGAGGTTTTGAAGGTCGGTAGATGCGGCAGCCTTGGCTATCGCGTTGAACTCTGACAAGTGAGCCCTAAGCTTTTCACCACCTTTCAGTATGAGTAACCAACAATGTTCTGGCAGACTGGCGACTCCAGAGTCTTCTTTTGTGGCTTGTTCAGACATTCCCCGTGCTTGCGGACGTCGTGCGCGTACAATATGCGGATGATCACTGCCTGAACGCCCGGGCGAGGAGAAATGCGATGGTGTGTCGTTGTCAAGCATGATGACTGTTTTGTTCTTGTCGTCAAGTGCGATTATCCTGGTTTGATGATTAGCTCGTCCTCGACGGCCAAATAGTTGAGTCTAGGTGTTCATGAGGTAGCGATGCGGCTAGTGAAAGATTATATTTGGCAAGCAGTCACGAACGATGAGGGAAAGTAAGTTCCAAAACTCTCCATACTCTTCATCGATTCCATCATCGCTCACAATTCTTTTAATCTAGCCCATTCCAGAAGTTTGTGATGAATCCAGCAACTTCTGGTACCTGTTCTCTTACAACACCATGTCCGGCTTGTGGAACAACATAAACATCATTGAACCCATATCCTCTCAACTGTTCCTCCGTACACAGATCATCATACTCACCCAGTACCACCAAAGAAGGTATACCAGTCCGTACCGCCTTCTCAAAATTATCATGATTGTACATTGCACCGCCGTCTCTAAACATAGCAACAACAGAAGCCGTATGCCCAGGGTGTTCACGCATCTGCCATTCCTTCACCGCTTGAGGAACGATCTCACCTCTTCCAACTCTTTCTCGCCAGTCATCCGGTACTATCAATTCCCCGCCTTCCAGGAACCGTAGAATAAGCTTTCGCACCTCGACTTCGTCAACACCGTGCATCAGGTGGTGTTGGTCTTCTGTTGGGAAAGCATAGATGCGGATAAGTCCCGCTGGGGCAACAAGCGTGAAGCTGCTCACGCGAGATGGTCGCGATGCAGTGTATCCAACTGTTAATGAGCCGCCGAAGGAGAAGCCAATGAGATGTGCGGTAGACCATTGTAAATGATCGAGTAGCGCGTCAATCAGGCCATGGAACAAAGCCGCTTCGTGTGGAATGACGGGTGTATCACTTAAGCCGTGACCCCAGAGATCGACCAACACGAAATGCGTGTGTGGGAATGTATCGTGCAGTGCACGTGCCAGAGGTAGCATTCCTATGGCTGGGGTCTGTACACCATGGATCAGGAGTACGCGATCGATTGTTCGTGCACTCTCTGTAGGTGCTGATGGTGGTATCGAGTAGTACGCCGCTTTTCCATTGGCAGTTTCAAGGTGTTGCGCCGGTGGAAGCAAGGCGCCAAAAGTGGATGTGAAAAATGATTCCGAAGGACCTCTAATAGGCGGCTTTGGTGTATATGTTGTGCCTGGCCGTGGCAGCACGAGATGACTGGTAGTAACAGACATTGTTGCGATATTTGGAGTGGTAAATAAGTTGTATGATGCTGCGCGCTACGATTCTTATATTGCCGTTCACTGTACTGATACGTATGTCAGGCAAAGGGCGCGATTAGCGTGTGGGCATGACTCGAGCGAACCTTGAAACGCTGACACTCATAGACCTGCATCGAAGATTTGACACCTTTCACACCTTTCCATGTACAGAACTCATCAACCAGATTCAGTGCTCAGCACGAGAGAAATGCGCGATTTGGATACTGCGACGCTTTTCTAGCTACTTCCATGGCAAGCGCACGCTCGCAGGTGTTGCATGTGCATGCTGCGCGCGACGCGACACGATACTCAACTGTTTACTCCCGTCTGCCTGCCAGCGACCGTCAATGGCCGACGACGAATTATTCCCTGCTATAGCGTCATAATACTACAAGAAAAAGAAAGTATCAATAGAATGGTATGCTTCACATTCTAGGCACTGTAAAAATGTATAATCCCTAAGCAAAACATCACCAATCACAAGACTGACGCTCTATGTATCATGCCGAACGTGCCGCCTGCGTTAACACGCAGCCGCGATTGTTAATGCGATAACAGACAGTACTGTACATGTTTCCACTTGGCGATGCCGCGAGGCGGCGACAAGCTACCTTCAACTTCCGCGATCCTCGCCCCGATTCTTAACAATCCTCATGAGATAACTTCAACAACCCGAGGTCTCGCAAGAAGGACAAGGCCGCCGAGGAAAGCCTACTAGTCTATCATACAAGAATGCAAAAGCCAGTCCCACCAGAAATCCTACGAAACGTTTGGCCCACAGCGTCAGTCGCGCATTTCGCAACCCCATTCCATCGACGTCATCTCTCAGTGCGGTCTCCTTGCCGTTGATCGCGCCATGAGTTGCGGAGCCTACGTTGTTTCTATTGCGCGGGCTAAGGTCTCCGAGTTGGAGGGTCTTGTCTTTGGTCATTTTGGTAGGTACTTGATCGGAAGTTGAAAGGGAGGGAGATAATGTGAAGTCGGTGGAGTTCTCGATGAACAGGGCGTTGCCTTTGTATGGCACTCGCAATGTTTCGGATGAGAAGAGAGAAGGGATTTCGTTTGTGCGAAGATTATCGATACTCCTCACCCACGCCGCGGTACTAAGGTCAGGTTGCCATCCCGGCCACATTACGAAGGAACCGATATATCCGGTTTGGCCCCAAACCCACCGAATGACTTTCTCCTATTGGTCCTGATCTTCAAGGCGGCGCAATTCTCCACTACCACATTATTGTGCCCACTCGATGCGGCTGTTGGATACCCACGTTTCAAGTCATCTTCCATTAGTTTGTTGATAAGGCGACCTCCCAAGCATGCGAAGAAACGGCGTGTGCTTTGATCAAGCTTAGATCGGCGAACGCAGCCGAACCTTCTCGGGAAGATCCGGTTAGCCGGAGTCAGGCAGTACCTCCTAGGACACAGCGATGTTGGAGACATTCCATGCTCAGGACCCGGAACAACGAGCTATACGCCAGCTTAGCAACGAAAAGGTAGACCAATCTCCATCAAAGAACTCGGATGGCATCCATTGCTGTTGTGCCGTCGTGAAAGAGCGACGCATCGTCGCATCGTGAGTTGCACTCATTGAACGACCAAGGCCGATGTCGACTGCGCGCCATCTAAACTATCGCTGCAGGATCCACGCGATGTTACAGTTGGCTTACTACTGCACCGCGGTTACATAGCACCCTATGGGTATGCGTTTCTCCTGCATCTACTTACACCCGAGATCCACCTACGCCCGGTATCCACTTACGCGCCGTGTGCATCGGTTCATCTCCTCTACTCCATGTGTAAACTCGTATTATAGCCAGCCAATAAGAAGCTTGTTAGGTGGGTCGGTTGAGGCGCTGTACAGTCTCTAGACGACCGCGAAAGCTCTGTGAAAGCTGTACGCTCTTGCCTGTCGCGCGACTCTATTCATTAGCTATCAGCGCCCGACCTTTGAGTACTGCGTCACGGGTCGCTAAGTGTCGAAATCGGCCGTCAAGCTGATCTTCATATAGTCCCAGACACCCTCCATTTATGTTTAAATCTGGCGAGTAGAAGCGTGAAGGAACCTAGCAAGTCAAGTCGTGGCCACTATTGGAAAGTCTTTCACATGATGCATTCTCACAAAGTTCCGCAGTTGTTCGACTGAGGCGGCAGGGCTGGCAAAAAGGCCAGTACGGGATACCTGGATACCCATCCTCAACTTCTCACAACCACTGGCCCAAAAACACCGCAGGTGGTAAAGCGTACCAGCTGGTTGTCGGTTTGACACTATTACCAACAAGCCCCTGCAGCCTGAAGGATGGCGGCTCCAAATGCGTCGAGGTTCTGCACTTCCCTCTCCACCCATGTTACCGAAGGGTTGGGTTTGCTGCAATATCTTCATCGTCATGCGATCTAAAACCACCACGGGGCCGAATATGGCAGCTGCGAACACGACGCTGTTGTCATGATCTCATCATACATGCGATGTGTGCTGTCATCCAACACTGGGTTAACCTGTTACTTTCACGTCAGTGGTCGTTAGCATCGGTTACCGGCAACTGGAGGGCATATTCGCATGGCATAGTCCGAGGACCATGAGCCCGGGACGTTGTCGCACCATTGGAGTCCGATGAAGGACATAAAAGACGGTTAGGCCTCAAGCAAACGAAGCATCACATCAACGAGCTTGTTCACACCTACCGACTACATCACTGCTCAACATGTTCAACAAACATACAACCACACTCCTGGCAGCTACACTACTGCCCCTCGCCAGTGCGTATCAGCTCACGTTCTACGCAGGCTTCGACTGCAATGGCGAGAGGCTCGAAACCCGACAAGCCGATCAAGACGGTACCTGCTATGACGCGGAGTACCTAGGGGGTAATACTAACTCTGTCAACATTATTAAAGAAGTCGGTGACGACCCTAACTCTATTGTCGCCTTCTACCCCCGCGACGTTGACTGCAGACCCGGCGACTCCATTTCGGCTGGCAATACGGGTTGTGTCAACGTCTACCAAGACGATCAGTTCTTCGGCGGTTACAACGTCATCAGCGGTGAATTCAAGCGCAGAGACGTTCAAGAAGAGGCACCAGCGGAGCCAAAGTCTGCCCTGGGCATTACTCACGGCGACTTCTTCGAGCTTGACGGTGAACTCTGGCGCTGGAAACAGATCGCCCTCGATGCCTTCTCTGGTGTTAAACCTGAGGATTGGGCAGGTGAGGTTCGTGTGGCCAGCTTTGCGCCTCTCGAGTTTAGCCGAGACTATCCTTTCAACTTCACAGAATACGATCTCAAGCATCCCTCGTCAACCCCGCAAGAACGTGCCATCGTGGCTGATGCTCGAGACGAACCGGGCTTCAGTCCTGTTCAGTCGAGTGAGCTAGCAGAGCTCGTACCACGTCAACGCGACATCTGCCGCAGGGTTCGAGACTGTGTCTACGGCTTCCCTATTTTGGCCAACTTCTACTTTCCCGCGCAAACAGAAGCCGTAGTCAACATGGTTAACGCTGCCAAACCTGCAGCGCAGTCTATCTGGCGCTTCCTCAACAACCCGTACATCGCCAACTTCCCAACGGGCATAGCCACTGGTGCCATCGGCATGTATTTTTCTGGCACTGCACCAGGCTGTTCTCCTAATGATGAGTCGGAAGCTGTTCGCACCACCATCAACGAAGGAACCACTGCCTCCAGCCGTGTTAGCGCATGTTCTACTGAGGTCTACGGAAACCCCGGTTATCCAGGTACGCTCAGCACTGTCATTGTACCTCCCGAGCAGCGAGGTACTGGAATCTGCAACACCCCTGTTACAGATCCTTCGCCAGGAAGGTTTGCGCTCTCGCGTCATAAGCGCGCGCTGTACTCCAATGTCCCCGGTTTCGAAGAGTGGGTGAAGACGAAGGACTTCTCTATTTGAGGTCGAGAAGAGCACGCCGCAGATCGGAAGATGGGTATGTAAAAGCGCTTGCGCGGCGAAAGCAGGCAGAAGGTAGTTGGAGATAAGGAGAGGAGGTAGAGAAGCTCACAAGATTCTCTCATCACACTCATTAGTTATACTATCACAAAAAGAATACAGTGTTATGCAACTATATGCTCGAAGTCCGTACGCGGACTATATGCTCTCTGATAATTAGAGCTAAAGAGTAAGCAACGTTTAAATTGCACAACGCAACGATTTGTCCGCGTTTAAGGTCGACTCTTGCGGGCGCGGCAGTATTTGTAAAAACAGTAAACACAGTGCAGGAATGTGTTGCAATCTCCTTATTGAGGCGTTTCTTTGACGCGAAAATACCTACAAAGCAACCTCTCAACGACTAAAAGCGCCATTGTCTCTAAGGCGTCGCCAGAAGCCTAATCGTCAAAATTACGGACAGTGAAAAATGCTTGGCCATCGTGTTCGGTCGCTTTGTGCATCACATGGACCTGAACTACTGAGCCTGTGCATCTTTCACTGATGTCGTATGCGCTTTCATCGCACCTTTGCGATACAAATCTTCTGGTTAATAAGCTCTCACATACTTCCTCCTGCTCGCAGCGAGTCAATTTCTGGAAGCTCGAGTTGTCATCCGCTTGCAACCCTTCTAACAGACCGACTACTTGACATTCCCTCTTCAGGTTTGCACCAAAGCCCTTGCAGGATCGAGAAGATTCATACTATTCACTTTACATCCAACGGTTTCAACCAGACCACACAATTCAGCTTCGGAAACCGCTTCATACCCCACGTTCACCCTTCGAAGTCTTCACCCAATACCATGGCCGGCAAAAAGCGTACCCGCTCCGAACAAGTCACAGCCCAGGGCGACAAGCGTACCAAAACCAAGGAACCGCCTATCATCAAGGAGGACCATGCGGCTTTCGCACCTCAGCCTGGTGTTTCTGAGAAATCCGAAGCCGTTGTTTCAGTTGAGGTATCTGTCGAGGCAGAGCAAGCCATCGTACCCATCGCTAGCACGACCAATCCTAACACCACGGTTCAAAAAGAGAAACACGAGGATGACGTCGACTGGTCCGATGATGAGTGCGAGACCGTAGACGGCGGTGAAGCTGCACAGAATACTTTCCCTGAGAGTGAAGCTGCGTCTGAGTACGATATTGAGATCATCACCGGCGACGAAGCTGATATCACACTGGTTGGTAGTGAGGACATCGAACAGGTCGAGATCGGAAAGCTCGTCGGCGAAGAACCACTACTTTGTAATAAGCTCAGTGAAGAGATTGTAGAGTCTGTTTCGAAGCTCACTAAGAATAATGTGGACCGGGAGAAGAAAGTTGCTGAAAAGGACGACTCTGACACCAAAGTCAAGGTGGTAGAAGGCGCATATAAGAAGAAGTCGAAAGAAGAGGAGGCAATCAAGAGGCAAGAAAGCAACGAGGCGTACTCTGCTGAGGGGAGGAACATAATCTTCAAAGGGATTGAAACCAGCCTTCAGTTCGCCGACCTCGCGATGTGGGTTGGTGTAGCTGCGGTTGGAACGACAGAAACTCGTCATATAACGGTCGACGGGATCACTATCGAAGTTACGGTTAAATTTCTGGAAGCAAATTTCGATAAGGAGATCGATTTTGCTGATGGTGCTGGAGACACCGTTCTTCCGACTACTGAACCACGCCCAAAGTTTGCTGTCAACACTGCTTTTGCTTCCAAGTCAGGAGAAACTCCCTCTACGCGGACTTGTAACTCTGCTACACCCTCCACCGTCATCGCATGCAGATTCGGTGTTGATTGCAAGAAGCAAGCAACCTGCATGTTTGACCACAGTCAGCCTCCTCCGAAGAAGATGTGCTCTTTTGTGAACACCAACATGGGTTGCAGTAAGGGCTCGAGATGCATATATACCCACGAGCATGAAGGTCAGATGTGTCCTTTTGGGACGGTGCGCAAGGACTGCCCTAACACATTCAAGTGTTCTTTTTTGCATATGGATGATGATCCGCCTATCAAAAAAGAGGAATTGTCGAAGTTCCAGGTTCCTAATGGGCCAATAGTTTGCGAGGCTTCTGCGGCAGATATTGCGGAGCGTGCTGCGATCAATCGCGCATCCCGGGAAGCATCAGCGGCTAGTGCTCCACCACCAAACGCTCCTACAGGTCCAAAGAGCAACAAGCGTAGTCGTGGTGCCGACGATGCAGACACAGGCATTCAAGCTCAGCGTTTTCGCCGCAATTATCAAACGCCTACGTACCTTAACCAGCAGCAACTTCAGCCGCAACAATGGCAAGCGACGCCTGGCTTCGCTCCTCCACCAGTCCAGTTCATTCCTTCTCTGGGCGGGTATAACTCTTCGCAGGGCCGGTACGTTCCTGCCCAAGCCATATACCATCCTCAACAGGGCTTTCTCAGATCAGATGACGCTGGCAACCAGCAGCATGACGGAGGTCATGATCGTCGTCGCGGACGTGGTGACAGTCGAACGCACGGTGGTATTGGTCGCGGGAAGGTACGCCAGAACGACCGCCAGCAGAGTGGCAGTGGTGGTGTAGGTCAGGGCTGGGGCATCAAGGTCAGAGGAGCCGCTGAAATTGCATCTCCAGGTGCAGGTGATAGCAGAATCAACGTCCAGGGGTCTGGTAAGAAAGCGTAAAGACTCAAGGTATCGCTGGTTGACCTTAGGATGACCGGCCCAGTTTCAGTAGGCCAATACGTACCCGCTTCATGTACTCATAGCTTCATGAAGCACATAAGGCATGCTTGGTCGGCTGTAGACCTTGAAAACATCTGTTGCGACGACCTCACGAACTCATAGCTTCGTGGAGCATATCGAACATGGTATTGATCAAGTGGAGGACTCTCAGATATATAAATAAGTGGCAAAAACATAAGAAATGTCCAATCTACCAGGCTTATACCGTTGAAGGATCATCGTATTCTATCTAGCTTTACTCTGTTTATCATGATTTGATCGGTCACCATATTCATCCGCGAACGACCCATTGTACATATCTGCGCATACTGGGCATCAATTTCTTCCATTGAAATTTGTAATCGTCTACAAATCTCTTCTGGAGTCGCTAGCGTGGAGCCTGTATTAGACGCGTTCGAGCTTTGTGGGGCGACCATGTCTCCAGGATTCCGGTTGCGTCTAAGCAAGTGTTGTTGTTCGTACGCAGGCTGACGAAGAATAGGGAAGCATATGGTGCGGCAGCACGGACAAGTATTCTCCTTTGCCTCTATATCTTGCTTGTGAAACCATGCCCCTAGACACGCGCGGTGGAAGACATGTTCGCACTGGGTTTGAACAATGGTTCCAAACTCGCATCCGATCCTGGTGTTCCAGGGCTCAAAGCAAACGGGGCAAGCTTTTTGATCCGGTGGTACGAGCACTAAAGCATGCGTCAAAGCGTCGATGTTTCGTTCTGTTGATGAGTTGGCGTGAGTTTCGAGCGACATATTCGTGGAAATTATTGAAGGCGAAGTTGTATGGGCTTTGAGAAAACACAGATGAATGACACCTAGGGGTAAGTTGGAAGTTTGCTTGCACAGCCTGGATTCAAGCGGCGGCGCTTACCAGAAGCGAGAAAAGCGCAGTACGTGCACGGACATCCTCTAATATGGGTTGAAACCTCATGGGCGTTACTCTTCTGTGGAAATGGATTTGTAGACTAGAGATTTCTACTTCTTACTTTCACCAACCTTAGCCGCAAACTCCAGACCCTCAACAACCTCTTGAGGTTGGCTCAGAAAAGGCGAATGCGAACCGACTGATTTGAAGGTCGGCGCATCCGCACCTAGCATTTGTGCCATCTGCTGCTGGATAGGTAGCGGAAGTGCTTTGTCTCCCTCGCAGAAGAAGTACATGGTCGGAATCTCGTGCCACGGCTCGTAGGTCACCTCGTCGGTGAAGATGCGCGCTGATTGATGTTTCAGTTTAGCTATGGCTGTCTTTTGTGCCTCCTCGCTGAGATCGTGATAAAACACGGTTTCGGGCGTAGCGGCGTAACCGTAATCACCCTGGCTCTGATTGTTAGTCTTGCTATGTAGAAACTAAGAGAACTCATCTATCGTAGGCACGAACATCGAACTTCATCCAGGGTAGGAATTGGCCACCAAGCATAGCCTTAATACTTGCCCCCTTCGGAGCGACGAAAGCAGCAAGGTAAACAAAGATGGTGACACCACCTTTTTTACCCATGGCCTGCCGCTGCTTCAACCCCAGGCCCATGAGAGCATTTTGTCCGACCAAACCTCCGTATGAGTGCACAACCAGGACAATTTCTTTGCCTTCATCAGCAATCTTTTCTAAGGTAGAACGCAGTGCCGCGGCGTCATCTGCAAGGCCTTTGTTGGGAGGCTCCGCTCCAACGGAGGGGTACGCTACAGCCTCGGTTTCCCATCCGCGCTGGTGCAGTTGATCGCGGGTGATGTCGAAGCAGTCAGGCGTGTGCCAGGCACCCGGAGCAAACACGATGATAGGCTTGGACATGTTGACGGTGCTGTTGATATGGAACTGAGGGAGAACGCAACGAGATTCAATTGACAAGAGGTGATGAGGCTGCAGACATGCACAGGACGGAATGCAATGGCTTATCAAACTTTCGAGCTTACCTAGATAGGACTGATCTCCACGGCACAGTCCCAGGCGTTAGGGAACGGCCCGAAGAGCAGAAGTCTAGACGCGTCTGAGACTAGTTTGGAGGGGCTTTACTTCGGGCATTAATTCCAGTTTCTCGTAAACCTCTGTTAGAAGACATCAGAAAAGTAAGAATGAGTAGTGTAAGCACCTAGATGTTCTTGATTATAGCTCCATAACCTCCGAGTGAGTGCTTTTTCTACCCGTGCTTATTGCAGCTGAAAGATCCCAAGATCACTCAAACTCCGACGATAGTGCGTACTTGACGGAAGGCGTTTTGCTAGGATACGTACACCTGCGCCAGGTGTGGCTTTGTTAGGCGAAGATCATCAGGAGTCAGGCCATAACAGGAGATTCCTCCACCCGAACAGCCCCACATGTCACTATGATTGGGCACCTCATCATGGTTCTTTTTATGCATATGATTCCTTTTCTGCACTCGAGGCCCCCGATCTGGGTTCACGTATTGCCGACTTAGCTTCTCTCACTTTCACATATACAGTGAAGCAATTCAATGCATTTCCCGTCTGCGATACGACATGTTCCAAGTTTTGAAGGCATGCTTCAATCTCGAATGAACTCGGAAATGTCAGATCCAGGCCCCAACCTACGAGGCACGACTACCGCATTGCTGGTTCTTGCGTTTATATTCGTGGTACTACGCTTTGCCGCTCGCTATAAGCGTGGGCTGACCTATGGATCAGACGACTGGATGATAGTAGTCTCATTAGTATGTGCCCTTGCATCTCTGGCGTCCGCTTCAGACAACTTACTTCGTGCAAGGTTTTTTGCTTCGTTGCCGGAGGACTCAACTATGCCAGTAGGTTTTACACTTGTCATAGTCTGCTTGGCACTTTAACATCTCTCCAGTGATTAACTGGGGATTGGGAAGGCATGCTGTCACTCTGCCCCCCGATAATGTCACGATGGTGCTAAAGGTTAGTGTTCCATACCTGAAGGCTCAGTGAGGTGGAAAGCCCGTTAACGTAGATCTTCATAGCTTCTCGTTGCCTTCGAGTGTATCTACTGCACTGGGGTAGGGCTGGTCAAGCTCTCACTCCTCCTGATGTACTTGCGCATATTTCCGACCAAGGACTTTCGAATCGGCGCATACATCTTAGGATCCGTGACGATTGGTTGGGTCATAGCCATCAACTGCGTCAGCATCTTCCAGTGCAATCCTATCGAAAAAGCCTGGTTGGGCCCTGCAGTTGCCGGTACATGCATCAACCTCAAGGCTTCATTCATTGGTAATGCCGTGCCCAATATCTTGACAGATATTATTATCTTATGCATGCCTGTCACTCAGGTGTTGAGGCTCCAAGTGTCAAACGCTCAACGCGCATCGCTGATCTTCATGTTCTTGCTCGGAGCATTGTTAGTACTTTCCTTCTTGATCTGGATTTACTCATTACTGACTGTGGTTCGCAGTGTGCTCTTCGCTAGCATATATCGCTTTACGACAATCATGCAATTTGACATGGCCGACACAACGGGAACTTTAGCAACAGCGTGCACTTGGTGTGTCGTAGAAGTTGCAACTGGAATCATAAGCGCATGCCTACCTACGATGCGTCCGCTCATGCTCCTTGTTTCGTCGCAATTCAGCAGCACTCGGAACAGATCTGGACAAGGGTCGGCTACGGGAGGGCGGTCGCATAAGACGGAGCTTGTTACCATTGGCGGCACGGGGAGCAAACGCAATCAGGATTTCAGGCGCCTCAAGAATGACTACGACGTCCACAGCAACGTCATTGCGACGCATACAAATGGAGGTCGTGATGACGCGTCGTCATTGAGTGGTGATGAGCGACCCCTAGCTAGTGTGACATATCGACAAGAAGCAAGGCATAGCTCATCTAGAAAATCTTCAACAACGGAGCTTTGACTTATTAAATTAAATTCGCAAGAAAGTCTCAGCATAATTTTAGACGCAGTAAGATTCCAAAATAGAAGATTGGCTCCAGCAATAATGGACTGGATGCATGCTCCGCATCCTTAGAATCATACATGTGCTCAGGACGCAAAATTGACTAGAAGCAAATGACAGTTCTCAACTGTAGAGCTCGGCCTCGGATACTTATCTGTAGCCCTTTTTCCGTGTTACACCTAATCAAATCTTGATTAATCCTTATCAAAATAGATGTCTTCCGCTCTGACGTCGGGCATGGCATCCCCTCCGGAAGCGTAGGTATGCTCTCTTTCCGTTGAGTCTCAAGCAGGATTCACAGATCTCGTCGCATTGTTCCTGAACACCAGGCATTCCCCGCGTGACTATCACGGCTTGGTCCAAGGATTGGCGATTCATGCCGCTACTGTTTTCTATCATGATCCTGTCTCTCACGACCCGTACGCTCGTGTCATAAAAAATCTTTTCGAACTCATCGACTGGTCAGTCTTCGTTAGCCATCTGTATTAGCTTCCAAATATCTATCTTCCAGTCAGCATAGAAATTGGACAAATGGAGCGGAGCGGGAGATGGAAGTTTGATGGCAGTCGCGCGATGGTATCTTCCCAGTTTGATCAAACAAGAATCCCTTCGCGTCTCATCTTCCGCAAGGTAGGTCCGAGAACATCTTGAGGCTTTCTAGTAAAACTTTGTATACTGTCATCAAGAGTTTGAGGAAGTTTTTGTCGTGCAAAAGGATGTCGTGCGTCGGCTTCGGGACTGGCTTATCATCAAAGGAATTATGATCCCATTCATTGAGTTTTCTAGTTCAATCCTAATGTGTGGGATATTGCTAGTTGTGAAGCAGTGAAAACCGACCAAGAATTGTTATCTGGGATATCAGCCATGTGAAGTGTGGTGCTGATGACGATGTATAATCCAAGAGAACCTACTTGGGCGATCGGCAGTGGATCGAGCGAAGCTTAGCGTCTCGCAGGGACCAACCAAGCTGCCCCGCCTTATGCATGGCTAAGAGCGAGAAATGGTATAGACTTTCGCGCCCCCGGGGAGTGATGTCGCGACTTCGATTGGTCACTGCCCCTGCACTATGTTTCGAACGTGATCTTCGTTTCTGCCCAAGAATCAGGAAGGACGCGAAAGCTGACAGATCGCATCTGTGGTAGCTCGTTGAACGGGTGCTCTGAGACCTGAAAAGGATGTGCACAAGATGCGTGCTCTTCAACGATGGAATTACACCGAATTAGCCTCGGCTCATCACCCACTTTCGACCTACTGCCCGACGGAAACCACAGCAATCTCTGCTTGCGCAATGTGTTCTCATATGCTTCCAAACCACATTGACTAAACATCGAGGTTTAGGAGCGAGAATGGCTAACCAAAGTAGAGAATGTACTGCTGACGCAGTAGCATCGCAACCCCGAACAATCTATCTGACTGCCTATAACGTCCTCTTCGCATCGCTATGGGCGTCTGTCTTTGTCCGAGCCATCTCAAATGTCCAAAATGATAAATTTGAACTCTTCGATGCGACGGAACCATATGCGCGATGGATACAAACCGCGTCTTTGATAGAAGTTTTCCATGCGGCTTTCGGTTCGTTCACTATCCCCCTTTTTCTTGTGCCTCTTGTTAAGCATGATGATAGGTATTATCAAATCTCCAGTCAGCACAACCGCTTTACAAGTCGTTACTCGTGTCATCCAGGTCTGGATGGTGTGGTACAGCTTCCCGCAAAGCACAGCAGATTCACGTGCTTACCTTGCGTTATTGCTTGCTTGGTCGGTGGCAGATACGATTCGGTACTTGTACTTGGCGCTTAACATGCACGGGAAGGCGTCGAAAGGCATGATCTGGCTTCGGTATGTCTTGTTGTGATATCAGAAGCTGCTCCAAACATGGCTAATTACCCCAGCTACACCATGTTCTATCCTCTCTACCCGATCGGTATCGGGGCTGAATGGTGGTTACTGTACCAAGCTATTGCTCCAGGAGCCAAGATCAGCCCGGTGATACCGCTCATCTTCTACTTCTGCCTGCTGCTCTACATCCCAGGTATGGATTGTCGTCAAGTAAATTTACCTCATGAATCTAATTTCCCTTAGGCTCTTATACAATGTACACGTACATGATCAAGCAAAGAAGGAAGACGCTCAATACAGCACGCAAGACTCAGTGAGTGTATAGCTTGCTCAATATATAGGGTAAACCTGGCCATGCATGAAACGAAGGAAGTTCGTAAATAGTCCTTCTCTTTGGGTGTGTAATCGTACAGGGTCTCGGGAGAGATCTTGGCCGCAGAAACGCTGTCACCTATCAGAAAGCGCGGAACGACGGTTTGTCTCATCCATCGTTGTACGAGGGTTATGCTCCGTACTGTACACTCTATAATTTGAAGGTGTTGTCAATAGAGAGCGATGCAGCAGGGATCACCTTGTCGGCGCGTGGCTTGACGAGCCTCCAAGTCCTCACTTCTTCAATATCTTTACGCATTATAGAGACTCTTTTACTTCGAAGGCGACGCAGGTTACTTCGGTTCACCATGTACTATTCTCCGTCCCCTCTCTTTACCACGGGCCTGTTCACGCGTCGAAACGTGCGCAATGCCACTTGCAGGCAGCAACTCCGACCAGTGTGGGGCAATGTTAGGCAACCTGAAGGCTCTACGAAACTAAGATAAAGCTTAGTGATTCTCATTGCGAGCACGCGCTCGCTCACTTCTGCTGTCATTCGAACATCATACGCTGTCGACCATGCAGCTTCTTGATCTCCCCGCTGATATTATCGACGAGATCATCGGCCACAGTCTTCCATCCGGCTTCGAAGCCTTTGCACTCTGCTGCCGCGCCATATACACACGCGCTGCGCCCAAAATCGCACGACACAACTTGCTCAAACAACGATGGAAGTGCACCACCATTGCCGGCTCCAAAAACCAGAGCGACATACTTCGCATACTATGCGAGATAGCTTGTGATCCTCTTGTCGGGCAATATATTGAGTCGTTGAGTTTGCGTGGACATGGAGGAGGCCCAAACGTCGATACGAAGAATGATCGTTTCAAATCTAATGAAAAAGTTATGACGTCGATCAAGAACATGGTCTTGCATTCAGAGTGCTTCAACAACGCAGGAGTTGATGCGCAGCTCTGGTGGGAAGTCATGCTGCAAGGGTTCGGCCTCGAAAACGAAGCTGAGAACGAAGACAATAACCACCGACCCTACCATAGGGTCGCGTACGCGACTGTAACACTCCTGAATCAACTACCGAACTTGCAAGCGCTAGAACTGCCACCCGAATGGTACAGTCTTAACAACAACCGTACGCCCCTTCCTGAAGCGGAAGAGAGATTGGAAGCTGTGCTCAAAACGATGGTCGAAGCTTCTAACAGCAGTGGCAACCGGAACCAGCCGCTTGCAAAACTGAGGATCATCCTGCCGTCCACCAGAGAGGGATATGAGGAACGGAACCCTTTCCAGGTCTTGGAACCTTTCGTGCGGTTGAATAGCTTAGAAGAGCTATACAGCACGTCCTGCTTGGCCATTGACGACGGCTATACTGGCATGGCTTTCCATTGGCGCTTTCCAGGAATCAACTCAAGTCTGCGTAGAGTGGAATTGGCGTACTGTTGCATGGACGCAGAAGGAATCTCTGTCCTCCTTAGACACACGCCTTGCCTTGAGATCTTCAGATACTTGCATGAGTGCAAATGGTGCGTAACATTCATATTCAAAACCAAGCGAGACAATGACTAACTCTGTTCACCAATGTCTAGGCACGGCTGTGGATATGACTGGAACCCTGGTGGTTTTGTGGAAGCCATTGCTGAACATTGCGGTCCAAGCATTACGGAACTCACAATCAAGAAGGCCAAAGACTGGGGAGCCATAGTCAACGGTGTGGTATCTTTTCGAGCGTTTCCCCAGCTACGCATGCTCGAGATTGACTTGGCCTCCTTCTGTGGGCCATCGGTAGCAAGTGGCCAAAGGCTGGGAGAAGATGCTGTTCAGGCAGAAGAGGGGGAAAAGCCATGGACCATTGAAGACATTCCATGCTTGGGAGACATGTTACCGGAGAGCATCGTGGATGTACAGATCGACAACAACGGCTGGATGGATGATCCTCCGGAGCCAGAGGAGGTTTTGAAGCTGTTGCTTCAGGGTTTCCCTGAGAAGCGCGTATCGAGACTGCGAAACCTGGCTCAAGTAACTTTGAGTAGTTTGGGAGACGCCAAAGTGCGAGCGCTGGCCGAAGGAATGGGGGTACAATTCGTGTCTTTGTCACGAAAGGGTGCGCGCAACAATTGGCCGTGCTCCTCGACGGTGCAGGGATATTCTGATATGTTCAAGGCCGCTGCAAAAGCATCCAACGATGCAGATACCAGACCCAGGCCTGTTGCAGTCAGACGTGGACGGAGCACTGTATGGGTATATCCAGAATCGTAATGAAAGAAATAGCTCTGGTTCATTCCTGCCAAGAATAGTTCACAAGTAGCAACAAGATGTCAGGCCGAGTGTTGCCGCCCCTATGACAGACAGTAATGGTGATGAAGATGATGAGCATAATGATATTGTCAGAGTTAGCACAATGGCCCCTAGTAGCTTTGAGAATAGAA
>Ga0265797_10005674_pt1 | contig 18073 bp, 16 predicted proteins | sample P2T30metagenome_FD_192433 | JGI IMG/M metagenome (GOLD analysis project Ga0265797, IMG submission 192433) | Plant litter microbial communities from East Loma Ridge, Irvine, California - P2 T30 | ecosystem: Environmental > Terrestrial > Plant litter > Unclassified | place: USA: California... | reverse complement strand
GCTGGCCCGGCAATGTGCGCGAGATGGAAAACTGCATCAAGCGCGCGGTGATCATGGCCGACGGCAGCACCATCGTGGCCGACGACCTTGGCCTGCCGGACGAAGGCGCCGAAGAGCAGCCGATCAACCTGCGCCAGATCCGCGACGAGGCCGAGTACAAGGCCATCGTGAAGGCGCTGGCGCGGGTGGACGGCAATATCGTCAAGGCGTCCGAGGTGCTGGGCATCAGCCGCCCGACCCTGTATGACCTGATGGCGCGCCACGGGATCAAGGCCAGCGCGTGAAGCCGGCGCGGCGCGGGTTCCTGATCCTGGCGGCATTGCTGCTTCTCGGGATCGCGGCGGTGGCCGCCGTGCTGCTGTACCTGCAGGCCCAGGGAATCGCGCCGCGCGCGCTGGCGCCCTACATCGAACGGCGTAGTGCCGGCCACAATGCGCTGGTTACCGGTACCGGTAGCATGCTGGGCGACATCCTGCGGCAGCTTGACCGCGGCGCCGATGGCGGGCCGTTCCCGCTGCCGCCACTGGTCGTCGGCGCCCAGCCGCAACCGGCCGGCGAGGCTGGCCGCGGCAGGACGGTGATGTCGGTCGAGGAAGCACGGCAAGCGTTTGCCGCGGCCGGGGCGGGCGACACAATCACCTTCGCGCCCGGCGTGTACCGGGTGCGCGGCAAGCTCGAAGCACGGCGACCCGGCCGGCAGGACGCGCCGGTCGTGGTGCGCGCCGCGCGCCCGGGCAGCGTGACCATCGAGTTCGACGCAGCCGAAGGTTTTGCCGTCTCGGCGCCCTGGTGGCGCTTCGAGAACCTGGTCATCCGCGGCGCCTGCCGCACGCCGGCATCGTGCGAGCATGCCTTCCACGTCGTGGGCCAGGCGCGCGGCTTCGCTGCGGTGAACAACACCGTCACCGACTTCAATGCCCACTTCAAGATCAACGGCGACAACAGCGGTTATCCGGACGATGGGCGAATCGTCAACAACACCTTGAGCAACAGCGCGGCGCGGCAGACGGCGTCGCCGGTGACGCCGATCGATCTGGTGGCGGCCAACGGCTGGAACGTGCAGGGCAACCTGATCACCGATTTCGTCAAGGCCTGGGGCGACGGCGTCAGTTATGGCGCTTTCGCCAAGGGCGCCGCATCGGGCACGGTGTTCGAGCGCAATGTGGTCGTCTGCGAGCACCTGCTGCGCGGCCAGCCGGGCCAGCGCGTGGGGCTGTCGTTCGGCGGCGGCGGCACCGGCAAGCCGTATTGCCGCGACAAGCGCTGCATTACCGAACACGATGGGGGAACGATGCACGCCAACCTCATCGCGGCGTGCTCGGATGCCGGCATCTATGTCAACAGCGCGGCTGGTACCAGCATTCTCGACAATACCCTGCTCGATACCGCCGGTGTGCAGGTGCGCTTCCCGGAAAGCAGCGCCCGGATCGAAGGGAACCTGGTCGATGGGGGACTGGTCAGCCGCGACGGCGGACAGCTGCGCGCCGGCGACAATCGGACGACCCCGGTCGCCATGCTGTATCTCGGGCGGCATCCGCAGCGCGACCTGTTCAGTGATGCTGCCTCGTTCGACCTGCACTGGCGTGACCAGGCGCCCAGGCGCGCCGCTGACGCTGCACAGCGCGATCTTTGCGGTGTGACGCGGCCCGCGAGCGCGGCCTACGGCGCCTTCGAGGATTTTGGCGCCTGCCTGCGGCGCTGATCGACCGGATGGCCGGCGTGCGGCCTGTCGGGCACATGAACGTTCACGCACGTTTCGTATCGATCTGCGGCCCTGGCACGTCATTCCCGCGCAGGCGGGCATCCAGGTTTCTTCGATATAAAGTGACGTTCGAGGTCGGCGATGACGCAACGGACTTGGATTCCCGCCTGCGCGGGAATGACGTGCTGGCTTGATCGGACTGACGTGCGAGCGTTACTGGACGGACGTGCCGGCGTTACTGGACTGGGGTGCAACTGGCAAAGGTCAGTGCGTGCCGGTCAGGCCGCCGCCACCCACTCGACAGTCCACGCCGTCATCTGCTCGTGCCATGCGCGGCGAGAGAACGTGTGGTCGGCCCGCGCCAGCGTGTGCTGCGTGAAGCGCGAATCGTCCATCAGGCTGCGCCAGTGCGGCGCCTCGGCCACGACAGAGAATTCCTGGGCGGTCAGGTCAGCGCCGCTGAGCAGTACCAGCACGCGGCCGTTGAAGCGCTGCAGCGACGCGTGCAGGCGTTCCGGGAGCGCCTGGCCGCATTCCGGCGCCGGCTGGTCGCTGGCCGGCAACAAGGCGCGGCGGGCCACGCCGGCGAACGACTTGGCCGCATGCAGCGGATTGAAACGGCCCTGCGCGATTTTCTTCCACAACGCCGGATCGAGCAGGCGGTCGCGGTAATAATGCTTCAGGGTCGCGCGCGCCTGGCCTTCTTCGGTGCGCACCCAGGGATTGAGCAGCACCAGGCCGCGCACGCGCGCATCCTGCGGCGCGTACAGGGCGCTGGCGGCGGCGCCATCGCACAGGCCCCACAGCACTACGTCCTGCAGGCCGGGCACCTCGCGCTGGAAGCAGTCGATGGCCGCGCGCAGGTCGGCGTCGACCGTGTCGAAACCGCGCTGCGCGCCGTCGCTGTCGCCCATGCCGCGGTAGTCGAAGCGCAGCACCGGCGTGCCGGCCGCCGCCAGCGCGCGCGCCAGCAGCGTGAACTGGCGATGGCTGCCGGTGCGTACCTGCGGGCCGCCGACCACGATCACGACGCCGCGCACGGCAGGGCGCGGTCGTGGCGGCAGGCTGACAATGCCGATCAGCCAGTCGTCACCGCAAGGGAAGGAGACGGCGCGTTCGTCAGGCGGCATCACGCAGCTCCGTGAACAGGGCCGCGCTGGCGTCGAGCAGCGCTGGCGACTCCGCGATTTCCTGTGTGTTCCAGAAGCCCGGACCGGACAGCGCGGCTTGATGGACCTCGCACCCGGCCGCGCGCAAGCTGTCGGCCTGGCGCAGCGCTGCCGGCGGGGCGGGGCGGGCGGCGTCAGCCACCGTTTCCAGCCAGTCGATACGGCAGCGCGGCAGCGTCAGGTGCGCCGCCTCCACGCCATCGAGCGCCAGCGCCAGCGCCGGGTGCAGCTGGTAGCCACCGATCTCCAGCGTCTCGCCGGCCTGCAGGCGTGCACGCAGGGCCGCCGTGCCGCCACCGCTGCCACCCGGTTCGGCGCCATCCTGCAGCATCTCGCCCGCCACGCGCAGGCGCAGGAACTGGGTCAGGTGCTGGGCGCCACTGAGCACTGGCTGCCACAGGAGCAGGCGTGCGGGCGGGCGCTGCGCCTGCGCCGCATGCTCGAGCGCCAGCAACGCGCCCAGGCGCAGCCCCCACAGACCGGGTTCGAGGCCGAGGCGCGCACGCAGCCATTCCAGGCCGGCCGCGACATCGGCATGCCAGCCCTCCCAGCGCGCCTCGACGAATTCGCCGGCGCTGTCGCCGCAGCCATGCAGGTCGAGCTGCAGCACGCCGACGCCCTGTGCTGCCATGCGCCGCGCCGCCAGCGCGGCCATGCGGCGCGACCTGTTCATCTCTTCGGCGAACGGGTGCAGGTACAGCAATGCGGCGCGCGGCGCGCCATGCGGCGGATGGTACAGGGCGAAACGGGGCCCGCCCGGCGTTGCCAGGAACAGCGGCTCGGCGCGGGCAGGGGCCGCTGTCATCAGGCGGTTTTCTGGGCCACGAAGTCGGCCAGGCTGCCCAGGGTCGAGAAGGTGCTGGCGCTGATATCGTCGTCGTCGATCATGATGCCGAACTGCTCTTCGAGGGCGCCGATCAGGGTCACCACCGCCATCGAGTCGAGTTCCGGCAGGCTGCCCAGCAGGGGGGAATCGGCGTCGAGGGCCTGGCCGGCGGCGCCGAGGGCGAGCACGTCGGTCAGGACGGTCTTGACTTGGTCGAGATAGGTAAGATTCTGTTGCATGATTGCTCCGTTCACACCGCGGCCGCGCGGGCAGCCTTGCGCGATTCGAGCATCGCATGCAGGCGCCGCAGCCACGACCAGCGGTAATAATTGATATGGTACATAGTGCGTACCTCCTCCGTCCAGCGCGTATGCCATTCCATCACGCGGCCGTAAAACTCCAGGCGCGTGAAGCGGTGCGCGTCGAACAGCTGGCGGCAGGCTTCTTCACGCATCAGCAGCGTGGGCGACAGGCCTGCGCCCACGCTTTCGTCGTAGGCGGTCTTCAGGACCACGATGCTGTCGGCGTCTTCGACGCACAGGTCCATGGCAACGAGCCGTTCGCCAAACCAGTAACGATACACGCTGGCGGCATTGCGCGCTGCCAGTGCTTCGAGCATGGCGCGATAATAGCGTCCCTGGGCGTTGCCGGCATGGACGGCGGTGCCCTGGCCGGCCTTCCAGCCGCTGCTTTCCAGTACGCCGTATTGCGCCACCGCTTCAGCCATCGCCCCGGGCGCGCGCACGATGTCGAGCCGCAGCGGCACGCCGTCGCGCTCCAGGCGCGCCCGCTGCTTCTTGAGGTTGGCGCGCAGGTTCTTGCCGCGACCTTGCCAGTACTCGTCGAACGATCCGGCCAGTGTGACGCGCGCGGTGTCGATGTAGTCGAGCGTGCGCAGCGACGCGCCGTCGGCGGGGCGTGGCTGCAGCATCGGGTCGGCCTGGGTGATCGCGAACACCAGCGGCAGGCCGGGCAGGGCGCGCAGCAGGCCGGCCAGGAGCGGCTCGAGCGCCTGGCCCGGCGCCTGCAGCCACAGGCCGAGCGGCGCCTGCGACGGCTGCAGCGTGGCCCACGAACCGCGCCCGCTGGGGGCTACCAGCGCCATCGCCAGCGTGTCGCCATCGTGCTCGCACCAGGCCAGCAATGCGCCGGGCGGCGCGAACTGCGCGATCAGCGGCGCCACGAAGTCGTCCGCCAGCAGCGCCGGGGCCGGGCCACGCGCATGCAGGGCGCGCCAGCGCCCGGCGAATTCCGGGAAACGCGCGGCATCGACGGTGTGCCAGGTCATGCGCCGGCCACCTTGCGCACGGTGGCGATCAGCCAGTCGAGTTCGTGTTCCTGCAGCTCCTGGTGGCAGGGCAGGGACAGCACCTGGCGCGACAGGCGCGCCGCATTGGTACAGGTGGCCGCATCCACGCCATCCCACAGCGGACGCCCGAAGCGCACCACCGGCACGCTGGCAGCGCCCAGGCGGGCCGCAAGCGCATCGGGATCGTCGGCCAGCAGCGGATAGACCCAGGGGCAGACGCCGTCCGGCAGCACCGGATGAAGCGGCTGCAGGCCCGGCAGGCCGCGCAGGGCTGCATCCAGGCGCCGGTAGTTGGCGCGCCGCAGCGTGGCGATGCGGGCGGGCGACACGCATCGCGTCAGTGCGCGCGTAAACAGCGAAGAGCGCTTGTCGATCCAGGCCGGATCGAGTTCGAAACTGCTGTCGGATGACGAGGGCGCCAGCGCCGCCGCTGCCGCCGTCGCGCCTGATGCGGCGCCGACGGGGGGCGCACGGCGCTTGCGCAACGCGTCCTTCAGCGCCAGCGGCGCCGACAGCACGGCGCGCAGCAGCGCCAGGCGGCCGTAGTCGAATCCCCGCTCCAGCGAATTGAGTGCGATCTTGGCCTCGAACGCGGCGCCGGCCGGCCGCAGCGCCACGCCGTCCAGGCGGTGGCGCGCCGATACCAGCACGCCGCCCTCGTAGGCCGGCAGGAACTTCATGCTGCTGGCGATCGCATAGTCGCCGAACGACCCAAGCGGCCGGCCCTGGTAGCTGCCGATGAAGGCATGGGCGCAGTCTTCCAGCAACTGCAGTCCGTGCGCGTCGCACAGTGCCCGCAATGGCGCCAGGTCCTGGGGAAATCCGAAGTAATGCGTCACCATTAGCACCCGGGCGCCCGCCGCCCTGGCGGCGATGTCGGCCAGGTCGGCGGCGCCGCCAGGGCCTGCCTTGTAAAACACGGGAATGGCGCCACGCCACAGCACGGGCGGGATCATCGAGGGACTGTGCCAGGCCGGCACTAGCACCCGGTCGCCGGGCTGGACGCCCATTTCGCGCAGGGCCAGGGCGATCGCGACCCGGCCGCTGGTGACGAAACGGGCGGCGCCGGCATCGAGCACCGACGGCAGGACCGGCCCTGGTCCCGTCGCCCGCCTGAACGTGGCGGCCGACAGGACCGGCGCGATCGGAATGCGGGGGCGCGAGGACGGGGTGGCGGAAAGCATCTACCGAGTATAGCTGCTGTCGTGCAAAATTTGCCACGAATCACCCTTTTTGCAGGGCCGCCGGAAGCAGCCGACACGCGCAAGCTGTTAAGATTGCGCCCTGCGCAGCGGCCAGGGCCGCATCCGAGAGACGATCCCATGCCCGACCTGATCCACGACTTCATTTTCGATTCCGCACGCCGCACGCCGGGCGCCGAGGCGCTCGTCCACGGCGAACGCCGGCTCGACTACGCGGCGCTGGCCGGCGCGGTCGTAGACGCCGCCGGCGCGCTGGCGGCGGTGGGCGTGGCGCGTGGCGAACGGGTCGCGGTGTATCTCGACAAGCAGGTCGAGAACGTGGCGGCGCTGTTCGGCGCGGCTGCCGCTGGCGCCGTGTTCGTGCCGGTCAATCCCCTGCTCAAGGCCGCGCAGGTCGGGTACATCCTGGCCGACTGCGCGGTGCGCGTGCTGGTGACGTCGTCAGAACGCCTGGCCGGCCTGGCTGGCGTGCTGGCCGAGTGCCCGGATCTGCGCGCCGTGTTCGTCACCGGCGTGATGGCGCCCGGGCCATATCCCGACCTGGCCCAGCGCGGCGTCGCGGTGCTGGGCTGGGATGCCGCGCAGCAGCCGATCGACGCTGCCGCGCTGGCGGCGCGGCGCGCCATCGATGCCGACATGGCGGCCATCCTTTACACCTCGGGCAGCACCGGCAAGCCGAAAGGCGTGGTGCTGTCGCACCGCAACATGGTGGCGGGCGCGCGCAGCGTCGCCGCTTACCTGGACAATGGCCCGCACGACCGCATCCTGGCCGTGCTGCCGCTCAGTTTCGACTATGGCCTGAGCCAGTTGACCACGGCCTTCTTTAGCGGCGCCACCGTCGTGCTGATGAACTACCTGTTCGCCAAGGACATCGTGAAGGCGGTGGCGCAGGAACGCATCACCGGCCTGGCGGCGGTGCCGCCGCTGTGGATCCAGCTCGCCGCGCTCGCGTGGCCGCAGGACGGCACGCTGCGCTACCTGACCAATTCGGGCGGCGCCATGCCGGCGACCACGGTGACGGCGCTGCGCGCCGCGCTGCCGCGGGCGCAGCTGTTCCTGATGTACGGCCTGACCGAGGCGTTTCGCTCGACTTACCTGCCGCCGGCGGAACTGGACCGGCGCCCCGATTCGATGGGCCGCGCGATCCCGAACGCCGAGGTGCTGGTGGTGCGTCCGGACGGCACGCCGTGCGCGCCGGACGAGCCGGGCGAACTGGTGCACCGCGGCGCCCTGGTGGCGCTGGGCTACTGGAACGATCCGGCCAAGACCGCAGAGCGTTTTCGTCCGGCCCCGGGGCGCGATCCGGGCTTGCCGCTGACCGAGATGGCGGTATGGTCGGGCGACACGGTGCGCATGGATGCCGAGGGCTTCCTGTACTTCATCGGTCGCAGCGACGACATGATCAAGGTTTCCGGCTATCGGGTCAGCCCGAGCGAAGTCGAGGAAGCGGCCCATGCCGGCGGCCAGGTCGTCGAAGCGGTGGCTTTCGGCGTGCCGCATCCGGTCCTGGGTCAGGCCATTGTACTGCTGGCGCAGCCGCGCGAGATGGACCTGACCCCGGCAGCGCTGCTGAAGGAATGCCAGCGCCGCCTGCCGGCCTGGATGGTGCCGGCCCACATTGCCCTGCGCGCCGAGCCGTTCCCGCGCAACCCCAACGGCAAGTTCGATCGCGTGCAGCTGCGCGCCGCCTTCCTCAACCTGTTCGAAAGCACCACGCCATGAGCGCCACCCGACCGCTGCACGCCGCCCAGATCCTGTTCCCGGTCGTCGACGACTGTCTGCAGGTGGGCGGCATTCCCCTGACGCGGCTGGCGCAGCGGGTCGGCCAGACGCCGTTCTATGCGTATGACCGCGCGCAGGTGGACGCGCGCGTGCAGTCGCTGCGCGCGCACCTGCCGGCCGGGGTCGAGCTGCATTACTCGATCAAGGCCAATCCGATGCCGGCGCTGGTGCAGCACCTGGCCGGCCTGGTGGACGGCCTGGACGTCGCCTCGGCCGGTGAAATGCGGGTGGCGCTCGATACCGGCATCGACCCGGCCGACATCAGCTTCGCCGGCCCCGGCAAGCGCGATGCCGAACTGGCCCAGGCGGTGGCCGCCGGGGTGTGCGTGCATGCCGAATCCGAGCGCGAAATCCGCGCGCTGGCGCGCATCGGCGCCGAACAGGGCATCGCGCCGCTGCTGGTGCTGCGCATCAATCCGGACTTCGAACTGAAGGGTTCCGGCATGCGCATGGGCGGCGGCGCCAAGCAGTTCGGGATCGACGCGGAGGAGGCGCCGCGCCTGCTGGCGCTGGCCGGCGAGCTGGGACTGGACGTGCTGGGCTTTCACATCTTCAGCGGTTCGCAAAGCCTGAAGGCGGACGCGATCGTCGAGACCCAGGCGCGCACCGTCGACCTGGCGCTGGCGCTGGCGGCCGCCAGTCCGAGCCCGGTGCGGATGCTCAATATCGGCGGCGGCTTCGGCATTCCCTACTTCCCGGGCGAGGCGCGTCTCGACCTGGTGCCGATCGGAGAAGCGTTGGCCGTGCAGGCGGCGCGCGTGCGCACGGCGTTGCCGCAGGCGCGCCTGTCGATCGAGCTGGGACGCTACCTGGTCGGCGAGGCCGGCATCTATGTGGCGCGCGTGATCGACCGCAAGGTTTCGCGCGGCCAGGTGTTCCTGGTGACCGACGGGGGCCTGCACCACCATCTGGCGGCGTCGGGCAACTTCGGCCAGGTCATTCGCAAGAACTATCCGGTCGCGATCGGCAACCGGGTCGAGGGCAAGGAAGGAGCAGGGCGCGAGGCGGTGTCTGTGGTCGGGCCGCTGTGCACGCCGCTCGACCTGCTGGCCGAGCGCATGGAACTGCCGCATGCCGACGTGGGCGACCTGGTGGTGGTGTTCCAGTCGGGGGCGTACGGTCCGAGCGCCAGCCCGAGCGCCTTCCTCGGCCATCCCACCGTTGTCGAGGTGCTGGTGTAAGCAGCACACGCTAGCTTGACGTAATGCAGGTTTAACAATAACTCGTCTATAATTCTCCGAGATAACGCCGCCTGCGCCACGTCGTGCGTCCCGACCCTCCATCCTGCGGAGGGGTCATGAGAATAAATAATGTCTGCAGAAAATTGCTCTGAACTGAGCGCCCACTTGCGCGCCACCTCGCTCGCCATGCTGTCCGAAGCCGGAACGCGCTTCGAGCATGCCGATCGCGGTGTGATCGGACGTTTCCTCGACAGTTTTAAATCAGCGCCGCCAGGCGCCGGCTACCGTCATGTACCGGCCTCGGCGCGCCAGATGCATGCCGCCGTCGTGCAGCATCACGGTGCGGCCGAGGCGGGACGCGACTTCCTGTTCGCCGCCGTGCTGGCTGCCATTGGCGACACCTTGGCCGCGCCTGCTTTCCTGCAGCTGCCGCCGCATATCAGGGGGCACCAGCTGCGGCATGTCGAACGCATCCTCACCAATTCCGGCCCGACCCGCGCCGCGTGCGCGCTTGACGACGACCTGTTCCTGAAGGACTTCGGCCTGGCCAGCCTGCGCATGATCGCCGCCGGCTCCAACCTGATCGATGTCAATTCTGGCGTAGGGCGTTCGATCCTGTGGAAGAACGGCCTGCGCGACCTGCCGCGCCGGCTATTCCTGTTCGCGCGCCTGGGCGGCTTTCGTCCGTGCTTCGAAATCCATGCGCACAAATTCTACATGGCCGAATTCAATGAAGAAGGCCGCAACGAGTGCTACCGCTGCTGCGCTGACCTGTATCCGCTGTATCCGGGCGTGCGCGGCATGATCGCCGGCAGCTGGTTCTACGATCCGGTGGTGGCCGCGATCAGTCCACGCCTTGCTTACCTGCGCGAGGTGCCCGAGCGGGGCGGCGCCTTCACGCTGTTCACCTCATTCGATGATGGCGCGCGCCGCAACGCGCTGGTCAAGTCGGCTACCCGGCGCCAACTGTACGAGGCTGGCCGTTACCGGCCGGCGGCCTGGACGCTGGTGTGGCCGCGCGCACGCCACCAGGATTGGGCGCGGCGCCATCCTGCCACTGGCAGGGCGGCGCCATGAGTCTCAAGCTGACCGTCCTGCGCGCAGCGCGCGCCATCGGCGTGTTCGCCCTGTTCCGGCGCCTGACGCGCCGACGCGGACGCATCCTGTGCTACCACGGCGGCGCGCTGGGCGACGAACACCGCTACAACGGCAAGCTGTTCTGCCAGGAAGGCATGCTCAGGCAGCGCCTCGACTGGCTGCGCGCCAAGGGCTTTGTGCCGGCCAGTCTGGACCAGATCGCGACTCCCGGGACCGGGCCAACGGACGGCATCGCGCTCGCGATCACGCTCGACGATGGCTGGTATTCGAGCGAAGCCTGCCTTCTGCCACTGCTGGCCGACTATGGCCACCGCCCGGTACTGTACCTGCATACCGAGATTTGCGAGACCGATGCGCCGGTGGCCGGCGTGGCGCTGCGCTATCTGGTGTGGAAATCGTCCATGACGCAGGTCGCGCTGGCCGGCTTTGGGGCCGCGCTCGACGGCAACTATGCGCTGGCACGTCCCGAGGAGCGCGCGCGCCTGACGGCCGCGGCCGACCGCTGGTTTGCCGGCATGGCGCGTGACGCCGTTACTGTCTCGGCCGCGCTGGAACGCTTTGGCGCCGCGCTGGGCGTCGATGCTGCCACGCTCGACCTGGAATCGCGCCGCTTCAGCTACATGCGGCCGGACGAATTGCGCGCAGCTTCGGCGCGTGGCTGCCAGATCGAACTGCACGGCCACGCCCACCATTACTACAAAGGCGAGCCAGCGCGCAATCGGGATAACCTGGAAGCCTGCCGCCGCCATATCGTCGCCGCGGGCCTGCCGCGGCCGCACCATTACTGTTATCCGAGCGGCGCCTATGAGGCTGCCGCGGCCGATATTCTGGCCGCGCTCGACGTGCGCACCGCGACTACCTGCGTGCCCGGCCTGGTGACCGGCGCCAGCGCCGACGAACGCTACTTCCTGCCGCGATTCCTCGATGGCGGCAATGTCGCGATGATCGAATTCGAGGCCGAGATGAGCGGCGTGCTGGAATTTGCCCGAAAGCTCACCGGCCGTAGCGGCGTGCCGCGCTAGCCAGCCTGGCCGCATCGCGGCCGCCTCTTTTTTCGTAACCGTCGTAGTAAAGGTAATACATGAGCCTGCAAGCCATCAAAGACGTTCGTCACGCGTGGCGCCAGTTGCGCGCCCGCGGCGATCTGGCCTACCTGCCGTTCTGGCGCCAGGCGGCCGAGATGGCGGCGCTGTTCGGCGCGCGCGGGATCGGCCCGGGTTATTATCTGCAGGCGCGCTGGTGGCGTGCCGAAGTGCCGTTCGCGGACAAGTGGGACCACCTCAACCGCAAGGAATACAACGCTTTCATCGACCGCTGGAACGCGCGCGGCTACCAGAAAAGTTCGCAGCACAAGGTCATCGAAAAAGCCGTGCTGCAGCTGCTCGGTGTGCCGACCCCCCAGTGCATCGGCTTCCTGCATCCGCTGCGCGGCGCCTGCGCCGACGGCGCGCCACTGCGTCGGCTGGCTGATCTCGAGCGCCTGTGCCGCACGCTGGCCGGTTCAAAGATCTGCATCAAGCCGGTGGAGGGCTATGGCGGCGCTGGTTTTTCGGCGTTTCGGATCGACCTGGCCGACGGCCAACCGGTATTCGTCCATCCGGTAACCCAGGTGCCGACCACGCTGGCAGACTGGTGGTCGCTGGCAGCGCAGAACCGCGATGGCTATATCGTGGAGCACTACCTGGAGCAGCACCCGGTACTGTCGGCGATCCATGCGAATTCGGTCAACACACTGCGCATCTGGCTATACCAGGCGCGCGGCGAGGTGCGTATCGCCGGGGCGTTCCTGCGTGTCGGCCGGCGCGGCAGCCTGGTCGACAATACCAGTAGCGGCGGGCTGTACTGCCCGGTCGACTTGGCCAGCGGCGTGCTGCTGCATGCCGCCAATGCAAAGAATCCGCTGCAGACCATGGAACGGCATCCGGACACTGATGGCCAGATCGCTGGCGTGCAACTGCCGTTCTGGTCTGAATGCCAGGCGGTGGCGGCGCGCGCCATGCAGGCTTTTCCCAACGTGAACGTGGCCGGCGTCGATGTCGCCATCGGCATCGACGGGCCGCGCATGATCGAATTGAATGTACGACCCGACCAGATCGGGTGTGCGCGCATCAACCTGCCGCTCAGGCAGGTCGATCGCTGGATGCGCGGCGCCTGAAACGTGCCGCGCCGTTACCTCAGTTAACCAGCTTGACGCGGATGCCGGCCTTGCCGAGCATCGCCTGCAGCTGCAGGAAAGCATGCCGTTCCATGCCGTCGCGCCGTGAAGATGCGCGCCACAGCGCATACAGCACCGTCACATAGACCAGCGCCCCGACCGTCACGCACAGCAGCAGCGCCAGCACGTAATCGAGCGTTTCGTGGCGCAATACCAGCTGGCTTTTGATCGCCAAGACCGCAACGGCCATGACGACGGCGGCGATCAGGGGGCGGGTTATCTCGCGCAGGAAAGCAGTGCCGCTCAGCGCCAGGCTGCGCGCCACCAGTGCCTGGTTCACCGGGATCATCAGGATTGCCGTGACCAGATACGACCAGGCCGCGCCCATCACGCCCCATTTGATGACGCTCGGGATCAGCACCGCCAGCATGAATGCAATCTGGATGCACCAGATAACAGTGATGCGCTTTACTTGTCCGAGTGCCAGGTAGATGTAGGAGATGTTGGTCTGCAGCGCCTTGATCACCCCATACACGGCCAGGATCTGGATGACCGGGATCGCACTTACCCACTTCCAGCCAATCGCAGCAGGCACCAGTAGATCCGCCACCGTCACGATGCCGATCCCGGCAGGAATCGAAATCAGGGCGATCGATCCGATCACCTTCAGGAAACTGTTGCGCAGCGCTGGCAAGTCATGCGCGACCTTGGCATAGCCCGGGAAAGCCGCGCGGTTGACCGGCGCTACGAGTTCGTTCGAAGGCAGATGGGCAATCTCGGCCGACATCGAGTAAATGCCGACCCACTGGGCGCCAGCGGTGCGTGCCAGGAGAAATGAGGCAGCGCGGGTATGAATGAACTGGAAGAAGTTGTTGATCATCAGCCACTTCGAGGTGTGGAACATGTCGACCTTGGCCTTCAGCGAAAAGCGCGGCCGGTAGGTGCTGACGATATACGATAGCGTGACCGACAGCACGCTGCTGGCCAGTTGGCCGATCACCAGAGCCCAGTAGTTGCGCAGGTAGATCGCCAGCGGGATCGTTACCAGCAAGTTGGCGAAACGCTTGCTCATCAAGAACTTGAACTCGCGGTCGAAACGCATCTCGCGCCGGAACGTGACGGTGCCGATGTTCGAGAACCCATCCAGCGCGAAGGTGAATGCCATCACGTAGATGATGGTCTGCAGTTCGGGTTCTCGATAGAACTGTGCAGCCGGAGCGGCAAGCAGGGCCAGGATCACGCCGCAGCCGACCGAGAACAGTACACTGAAAGTCCAGGCGGTATCGAACTCGTCGCGTCCAGCCTTCGGATTCTGGATCAGCTGCACGTCGAAGCCGAACGAAACCAGCAGGCTGAGCGCCGCTACCAGAATGATTGCCATGCCGACCAGCCCGAAGTCGTGCGGCGCAAGCATGCGCGCCAGCACGATGGTGCTGATGACCGCGATGCTGCGGTCGAGCATCTTGAATGCCACCATCCAGATCGCACCCCTGGCGATCTGGCGGTTGACGCTGTCCTGTTCCTTGGCACTCATTTGCCTGCCTCGTCGAACAGGGCGGCGAGCTGGCCGGCCTTGTGGGTACGGGTCGAGCGCGCAATCACCTCGTCGCTGGCCACATAGGCGCTGCCATCGCGTACCGCCGGGATGAACTGTGTGAGAGCAGATTCGATCGACCCGCTTTGATCGGCGGCGGCGATGCTGGCAAAACCAGCATTGCGCAGCACCGTGGCGGTTTCGCCGGCGGGGTCCACCAGACCCAGGATCGGCTTGCGGGCTCGGAAGTATTCGTACACCTTGGCCGGAATCTGGCTGTTGAATGGGGTGCCCTGGAACAGCAGTAGCGCGTCGGCCGCCAGCATCTCGGCCAGCGCCTCGCTATAGGGTACGGGGGGCAGCACCGATACGATGTCTGTCATGCCATGGCGCTCGACCTTGGCCTTGACGCCGGCCATGTCGCCAGGCGCGCGCAGGATCACCCGCAGCGAAGCGGCATCGATCCTGCCGGTCGCCTTCAGCGCGGCCAGTGCCTGGATGAACGGCTCCGGGTCGCGTCCGTTGCGGTACAGGACGCCGCTGTGCAGCAGCGTCACCGGTTGGCCGATGGCGCGCGTGTCAGGCGTGTTGCCGATCAGGGCGCCGAATTCGTCCTCGTCGTAGCCGTTTTCGATCAGGTGGAGCTTGCCGGGATCGATCTCGGGAAAACGCGTCCGATAACTGTCGAGCGCACTCTGGGTCGTGAACACGGCGTAGCGGCAGCGCTGCAGCGTCTGGCGTTCGAGCCAGCTATAGAAACCGCGCTGGCGCGGCGAGACCGGGTAGCTTGGCTGCAGCATCGGGTCACGGAAGTCGGCCACCCAGGGCAGGCCAGTCATGCGCTGCAGGGTCAGTCCGATCAGGTGGGCGGTGGCAATCGGGAAGGTGGACCACAGGACCTCGGGCTTGTGCTCGCGGACCAGGCGCAGCCCGGTCAGCACGCCATGGGCCCACCAGCTGATCCAGCGGTCGGGAAGGGCCATCAGTTCGGAATAGCGTCCGCGCCAGCCGAGGTGGCGCTTGGTGTCGAGGGCGAATGCGCGACGCAGCACCATCTTGGCAGGGATGCTGGCGAGTTGCGACGGATTCTGCTGCGCGTAGGCGCGCGGGTGAGCCGTCAGTACCATCGGTTCCCAGCCGAAACGGCCGAGATGCTTGGAAAAACTGAGGGTTCGCTGGATCCCGCTGCTCGCCGCTTGGGGCGGGAAGTGGAATGCGATCAAAAGGGCGCGCTTGGTCATTCTTCTATATCCATCTGGCGGGCGCGACGCGCCCGTAAAATCATCGTGCGCGGAGTGTTCATGGATGGCCCGGCGTGAGCCAGCGCAGCAGGCGCAGGCCGAATGTCAGGGGGGCGTCATCCCAGGGACGGCTACGCGGCAGCTGGAACACATCCTGGCCGCGGCCGAAGGAACCGGCAGCGGTGGTAAAGGCGGCGTCGAAACCGGCCTCGCGCACCATCGCCACGTGGCGATCGTCATAATCCTTGCCAGCCTTACCGTTCGGGTAAGCGAACAGGCGCACCGGCTTGCCGAGGATGGCTTCCAGCTGTGCCTTGCCTCCGGCGATTTCATGGCGCGCGCTATCGTTGTCGAGACTGGTCAGGATCGGATGAGACACGGTATGGGCGCCGATATCGATGCCATGGCGGTCGAGATCCAGGATCATGTCGCGGGTCAGCATCGGGCCGTGACCATGGGCGTCGCCGGCGAGCAGCCCCAGCCGGTCGACCAGGTTGTTGCGCGCGGTCGGCGGCAGATACTTGGAACGCTCGATGAGCAGCTCCAGTGTATGTTTGCGCTGCGTCATGCCGTCCAGCCGGTAGCTGCCGAGTCCCAAGTCGGTCAGGTCGAGCTCGCCTGGTGGCAGCGCCTGCACGGCTTCGATGATGCGATCGTTCCACATGCTGCCCTGGCCGATGAAACCGCTGGTCACGAAGACGGTAGCGGGCAGATTGAATTCGCGCAGCACCGGCAAGGCCAACTCGTGGATCGAGCGGTAGCCATCGTCGAAGGTGATGCAGACGGCGCGCTGCGGCACGCGGCCGGTGGCGACCGCCTGCAGCGCCCCGTGCAGTGGCATGACGTGGAAACATCGCGCGAGCAATTCCATCTGCCAGCGGAAGGCGGCCACATCCGGCTCTGACGACAGCAGGGGCTCAGGTGTGCGCAGCACGCGGTGGTAATTGATCACGCAGACCCTGTTGCGCCCGATCGTGCGCCCGAGCGCACTGCCCAGGGTGCGCAGCGTCAGCCCGGTCAGCGGGGAGTGGGTTGGCCTGGCAGTCATCATCGGGCCGACAGCTTGACCCGGGCGGATACGGGAGCGTTCGTCCCCGGCGCCGGCGCCGGCACTGGGGTGGGTACCCGAGTGGAAGCCGCCACCGCTGCAGGCAGCAGGCGCTTCTCGAGCACGCATACCAGGCCGACCAGTGCGAAGATGAGGTCGAAATACGCAAAACTTAGCGCAGAGGCACCCAGGGCAAACGCGAAAATACTGAGCTGGATCATGGCCGCAAGCGTGCGCAGCCAGTCCGCCCCGAGTTTGCGCGCGCGGCGCGCCACGCTGCCGGCTTTGAAGAAGGCTGCCGTCAGGATACCTACATACAGGCCGAAGCCGACGAAGCCATGGTCTCCCATGACCTGGAAATACACACTGTGCGCAGCCCTTGCGACTTTTGTATTTGGCATCAAATCGCCGGTATAGAACCACGGATAAGAGAAGAAATCGCGAGACAGCGACACCCAGACCGGGAAATTCTCCAGCGCCTTGAAGCCGCCGCCAAACAGCGGATTTTGCGTGGCCAGAATGAAGCTGAGCTTCCAGGCCACCACCCGGCTCATGAACGAGGCGTCATCGGTCGCGCTTTCGATCGTATTGATACGGCCGACATACTCTTCCGACGCCAGATGGCCCACCACGGCGATCAGGCCGATCGCCAGGATTCCCATTAGGATCTTGCGGTCACTTTTAAGGAACAAATAGCCGCCCAGCATAAGCAGCGCAATGAAGCCACCGCGTGACTGGGTGCCGACAACGCCGAACACCAGGAGTGCCAGCGTGCCAAGCAGGCCGTAGCGGATGACCTGGGAGCGTTTCCCGTATTCACTCAGCAAATAATAGCAGATTGGCAAAGTCATGCAGAATGCCAGCGCCAGTTCGTTACGGTCGCCCAGGGCGTGACCAGCCATGCCTGAAATCTTGTGGCCGCCGCCGGAAGCGATGAATTTGGCGGCCTCGAGGTTGGCGTAGAAGCCGACGGACAACACGACGCACCACAACATGAAATCCACATGCAGCTTCTTTTCGACAATCAAGAGGATGAACAGGAACAGGGTGATGGTCTTGGCAAACCGGCTCCAGTACTCCCACGCTACCTCGGGAATGCCAATCGTCAGCATTGTGCTGATCGTGGTCCAGATGAAGAAGACGAACACCACCACGCCCAGGCCGCCAGGCCGGAATGTCGGCTTGTGTTTCATGGCGAGGTAGCCGAGGATGGTGACCGCAGTGAACAGCAGGTTATAGCGGATACTCGCTGCCGGGCCATAGACCCATCCATTGGGGAAGAACAGCGCAGTCCAGACCCACATGCCGACTGCGACGAAAGGACGCTTGGCCATGGCGTACAGGAGCACCGGCAGGATGGCAAGCATGAAGAGGTCACGCATCGGTACCGTTCCGTTTCTGCCTGTTGCCGTTGATCGCTGTTTGCTCGTTGCGATGCTCGTTACGCTGCCTGTTGCCGTTCATGATCCGACCCTTGCCGGTGGATTTGCCGCCACCGTCCTCGCGCACGGCCCAGAGGCAAAGGCCGGCAACGATGATCAAGTCGATCGCCCACAGAATTGTTTCCATTATTGATACCTGTCTTGTTCGGATGCGCTAGCAGGACTGTGCCCACGCAGGATAGCCGGCGTCGCGCCCGAGTACTTCGCCAAACACGCGCATCTGGCCAGCAGTGGTGTCGTCCCAGCTGAAACCTTCCGCATAGCGCCGCGTGGCGGCGCGATCCGGATAGTTGGCGCGCAGCGCATTCACCGCATCGGCCACGCCCTGCGGTGTGCGCTCGGCCATCAATACACCGGCCTCCGGCGCCGCCACCACTTCCGGCG
>Ga0265797_10005671_pt1 | contig 18075 bp, 20 predicted proteins | sample P2T30metagenome_FD_192433 | JGI IMG/M metagenome (GOLD analysis project Ga0265797, IMG submission 192433) | Plant litter microbial communities from East Loma Ridge, Irvine, California - P2 T30 | ecosystem: Environmental > Terrestrial > Plant litter > Unclassified | place: USA: California... | reverse complement strand
GGGGTATCGCAAGGAACTGACAATGTTCCTAGTTATCCACTCCTATGTGGACGTTCTTCTCCAGTCCAACCGCGGAAGTGAGCACTTCCTTCTCCTTCTCGCCCTTGAGGTTTGGCAGCTCTTCCATAGCCTCCTTGAGAATCGACAGAGCCGATTCAATCTCCTGCTCCGTGATAACAAGCGGCGGCGCAAGGCGAATGATGTTTTGGTGTGTGGGTTTCGCCTGTCCATCAGAGTCAGCACCATCAACCTCTTTCACATGCATAATCTTGAGGGCTCTTCCTACCAGTAATCCCTTCTCTTTGCAGAGCATGCAGAGATCCCATGCGCTGTGTCCGTTTGTCTTGCTTTCGTCGATGACAATTGCGTTCAAGAGGCCCTTTCCACGAATGATCTTGATCATGGGGCTATTGATATTCTTGAGGCCTTCTCGGAACTTGTTGCCTAGTGTCTCAGCGCGCTCAACCATGTTCTCCTCTTCGATGAGCTCAAGAGCCCGGATCGCGACAGCAGAGCCGAGAGGGTTGCCGCCGTACGTTGAACCGTGAGTACCAGGTTCAATAGTAAGCATGACTTCTTTCGAGCCGAGAACGCACGAGACAGGGTACATGCCACCTGAGATGGCCTTGCCTAGCAGGACCAAATCAGGCTTGATGCCACTCCACTCATGGCAGAGCATCTTGCCTGTCCGCGCAATACCCGTTTGGATCTCGTCGCAGATGAGCAGGACGTTGTGCTTATCGCAGAGTGCCCTCACTTCCCGCAGGTAGCTGTCATCTGGCACCACGATACCCGCCTCACCCTGAATGGGCTCGACCAGGAAAGCAGCTAGGTTCTTTCCATGCTTCTCGAAAGCTTCCCGCACATCGTCGACATTGTTGTAACGGAGTGGTTTGCCAGTGGCGGGGCATGCGCTTCCAATACCAGGGAGGTAAGGGCCGTAGTTGTCGCGAGATTCGGGGTCAGTGGACATGGTAATGGCGGCAAACTACCAACATGTTAGCCAGTTTGGAAAGATGGGGCAGGCATGCATACTGTCCGTCCGTGGAAGTTCTCCTCTACTGAGAAGACCAGCGCCTCGTTCTGCGGGATACCCTTGACTTTGTATCCCCATTTGCGCGCGACCTTGACGGCCGTCTCAACCGCCTCGGCGCCAGTGTTCATGGGAAGGATCATGTCGAAGCCGAACAGCTTGGTGGCATACTCTGCAAAGCGCGGGAACACATCGTTGTAGAAAGCGCGACTGCTCAGAGTCAACCGCGAGGCTTGCTCAGTGAGGGCCTTGACAAGCTCGGGGTGGCAGTGACCCTGATTGACGGCGCTGTAGGCGGAGAGGAAGTCGAGGTAGTGCTTGCCCTCGGGGTCCCAGACGCTGCAACCACTTGCTCTCGAAAAGACTAGCCTGGGTTAGTCATGCATTCCAGCCATAACTCCATGGTTGCATACCAATGGGGAGTGGGTGGTAGTTGTGCGCAGCGAAGTCGGCCTCGGTCTTGATGGCATCTTGCGACGACGCCGAGTGGTACTTGGAAGGATCTGGGGTGCCTGTGGGGTGGAAGGAGCGGGCGGTGGGCTTCAGCGTGGTGCTGTTGCCATTTGCCGCAGCCGTGTCGTTCTGAATTGCGCCAGGAGCCATGATGGTGGACGGTGGTGATGCTAACGTGGGGTAGTGGGGAAGGGGATGGTTGCTGCGCTGGGGCGTGAGTTGAGGATGCAAGAGACGGAAGCAGCGGCGGCGGGCTTCTTATTTTGTTCCTTGGTTGAGGGTTGTGCCGTGGATCGCCTCCAACTGTACTTAGGAGACAGTCTTCGTAAGAGCAACTGGTGTTATCGCCTCAAGATGCCTTTAGAGGAACGCGACCAACGAGCGCCCTCGGCTGACTGCGGGTTATGCATATAGCGCCGCTGCCATTGGCTCGTGACGGCGGGACGGGCATGGCGCGCTGGACTGCTGCGAACACGCATGCGAAGGAGTCGCGGGAATGCGCAAACTGCGAGAGGCTGTGTTCGGTGATGCGGTTTGGCGATGATGATAGGCATGGCGCGTGTTGCCGGTAAAAGTTACCTGTTCGTCTTCGTGCCTCGACGCGTTGCGCCATTTTCCCGCCTGTTCGAGCAATCACAGCATGGCAAGCTCCGACACCACCATCACGACATCGGCTGCGATAGCCTTTAGTTGTCTCGTAGCCCAATAGCCTTGACAGTTCGTACGTATCTGCGCCGACCGCCTAAGGGTTCTGACTCCACTCATGTATGCCTCGCGCACTTGTCGCAGGGCGCTGGGGTGCAGTGGGGACTGACTGCCCAAGACGAGACTGGCGTCATAGCTAAAGCCTAGATTGCTGTACGGCAACGATAGCCACCACGAAAGTCAGCCTTGCGAATACAAAGATTCCGTCGCATGTCTTCACATACGGTCAATCGCACACTAGCCCTATTTGCTACATTCCAACCATTACGAATTACGAGCCCATCCAGCTTCTCACGATACACCATGTCTACCAAACCACCACTCAACAGGTCTTCTCCAATTCACTGGATCCTCGACTGGGACGGCACCATCACCAAGAAAGATACACTAGACGCCCTCGTCAACATATCCGCCGCCACGAAACCAAGCTTCCCCACCCATGACTACTGGAACAATGTATCGAGAGCATACGTGGACGACTACACGGCTACCCTGGCCCAACTCGCTCCTAATGGTACACTACCTAGCACAGTCACGGGGGAGAAACACCTCCTCGCCCAAATGGGAGCTGTGGAACAACGCAGTCTTGATCGAGTATCTTCTTCTGGTATTTTCGCTGGCTTGACAAGAGATGCGATCGGCGCCGGCGCAAAGCAAGCTATACATTCACGTGCTGTAGAGCTACGAACTGGGTTCCAGGATTTCTTCAGACATATCCAGCACGACCGAAAGACGGATGAATTCATGCTTCTCAGTGTCAACTGGTCTCGCACATTCATCCAGTCTTGCCTGGGTGCAGCAATTATCGTTGATGTACCTACCTCTTCTGTCATGGCGAATGAACTGGATAACATCGAGGCTGGAGAGCCATCCGCCGGTAGAATCATCTCGACTGTGCACGATGACGCAGGTATCATCATGTCCAGCGGCGATAAGCTGGAGAAGATGAAGCACATCCAATTCAAAGGCCAAAACGTGTACGTGGGCGATAGCTGGACAGACATCGAATGCTTGCTCGCAGCTGACTTGGGGATTTGTATCCGAGACGAACCCATGGGAAGTTCGCAGAGAAAACTTGCAGAATCGTTGACAAGATTGGGTTTATCATGTCCGCATTTAACCGACTGCACAGAGCTTGACGAGTGGGGAGTTGTATGGGCGAGGGACTTTGCGGAGATTCAATATTGGATTGCCAGCAAATCATCGTAGACTTGCAAGTTAAACGAACACTACCAGTGTAATACATCCCATGTTTCAACTCCAGACGCGCACGCTATGTGATGACTCCGCTCAAGCCTCCGTCTCAACACCCGCTCCATCCCTCTCATGATGATGGAACATGTGTCCAACCTTCTTCTTTCCACGATCACCGACATGCTTCATCCATGCCAAAGTCCTCGGCCCTTTCCATTGCATCATGCCCCTATGCTTGCGATGTAGAGCGTGTGCACTCTCCCTGTAGTCCTTCATTTTGCTGATAGGGCCGCTGGTACCGTCTGTACTCAATTTCGAGTCGATCCTTTTACCGCCATCTTGAAGGAAGTCTGGAACAAATTTCTTCTTTTCAGGATCCTCACCGTTGTCCTCAGAATCGGAGCTGTCGGAGGACGAGCTGTCGTTGTCAGTCTCTTTGTTGTCGTTGATACCGGGCTTGTCGGAGCCTTCCGAATCATCCCAGTCGGTCCACTCATGGTCATTGGTAACTTCGAGAACTTCCATGACGTTGGAGATGTGCTTGTCGCCCTTTGCGAGCTTTTCGTGGTATCCTGACAGGCCGGACCAAAACGTCAATGTTACTTCGATCTCGCCAACCTTCTCACCATATGTTTCAAGCACATTGTTTTCTGCGCGCTTCAAGTCGCCACTCCAGATGGGGATGCGTACTGTCTGTTCCTCGTTGTCGGGAACATCTTTAAGCCAAAGGATACCAAAACCCGGGGTGTGGTCTCGGAATGTGGCATCTTGTCGGAATTCGAATACCAATGGCGCACAGTAGCGGGCCCGCACAGGTAAGCGAATACACTTGTCCTTCGTCGTAGTCCAGATAGTCGAGCCATCCTCCGAGTGAACTTTGCCATTTCGTCCCCGCGAATGTAATTTTGCACGTTCTAGTGGAGTACGAACCTTGAGTCGAAGAGGCTGCAGATGTTCTGGAACGTCAATGGCCTTTATGCGGGGATTGATGTCCACGGTCCCGTAATCCCAACCAAGCATGCTTCGTGGTAATTCGACTTGCACGCTTCGGAAGACCATGGAGATTCTGACCCGACCATATCCAACTCCTCCAGCGAGTGGGAACATGTGATTGATCTGACTGCGCTTTTGGAAGACCCTTTCTAGAGGCAGGTAGACGATCCCAAGCAAGGCGTCGTCTTCGTGTACGCGAGCATCCCGAACGGCAACGTGTACTTCAGTATTGCGAACATCTCGGATAAATCGCTCGCAGCCAGCGTTGAAGAACGGTTTCGAGTTCTTTGGCTTGGTACGTGTCTTGAAGATCTTCTTGTGGTTGAGGATGATGGTACAGTATGAAGAGGGTAAGCCGTCGCCTTCTTCCTCTTCGTCGGTTGCCTCCGCGTTTGCAGAGTCTTTCTGCTTGTTCAACGTTTCCAGTTCCAAGCCGGTGATTTGGTGGATCTGGATACTGAGTATACCCGAAGGGTAGTCTTCGGAGGGCGGAGACGCGATAATGAGCTGGTCTTGCCGAGCTTTGAACTCCTCGGACTTTTGCTGTTCCACTTCATCGCGATGGTCCTCACTTGCTTCTCGAAGTTTGTTCTCTGCCTCCTTGTACATCTTCTTCTTCAGCTGGTCTATGTTCTTGACATCCTGGTCCTCATCTTGCATCGCAAGCTGGTCATCAGTTATTCGGGTTTTGGAGAAGTAACCCAGGCTCCAGCTCAGCTTTCCTGGCATCTCGTCCCCGCGTTTGAGGGCTCTGAAACCGTCCTCGCGATCGTGCATCTTGCCGTTGGTCTCGTCGCTCTTCATCAACCCTTTGAGGTCGACTTCGATACGTCCCAGGTCGTCATCAGCAGTTGAACGGTCAGAATCCCACAACTGTAGCCTCAGTTTCTCGTCTACATTCAACTGGTCAAAGGTGACGCAGACGAAGCAGTGCTCATCCCAGTGCGGATTCATGTTATCCTGGAGAACACGTGTTGACCACAGCGGCTTTCCGAATTTGGCCCATCCCACGCTCACGTAGGGATCTGCAGAGCCTCCAAAAGGACCGATCTTGGTATCGCCATGTTTGAAGTCAAACGCGTACTTGATGCGCACCATGATAACTCCCTGTGCAAGGGTATCCTTTTTGAAGTCGTCGCCCATCATCATGTCCTTGAGGTCTAGAGTCAAAGATTTAGGCGCGACATACTCAGCCAAAGCTGCATCCATGGATGACTGCACGAAGCTGGAGATCAAAGGTACATCCATGAGGTTCGGGCCCTTCTTTATAAGTGGCACACACGAGAGAGTGACCTTGGGTTGCCCCATGAAGGACATGGTGCAAATCGAGAAGAATGGAGGATCAGGGCACAGCTGCAGACGGAAGCGCATAACACCAACTATGCCCGCGAGGTCGACCCAGACAGCTAAAACACGTAAGCAGCTGAGCGCTTAATGAGAAGGCCAGACTTACGTATCTTGAAGTTACCTGGCATGTAGAACGCCAACAGTATGTGGGCATGTTTGGCGCGCGACTTGATGCCCTTGCCCGTGGATGGCCTGTATGCGAATGCAAGTTCAACGTTGACGAAGTCTCCGTCTTCTGCTTGCATGTCGTCTTGTTGTTCGTCGTCTTGGCCGTCACCATCGTCATCACTTGTTTCGACAGTCCGGTCACCTTTTTCCTCATCCGGAGACTTTAGGTTTCCATCGGAGCCTACTGATCTGGCAGCCCCGCCTGTTGGAAGCCATCGAACGCCGAGGATGCGTAGGGCCTCACTACCCTGGCCAAGATCTTCGACAGCCACCATGCGAACCATACTCGGAAGAGAGGCTTGCATGACATCCTACAAAAGTTAGTGTTTGTACTTAAATTACTGTCGATTACGTACCTCAAGCGTGTCTGAAATGCTGGTGAATAGATCCGGGTTGATCAACGGCCATATTGAAGCCATCAACGAATTGAGCCACTGTGTGCTTTCCGCAGTTTGGGTCTTGGCCAATCTCTGGCCCTTTTGTCGCTCCGCCTGCCAAACCTCGACATCCCAGACATTCTTGATTTTGTTTTCTGACCACTGTCGCATGAAGAGTATGATTGCTGTCGAGACGAGTGCCATGACGCTGAGTTCAGCGGCCTTCCATGCCTGTCTCCCCCAGCCGGTCGCATGGCGTGTCGGCCAGAATAATGTGTTGACCAGCATCAAGCTAACCGCAGCTGCTCCCACGCCAACGGTCACAGCCTGCATGTACACGGTTGTAATCTCGCCTCGTGTCCTGTCAAACGACGGAGGTGGAAACAAAACTTGCATACCCGTATGCGCGTCTTGCGATTCCTGCCCTTCGTTCTCGAGATGTTCGTCGCTCTTGTTGATGGCGTCTTTACCGGTCATTGTACGTGGATCAGACCCTGCAGCGCTCGGGTTCTTTGCGGTGCTCTTCAGCTCTCGGTCGGTATAGTCGTGAATCTTGATGGGTAGATGGGTGATGGGATCTGTGACTTCGCGATCTGCACCGTCGGCTTTGAACTTCTTCATATCCTTCCGGGCCTGCTTGGGATCTGACGATGTTAAGCCGTCCTCTGTTGTATCCTCGAGTCCATCTTCGTCGCCTTGATCTTTGGCCAGATTCTGGTCCTTCTGTTCGGGTGTGTTCTTTCCGGCGTGGTCGTCTGCAATGGGCTCGTCTTGCTCGATGTTCTTGTTTCTGACTGGGTATGGCCCATTGCCGTCGTTGTCCAACTCGACGTCTCTTCCATGTCTGAAGACATTGACGGCGTCCCCTAGCCGGTCGCGTGTGCTCGGTTCGTTACTGCCATCTGGATAACCGTACTCGTCTTGTCTTCTTTGCTTCTCCTCCCTGTATTTCTGGACCGTAGGTATTGGGTTATGGGCGTTGTGTGGCCGTCGGTAGTCCTTACGCCGGGCCTCTACGTCCTCGACACCGGACATGATGAAGCGGCGCGGACTGGATTGTGTCGGTAGTGGTAAAGGTGGTTCGATGAGCAGCGAGTGGTGGACCCGGCCAATTAGTGGTTGGGGGTAGTGTACAGTCGTGGATTCATTAGTCGTGTGAGATCGTGAGTCGTGGGAAGGCTTGCGAAACCTGTCGCATTGGCAGTGGAAACAGGAAAAGCGCTAATACAGGGAATGTTCTGCTCTGATCGCAATTGACGTAGGTACAAGCAAGGGACATGGGAAAAGCCCGTCTTGCATGCTCCACTTAGCGCGCTGGCCTTGCATCGTCTGCACTTGCAGCGCCGAGGATCCGGGATGAAGACTGGCCCCGCATAATGCCCGTGCATGATGGTCTGCTGGTGGTGCTTTCTGGCGGTGACGTCACAGCTGCCCGCACTTACGCGTTCGTCAGGCCACTGCCACCAGCCACCACCGCCGCAATCGGCAACATTATTTTGCGGGGGTGCCGAGAGCCGGACGATCCTGGCGGTTACCGCACGACCTTTACCTTAGCCTCCGCTTAAGCCTCACTTGCAGCTTCTAGCATGCTTCAAACGTGTACAGATTCCTATTTCCAAGGCTTCTAGACGTCGAAGCTTACGCTTAGTCCATAGCCAACGCAGTTCAAGTCGTCAGCGTAACCACGGCAGACCAAGGAGACACAAGTGGCATACTCGCACCAAGGGTATCATTTTAACTTCTACTATGCTACTGTGACCACGTCTCGATCAATTGCTCCATATTCGCACTTGCTTGTCGGCGCCACCACTTCCTACCCTTTCACCATCCGGACTCCAATCCAGCGCAAATACCTGGTCCTTGTGCCCTGGCAGGTCCTCCTTTAGTTTACCAGTCCTCATGTCCCACACCTTCAGAGTCGTGTCTTTGCTGCAACTTGCCAACAATCGGCTGTCGGCGGAGAAGCAGGTCATGTATACCGGCCCAACGTGCGCTCTCAATGTGTTGAGGAACTTTCCATCCCGTGCCGACCATAGTTTGACGTGGTTGTCCCATGCTGCAGACGCCAGGAGGGCACCGTCTGGAGAGAAAGTGACTTGGTTGATCTGCTTTTGATGGCCTGTCATTCTGGTGACTGGCTTCGTACTGGTCAAAGGCGTCCATAGGATGATGGTGCAATCTTCCGAAGCGGTCGCTAAGCGTTCTACTACTTCGCCGTTGATGGTAGCGGCCTTCTCAAAGCGCGCTTTGGCTTTTGCGAGCTTCTCCTCCGGGCTAGACGGTACCTTCCGCGTGTGGTCGTGATACGAGGTGCGCAGGACAAAGTCGGTAGAAAGAGCGAGATGGTTGACCCAATGCGCATGGCCAGATAGCGTGCTCACGAGTGTACCTGTCGCCGCATCCCAGACCTTTATGGACTTGTCATGAGAGGCGGTATATATCCGTCCAGTACCACCCCATTTCACGCACGTCACATTGCTCTTGTGACCGGACAAGGCGTAGTCGATTCTGCCGCCAACCGCATCCCAGACTCTTACTGTACCGTCCTTTGATGACGACGCAACTCGCGGCCGACCAGGCTCTTGCAGATGGTAGGGCTCCCAAGAGAGTGACGTGATGAAACTGGTGTGACCTTTGAGAGCATTCCCAATCTGTTTCCCAGTGCTCGGGTCCCATATCCGCACTTCGTTGTCGTAGCCACCAGAAGCAAGTAGAGAGCCATCAGGTGAGTAGCTGACTGCAAGGACCCATCTTGAGTGCCCCTTCATAGTATGCACTGGTGTTCCTGTGTCGCAGTCCCATATCCTCACTGTCTTGTCTCCGCTACCACTTGCCATCCTGCTGGAGCTGACTGGCGAAAAGTTTACTGACAGAATGTTGTCTCCGTGACCCGAAACCGCAGCTGAGCAACGCGAGACTGCTTTGACGCGGAAGACTGCCTGCGGCGCATACTGGAGCACAATCTCGTTTTCTGCCGACGCTTTGCCAGGCTTAACCAAGGCATTGTATAGGTCGTCCTTGTCGGCAAGCGCTTCGGTTGCGCCGTCTGGGAAGAAGCGGTACGGTATCTGATCGTCGGCTTGGTCTTTGAGGTTGTTGAGCAAGAGTTCGAGGTTCTTGGTGGATGCTTGTGATAGGGGTACAGTGAGTACTGGGATACTCCCACTTTCGCCAGTAGCTTGGTCGACGAAGCGCACCCGTACAGTGCCATCAGGTATGGTTGTGTCGATGTCTTGTTGCTCGCGCGCAAATTCGGCTTGCGCGCGCTTCTGGCGCTTTGAAGGCGGCGGATACTGGGTCGCCATAGTTCAGATATCCTGCAGTACGATTTTCGAGTTAGCTACCAGCGTGGCAGAGCTGTTTCTTACTTTCAAAGGCCCCGCTGCGACCGTAAGAAGGGAAAATAATTTCTGGGCGTTATCGATAACAGACGCGCTAGCAGCCTGGAAACAGTGGGGCGGCGCGCTAAGCTGTGCCCTCGACGCGTCGTCTTCCTTCCATCTCGTCATTCGCTCACGCGCCTTCAACTCGCTCCAGAGCTGGAGTTGGTGACGTCCCCAATTGCTCAACGGCTAATCTCGCAGCGCTAACCATCATGTTCCAACGATCCAGGCCTTCAACCTCGCAGAGCAACTCCGGGTCTACATCGTATGGGTACTACGGATACGGTGACTACAATACGACTACTACGTCCCGACCAGGCACTCGCAGGAATACAGGCAGACCCTCAACTGCGCGACCGAGGACTGGGGCCTCTACTATCGCTAGGGTCGAGGCTCAGAACGTTGTCTGTGCCATTGCCGAGTCTCGTGGTATCTCACCCACTGTTGGCTTGGCTTTTGTGAATCTCGACACTGCAGAAGCAGTACTCTGTCAAATCTGCGATAGTCAAACCTTCGTTCGAACAGTTCACAAACTAAAGGTCTACGGTCCATCCGAGATTCTGATCGTGTCTACTGCGGCGAGCCCTAGATCAAAGCTCTTCTCGATCGTTGAAGAAAACCTCGAAGACATTGGAAGTAAGCTGACCCTGCTTGATCGCCGCTACTGGGCTGAGTCGACCGGATATGAGTACATTCAGTCTTTAGCATTCAGAGAGGACGTTGAAGCAATCAAGATTTCCGTCACTGGCAACTACTATGCGGTGTGCTGCATCGCAGCAGTGAGTCCTTTGTTTGACTTCTGAGTGCTATTCATAACCCAATTTATAGGCACTCAAGTACATTGATCTGGGCTTAGGTATGGTCTTCTCCGCTCACTCCCTTCGCATGAGATATGAGCCATCTGAAGGATCGATGATGATCGATGTGTCTACCATTTACTCGCTTGAACTGGTTCAGAATCTCCGCGATCCGAAGTCAAGAGATTGCCTATTTGGTCTTCTCAACGAGACATTGACGCCCATGGGAGCACGCCTTCTTCGGAGCAACGTCTTACAGCCACTCACGGAGCCAGAGGTACTCAACACACGGTATGCTGCAGTCGACGATATGACCAAAAAGGAAGAGTTGTTCTTCGCAACCCGGGCAGCGCTGAAGGACTTCCTCGATGCCGACCGCATACTGACTGCGCTGATTGTCGCTCCAAGCAAGACCACTCTGCAGACAACGGAGCAATCCATTAATCACGTCATTATGCTCAAGCAATTCGTCAACTCCGTAAGCCCGGTCTTCGAAGCCCTTACTGGAACTGCATCTGTCATGTTGAACAACATCCGCGAGATATGTGCCCCAGAGAACGTCGCACCTGTCCAGGAACTTATCGACCGTGTCATCAACGAGGACACCACATATGCAAGGCAGCCTTTGGAACTCAGGAACCAGCGCACTTATGCCGTGAAATCTGGTGTGAATGGGCTGCTTGATGTTGCGCGTACGACTTACAAAGAAGCTACTGAAGATGCGTACCAGCATTCAACAGAGCTCAGTCGTGAGATGCAATTCATCGTTTTCAGTAAATCTGCTCACTAACTTCGTGAAGAGGAGTGTGATATTCGGCTAGACCTCAAATACGATACGGCACGCCAGTTCTACATGAAGATCGCAACAACCGAGCTGGAAGGCAAAGCACTACCGCCGATATTCACCAACATCATTCGCCGCAAGAACAACATCGAATGCCAGACTTTAGAACTGATGAAGCGTAATCAGAAGGCATGTGGCTACATGCAGTGATTCGGGCTTTGCTGACCCCTATCAGATCGCCATGTCGCACCAAGAAGTCATCCTCATGAGTACAGTCAAACTTGAAACAACGATGCTCCTGCTTACTAACCATCATCAGGCGATGAAGCGGTCGAGGCTCTCATCGATGAGGTCCGCAGTCATGTGTCTATCTTGTTCAAGATCTGTGAAGCAGTCGCGATGCTAGACATGGTGACTATGCTTCGACTGTCTGTCATGTTGATGAGGCTGACCGAGAGTAGATTGCGGCCTTCGCTCATCTGGTCACAGTGAATAACTACAGTGGGTGGCATACGTTCCATGGCGGTCAACGTAAGCCAGGCTGACATCTCCTCAGCTCAGCCGCAGCTCACCGATACGCTTGCAATCGAGGCCGGAAGACACCCGATCAAGGAGAAAATCATGAAGAGCAAATTTGTCCCCAACGATGTCTATGCTACACAACAGACGCGCTTCCAGATCATCACTGGTTGCAACATGAGTGGCAAGAGTACTTATATCCGATCCGTGGCTTTGATGACAATCATGGCTCAGATCGGCTGCTAGTACGTTTGATTGGATTACAAACCCTGAATCTCTATGTACTGACTGCTTGCAGCGTTCCTGCTAACTATGCCTCATTTCCTATTCTGCATCAGCTGTTCGCCAGACTGGGCATGGATGATAACATTGAAACTAATGTTTCTACCTTTGCCGCGGAAATGAAAGAGATTGCATTCATCCTACGCAATGTTGATCGACGTAGCTTGTAGGAGACCGATCCATGAGTGGGTACCATATCATTGCTGACAGAAAGTAGAGTCCTAATCGATGAGCTAGGTCGAGGCACCAGTACTAGAGATGGTCTAGCCATTGCGTTAGCTATCGCGGAAGCCCTCGTTTCGAGTCGCGTATGTGAATACACCCCATTGCTGCCGCCTTCTAACGTATCACAAGGCTCTTGTTTGGTTCGCAACCCACTTCAAAGATCTTGCGACTATCATGAGTGACCGCGCTGGAGTTCAGAACCTACACCTGGCAGTTGAGGTGAGGGCGTTTCCATTCTTCCAACATCAAACCACTCACATTCTTAGATGGAAGACGCGCACAGCATGACAATGCTCTACAAGACCGCCCAGGGAGTCGTCCAAGAGATCCACTATGGCCTAACGCTTGCGCGTGTGGTTCCTTTCCCACCCGGGGTTGTGGAGCATGCTACCTTGGTTGCACAACAGGTCGAGCGTCATATGCTGCGAAAGAAAAAAGCATCCGAAACTGTGCTCAAGGAGAAGCGACGCAAGCTCGTCCTCAATCTCAAGGAGCATCTCGTTCAAGCACACACTGGTGTGTTAGAGGGGGAGGTTCTCACTGCATGGCTTAAGGAATTACAAAAGGAGTTTGTGAATCGTATGACTGCTCTGGAAGCTGAATCTGTAAACGCAGGTCAAGAGATTGAGGACGAAGAGATGATAGACAAGAGCGAGATGAGTGAAGAAGAGCGACCTAGCACGTCCGCCAGTCCGTCGGTCATATCAATTGACTCGCATACTAGCTCCACGGGTTCTGATTCTACCATTCGGGCAATGTCAGAAGCATCTACTCTGAGAGCAGTCTCCAGTAACGAGCGCTAGCAGTAACGACCACATGCTCCTATGGCTGCTAGTAGCATAGGGAAGGGCTGATATACGTGTAGGCAAGACATTGCCGTACAAAGGCCTTCCAAGCCCAGTATAATCAAAATCAGACCTCAACAGGATAGTGATTGCTGATATACATCCGTACCTAACCAGAGTTACTCGTGAGAAGACCCCAAGTTCAAGCGCGAAGCCCACAAGACTAGCATCAGGGTCACAAAAGTTGATCCGGTGTCGATCTTGCCGAACTTGTGTCTGGCCCACTTAGCGCGTGAAGCATCGGATTCCAGGGTCATGATTGGAGGCGCTGCAAAGTGCGGGGGTCCTTATCGCTCCTTCTCCGATTAAATCCCTACTTCGGACGGAACAACTCCAGGGCTGCTGTCGGACCTTGCAACCTTATATAAGCGATCGTATACAGACCCTCATCGCGGCAACCGTCCTGTCGCTCGTTAGAGCGCGCTAGGTGAACGCATGCAGTGCAACCAACCCAACACCTTAGTACCCGGCACCCCGGTGCACTGCTGCTCGTCGCCCAAAGGCTACCCCAGCCTGCCGAGTCGGCCCCGTATGGCATAGTCTTAGCGTGGCGTTCACCAGCCGCGCGAGCATCAGCTTCAGTCATCATCTGCACTATCTTTGCTTTCCCTGTCAATCTAAAACGCCATGCCTCGACCAAAGAAACCCGGGGTAGAACCTAAAAGAAGATCGCGAAATGGCTGCTGGTATTATCCTAGATCAATGGAGTCTGTTCATTCTTACTCACCAAACACAGGCCGTGTAAAGCTCGAAAGGTCAAATGGTAAAGCAATTCTAATCGTGGTCTCGTCAGAGAGTACTAATAGCATCTCACAGTGGAGAAGAAAAGCCAAGCTGTACCAACTGCGAGCGCCAAGGGGAAACATGCGACTACAGCATAAGACTCAACTGGGGAGGCCGTTCAAAGAAAGATAAGACAAGTGCAGCCTCTGATGCTTCGAGTGCAGCGTCTGGCAGTCCGTACCAATCCTCCTTCCCATTTGAAGAGAACGTTTTCTCGTCTGCCCCCGAACACCCCGTGCAATCACAACATGCACGATCAACATCAAGAACATCCCCACCTAGATCTACGCATTCCATTGATCCAGCTTTGATGCAAAAGCCGCATGATGCCATCCGTACTGAAGCGTCGGGTGCGGACATCTACCTTCAAAACCAAACGTTCACGTCCGTTCCCTACAACCATACACAGTATCAGAGTACTGTTGACACCCGGTCGCATGTCACATATGATTCGGGTGCCCCCGATTCCCGTAACGCTGGGTTCACATATGCCAATCCTACGATGCCGCCGCCACTGCCTGGTTCAATGGATTCGATGGCCAAACGCCAGCAGTATGGCTTCTCTACAGACTCGAACACACCAACGTTCCCAGACACAAATTCGCCAAACACACTTTCACCAACGCCATACAGTCCATACTCGGCTATGCCGCTAACACCGATGTCAATTGGCTCTGAAGGAAACATTATGCAAACGTCATCAACACCGCAAAATTCAGCACAATCACCGCCGGATCTCCGTCGTGTGTCTGTCCAGTCTCTGATCAATGATCTTCCAAGAAAGCGATCACGGCCGGCTGGTGACGAGGTCGGACGTGGTCGACAATATCCAATTGCTGATTCTGCTTTCACCACCTACGGATACGACTTGGGTCTCCCTGATATCGATACTCCGAGGAATGACGACTTTTCTGCTATTGCCATCTTCAGCCCACAAAGCAACACCATGGGGTTTAACGAGGACACACCGTATGGTAGCGCTGATCCTCACGGCAAAGACATGGCCTTCGAAAGCGGGGGTTATTATGCAAAACCAGTTCCGATCAGGATTTCGAAGTCTTTAGAACCACTGCCTTCACTGCTCGTAGAGAACCAGATGAATCTCCTGTACTTCCATCACTTCATCAATCACACAGCGCGGGTTCTTGTCAACCATGACTGCGAGCGGAATCCGTTTCGTGAGATTTTACCAGAAAGTAGGTAAACGTTAATCTTCATGGATCATTGTTAACAGTGGCAGTGGCTGTACAAGACGAGAACATAATGAATCTTCTTCTCGCATATAGCGCGGCACACCGAGCACGCATGCTCAATCACCCCGAGCCCTCAAATCGCATCGCCGTTTGGGTGCAAGACGTGTTCCCCAAGCTACGTGAAGCGCTCAACGATGATCCCAACACTGTAACCGACAGTACTTTAGCAGCAGTGATAATGATGGCGAGTCTGGAGGTTATATCTTCTGGAACATTCGAGGTACCCGTATCCTGGCAAAGCCATCTAACCATGGCACGCCAGATGATCATCCAGCGTGGCGGACCAAAGGGCATGGGGCGGCATGATCGTGTGGCCTATTTCCTTTCGCGCTGGTTCGCATACCTCGACGTCCTCGGCTCATTGAGTGGGAATAAGAACGACACACCTCTTGGCTCTTTCTACTGGTCTAGCGAAAACGCTTCCGCGGACGAAGATTTTGAGATTGATTGTCTAATGGGCTTTACAACAAGATGTGTAGGATCTTTGGCTCGCGTTTCTGAACTAGCCAAGCGCTGTGAGCCGCAGCGCATCGACGAAGAAGGCAATGTGAGGGAGGGCTGGACTCCTAGCCCTGAGATTGTAGAGGAAGCTGTTGAGCTTCGTCACGCACTGGAGGAAGGTTTACTGGGCCGCAACATCAGGAAAGGATGCAACCACCGCTCGAGTACTTCCTCTGAGTCTGAAGGTGCATGGGATGCAACCGAGATCTACGCGACCAACGAATTATTCCACTGGGCAGGTCTAATCCACTTGTATCGTCGCGTTCTCGGAAAACCTGCCATGGACCACGAAGTTCAGCAAGCCGTGCGAGAGATTGTGGGCCTACTGTACAAGATCCGGAGAGGAAGCACAGCAGAGGCATGTTTGATCTTTCCCATGTTTGCTGCTGGCTGCGATGCGCAAGATGAAGGACAGAGGGAGAAGATCATCGAGCGGCTGAGGAGCGTGGAGGGCTTCGGACTGAACCATGTAAGCTCCTGTCATCAGAAAGTAAAGTCTGACTTGCTTACTCCGTATCAGGTGCCCAAGATCAGTACGCTCATGAAGAGCGTCTGGGATACCGGTAAGCCGTGGGAGTCGCTCGTTTCTGGCGAGTTCTTCGGTTGAGAATACCTTTGTGAAGAGATATTGCATTGCCAAGGTCCACGAATCGATGCGATGACTATGACGAGTGAGTCACCACAGAGTGCTAGTGATGCTGCAGTCATGTCAATCTTATAAAAGAACCCGAAAGCATGGCCATTCGGTGGATTGATAGAAATGACTTCTGGGCAATGAGGCTTGCACTGCCCATGTAGAGTCAGCGCAAAGATGGCGTCCGTCGACTGCACGCCCTCGACGCCGAGTATGAGAGATGCGATAGACGGGCCAATCTAAGGATCTAAAAGACGAGAGTTTGATGGACGTCAGGCTTAAAAGAAACTTAGCGCGAATGTTAGGCTGGTGCGATATTACGAAGGAAGATAGCGTAGCACATGGACATGAGCAGAGAGGCTGATCGACCGGCGACAACCAATTGAGTGTAGGAATACAGTATTTTCGAGGGGTATCATCCATCCATCTGATATACATATCGTCATATTATACAAATGCTTTCCATGAAGCCTCGAACCCTCTGACCCACCACACCAGCATCCATGAACCAACATCCTCAACCCTCACCAAGGCCACCAACCCCCCCTGGCCACCCTGCCCACAGCCCTCGTCCCCTTCCCCACCTCATCAGCCCCCTCCCTAACCTCCTCCACAACCGCATCAACCGCCTGCCCAAACTCCTCCCTCTCCCTCTCCATCGCCTCCGTAGCCTGTCCCCACTTCTGCTGCGCCATCCACCGCTGTTTCTCAATCGCCTGCCGCAGCTCTTCCTGTAAATCGCGTATCTCGGCTTTTGTGTCGTGTGTCTCTTCGATGGTTTCGAGTTTGTACCACAGGTAGTAGGTGAGTTGGTATGTGAAGAGGGCGCCGAGGAAGCACTTTAGGAGGGGCGAGCCGAAGGTGCCGTAGTATGCGCTCTGTGGGGGGTTTGTTAGTAAAGAGGATAGAGGGAAGGTGGTTGTTGGGGTATGACGTACTACCCGCGATGGCTCTTTTGGCGGCGGTGCTGAGTTTGGGTTTGGCGGCGAGCTGGGGGGATGCGGTGCTGGTGTTTCGGCTGCGTATGTTCTTCGGGACGTATGGCCTATGCGATTGGGTATCGCGCTTCTACTCCATATCGACCGTGTTGCTCTGATGTGATTCATGGTGTCGTAAAGCTGCCAACTTTTGTCCCCGCTTCTGAGCTCGTTCGGTCGCCGCTGCAAGGTAGCCAGGTACTGCGCGAGGGGAGGTGTCGAAGAACGTAAAGTATGACGTTAATTTGTTTGCGAAAATGCGACACAGACTATTGCGCCGACGGTGGTAGAGCTCTCCACGTGCAAAGAAGCGCAGATGCGACAAAAGTCTCCCGACAGAAAACGGTATAAACCTCCGTCCACTATCTCCGCGAATCCAGCTAATGCCGGTACCCTAGCGCCGCCGCACAGACCCATGCGATGCACTTTCCAAAGGGAACACGTTCACCATACATCTTGAACCCTCATTTCCGCTTCTCTTCTCCCCTCTTACCAGACACTAGACGCTCGCTTCCTTTTTCCCGTAACCTTCCTGGTCCGCGCGATTTACAGCCACCTACTCGTTTCACGTACACAAACACACATCATAATGGTACGACACTACCCCCTTCGCGGCGCAATGGAGCGGCTCTCCCTCCTTTTGTCGCATACACACAACAGATGGAATAGGTAGCTAACCACCGCCGCCAATCCTGCAGGCGCAAACACCACAACAACGCCAGGCAAACATGCGTTTCGCCAAGGCGCAGGAGAAGAAGATGGGCAAGCCCGAGTCAACGGAGCCCGTGGTCAAGAAGAGGGCGCCTCAGAAGAGCCCCATTA
>Ga0265797_10005670_pt1 | contig 18076 bp, 28 predicted proteins | sample P2T30metagenome_FD_192433 | JGI IMG/M metagenome (GOLD analysis project Ga0265797, IMG submission 192433) | Plant litter microbial communities from East Loma Ridge, Irvine, California - P2 T30 | ecosystem: Environmental > Terrestrial > Plant litter > Unclassified | place: USA: California... | reverse complement strand
CCCTTCATTAGGTCTTGCCGAGTCAGGCTCGGCGATTTCCGCCTTTATCCCACAGACCATTGTCGTCTCTCCCATCCTAATCAACGCTGATCCGTCCGCCGTTGACACAGAGCCTATCATCAGCGAAGTTTCGAATCCCGCATCGTGCATTGTACGTACCGATATTGACGCTAACATCCCTCCATCCATTCAACTTTCGTCCATCCGGTCTGTACCCCTCGCCGAGAAACCGGCTGATGTATTCATCGGGATGTAATCGCTTGAATACTTCCGCTCTTTCTCCAGCAGTGGTGGTATGTGATGGTCCTGCTTCGTTGTCTACTATAGCGGTCGTCATGGTCGTCGAGATGTATATGTATATCAGGCAGGTGCATCGAATCTTAAAGTTGCAAAGTGGAGGTTCTTGCAAAAGTAGGCGCGTGTGAATGCTTTCTTCATCGGGCCTAGCGCCTAGCAGCGAGCGCTCATGACCACTGGACCCCCTATCGTGTATTTGATGCGTAATTCAATTTTGCATTCATGTCCTTGTATCTGACTTCTTCCTGTTTATGATAGTACAAGCAAATATCTAATCCGTTCCTAGCCCTTTCGTTCAACCCACACTACTTGAGCTCATGATGACTAATCTCGGCTTTATCACCCATCTTCTCCTCGACCACCTCGGCACCCTTACCCAGAGGGGTCTCGAACTCGGTAACGGTGGTGGTCTTGAACTTCCTAGCTGGGACACCATTTGCAAACATGACATCAAGTTCACCGTATGTCTGGAAGTCAGCTTACCTCATTTCACTGAATAGGACACATACCCTTCCCAGAGATTCTGGGAGTCTGAAATAACAGTATGTCCACGATATGGCGTTGGTTCCCAAAAAGAAGAAACCACACTTGGCTCCCCAATTCCTGAGCTATGTCAGCGAGGCTTCTGAGAGTTGGAAAGGAGACATACCAGTCACCGGTACTCAACATTCTAGGGGTGATCTGGGCGTTGACAATTCCCGAAATGACATATGCCGCTCGAGCCAACACCACGGTCTGAGCTCTAACTTCGGCAGCAGGTATTTCGGCAACGATGGTGTAACAAACAGGACCGAGGGTAGTGGCGAAGGTAAGATTGATGAGCATCATCAATGCGCCGATACCATACGAGATGTTGGCGCTTTGAGGTAAACAACCCAGTATACCGATCGTCCCAAGTTGAGCAGCAATAAGAACTTGTCCAGTCAAGTAGATTCGACGTCGTCCGACTCGATTGATAACTGATCGTCAGCGTACATCTCAATCTGTGTGGGATGAAACTTACATCCCCAAACTACAAGAGTACCGAAGATCAACATCCCGTAATTTCCGAGATTCATACTGAAGGCTGCGCTGACAGATAGACCGGCATTCTGCAAGCTATAGAATCAGCATGGTCTTAGTGCAAGAAAGACATGACGAACAAATAGGTAGAATATCCAGTCATGGGTTGACCGCACCAATATTGGACCGACCAAACAACACACACGATTTCAAGTCGACGTCGATTGGTACCCTTGAAGCAGTTGAACAGACTTCCTTTCTTTGTCTCTTGCCATTCGAGCTCGTAAGTGTGGTCCATCAAGGCGACTTGAGCATTCAATAGCTGTTCGGTATAGTAACCCTTGACAGCGGTTCGTCGGATCGAATTCTTGGCTTCCTCTTGTCGACCGACTCGGCATAACCACCAGGGACCTATACATCAGCAGAGTCGCAGGGTTGAACCCTAGATGGGCTTACTCTCGGGCGCGAAGAGACAGATCACGAATAGAGGAACAGGCCAAACCCATTGAAGCATATATGGTAATCTCCACCCCCATTCGTTTTCGATACTGATCGTACCCCTGACCACGCAAGCGGCGATGAAGAGACCACTGGCCCAGCAGATATTGACAAACGAAGTAAGTGTGCCTCTAAGTGCCATTGGGCAGATCTCGGCGGCGTAAGAAGTCGTCAGGGTCTGGAAGACTCCCCAAGGGATCCCACAAAGTATACCACCAGCCATCAACATCTCGATCGATTGGGCGAAGACGAGGATGAAGATGGTGGCGATCATGCTCGCCATGGCGACTAGGTAGACCCTCTTGTAGCCGAATCGGTAAGACGCCCATCCATTGATCTGTACGTCAGTATTGGATTGCGATGACTTTCGAGTGAAGACTCACCAGAAGACCCAAGACCTGTCCTGCACTGACGCAATTGCTGAGTGCAGCTTGCCAGTTCGCAGATACGTAGAGCCCAGTACCATTCGGATTCTCTTCCCCGAATCGCTCGAGCCAAGCCGGATGACCGAAAAATGCTTTCAGCTTGATTGTCAGTCCCTATACCATGTTACGATCGGGATACGTACCAGTCCAACATCGTAGCCCTCCATAACCAGAGCGAGCGATAGACACATTGACCACAATGCTCCTGGCCAGAATAGCTTCAAAGCCGCTTTGAATGGCATTGCCTTTTCCCGCTCGGCCGCCTGATGGGCCATCGTCACCAAGTCATCGTCCATATCGGTAATAATATTGACATGTTCAGTGGCGGGATGTCGATCTGTATCTGTTTCTTTCGACATTGTGAATCAAATAGATCAGAAGTGGTTGAGGAGAGAATACTATGTGGGGCTGTCCCGGGGCTGTTATATTCAAATCGGACCCCCACTCCACTACCGGCATGCATGCGGCCTAAGATGTCGGAGTCAAACATCGGCTTGCTCGCTCCAAGACATGCGCGAGCTTGGCATGACGAGAAAGCGAATGCAGTCGGAGCCAGGGGAAAAGAGAGGGTCGGGATTTCGGAGCGGACGTCGGAGCGATCGCGGAAGACTCCGACCCCACTTGGAAATAACGCTAATTGTCTTTCCGGAATCTTGTTTCTCTATTGTCATAGTCTACACAGGTAGCACAGCGCTTGGCCCACGGACTGGGCACACGCGCCATGTCCAACACCTCGGGATCCCGGTCGGAGAGTCAGCAGAATCGGTCGGCGGCTGTCAACCACGCACCGAGGGCAGACAACACTCAACGTAAGTGGACATTTCGTTATACCGAGAGTGCTATAACTCATGTCGACAGGTGCATGCGTACGTCACGAGAACGAGCCATGCATACCGTAGCGCTATGATTGAGCTAATGTTGACCAGAATGCATGCAGGAAGATGAAAATACGATGTATCGACAAGGAAGATCCACCTTGTCGAAGATGTCGCAATATGGGTCTGGAATGTGCTTTCGAAGGTGTACCGCCAGGCATGCATCCAAGTGACAGACCTGGGGATCAGAGGGGATCAGGACGGTGTGTCAACGAAGCAATCGGATGTCCAGGAGAGGGAACTGATATATCCAGTATAGAGCATCTTGAGACTCAGATGTCGACAGTCACTCAACGCCTCGACGAAATATCGTCCCTCTTGATTCGACTAGTCCCAGAGAACCCAACAAACCTATCCGGTAGCTCACAGAACTTGGCGTCACTACCCCAGACTAGTACCGGTCATCCGCTGAGTAAGTCAACCCCCTTGACGTAGATCGCTAATCACTCCAGACCCCAAGACGGTGTTCAACGGAATTCCGTCGAATGCGCCCACAAACAATTCGTGGTGGGATAACGCAATCATCTCCAACCCTTCAACAAGAGCTCCATCCAATCGTACGCCTTTACCTCAATGGTCAAACCGGTCCGAAAACTCGCCCTTATCGTCAAACTTACCCCAACCGAATTTTATAGATTCCCTAGTTCAAGGCCAATCGTTGACATTCGACCGGGATAACTCCCTAGCGCAGGACCGTCCAATACCTGAAACAGAGGATAATTCGGAAGAGGATGATCCATTGGTCTCAGCGGTCCGGAACGAGCCATTTCGAATGATGACCAATCGAGAGGAGAATAGACGACTACGGCAAGAAGGTCATGCGGCACAAGCGCCTAGTTCGCATCATGATACACCGTCAGATTATGATGATTCGAGGAAATCAAAGAGGGCAAAAACTACACCGGGAGATAGTGCATATGATGCTGCTGGACGATTGGTGAGGAAAAAGGGGGATACTTCTGGGACATTTTTGGATCCAGTACAATTGGGATTTGTCACGGAGGAACAGGGACGACAGATGTTTGACCAGTATGTTTACCCTTGATGGTGGATACTGAAGATAGGTATATGCGATACTCACATCCGTTCATTCCAGTCATGGACCCTATATACGATACTTGGGAGAGGTGCGTTCGAATCATCATCTAAACTGACGATAGTCTTCGTCAGCGATCAGCATTCTGCATCACCGTAATCATGATGGTGATCGCCCAAATACAGGATGGAGGCAATGGAACGTCCCCTCTGACCAGACGGTTTCGGCAGCATGCGGAACATATGGGTGAGTCCCTTGTTTCACGCTGCAGATACAGACCGTTGACTCTTAGCCAAAGTGACATTATTCTCACCGGTCTCCGCCATAGAGACGGTACAAGCTATGCGTATGTCTCCTCTACAGGTACATAGCTCACGATAGTCATACTGGCTTGTTGGAGCGACGTCGTCTGGCGCCCATCTTGTAAGTGTTCAGCTCCAGTTCCATTTCGGCAAGGCTGACATATAGGTCACGCAATGACTTTAGCGTATGTTGACCGTTTGACGTCTGGCTGAGAAATAGGGTCGATATGGATATGCATCGATGCCTGCCCGTGCTGCACAAGTCAGGTATGGGGGCCGGTAAAACCCCTGATGAGCTGGAGAAGGAACGTCCTCTGGTCATCGGTGCTAGGGTCTGGCTTGCGGTACGTACAATCCACCATCCCTTCGGTAGAGGCTAATCATGGTAGCTGACCAAGCTCGCCTACGAGTGAGTCATATGATCTCAATAGGGAAACTAAGCTGATAAATAGAGTAGCATACAATCATGCGAAACCATTCGCGTTTCACGGGGATGACCCCGGACGGTTCGCCCGAAAATTCCTCCAACATCCTTTATCGAATCTGGACGATAGTCGATTCGTAGTGTCCGTTGAGCTTCAAGCTGGGCGTGGTCAGTCTTCCACTGCAGAGTTGTAATCGGGCTAATGGAGCAGAATGCATATGGCGTCCATTTGATATCACTCCCCACCCTGAGGGTCCGGAGATGGATCAGCAGGTCATTACGGTCCGGAACAGGTTACAAGGCTTAGGAGACTTTTGGGTGGAATACTACAGTATGGTGTCCGTATCCAACACTGCTGACGATAGGCAAAGCTGGTCTTGCACCTGATCATTTCTACGTTCAAGAGTGTACGCTCAAATTTCCCAACCCCATTACAAGACTGACCAGATGTAGTGGGCAGTCAGAAAGCCTATGGGATGATGCGTACCCACTGCACAGCGCTGAGTGGCGTTCATGATAAACACGATGTTCACCTATTATCGGATCATAAGCGGGAATGCCTAAGATTGACTATTCAAGCGGCTGCTTTCTTGGTTGGATCGATAGGGAATGGTGGCCAAGCTACTAATGCTGAATATGGTGAGTCGCCTATTTCATGGGACCGATCAAGCTAACTCAGTTAGGCAATCACTACTTCCGTAAGTCGTCGTCAGTATTGGCGACTAAATGATCACTGACGTGTAGATGTTGGAGTAGTATCGACTGCCCGGTTCCTGATTCGCCTCATTGGCTTGATGCCCGAAGCGATCGACGTCGAGCAATCCGCTCGAGATCTAGACGCTCTAGTAGCCGATCTGCACAAATGTACGTACTATCATTGCCGAAGCGGCTGAGCTGATGAGTAGATCCAGGCCTATCTTTGGACCGGGTCCTCCGAAACGACATCGCCAAAGCCCAACGACAGGGTACACTGCCTATCACGTCAGGTATCCCACCTCCCCCCATCTCGACCAGCGATCCCGGTGGACTACACTTAGAACCACAGGGATTCGATACCGATATCTTCGCTTGGTTATCTAATCCAGATAATCTAGATCCGACCCCAGGTTCAGGTAGAGCAGACGGGCTGTCGGCCAGTGACGGAACCATGTTTCCTTGGCTCAATGTAAGTTCATTTGGTCTAGCTCACAAAGCTAAACATTTTAGGGAGCGGAATTTCCGCAGAGCAATCCAGCTTGGGGGTTTCCGAGTGGTAGTGGAAATGCCTGGTAGTCGTACCATAGTAGAACTTGTTAGACTAGAACCGAGTAACTACGTGTTTACTACGCCCAATTCCCACAAAACCGAAACGGAGATCGACCGATTAATGACGTAAACGTAAATACAGGAACGTTTCCGGTGTACGTCAGCTATCAGCTAACTTGACACGTAAGGATATATACATGCTGTCTCCACAACGACCATTGCACTCTGTCTTTGTCACCCATCCCCATCTTGGATCACATCAAGAGATGCACGACCCACAGCAGCTGTCGCTGGTGCAGTCGGTCAAAGCTCTGCTAGCTCTCGGTCGAATTCCACTAGCATCTGAAGTACCTCTCTGGGCGATCTACGGCTGTCTTCTCGCATCATGGATCTTCCAGGCTGAGACTCCCGGCGCGAGCGATGCATTCGACTGGGTTGCTGCGATGCAATGTGTCCTGGTGGTATGGGGTACCAATATCAGTATTAACTACGGCAACGAATACTTTGATTGGGATATGGATCGACCAGGAATGGTAGCTTCCATCAAGAAGGATGTGGAGGCCAGAGAGAAGTTTACAAGGGAGTTGGAAAAGAAATCAAGCGGAAAGGAGTCGAACAAGGAGGAAATAGTGCAGAAGGTCAACAAGGAGTTCGGGAATGAGAAGATCATGGGGTCGTCTTCGAGGATTATCCACGACGGGACATTCCCGCCCTACGTCGCATTGGCTTGTGCTACATTCATCCAGGTCCTCCTCCTCGCCATGATCGTATTCTCGCGTGGAAACGACCCGAATCTATCTTCCAGCATGACTACCAAAAACACCGGGCGATTCACACCTTTCCGCGGAGTCGCTCTACAAATCGGTGTATTGTGTACCTTCCTCTCTCAAACATACGTCGGTCCGCCTCTTCGACTCCACTACCACGGTCTCGGTGAACTCGTTAGCGCACTCCTCCTATCTCCCGTCGCTACCCTATTCGGCATGGTCGGCTACTACACAGCAGTCACTGGTCGGTCTATTCCCTTTGCCGACCTTTTCGCTACCTCTTCAACTAGTCATTCCGGCTTCTACCTCGACTCGCAATTATGGATGATGTTAGCTGCTTACTATTTCTACGAGCAAGCCCGAATCCTCATCATGCACATCCACGATATCGATGCCGACAGGAAGGGTGGGAAAATCACACTAGTAGTGAGAATCGGGTACGACAATGCTAAATGGCTGTACGTCATCCTAGACACCCTCTCTCTGGGATTCTTTGGTCTTCTCGCCAATAGTCTTGCAAACGGTACTGGATCCCTGTCTCGAATCGGTAGCACAACCATCATGCTAGGAGGGACAGGGGCATTGCTTGCTTTCGCTCTGCCCATCATGGCCATTACCGCTCGATCGCTATTCTACCATTCTCCCTCTAATCGAGGTCGACCAGAGGTCGAATCCATCATTCCCATCCTACCCCACGCCGACCTCGCTAAAATTGTCTCGCTCCAGACTTTGTTGACCCCCGCTATCATGGCGGTGGTGGTACTTGCTGCCACCAGAAACGCTTAGGGGTGCGTCCCAAGGGAAGTGGACCACTACATGTCATAACGATTTATACGCAGTAATACACAGAACGGCTCATTATCATACATGCATGTACATAGAGTCTATTCAATTTGTGGTCGTCCATCTTGGCCTCTTCGGCGCGTCATGAAGATCATTATATCTCGTATTTATTTGATATCCACCTTCTCCATCTCCTTGCAGAAGCCCCTATGCCGAGTGAGACTTATAGAACCCTCCTCCAAACTCAAGACTTCCCCGCTCGAACACCTCTGCCCCAGTACTCGTCCAGCTCATCCACGGCCAGCTCCTTGCCCACGATTCCACTTTGATCGTAGCCGCAAAACTCTGTGTAGCATAATCTGGTGCATGACCCGTATTGAGTGGAGCGGATAATGTGAAGAAAGTCCCTTCTGGGGCGTTTGCCGTAACTTGGATCCGCCTGAACCAGCCGCTGAAGCCGAGCTGTATCTTGCGATTCAGATATGATATATCAGAACTGAGACCGAGTGAAATCCCGAATATCGAAGTGGAAGTGGGTGGTGTGAAAGTGATTTGAGATGAACCGTTGTCGTAACCGACTAAGTAGGCTTGTACGCCCTTTATAAGCGATCCTCCAGCGATACATATCCCCCTTGCCGTTTCATGATCTCTCCCCTGGATCCAGATGTACGATTCTGGGAAAGACAATGCCCAATTCTTCTCCACATGTACCTGGGCCTGTCCTTCTTGTTCGGCTGATAGAATTTTGGCTTCGTCCGGTAATTGTAGAGTGAAATCGCAAACCGAATCGAGAGTATGTACATGCCACTGAATCGGCAATGGCAGGTTCGCCAGTATACCAGCTGGAGTCGATCCATTATCCCCTTTAATCCATGGCACACGGGACCCATTCTTGGTCGAGGCTTTGAACTTGATTTCATCCGTATTCAACGTCCACCATACCCTCTCATTCTTCGCGTCCCACCCAAATTCCCCTTTATCCCATTGAATGGTGAATCCACCTTTCTCTTGCGTATTTTCGAGATCCGAGGGCCAGTACTCCTTCTGCCACCAATGTGTTGAGTCGGAGTGCACGTAAGTGAAGGAGACCATGAATGCCATATTCTTGACCACTTGATTTCGGTCGACATTCTTGGCGACTGCTGGGACAGCGGATACGATCAAGGCGATAGATGAGCCTGAGGGCAGACGGAATTTAGAGTAGCAGCCCTCAAAGGTCACCCCCTTGTGGGGAGCGAAATGGTTCATTGTGAATATATGGTATCAGACGGTGGAGAATGATGACGATAACATAGACAAGGTCACGTGACCTCATGACGAAGGTAACTCTTAAACGGGAAACCTAGACAGTGTAACTCGGCTTAGTCGATGGTCACGCATCTCGACTTACTGCGGTACTTATATTACTTCGGCCGAGCTCCCGTGGCCAGCTTACGTCCCGATCAATAATCAAAGCGGATGATGCGCTCGCCAAAATCAAGGCAGGCTTGGTCAGCAATACAGGCAAAAGAGGTCTGCGCATGTTTTGCATTTTGCTTATTATGTACTGCTGATTCTTGCCTTATAACGTTACAGCGCCTGAAGAGATACTAGGAATACAGAGAGGTCGAAACAATATAGAACCCAATGCTCTAATTGTTTTTGCCAAGACCAAGGATGGAACCGAGGGCAGCGATTGGGTTGTTGTTGTTTCCAGCCTCGTTGCCGTTACCAGCTTCGTTTCCGTTACCGGCGGAGTTGCCTGCAGGTCAGTGCTATCCTAGATCTCCTTGATCAAAGCACTAACCATTTCCATTGTCTTTGTTACCGTTGATGGTACCGGCATCGTTACCATTACCGCTGTTGTTGGGGCTGGCATTTCCGTTCCCGTTTCCAGAAATGACCGGCGATCCATTACCGTCGAATGATGGGTTTCCGTTACCGGACACTTAATGATAAGCTGTCATAGCATCCATTAGTGGAAATCACTTACAGATAGCACCGGTGAGGATACCGCAACATGAATCGGCTCGCTCCTGGACGGGAGCGGCCATGACACCAACGGCCGAGAGAGTGAGGGCGAGAACTGCTGAGAATTTCATTTTGTCTGATAATATAAGATGCTTTGTATGGGTGGTGAAAGGCGATTGAATGTGGATGGCTGAGAAGGTTGTACGACGGGTGATTGATATCTTTCTTCTGTCGCAGGAGTCACTATTTATCCTTTTCCATTATCCCAAAGCCAGTGGGTCCGGATGCTATTGTGGGCCGTGTTTGTCATGCTGCGAGCTGATCGAACGCTAGTGAAACTCTTTTCGAGTGGAGCAGCTAGCTTTTTGCGCCCGTAATCGGCTACCCGGCGCCCAAGCTGATCATGACATGTTCCAATGTTCATGTTATAAACGTCCCGAGCTCCACTCCGAGAACGTATTCGTCGTCATAAATCGTTGTTGACTTATGGTGGATGTACGCCAGACGGCTAGAGGATGGAACAACATGGCTAGTCTTAGCGTTCCCGTAATTTTCGATTGTTCTCAGGGGTTGTGCTTCTGTCATGTCATGTATGATCATGAACCGAACATCTTTCCAGGGTTACCAGAATACCGGAACACCATAAACTATTTTGATGGCGGGTTCGACACCCGGTGACGCGCCGCTGGAATCGGAATATAGTTTCGCACATGCCGGAATCTAGGTGATTAGATCATCAAAACCGAATTTTAGTGGAATCCGGTTATTCAGATCATTTCGATCACCGGTGATTTCAGATGACATGATTTGTGTTGTCTCGCCTGCTTTACTCTACTACCCCATTTTCGCTAGTCCCGAGTATCGGAATCAAGCTGATCGACGAAAGGCTTGGGTATGACAGTCGGTCACGGGCAAGTCCATAAAACATATCTTTGAATACAAGCGTAGCTTTGCAACTGGCACTTCCTTACACACCTTCTCCCGGTTTTCTAGGCATATTCAGTATGCGCTTCGCCTTGTCTACTGCATGTCTGCTGGCTACACTGGCCTCTATCTCCAATGCCAGAGTGGGTCTACCCACTCGTCATTGGCTTCCAGCTGACTAGACAGCCAGCTGCTAAGAAGGTGGAGGACAGAGACCTGTCGTTGGGCATCTCCGGCTCACTGTCTGGTATAATTTTTGGGGGAGAACAAGGTCAAGCAGCAGAAGTGAGCACAATAAGTATGAACCGAGCTGTGCTGATACAACAGTCCTCTAGGTCATCCGCAGCCGGGACGAGCACTACTTCGGCCTCTTCGACTGCGAGGTCTACTCCAAGGGCTAGCTCTTCGAGTTACCGCTCATCAGCTGCCTCTTCTAGAGCGTCGTCAGCCAAGGGGAGCTCGAGCAAAGCGGTTGTATCTGCAGCCAAGTCCGCCTCGAGCTCCGTCAAGCCTAGCAAACCTTCTGCTTCGCCCACCGCATCGCCTTCAGAAGCATCCGCCTCGAAGATACCGATTTCTTCGCCAAACCTCAGCTCGATGTCCAGTGCCGGCAAATCGAAGGTCTCTGCTCAAGCTTCATCGACCTCATCGGCAATCTCCAAGTCGTCTTCGAAAGCATCTGCTGCCAAGTCCAGCATCAAGGCATCCGCCTCCAAGAGCGTTTCGGCTTCCTCGACCAGGTCTTCGGCTAAAGCGGTACCTACCAATGGCTGCGCTAGCACATCTGGTGACGCTCCATACTCTCTCTCCTGTGGCGAATTGGAGAGTGTAATTACCTTCCCTAACGGTTTCCGAAACCGACCCGGAGGTATTGTCTTCCTTGTTCATGGTACTGGAAGTACTGGTGAAGAGACATGGGGTCCGGGACCATACAACACTATCTTACCCAATAAAGGGTATGTCATTGTCGACAATACGTTGGATGAAGCTGATCTGTAGGCCCGGGTACGATGTCGCATGGTTCACCTCGCCTACTCGTTCTCTCGGCGATGCTCAAGTCACCGCAGAGTACATTGCCTACAATATCAAGAGGCTTGCGGATATGTCAGCCACCAAGAAGGTGTTCATCATTGGTCACAGTCAGGGAAATATCAACATTCAATGGGCTCTAGCATTCTGGCCCAGCATGCGGCGATACGTCACTGGATTTTCTTCGCTCGCTGGTGACTTCCATGGTGAGCCCTCATGCCTAGCGTCAGGCGGTGATGCTGATCATCAGGAACTGCCGAGGGACCACTACTGTGTACCGCTCAGAACATCCTTCAAGGTGGATGTGAGCCCAGTGTTTTCCAGCAGAGCGTCGGATCAAAATACCTCTCGGCCCAAAATACTGCTGGTGGATCTGCCCTAGTACCAACAACCAGTATCTACACGATCTTTGACGACATCATTCAGCCGGAGATCATTAACCCGACCAGTGAATTGCCCGGCGCTCTCAACCTCCGTATCCAAGGTCCGTTCGCTTCATCCTCCTGCCACAGTCACATGCTGATCTCAGATTTGGACCTTTGCGGACCGGGATATGTGGTCGATCATTTCTTGATGACTGTCGCTGCCGGACCTTTCTACCTGACCCTGAGTGCTCTCGAGAATAATGGTGTCGCCGACAGGCGTGCATTTGGCTTGAACGAGTGTATCTACCTAACTGCCGACTCGACGTGAGTTGACCCCATTTTCCCCGCGAGCAAGACTGATGGTTCAGCATCCCCAATCCATTCGAGACGGTTCCTGGAGTCATCAGGCAAATTGCCCTCGACGCGATCTCGGTTGTAGCATATGCGGACAAGGTCCCCGTGGAACCGCTTCTCATGCCATATGTCTGCGAGAAGGGTGCTGGCACATATTGTTAGATTGTATTGTTTTTTCAAGAATCCAAATTGAAGTATAATATGGGGGTGCGGTCCTGTCCTGGAAGTCAAAAGTTAAATTATGTAGCCAATTTCTAGATCCTCATGCATCGGCATGTTTGGATGCCAGGTGGTCAGCGGCTTCGTGAAGGGCGTAAAGCTGGCTTGCATGTATGATAGGGTATGACCCAAGGAATCGGAGAAAGCCCCCAGGAACGACAAGCGGTTTGTTTACCAGATTCGGCGGTTTATTGATCGTCGTTTCCCCGCTGGATGTGGAGATGTTTCACTCTATTTTTCCTTCCAGATCTCGAGTTCCGTCAGATACTTTTCGTGGCTGGAGGCGCTCGGCGATCAAGGCTGTATAAAGAAGCAAAGATGGTGGAGATCATGTATCTGTTCAACTCACCTTCTCTAGAAATCACGATTCGCTTTTTCAGCTTGCTGGCTACTGGATAGCGACAGCTGCTCACGCTCATTATGCAACTCTTCTCGACCCTATGGGTCATCTATCAAAGTCTCGCTTTTCTTTCGATCACCGCTAAAGCAGCCAACTGGAATACCGACGTTGGGATCCTCGTTACCGAGCGACTCGATCCTATCGTATCGCCTAATGGTGTCGCTTCGCATATGCATTCCATCATCGGTGGATCCGCCTTCGGAGCCGCATACAACCAACCCGACTTGATGAAGTCTGCTTGTTCTACCTTCCCGATCTCGGTAGACAAGTCCAATTATTGGCATCCGACACCGTACTGGATCAACAACAATGGATCCAGCTTTACCCCTCTACCAATCGAAGATCGGGTCTACTATATTCGAGAACAGAATTCGCCCAATGATCCTATCCAGCCGTTCCCAGAAGGACTGAGGATGATTGTTGGAAATCCTATGGCCAAGTCAGGTAATGGGAGGAGTTTCTCTTTCCTCTGCCGAGTATCTGCAGAGTTTGATGGGCCGGAGGATATATGGTCAGATAACTGGCAGTTTAGTAGAGATTGTCCAAGGGGCATTCTGGTGAGTCATCCTTTGCAACGCAGACGAACAGAGCTGATTTACAGGCTCAACACAAGTTCCCGCCCTGCTGGAACGGCAAAGACCTGTACAAATCCGACCAATCACACATGACATATCCGCAATACGACGCATTCTACGGCGCATGTCCTGCCTCCCACCCCATCCGACTACCCGGGATCATGCTAGAAACATTGATCCTCACATCTCGATGGGCTCCTGGAGAGACCGTCAAAGGAAAGTTGGCGTGGGCGAACGGAGACACAACTGGATTCGGGATTCATGCCGATTTCACCAACGGGTGAGTCGCCCAATCAAGACTAGGCTAATTTGCAGTTGGGATACCGAGATCCTGAGACGCGCCCTGGTCGATCCTGTCTGTAGCACTTCTGACGATATCACTTTCCAAGAATGCCCAGTGTTTCAACCATTCATCAAGACAGGCTCATGTCGGCCCGAGAAAGGCGTTTTGACGGAATCATTCGCTCACAACAACCTCGTCCCCATCGCCAAACTTCCCGGTTGCAATCCCCTTTGGACTTCGGGTCCGAAGCCAGGATGCTCGTCGTCTCCTCCCGATCCCGATGCTACCGCGTTCCGAGGCACGGACGGACCAATGGTCACAAAGAACTCGTCGATTCCCGCCTTACCGATCTTACCTGGCTGGAAACAAGTGACATGTATCAAGTCATCCGACAACATGCTCTCGAACCAGGTCAGGAGCTATGACAGTAGTGTTTCCCAGACGACCTGCCTTGATTCATGCCTACGAAGTGGTTATAGCTATGCTTCGATCGGAAAAGCATGGGGTACTACCTGGGTATGTCTTTGGCTTGAACTGGGGCCAAGAAGCTGATTAAGCAGGTCTGCGATTGTGGTAGCGGTGTTGACCCTGCGGCAGCAGTCTTCCCAGGCATGTGTAACCTCACATGCCCAACCAACTCTTCGCAGGGTTGTGGTGGTTCCGGCGCTCATTCTGTCTTTTACGCACCCAACAACACCAACACTTTTGGCGATTACTCGAGCTCCCTTGGCTGCTATGCCAATCCAGCCTCTGGCAAAATTGGCCTAGAGCAAATGGCAAGCTACAGCTTCAACTCGTGGAACTTGATGACCCGTGGACTATGTGGTCAGGGATGTGCCGATAGGGGATTGGATTGGGCGGCTATTCGAAGTGGAGACACTTGTTTCTGTGGTTCCAAGGCCAATCTCAAGATTGGAGATGGAAATTACGTCAACGAAGCAACTTGTACTTCCAAGTGTACTGGTAACAAAGCCCAGACTTGTGGTTACTGGGGCGGGTCTAGCGTCTTTGACGTTGCCGCTTCTGGTTTCAAGGGAGCGACACTCAACAAGCCTCCCGGGTATATCCGTAAGTCGCATCGCGTGGTTTGTGGTCGATGACTGACTAGTAGAATGCTTCAGCGATAATTCCCGGAAGTCCCTCACCGCCGTTCAGTATTACGACGCCAACTTGACACCCCAAAGATGTCAGTTCGGTTGTCGAGATCTGGGCTATTCCCTCGCTGCAGTCCATGGCGGTGGCAGTAAGTCCATGCTTGTCTGATGCTGAGTCGCTGACTATCAGTGTGTCTATGCGGAAACACTATGCCTGTCGTTTCCACACTCCCAACCTCAATGTGTTCCAGCCAATGTCCCAATAACTCGGGCAATGTCACTTGCGGTGGACCTGGTAACGGAGAGCTATACAACACTTCTGTTGTTGCTTCCGATGTCCAGGCTTTCAACGCAAAAAGACCCGCAGGATGGCAGGGTTAGTGCCATCTACCATGTGGTCAAGAGCGACGACTGATAATCAGGATGCTTTGCGAATTCCGCCAACAACGTCACCGCCGACTTTACAGTAAATGAGGGCAAGATGACCGCTACAAGGTGTATCGCCGCGTGCAATGAGCTAGGCTACGGATGGGCAGGTCTGCAGAATCGAGAACGTGAGTCCAGACACTTACCCGACAACCACAAACTGACATGGCAGAATGCCGGTGCTCGAAATCAGACCCAAGGAAGAACACTTCGCCAGTCGCAGCGATCAACTACTGCGCCATCCCTTGCAACGGCAACGCCGATGAGCGATGTGGAGGATGGGGCTATGTCGATTTGTATAGCTCGCCCGTTGGCAGCACTGCAGCCAACAACGGGACCGACAACGGAGTACCAACAGTCCCTGGTTACCAGGGCTGTTTCAACGGATCTCAGCCCTTAGCCACTTACAACTGGTGGAGCGCTTCCATGACTGTCGATATGTGTACCAAGAGCTGCAAGGAAATTGGACAGCCTCTAGCAGCCCTCAACTACGGCACCGTGAGCATCTCTTCCGATTGGTCGGGCATACCAAGCTGATGCTATAGTGCTCATGTGGACCGAAATGGAACGGCGGCGTTCAGCTCACCTCCCTCTCCTGCGGACAGCCTTGTGCCGGTAACACTGCTCAGCGATGCGGAGGATGGCCAGGACAATCTAGCGTCTACAGCTCGGGAGTAGGAGAGATTGCTACTCAGCCTCAGGGCTATCTTGGATGTTGGCAGGAAACCAATCCGAAAGCGGTCCAGGGATTCGGCCAATGGCTAGATGGTCAAAGTGTTGACAGCTGCCGCGCCGTATGTTCAGCCAAGGGCTATACCCTGACTGGTCTATCCAATGGCAAGCGTAAGGTTCACCATTCAACACCCGTGATGGCGCTGATGGACAGAATGCTGGTGCGGAAATTCGCTATCTTCCGCCTCGAGCCAGATTCCGTCCCAATTCTGCGCAAACCCATGTCCCGGCAACACCGGTCAGGATTGTGGTCAATGGAACAGTGTCGCGCTATATCGCTCGACCAACGACGCTGGCGCATTCAGCATTCCAAGGAATGTCAATGGCGTTATCGTCTCCCCTTCATCCTCGGCGCCGATATCCACCTCGACCTCGTCTATGGCCTCGCGATCTGGCTCGACCAGCTCTTCTGCTTCTCTGTCTCGGCTCAGCTCGGCTAGTGCGTCTTCGTCCGTCTCGACTATCTCGATGTCGGTTTCCCGATCTTCATCGGTCTCTTCGATCTCCGCCTCAGCCCCTCTCTCCAGCTCATCTTCACGTGCATCGGTCGCATCGAGTTCGTCCTCTTCTAGTCCCAGTGCTTCTGCCCGTTCTTCATCGACATCATTGGCTTCTCCATCGACGTCGACGGCTCCCTCTGCACAGGCGTCTTGCATCTCGGACATCAAGACACTAAGCAGCGCAAGCTACTCCAGCAACTTCATGACCCAGGATACCTGTCTTTTCTGGTGTCTAGGGAAGGGATATGCGTTTGCTGGTGTCACGGGCAGTACGTGACCCCTGAACTGAGTGATACCCCAGCTGATCCAACAGATTCCTGCTCGTGTGGCAATTCCCGTCCCTCCGTTGCGGCTACCACTTGTACGACCCGATGTTCAGGCAATTCTAGCCAGCTATGCGGCGGTACAAGTGCAGCTACCTTGCTCATCTCAGCCACCAACTCAGGCTCAGTCAACCCATACTCGACCCCTGACTCGACCGGCTACCTCGGCTGCTGGATCGATTCGGCTACGCGCCTCTTGCCTTCCGCCTATATTATCAACAGCGCCATGACACCCAACATGTGTGTTTCGAGCTGCAAGGCCCGAGGTTACAAATACGCTGGTGTACAATCAGCCAATCAATGTTATTGCGCGAACGAGCTGAACGCCGCTTCGAACAATGCCAGGGTACCTGACACGGATTGCTCTGCTAAATGTGGTGGAGATAAGAGTCAGCTTTGTGGGGGTAGTTGGCGAATAGGTGTCTGGGCTGTCGACTCGTTTACGGCGGGTTCGACATCTGCCTCTATTGCGTCCTCGACGGTAACGGAATCGACCACGAATTCTTTGTCTTCGGCTTCCTCAAGCCGGGCATCAACTTCGGCCGCCAGTAGCTCCTCCAAATCGGCATCATCTGCATCATCGACATCATCCACGAGCGCCAGCTCTTCGAGTTCCAGCAGCACCCTGAGGTCGACTTCGACCGCATCATCTTCCTCGTCTTCGCCAGCCCTCTCGACCACCTCAAGTGCTGTACCAACGACTAGCTCCACATCAACCCCGGCCACCGCATCAAGCTCAATGGCCTCCTCGTCCACACCCGCTGCTGCCGCCTCGTCAATGGCCAACGCGTACATGGGCTGTTTCGTCGACCAGGCTGTGCGGTCTCTTCCCAACTATACGGTATCGTACTGGAACATGACCCCTCAGAAATGCCGAGATACCTGTAAACTCCGAGGATTCGATATCTCCGGAACAAATAATGGTAACGAGTGCCATTGTGGGGTTACAGTACCCCTTAGTAAGGTGGCCGATACCGAATGCAAGAAAGTATGCGGAGGAGATAGCACGGTCATGTGTGGTGGAAACTGGAGACTATCTGTCTATGGACCTGCAGGTCAGGCTAGTGCAAGTGCTAGTGCCGGACCCACTACTACTGCGGCTCTTAGACGGAGATCGAGAAGTAGGGTCCAAATGATCGTTATGTGATCAATTTGATTGTACAGTAAGATACAGTATGGACGCTTTTTGGGTATACAGTGTATACATGTATGGATATTGTTTGTTGATGTTATGCTTGACTTTCTCAT
>Ga0265797_10005669_pt1 | contig 18079 bp, 16 predicted proteins | sample P2T30metagenome_FD_192433 | JGI IMG/M metagenome (GOLD analysis project Ga0265797, IMG submission 192433) | Plant litter microbial communities from East Loma Ridge, Irvine, California - P2 T30 | ecosystem: Environmental > Terrestrial > Plant litter > Unclassified | place: USA: California... | reverse complement strand
GTATCAGCGTCGCTGCCGGCAATGCCAGCCGGGAAGCCGAGCTCTCGAAAGCGACGCGGGTGGATGGGCGCTTGTTTCTCAGTGCCGTGCTGATCGATGCATTACCCGATAGCCGCACGGTGGTGGCGCTGGGCGACTCCATCACCGATGGCAATGGATCGACGCCGGATGCGGATCGGCGCTGGCCCGATTACCTCGCGCGCCGGCTGGCGCCGCACGGCATCGCCGTGGCCAATGCCGGCATTTCCGGTGCGCGGCTGCTGAGCGATGGCATGGGCGAGCGCGCGCTGGCGCGATTCGAGCAGGATGTGCTGCGCCAACCCGGGGTGTCGGATGTGATTGTCCTGTTGGGGATCAACGATATCGGCTGGCCTGGCAGTCCATTCGCGCCGGCTGAAACGATGGTGACGCTGAACGAATTGACGGCGGGCTTTCGCCAGCTTGCGGCCACCGCGCATGCCAGAAAAATCCGGATCACGGTGGGGACGTTGCCGCCATTCGAGGGCGCGCTGGAGGGAACGCCGTTTGCCGGGCATTACAACCCGCAGAAAGAGGCATTGCGCCTGCGGTTGAATGACTGGATCCGGGGCGCTGGCATCTTCGACGGCGTCGTCGACTTCGACGCGGTGCTGCGTGATCCGGCACGGCCGCAGCGCATGCGTGCCCAATTCGATTCGGGTGACCATCTGCACCCGGGCGATGTCGGGTATCGGAAGATGGCCGATGCCATCGATATCGACGCCATCGTCGCGCGCGATCCGAACGCTCGTCGTGACGCTGTTTTGGCCCGGATTCAGTGAGGCGGTCTGATCATTCTTTGTCGTCATCGTTTGCGCCCGGATCCGGCTTGACGCGCGTGAGCTTGTAATCGGCGGCAGAGCGCTCGAGCGCCAGGCCAAGCACATCCTTGAGGTCGTCAGGACTCGCGCCGTTGTCGAGTTGCTGCTTGGCGAACGTGTTGCGCAGCGTGCGGCCGCCGGAGCGCGCCAGATCCATCCCGGCGCGCTCGAAGGTGGCGCGCATCTGCACGTAGACCGTTTTCCTCGTCATCCTGGCGCCGGCTGCATTGGCCGGAAAGACGAACTGGCCAGGGATGGCCAGCGTCTCGCGCTCGGCGAGCCACGGCAGCAGCTCATCGGCGCCGTCGCGGGGGAGGGTGATCGTGTGTTCGTGGCTGGTGTCATGCTTTTCGTCGGGCGTGATGGTCAGCACGATCGAGCCGTCGAGCGCCTGCTGGCGGCCGATCTCGGACATCAGCAAGCCGATCGCTTCCGATACGCGCAAACCGGCCAGGGCGATGACAACCTGCATCGCGCGATCCCGCCGGCGCTTCCAGCCCTCGAACGGGGTACTGGTACGGCGCTGTGGCGCCTCGGCCGGCAAGGCTGCGAAGAACCGTACCAACTGTTCGTCAGACAATGTGCGGCCGGCGTCATCCCGCGTCATGTGGGCACGATCGATGTGGAGGATGGCCAGCTGCGCAGGGTTGGGGTTGACGTCGAGGTGCTCGTAGCAACGCTCAAGGAGCCGCAGGTAACGGTAGGCGATCTTGCTGTTGAGGATGAGTTTCCCCTTGGTGGTGCGGCCGATGAAACGGGCCAGGTCGGTGTGGGTGACTGTGGAGAAGGTGAGGCCTTGTTCAAGCATCCAGCCGGCCACGTTAGCGAACATGAAGTTGTAGATCTTCGCCGATGCCGCTGACGGAATGCGCAACGTGCCATCGGCGGGCAGGCGGCGGCCGGTCTCGGCGAAAGCCGTGGTGGTAACGAATTCCCGGAATGCTTTGATGGGATCACGGTCCCATGAAGTTGGTGTGGACATAGAGGGTGGAATCAGGTTGGGATGCATTAGACTACCATAAAAATGTAACTAACCAACGAAGGTGCTGCCACGCACGAATTTATCGACATCCTCGACTCTCTCAAAGACAACAACTTCGAAATTAGCCACCAGAAGGGAGGTTTGATTGTGCCTCCTCGATTAACGTTTCCGCAACATTTGCAGATCGAATCAGTTCAACTGATGGGCACGCGAGTCAGGTTCAGCTGGGCATGCCAAGACGGGGGAGGGGACGACTGATGAAGTATTTGACCGTACGTGACTTTGTGTGACCGTACGGGCGGGTTATTCAGCTACTATCGGATTGAACAGAGGTTCTATCTAACTAGGGGAAAGTATGTACCAGTGTCCTCAATGTCAGGATCTTTCTCTCTCCAACTCTGCGACATTATCCATGACGCTCGACGGCACGACGACATGCCCGACATGCAGGACGACCCTGCGTATCAAGCGCAAGCCGACAAATTACCTGCTTATCGCATATATGTGTCTTCGCGCCATCCTGGGGTCAGTGCTGCCGGGCGGCTATAACGTCGGGATTCTCATCGAACTAAGCGTGATGATTGCCTTGTTTATGGTCCAGTTTCTGTTGATGGAATACGAGGTTGTCGCCCTGGGTACTTCGCGAGAGTCGTCGAAGATTTGATCACTCTGTACCAATCGTTCTCTGTTTTTTGCACACGATCGTTTGCCTGCGCTGGTCCGGGAAAAGCAGGGACCTGAAAGGCTGGGCTTAAACGAAACTCCAGGAATTACAAAAACTCTCGCAGAGCAAATCGTTCTTGTGCAAAACGCCGGGCGATGAGGGCGTGAGAAGTTGTCTTTCGTAGATTCGCAGCCGGAGCACATAGTGCGCCCGCAGGAAACGCGGCATTGAAGAGCGCGTTGGCCATGCTGATGCCTGGCTGCCGCTTAGAACGACCAGCATGATTGGGTTCAAGGACGTGGGTTGGAGAAGGACTTGGCTGGTATGCGATCGATGTTGCAGTTCTTGACCAACCATCGCGTTAATTTCGCTTTCCTACCGACGCAGCTGGCCATTTGAGTACGGAAGGTCTGCAAGAAAAGTACAGATCACCAATGATCAAATATAAAAGTAACTAACCAACTTAAGCTAAACACAAAGATAAAAAGCAAAAGCGCGAGCAGAAGCAAGGACATCGAAATTGAAATGAGCTTCTGAAGCGTGGGCTCTACTGAATCTGCAACCAAATGTCATTGCACGACGAAAGTTCAGCATGAAAGTGATCTTCAATGATCGAAGTTGTCGAAGATAACGCGAGGCAAATGACTCCACCTATTGTTTTCTCGCTATCTCAACTAACCGTAATTTTCCGGGATTCTTGTGAAATATAAAGACTACTACCAGACCATGGGCGTTCCGCGCACCGCCAGTGCTGACGAGATCAAGCAGGCGTACCGCAAGCTGGCACGCAAATTTCACCCTGACGTCTCGAAGGATGCATCGGCAAAAGAGAAATTCCAGGCAATCGGCGAGGCTTATGCGGTCTTGAAAGATCCCGAAAAGCGCCTTGCTTACGATGAGCTTGGCAAGGCGCCGGAAGGCGCCGACGTTGCGCCGCCGCCCGGATGGCAGAACAACTTCAGCACGGCTGGGGCAGGCTTCGACGACGCCGACCTTGCCGATCTCTTCGCCGCGTTCGGACGTGGCGGAAGGGGTGGTCAAGCACGCCGGCCAGCGCCCGTCCGGGGCCAGGACGTGGATATCTCCGCACCCGTCACACTCGAGCAGATCCACAGCGGCGGAGAGATCGAAGTGCGTGCGAATCTGCCCGAGTCCGATGCCCGCGGCGTGCAACATCTGGTCAGCCGAACGTTTCGCATCACGATCCCAGCCGGCGCGGCCAACGGTCAGCGGCTGCGCCTGGCAGGCAAGGGTGGTCCCGGCCACCATGGGGGTCAGCCTGGCGATCTGTACGTCGCGCTGGCATTGACGCCGCACCCGTTATATCGCCTCAGCGGTCGCGATCTGTACATGGATCTGCCACTTGCTCCCTGGGAGACCGTGCTGGGCGCAGTCGTCCGGATTCCGACACTGGACGGCCACGTCGAGCTGACTGTTAAAGCGGCATCAACAGCAGGCCAGCAACTGCGCCTGGCCAAGCGCGGCTTGCGCGGGCCCGATGGTGTTGCCGGTGCGCTTTATGCTGTCATCGTCATCAAGGTCCCATCCCAGGTCAGCGATGCGGAGCGCGCTCTGTATCAGCAACTGGCAGAGCTATCCAAGTTTCAGGCCCGTGCCAACTTCGGCTAAGGAGATTTACTCATGTCCATGCAAGTGACTCATGCGGTCTGGCTTAACGATTCGGCAGTGTGCTCGATTGATCATCTGGTTGAAGTATCTGGACTATCGTTGGATGACATCAGCAATCTGGTCGAGGATGGTGTGATCGCGCCAGCCGATGCGTCGGATCCGGGTGCCGGCTTCCATCTGGCGCACGTGCTGACTGCAAGACAGGCGCGCCGGCTGCGCGATGACTTTGAACTGGACCGCAATGGTCTGGCATTGGCGTTGACGCTGCTGCGCCGTATCGAATCTCTGGAACAGGCGCTGCACATGGCGCAATCGGGTCATGGGTTTGGATTGCCAATGGCGGGGGATCTGCCGTGAAACTTAGCTGACACTTTCCAACAAGCCACGCTGCCAGAGCCAGGCGACGATACGGCGGGCCTTGTCGTTCGGCATATTCGTGGCCAACATCTGCAGCAACTCGGACAGCCGCAGTGGTTGCTTTAGCCGGTTCAGGTGTGGGAACAATGCCTGGTTTTCGAGGAAGGCCAGCGGCCGTTCAAGACAGGGATGGTCAAGCGCTGTATTCAGGCACACCCGGTCCTCGACAACGCATGGCAGTTCGACGACACGCGCGCTGTTGTGCAAACGGAGCAGCAGCGCCGGGTCCAGCCCGGATAACGGCTGGAGATTCGGCGGCTGATATCGTGCCAGTCGGGCACGTTCTGCGGACAGAGCGGACATAAGCGCTGGAGCTGCACCGTCATCGCGTGGCTCGCACCGTGCGCGGATGTGCCAGAAGGACTGGTCGGCGCACCAGACCTGGGCGTAATACGCTTCGGTCCAGTGCGCGTGGCGTGCGCAAGCCTCAACCAGCCTGCTCTCGAAGAACCGACGCGCGAGTTCATGATGCGTGGCGCCGTCGTCACCCAGCATGGTATTAAGCGCCACCACAGCCTGTAGCGAGAAGCGCATGGCCTTTTCCACCCCGGACGAGGAAATCGGGTCGAGCGCGAAAGCGGCGTCGCCCAACTTGAGGCGGCCGTCCTGCCAGCTGTCGGGCGCCAGATAGGGTGTGGCCGAGCACATGTACACCGCGCCCAACAGCGGTAGCGTGGCTGCTGCACGCAGCAGCCGGCTGTCAGCGCAGGCGGCGCGCAGACGCGCCTCGGGTCCAACCGGCCCGGTTTGATGAGCTACCTGCGGATCGCATACGAACATCAGTCGGTAGCGCTGGCCGGGCAGGCGACCGGCCCACAGCCAGCCATGCCGCAACGCTTCAACCTGGGTGTTACCGTCCAGCTCTTCCAGGGCCGACTGGTCGAGCTCAGCCCATAGGGCCGCCAGCCGCGGCGCGCAGTCGATGCGGGGCCCGGCGTGACGACCGCTGGCGTCGAGGATGAAGCGCGCCCGCACCGAGCGGACGGACGCGTCGCCGCGCTGCAGGCTGACGCGCCAGTCGCCCGCCGCACCGGCTAACTGCAGCAGACGGGCCGGGTGTTCGAGCGCAATCCCACGATGCTGCGCCAATGCCAGCAGGGCGGCGTCGAACTGGCTGCGGTTAACGATGGCCGAGCCGGCTTGCGGCAGCAGATCGGGTTGTTGGCTGCGCCACAGCACCCGGCTTCCGGCATGGGTGACATGGGGCACCGCCGCCAGTGCGTCGTTGGCGTCGAGCAGTTCGATGATGTTGCGCACGCCGGGGGTCAGCGCTTCGCCGACCTGCGGCCGCGGCCATATGGCGCTGCGCTCGACCAGCATGACGCTGCGTCCCAGCTGTTGCAGGCGCAGTGCAGCGCAAACGCCGGCTGGGCCGGCCCCGATCACGAGCGCGTCGAACGGGCGGTCGCCATCGCGCATCAGGCTTGGCCGGCTGTGCCGGTGGACGCGGCGAACCAGTCGGGCGCCAGCTGGCTCAGGCGTTGATGCGCCCCAATCGTGTAGTGCAGCCAGCCACGAATGTAATCGCATGCACTGCGTCCACGGGCCAACACCTCATGGTGGCAACCGCCGCCACACAGGTAGCGGGCCCAGCAGTCGGAGCACGGCTGCTGCTGGTGCACATGGCGTTCCTGCAGCCAGATCGCCTGGCGGGCACGGTCAACCCCGCCATCCAGCGAGCCCATGGCGCCCTTGGCATCGCCGACAAAACGGTGGCAAGCCGACAGATCGCCATCGGCCGACACGCCAAAGTAGCCGGCGCCGGCGCCGCAAGGGTAGGGCCGGTGCGTGCCGCGCTGCAGCTCGCGTAGCGCGTTTTGCATGTTCATGAACGGATAGCGGCGGCCCTGCAGCACGTTTTGCTCGAAAGCCAGACCGCAGGCGATCATCCCCTCCAGCATGTCACCCAGTTCGGCCTCTCCCATCTCGGCGCGGCCGTTGGCTGCGTGCAGCAGCGGCGAAAAGCCGACGCTGTGGAAGCCCATGCCGATGAACAGCTCGAGCGTGCCGGGCAGGTTCAGGTTGAACGGCGTGACGGTGACGCGCGCCGACACTTGCATGCGACGCTGCGTCGCCAGCAGCGGTGCGATGCGTTCGACGATGCGCTCGAAGGAACCCTTGCCGACCTTGAACGGGCGAAGCCGGTCATGCTGTTCGGCAGCGCCATCCAGGCTGACCGTGACGGCGAAGCCGTGTTGCTCAAAAAAATCGGCATCGTCCGGGCGCAGCAGCGTACCGTTGGTGGTGATGGAAAATCGGCAGTCGACCTGACGCAGAGCGGCCTGCCTGCTGGCGTAGTCGGTCACGCTGCGCAGTACCGCACGGTTCGAGAGCGGCTCGCCGCCCATGAAGGCCAGGTTCACCTTGGCCCCGGGTTGCGCCTGGGACAGCAGCAGATCGACCGCTTTGAGCGCTTGCTGTTCTTCCATGCTCTTGGCCTTGTCGCCGAACCCGCCCTGCTGTGCATAGCAATAGGTGCAGCCGAGATTGCATTTCTGCGCAATCGCCAGCGACAGCGCGTGCAGAGGCGGCGCGGACAGCGGGGTGTCGTCGATCAGCGCCACGGCGCGCAAGCCGCAACGATCGATCAAGCCTTGCAGCAAGGCCGGGTCAGCGCTGCCCAACGCGGCGTGAAACTGCGCCGTCAATGCCGGCGGGAGGTGGTATAAGCGCGTGCCGTTCACCATCAGCAGCTGCGCTCCCTGGGCGTCTTCCACCAGATGGGCATGCCGCTGGCGCGGTCGCGAGGCTGCGACGATGCGGCTGCGCAGCGCGCGGGCCAACGCCGTGCCATCCACCGCGCTGGCCTTGGCCACGGCCGGCGTGGCGAGCGTGGTGTCAGGATTCATCGGCATCCTTGCCGCGGATGATGAAGCGAAGGTCTTCCTGCCAGGATTTGAACAGGTCGTCATATGAGTACAGCCGGGTGTCGGTGCGGTTGTCAGGGATATAGGTGCCAGTGCGCTTCTTGGCGAACCACATATCGCCGTGCGATAAGCCGTCGACGCCAGGTTCGACGTTGACGTAGTCCGGGCGCGACGCCGCCCAGTAATAGCAGGCGCATTCACGGTAGTCGTTCTGCCACGGCGCACAGAGGCCTTGCGTCAGTTCGCCCGGCTGTAGCAGCGCAGGATTGAACGCTGCCGTGTCAGGTTCGAAGAAGGTGCGAAGACGCAATTCGACGGTGATGGTGGGCGTGTCAGGGCCGATCAGCATTTCTGTGCTGGCGTCTTTCTCGGCAGTGAACTCGCAGCTGACCATCTGCCCCTGCAGGTGCAGGATGCGGGCGATCGAGTTTGACCATTCCATGAACGACACCGCATTCGGGTTGGCGGCCGAGGCCAGCGTACCAGAACTGCCGTCGGGAAACACCGGCCCGGTGGTGTTGACCATCGTTCCGACCTCAAGGCCGGCGAAGCGCAGCAAGCGGCGCGTGACCAGATCCTGATAGTCGGGCTCGGCATCGACCACGTAATTGTTGTTCTCGACCAGCACGATTCCCTCAAAGGCGCGTCGCCACAGGTTACGAAAGTCGAATTCCAGACCCGGAAAGCAGTTGGAAATCGCGCTGCGCGGCAGTATCGAGGCTGGGTTACCGGCACCACGATGGTGGATTTGTGCAGTCAGGTTGCTGGCACTCAGACTGGGCTGTTTGGCGGCCATCACAGTTCTCCTGCAGGGTTGTTAGGTTCACGGAACATGGCGTTGCGTGCGGCCTTGACCACCATGTCGATGTGACGTCGCGTCAGTGTCAGGCTGCGGCCATCGGCGCCGCGCATCAGCGCCGGCATTTTGCGCAGCGCGCTGGCCGACAAGTCGCCGATTTCCTCGGGCAGACGGAGCGTCTGGGCGAACCAGGGCGCGCCGCCAGCCGACAGGGCGCTGAATACACGCTCGTGCAAAGCGCGCAGCGCCAGGTTGTCAACCAGCGAAGCAGCCGCGATCGGCTCGTAGTAGCGCTCGAAGTCGCTGCTGTTCTGCCGTACCATGGTGCTGGCCACATTGAGGCGGCCATGGACCGGGTTGCCATTCATGATCGCCGTGTTCATCAGCCGAACTGTCTCCAGCGCACGCAGCACCAGTTCGGTCGCCTGCTCCAACGACACCTCGTCTTCCGGCACGGTGGGGCCATGCAGCAGCTGCTCCATCTCGTCCGAGACAACGCGGACCGGCAGCGTGTCTGGCGCGTAGGCGGGCGGACCGGCGCCAATGGTCGCCTGGGCCACCAACTTGGTGCTGTCGGCCAGCGTCAGCACCACCCGCACCTGGCCGTCACATTCATCGTCCAGATAGCCCCAGCTGACCTGCTGGCCGTCGGCGTTGGCGTAGCCGGCATAAATACCGGCAGGATTGGTCAGCGTCGGGCCGCTGCTTTCGGTGTAATTGAGCCAGTCACCGCGCGCAGCGTCATAGAGTACCAGCGCCTCGCTGTCGATGATCGGATCGGGTACCAGCAACGGTACGCCATTGGCCTGTGGTTCCAGGCGCTGCATGCGACTGCCGTAGACCTTGCCGGCGGCTGGCGTGTAGCGCAGGCGGATCTCCGGAAAGTCATCGGTCGGAGCAATAAACTGCACATGGCCGAGCGGCAGCGTCTTGCCGGCTTTGAAATTCGCACACTGGCCTTCCAGTGCGTGCCTGGCATGGTCTTGCAGGCCGAACAGATTGGCATGGATCTGGTCGTTCCGGTTATTCGTGCGGCGATAGATCTTGATGTTGCCCAGCTCGATCTCCCAGTGCAGATTGGCCAGCGTCAGTCCGTGCTCGACCAATAAAGCGGTGGTCAGCGGTTGCAGCTGGTCAGGTTCTGTGCTGGTGCGTACATACACCTCGAGGAAGGGTGCGACCGGGCGCACCTGCTTGTCGGCGTCCTTGAATTGGATATTGTCGGGCACGTAGGAACGCACAATGCGGCCGTTCAGCGGATCGATCTCGAAGCTCTCGCGCGGCACGATGCGGCGGTAGTTCATTGGACTGTCCGGATCGATTGCCAGGTCAAAGGCTTCGAGCGGCTCGGCCGCACCCCCCAGCCGTGCAACGGCGAGTGGCGGCAGAATTCTCATTTCGAGTATCGGCATCATGGTCTCCTAGAGCAGTGCGGTATCGATGGTGCCGGACAGGATGCGCAAGATCAGCTCCCGCATTTTGCGGTCAGCTTCGCGCAGCGACGCCAGATAGGTGTGGCGCGAATCGGGTGCCAGCAACTGCAGGGCGTCGACCACGCTGGCCGAAGCGGTCAGCAGGTCGAGATGCCCGCGCCATTTGTTGGCCTCGCCGAACGGGCTGTTGAGGGTGTAGGGCATCTGAAACGGCGGACCGGCAAAGCCGGCGTCCGGATTGTCGACCGAGACCGGCGACTGCATCAGGATGTCGGAGATGGCGCGCAGGTTGTACATCTCGCCGAAGGTGGCGTTGACGATCGTACCGCGCGGGGTCATCAAACCGGCCGCGTTCAGGCCGCCATACAGCGTGAAGCTGTGGATCAGGTAATTCAGCAGCATGCGGTAGCGCAGGTTGTGCAGCGTTGCCCATAGCGCGGATTCGGGATGGGTGATGCGGGTGGTGCCAGCGCTTTCGTCGCTGCCCTCGTCATCGGGATCGAGTGAGACGTAAGGGTTGATGGCGACCTGCCGGGCCGGCGCCCACGCGGCGTGGCCACTCTGACCGTGACTGCCGGCGAGCAGGCCGGCCTTGCTTTCGGGACGCAGCGCCTGCCAACGCGACGCGTCGAAATCATGCGGTCTGGCAGCATCCCAGTGTTCGGCCGGCAGGGGCGTGTACTCGATCAGTTCGCGCATCTCGACATAGATCCGCAGGAAGCGCACAAAATGCGAGGCAGTGGTGCCGCTGGTGGCCTCGCCCTGCTGGGAGATCGCGTGTAGCGCGGCGACCATGTCGTCGCGACAGGTTTGCGGCACCACCAGCACGTCTGGTGTCTGCGTCGGCTGACCACTGGGGCGGCCGCGATGACCACCCTGATACCCGCGGCCCCACTCTGCAAAATCGGCCTGGGCCGGCAGAGTCGAGGGATCAAAGGCGGCGTCGGGCAGATAGTCGGGATCGGCAACCAGTGGAATCAGGGTGTTAAACAGCGCCGCCACCTGGTGCGAATCGTCGGTCTGAGCCCGGACGCGCAGGCGAATTTCGTCGCCCAGCGCGCCGCCATCCCAGTCCACGGGCGACTCGGCGTACACATACTTGGCCAGCGAGTCGAGCGTCAGTGGTTCGAGCGTGAACGGGAATGGGTAGAACGGGGAGTCCCAAGGCTCGTCCTCGCGCTCCATGTGCAGCGGCGAACCGATCAGGCGCAACGAGTTCTGCACCGAGATCAGGTGGCCCATTTCCTCTTTGGCGATGCCCAGTATCACCTCCTGCCACGTACGCACGCTGTCGCGAAACACCTCCGGTACCTGGGGGCCGCCCAGTGAGTATGCGGCGTACAAATACTGGACCATGAGGCAGTGTTCGATTTCGGCGTCGATCGACAGAAGGTAGGTGATGTAGTCGCGCGGCGAAAATTCCAGGTTCAGCGGCGCTGTCCCGGCGGCCTTGTCACAGGCCGCCGGCGAGATCTTGCCGCGCAACAGCTGTGGCGTGGTCGGTGGCAGGCCTTGTTCCGTGCCGGTACGGGGCAGGACGGCCGAGGGGGTGCCGAGGTGGCGGCGGATTTGTGCAGCTCGCATTGCTTGTCCTTCTCATGTCGGACATCCCGTGGGGATGCGGTGCGGTAGGCGACGGGACCAGCGAAGCACGCTTGCGCTGGAGGCGACGGGGTCAATGATCTTGGTGCTTTCGTGACAGCGAACTGATGACGATGCTGGCTGGTGCAACGGCGGAATAGAGCACGAATCCGCTTTCAGGTTCCCCGGCGTTAAAGCCGAGGGTGTCGAGGCGGTGCAAGAGGACGAGACTGACGCTGAAATCGCTATTTTCGATCATGGCTGCACTCTCTTGACGTGAATGGGCTAGACGAGAAACAGGAAAAACGGTGCGACGAAGGAGGGGGGGCAACAACAACTAAAGTGTTCGCGTGGTGATGTTTCCTGATCAATTCTACGGTTGGTTTTTTCATGAAAACCATCCAATAATCACTTTTCGTAAAAAATTTTTATTTACTAAGTCGAGCGACACGCATTGCATTACTTGGGCGGCATACGTCCAGACTGCGCGTCCGGCGCAACGGGTGCGGGTACTTGACGCGTATTAGTGAATGCGTCACTTCACTGACGATTCTCGGTGTTGCGACGAGAGCAGACGATGGCAGGGCCACGTGGAACGGCGCAGGGATTCAAGCAAGCATGCACCAAAACCGATGCCGCATGGCACTTTTTCGACAAGAAAAGTAGAATGCGAGAATGGCATCCAGAGCAAGCACAACTGTCGGATCCCTCAATTAATTAGAAGGCGCTGGCAAATGTACTTACTTGAATACCTTGAAGAACGCCTGGAAGGTGATGCGTGGACGATAGGTCGGCAATTGATGTACATGCCATGGCAATGCGATCTTGACCTCCTGAAACCGCATGTTCCGCGTGACGTTTTCGTTCGGTTTGCGAAATTGCGACGTTACTGCCGGTCGCTGATACAACCCGGCACCAAAGCGCGATTCATGGGGCTACGATTTCACTATGTCGCGCTCAACGCATTCGTCGTGACCAGCCCCAATCGAATGGAGCATGCTCAATCACGGCTTCTGGAAATGCACGACAGTTTCGTCGGCCAAGCCGTCGAAGATCTTTTGAAGGAAAAGCAGTCGTTTCAGTCTTTCTCACCTCAGGATCAGGCAGCGTTCATCTCCCTCTACGCGCTATCGTATTTTTGTCTATGGGTGCTCGCGGGCATTGTCGTCCCTCGCAAAGGAATCATTTCTTACCAGCTTGCTGACGAGGAGCGGATCCAGGAGGCCATTCGTCTCTATTGGTTCGGGCACCATTGGAGCTTTCAAAGCAATATTGCCGACATCATGCTACGGGCGGCGGTGCACTCGACCTTATGCACGAATGGCTCATCGTTAGAGCAGGGCGTTCGTGCGCGTCACTTAGCGTTCGTCGAGTTTGTCCAGAATACACTCGACAAAACCATTTCATTTCATGGCGATTTCGTGAATATGATGTACTCCGTCGACAAAGCCCTCTACACCCGGCTGGTGCGACGGACGGAACTGATCTGCTATCTGTATCTCATGAGCTTCACCGACTTTCAGAATCTAAAGGTGCCGGATGTCGTCGCCGGCAACCACGCCGCGTTACCTCAGGAGTATCCTCTCGCATCAATATACGCAGCCGGCTTCCTGCACAGCGAACTGGACGAGCTTTTCGACGAGTCCGAGCGGGCTCGCGAGGGCGAAGCGCTCATCGTTCGATCCGGCCCAGGCACAGTTCGCATGGGCATGCTGGGCCTGAAGTATGGATTGATTTCTTCCTTGAATCCCATGCTCGTCAAGATGACAAAACGCGGCAACTGGTTCGACAAAAAATACATACCAGCATACTTAGACAAGCGCGTAGGCACGGCACGCTATCGGTATGCGCAGGAGGTCACAGCGAAATCCGAGAAGGAGGGAAAGTATGACATCGACTTAATCGTTACAGATGAAACCCTGGAACGGCTCTACTTTTGCCAGATCAAGCACCGGGCTGCAAGCTTGTTGCCATACTTTCGCGATGAGTTCGACGAATATGCGAAAAGAACGCAGCTCAATGAGGCCGTAGATCAGCTACTCGGTAGCAAAGCGCAGTTCGGCGATCCGGTATTCCTCGAAAAGATACGCGCATCCCTGAAAAAGTCGGGCGTGTCATCGACTTTCTTGGCAAAGGTCGACCAGCGGTTTCTCGAGGAAAACGCAGGATTTATCGTTATTCATACGATTGAAAACCTCGATTTTGCGTTGAAAAATGGCGTGGCATTCTATGAATGGAATACCTTCCGCAATTTGTTACGTGGCAAGCTTACCCGTTATTCGAAGGAGAAGACCGAAATCATGAATCTCGATCTAGGAGGTCTTGCTCTCGATGATCCGAATCGGCTGTCAAGCGTATTGATGGAACTGGTCGGGAAACAAGACAACGACAATCCGATGCATCCGGGGCGTCAATTTCTATTTGCAATGAATAGTTATCTAACCGTGAAGGAGAAATGGAGCATGACCGTCGGCGGGCACCGGATCTTCGACGTTAATGGAGCGGATCTGGCGTTTCCGATCCTGTAAGTGGAGATGAAGCTAGTAACCCAGTTTGCCGGTCAGCTTCGGCGTGAAGCCGCCACAGAGGTCGAACGAGTGCGCGCCCAGCTGGCTGAACTGCTGGAACCGCACGAGCACGCATTCGCGCGGAGCGCCGAACTTTACATGGAGCGTCAGCGGCAAAAGGCGACGCTCTTTGAAGCGTTTCTGTTCTTGTACGACTTCACGCAACAAACAGCGCATAATCTATATTATGTTAAATGCTCTATCTATCTGGATGACAGAGTACGGATCTAAGGCAGGCATGCCCCCCTCTCAGCGCAATCTACGATATGGTCCAGATCGCTGCAGATGCATCGTCTGACGCTTTCACCGCGCGTTCTGCAGTTCGTGCACTCGTGGCTTCGTAGTTCCGCAACTTGTCGAGTTGCGCCTTGAGCCCGTGGGCGATGCACGCCTCCACCAGCGCCGCGTCAGTGTACAAGCCGTAGAGATCGACCAACCGATAGAAGCCATCGGTCATCACCAGAACGCTGGCGTCGTGCGCCAGTTCGACACTGCGTAGACGCGCCTGGAACGGCCCATTCGGATCAAGACACAGGACACCGGGCGCTGGCGCCAGGTTTTGTGATTCGCGGCGGGTACGCAGCATCGGGAGCATCTGTTCGCGTCGACTTGCCGCATCCTCGATACCGTCGGCTGTCAATTTCGCAATCACATCCTGCAGAACAGCCTCCTGTGGATTCACGAATGGATCCAGGTCGATACAAGGCCCGTTGGTCGTGTACATCAGCGTCTTGCAGTCGCCAAGGCAGTACAGCGTCGCGTGCGCAGCCTCGTCGTGATGCGAAATCCTTAACCAGGTCATTGCTGCAATTGGCCACGCGTGCACTGGAACGTCGTGACCGGCTATCAGGTGCACAAACTGCGCTCGGACATCGGCGATCGCCATCCGGACGCAATCAGACTGATCGCGCCCTGGTATCAGCATTTTTTGAAGTGAATCGGTAAATGCATGGACGAACCATGCGACATCGCCGTGTACTTCGTCGATGTAGTCCCGTTCCGCCACGGATGAGCCACCGTCAATGACGATAATGTCGCTCACGCCGGCGCATGTGAACACTGCAATGTGGTCATCGTTGTGTTGCGAATTGGGGTTGGCACCAGCAGAGAGATGTTCAATTTTCATTAAGCAACGTATATTTGATCATGCTGGGACTCTACCCTTATCAACCACAGGGGACAAGGAGATACACCTGCTTCGAAATTTAACTCGACAATATATTCTCTAATGTCGATTGAGATTAGTTCGGGCTGAGTCACTCCACGCCTCTCGATATCTGCCACGTCTTGGCTGCACTTTGCCACCACCGTCGTCTTCTCTCACCTCGCTGAAAGTCGCTGATGAAAAACCTGGCCATCCTACTTGTCTATTTTGCTGGCATCATCAGCGCTATCGGCGCCCTCATCCACTTCGCGGCCATTGCTGGCGGAACCGGCTGGTATATTTTCTTCAATGCCCCACAGCAGCTCGTGGCATCATCGCGCGCCGGAACCTGGCTGGCACCACTGAGCACCAGCATTATCGGACTACTCATGACGGTGTGCGCGGCCTACGCCTTCTCCGCATTGGGACGCTTGCCGCGCCTACCGCTACCCCGCCTCATGCTGGCCGGGATGGCCGGGGTCTGCCTGTTGCGTGCTGCAGTGATCGTGCCGCTGGCGATCAGTCACCCGCAGCTGCGCACTACTTTTGAACTCATCAGCGCCGTCATCTGGGCCCTGGCCGGCGCCGGCTTCCTGGTCGCCTGTTTGGCACCCGTTCGCCAACCGCGGCCGCTGGCGCACACGCCGCTCGGAACGATCAGCTGAAGCTCCTGCCCTTGAGGGTATCGAGATCCGTTGCCTCCTCTTCGTCGACTGACTGGATTCACGCTCAATGAACATCATCGAATTCTGGTTCGATTTCGGTAGCAATTACAGTTACCTGAGCATGATGCGGATACGGCGCGCAGCGGCCGCTGCGAACCTGCGTGTCGAGCTGAAGCCGTTCATGCTTGGCCCGATCTTCAAGTCGCTCGGGTGGGAAACGTCGCCATTCGTGCTGCAGACGCTGAAAGGCGATTACGTATGGCGTGACATGCGCCGCCAGTGTGTCAAATACGGCTTGCGCTGGCAACGCCCTTCCCTATTTCCCCGCAATGCGCTGCTTGCCGCGCGCATTGCACTACAGGGCGAAGGCACGTCCTGGCTTGAAGATTTCTGCGAACAGGTCATGCTGGCCAATTTCGCGGACGACTGCGAAATTGGCGACGAGGCGGTGCTGGCCGAGATTCTCACCGGACTTGGCGTTGACAGTGCAGAGATCATCGCGGCAGCTAAAACGGATGCGTGCAAGGCCGCGCTGCGTGCGCGCACAGCCGATGCCCAGGCCGGCGGTATCTTTGGCGCACCCATGTTTTTCGTTGGCGACGAGATGTTTTGGGGGAATGACCGTCTTGAGGATGCGATCGCTTACGCACTACGACAATGATAACGGCAGCAGCAGCATGATTGCGTGCCGTGCCGTGCCGTCAAGCAGACAATCTATGTTCCGAGTTGTGTTGGGTTAGAGATCCGATAGATACAACGCTCTTCAGGAGCCGGTTACTTGCAGCGGGCGCTAAACACGCAAGAAAATCCAACGACGACATGCGCCCGGCTCTCGCTAATTGCCGTGTGCCCGCCTGCATCCACACGTCCCATTCATTTCAGGCTGCAGCAATCCGCCACAGCCGCGCACGACACGCGGCCGGTGATTTGCACGTAACCGATGACTGCGTAACAATGCGATAACACTTACTGATCACTCAAAGGCACACCATGAACATCACCGTCCAGAATACTGTCCCCGCAACAACCCGCATCACGCTCGTCGGCGAAATGCATGATGGCACCTTCGCTGCCGAAGTCATGACCGAGACCGCCGTTCCCTACACGCCGTATTGGGATAACCTGCTTGAACAGCGCATCGTCTATATCCAACCCGATGATGAACAGCTCGAGGCCATCATCACGGCCTTGAACGAACGTCGTCTGACACTCGACGAGTTACAGAATTACGGCAGTGCGGAAGGCGGCACGTCGTCCATCCCCGTATAAGCAATCGGTCATCGCACAGGGGAAGTGGCAACGCCTCCCCTGCCCACTCGTGGTGACCACCGTTAAATCAGAGCCAACCTCTTTTCTGTAGACTTGTTTGAGGTTTGTTATTGATATCGGAGTTGTTAGCTTTAAAACTCTATCGTAGTTTATTTATCTTTGTTGGTTAGTTACATTTTTAGAGGGAAGACCCCGCGTCTTCTCTATCGTTTAGCTGATGCCTCGGTCACCGTTCGAACGAAGAATCTCGTCGTGCCGCTCGTGGTCGGTCTTGTGCAGATAGGCTGCCGTTGTCGCGATATTCGCGTGCCCTGCCGTATCTTGCAGCGTCTTGAGCTGCACCCCACTATTGGCATGGTTCGTCAGCATGCTGTGCCGTAGCCAGTGCGGTGATGCCAGCCTCAGCATCGATGCGCTATCGCCATCCCCCTTCGCCGCCGCGTCATCCGCTGCAAGCTGAAAGATCGCCTTGAGCGCTTCGGATGCGGCCTCGTCGGTGATCCCTACGTACTCCTTCGTGCGACTCGACAGCACCAGAGGCATGCGATCTCCCCTGCTCGTCTGCTCCAGCAGACCGAACGCGCGCCGGTAGTCGCGGTAGGCGCCGATGGTGGCTGGTGGCGCCGGCAGCCTGCGCGGCTTGTTACCCTTGCCCAGCACGTCGAGCCACCAGCGACCGTCGCCCTCGCTGTAGACGGCGCCCATGTTTGCGCTGACGATTTCGTTCAGGCGCGCGCCGGTCTGGGCAAACGCAATCAGCAGGAAGCGGTCACGCGCGCGCTGGCGCGCAGTCGCTTCAGTGTCGCCAGGCCGTGCTTCAGCCGCGGCCAGCGCATAGGCAATCGCGGCCGGGCTCAGGTAACGGGTGATGCGGCTCGCGTGTGCAGCGCGAACATTACGCACGAGCCGCGCAGGATTGCGGCGCAGGTAGCCGGTTTGCTCGGCAAACGTCAGTACGCCCTTAATGGCAATCATCGCCTGGCGGCGGCTGGTGTCGGACAGTGGCCCGGTGAATGGCCGATAACGCGGATCGTTGCGTGGCCATTTGGTGGTGCTGATCCACGCGGGCGGCGGCTGCCGGATGAACTCCTTGTACAGATTGAGGTCGCCGACGTTCAGCTGCTGGAATGTTTTGCCTGCTTCTTCGCGGCACCAGGTCAGGAACCGGTACAGCTCCTTCTGCAGATTGGCAATCGACTTGGGGCTGAGCTCGCCATGAGAGA